>SMTZ1_10006374_pt1 | contig 11868 bp, 9 predicted proteins | sample DeeMarSWOR136_30_FD_25667 | JGI IMG/M metagenome (IMG submission 25667) | reverse complement strand
AATCTGTTCTTGGCAATGGGAATATATCTATATTTAATAATTCAGTTAAAGATAGAATTTGGGATGCAAATTTACAATTTTCTGGCTCTCAATTTAATAATCAAAATGAAGAAAATAATGTAGATCTTGGAATTTTTGAGCCAAATTCTAATAAAGTATTAAAGTATGAAATTGTTAATTCAGAACAATTACCAGATTTAATAAAAGTGTATGAAAGTATAGAAAATTTAAGTGAAGAAGTTAAATTATACCAAAATCTGGAGCAAGACTTTATTCTTATCGAGGATGATGTTATTACACATAATCTTGAAAAAAATTTAATTTTATTATTAGGTAAAGAAAATAAAGTGAAGTTTTCTATATCAGTAGAAAATACATCGAATTATAGATTAGAAAATGTTAATATAAAAAAACATTTCATAAATAAATTCTATAATTTCGAATTTGAGAGTAATAAGACCAAAGAATATAAAATTAAAAAGAATTTGATCGAATGGTCTTTACATAATCTTGAACCTGGAGAAAAAACGGAATTTATTATTCGAGCTAAGGTGTTTCCAAAAAAGAAAGAAGAAATACGAACAGGAAATTTAGATCTGAAATTCAATTTAAGGAATCAAGTTATTTCAGGAATAGAAATCAATCATTTCTCAGCTTATTCTCATGCAATGCATGCAATAAGAAAAAAAGAGAAAGATCATGCTCCAAATCACTGGCAGTGTTCTATGATCTTTGAAAATCACAGTGATTTCAATATGAAATTAAAATCAATTTTAATTCTGAGTAATTCACACTCAGAAACACTATTAGATTTAGATTTTAATTCTAATGGGGGTAAAGTATTACTTCCACGGGGAAAGTATGAAACAGAATATTTTGATTTTATTGATGAAAAAGAGCCAGCTTTTTCAAGAAAAGTAGAATATTCAGTAGATTATAAAATGGAATATAATTCTATGATAACTGTTAGTGTTGATGATAGTCATTTCAAGTTAGCAGGTGTACTTATTAAGAAAAAATTATCAGAAGCAGAGATTAAATCATTTGAAGAAGCTAGCTTGGATTCAAAAATAATTGTGGAAAATAAAGGTACCTTCCCTATTAAAGGATTAAAGGTAATTGAGAAAATACCGGAAGATTTTTTGCCTCCAAGTGACATTTCAGAATATCAACTTTGTTGGTCATCTGGAGAGTTTTCCATCGAAGACATTAAACTTAAAATTAGTCCCGATGATGACGATCCATCACATGAGCACATTATTGAATTAGATATTAATTTAAACAATAATGACGTGAATAGTGCTATTAGGGTTAATGATTTCTTAGAAGTAAAATATCCTCTTAAAGCAATAACTCCGGATTATAAAAAAGCTTATGAATTTCCACTCGATGTACATACATATTATCCTAAATTTATAAATCTGGAAGAAGAAACATATGAGGATTACTTTGTTGTTATGGATAAATTATCTGATATGGAAAAATCTTCGATAAAAATATCCCATAATCGGCGTAAATTAATGATAGGAAAAGAAATTTTTCCTGGAAGAAATATTAATGAATTTGCTATTTATATCATAGCTAAAAATGGTTCTAATATAAAGTTAACCGATGTGAATATCACAGATACATTTCCTAATTCTTTTGAATTAATCTCATCGAATATAGAACATAAGTTAAGTAAGTCAAAAAAGAATGGAGTACAAAAGATTTCTTTTACTATTGATACGATATTACCATATCAAGAAAAGGAGATTATGTATTATTTAAAAAATGTAAGTGGTAAAGATGTAAAAACTTCAGAATTAGAATCATTCTTTGTTGGATAATCTAACAAATATAAAGGAGGAAAAAATATGAAATTACAATATTATGAAACAATGGATGATAAATCGAATGAATATCTATTATACTTAATAGAATATATTGTACCTCAATTCACTGAAAGTGAATTGAAACTCTTTCTAGAAGACATAACATTAAAGCAAGTTAAAGAAAATAAGAGCTCAAAATCGTTGAAAAGTTATGTAAAATTAGGAGATGATGGAAAATCAGCAAATTTATCGAAACTAAATCTTGATCAGTTAAAAACTCTATTTCAAGTTTTTGTTAGTAGGGAAAGATACGATAGATTTGCAGTAAAATGGCGCTTTTATCAACAACTTAAGTATATGTCAGATTTAGAAATTAAATCTGTAAAAATCAATCGGGATCCCTCTTTAGACCAATATATTGATTTTATTGCCGAAACTAAAAAGAATAAAGTAATTTTAATCTTTTGTTATGATATTTTAGATTTAAACACTTATAATAAAGGATTAGAAGAAATAAATGAGTTTGTAAAAAATGAAAACCTTATTCCAGATAGGATTATTTTTGCAACCAACAAATCATTTCGAAATCTACCTCTTGATGTACCAATAAAGCTTGTCAATAAAGAATTACTGCCTGAGCTATTAATTGAAATTGTTGAAAAAAATCTAGCATTCAATAAAGAAGATCTATTAATCGTAAATGATTCTGAATTAAAAGTCGCAGGATTTAATTTCGTGAGTACAGAAGACTTGTTAAATTATGTCTATAAGTATACAAAAGGTGGTCAAATATCAATCTATAGGCAAATTGATTTCTTTACTGAAGTTTCTGATGATGATCCTGAAGTTGAAACAATTTGGAAAGGCATTATGTTAAAATAAAAATTATGAGGATAATAAAAAAAAGGTGAAATTTTGATGTTAGAAAGTGACTATGAAAATGTGGAGTATGGTAAAAATTTAAATGTTGTAATAATAGAAGTATTAGATGAAAAATATCTCATTGAAGTTGACACTGTAAAAGAAATTTATATTCCGGGAGAAAAAATAATTCCGGTGCCATTAACTGATAAATCAATAGTAGGAATTATTAATATAAGAGGAGAAATTTATTCAATCATCTCTATAAGACATAATATATATGGGAAAGATGCTCAATATGGCTTGAATGAGAACTCACGAATTTTACTTTTGGAGTATAAGAATTTAAAAATAGCATTATTAGTTGATAAAGTGATTGGAGTTAAAGATATTCCACTTTCAATTTTTAAGAAACAAGGAACAATTGTAAAAACAAATATTGATTTTAATTTGATTAAATTGACAGGTGTTTTTCAGGATGAAACATTAATAATGTTAGATTTAGATGCTTTAATTCAACCATATCTCAAATCTCTTGGCAGTCGGATAGAAATTGGATTAGAAAGGAAACCAAAGATTCTTGAAAAACCCAAAGTAAAACCAAAACTCGCTCCAATTACCAAGATGGAATCTTCAATAATAATTCCTGATAAAATTAAAACATCAATGAAATCGATTAAAGCAAAAACAGAAAAAATCTTATTATCTGATGATCAACAAGATACTCTTAGAGAAATCGGTAATATTGGAACTGGAAATGCTGTCACGGCACTATCTAGGTTAATCAAAAAGAAAATTGATGTAACTTTAACGGATGTTGGAATTGTTTCATTCGATAAACTACATGAACAATTTGGTGGAGCAAAAGAAAATGTCTGTGGAATCTTTTGCCATATCGATAAACCTTCTCAAGCAACTATTCTAAATATCTTTGAAATGCGACCATTAATGAACTTAATTGCAGATTTGGCAGGTGCAAAATCTAAAATTGATCCAACAAAAGTGAACTCTAAAAAGGATCTAGATGATTATGCAATATCGACAATTACCGAAATGGGAAATATAATGGCAGGTCACTATGCTTCTGCTTTAGCTGATTTATTAGGAACAAAATTATTGATTGATATACCCGAATTTACGATGACCAATGCTGGAGAAATAGGAGAATTTCTATCTAAAGAACTAAAAGCAATAGCAGAATTTTTTATCATAATTAAAACATCTATCAAAGTCTCTGATTTAAAATTAAAAGGAATGTTCTTTTTTATTCCTGACATTGACACCTTAAAGAACTTTTTCGATAAACTAGGGATAAAACATGAAATAATAATTAATCAAGAGAGTAAAATGAAATCACAAATACAAGATGTTGCACGTTTAAAACTTACAGAAATTCAGAGAGATGCATTGCAGGAAGTTGGAAATATAGGAGCTGGTAATGCAGCGAATGCTTTAGCCCAAATGATCAATAAAAGAGTCGATATCAATATTCCTTCAGTTGAAATGGTTGAGTTAGATGAATACGCTAATAAAATAAGTAAAAAGAATGAAAAACTTTTAGTTGCGTGGAGTAATGTTGTTGGAAAAACACGAGCTACAGTTCTGACAATTTTTAACATTAAAGATGCTGTAGATATAACTTCGATAATTGTTGACGACCCTGACAAAAAGCAAATAGATTTAAGAAAGAAAATTAATATGGCTACTGATCTTCCAGACATTTATCATAGTGCTATGTCGGAACTAGGACACATACTTGGAAGCCATTATGTAACTGCTATAGGGGATTTATTGGGCTTACGTTTGATGACAGAACCACCAGATATGTCAGTTGACACTGGAAACACTCTATTCAATATCTTAAAAGAGGAGATTGGATTGCTTAAGAAATTATCACTTGTAATAACCACTAGTGTAATAATCACTGACTTCAAAATAACTGGCACATTCTTATTCATTCCTAACTTAGAAACTTTACATGAATTATTAGATGCGCTATTAAGATTTTATTCCTAAGATTTTAAAAAATAGTCCAATAATATTTTTTTATAATTTTTATACAACTTAAATAAATCCAAATTATTAAAGATACACAATAAATTAGCAATAAGGTCAACTCAATGATAAAAAGTAGTTATTACGATTACATCTACGAAGTATCTGGTAATGGAGAAACAATCAAACTTCGACCTGAAAAGATTTTTGATCCTACAGGTGTTTATCTAATAGTAGATAAAGAATTAAAAATAATTTGGATATGGGCAGGAAGCCATTCGCGTCTATTTCATAGATATATGGCAGCAAACTGGGCAGGCAAATTAAAAACAAAAAAGAAATTCTATAATTTCAAATATGAAGTTGTTAAACAAGGTCTTGAACCTTTAGATTTTAAAGTTATACATAATGAAATTAAAGAAAATAAAGTAAATCTAAATTATCCCGGACAATCGAGAAATGATTTAGCTAGTATTGATCTCCTAAAGCCAGCAGAACTAGAATCCACAAATCAAATTTATCAACAAAAAGATTCCCATTCTGATATAATAATATCAAGAGCAGTAAAATCTCAAATTAAAAAAATACTTAGTGAAATAAAGGAAATGCAGTTACATGTAAAATATTCTATTAATCATATTCAGCAGAGATTTGATGAAATTGAAAAACTTTTAGATAAATAATGATAAGAATTGAAAATATTAAAATTGATGAAGAATTTTTTAATCTTTTAATTCAATTCTTAAATAATATAACGGGATTAAACCTTGAATATTACCGAAGAGAGTTTGTTGAAAGAAGAATAAAAGCTAGAATGATTCGAGTCAATTGTTCTACACTTGAATCATATTACTATTATCTTCTTGAAAATTCTTTCGAGATTGACAAATTTTTAGATGGTTTTAACGTTAATTATTCTATTTTTTTTAGAAATTGGGAAGTATTCCAGCAATTTCAAACTTTGCTAATAAAAAGCTTAGGTTATAAGAAAAGCGAAATAATATGTGATTTGAAACCAAATCTAAAAAGAAATAATAGTGCAAGATCCAAAAATCCTCATAAATCAAGAACATTTAAAATATTTCAAAATTCACGTTTTAAACCAACTTCAGCTAAACATTTTCTTGAAATAACCTCACTATATAAAAAAATTAGAAGTTTACCAAGAACATCAAATTATGTGAATATTTGGTCTTGCCCGTGCGCATCTGGGCAGGAACCATTCTCTATTGCGATAATTTTAGATAATCTTAAAAACAAAATACCAAATTTCCCACAATTTAAACTAATTGCTTCAGATATAGATAGAGATGCTATTGATAAAGCAAAAATTGGAATATATAGTGAAACTTCAATGACTAGTGTATCCGAATTTATTGAAGATAAATATTTTAGAAAAAGAAAAGAATTTCTTGGGTATAAATATATCCTTGATGAGGACATAAAAAATAATATAGAATTTTTAGAAGAGGATCTAACTAAAGGTCATAAAACTTCTTTAATGTATGATATAATCTTTAGTCGTTATCTTCTAATTTATATTAGTAATAAAACACGAGAAAAATTTTTGAATATTATTAAAAGTCATCTTAATTATGGAGGGTTGTTAATTTTAGGTAAAACTGAGACTCTTTTTAATACAGATGATGATTTAATGTTAATTGATTCATTCAATCGAATATATCTAAAACTAACTTAAAGCTAAGATATGAATAACTCTGATTGTATTAATGTACTTATAGCTGAAGATTCAGCATATCAAAGGCAATTAATATCTGAAATGCTCTTATCGCATAAAGATATAGAAAATATTGAAATAGCTAGAAATGGAAGAGAAGTTTTTGAAAAGATCGAGCAATATAATCCTGATGTATTAATATTAGATTTATTGATGCCTGAGATCGATGGGTTAACTGTATTTAAAGTACTTTCAGAGCATTATCCTATACCCACTATAATATTCAGTTCTTTAAATCCTGAAACCTTGCAACCGTCTGTTCAAACATTACTAATGGGAGCGTTTGATTTTATATCAAAACCACAAGGTTTATGGAAAGAAGAATTCCCAAAATATAAAGACAAATTAATTTCGAGTGTATTATATGCCGCAAAGATAAAAAAAAATTATGAAAAACGTAATAATTTAATAAAAAAGTCAATTGAAAGTTCATCTCGATTAGAAATTCCATTAAAAACCAAATATTCATGTCCAAAATCAATACACCCTTCGAAGCCTCCTCATTTTGATTTAGAATCCAATATAATTGTAATGGGTACTAGTACTGGTGGTCCAAGAACAATAAAATTTATACTGAAAAGTATCCCAGATGACCTACCTTGTCCTATTTTAATCGTTCAGCATTTGGATCCTTTTTTCATGACGCAACTTGCTGAATCTTTGGACAATGCATGTGTCATCAATGTTTTAATCCCCAGAAATGGAGAAGAAATCCAGCCTGGTATAGCATATCTTAGTCCAGGAGGAAAACATATGAAAATAATTAAACGGAACAATAAATCTTATATTAAGATATTTGAAGGGGAACCAGTTAATTTTTGTATCCCTTCTGTTGATGTTTTATTTTTCTCAGCAGCAGAAGTATATAAAAATCAAACTTTAGGTATTCTATTGACTGGGTTAGGGAACGATGGTGCTGCTGGATTAGAAGCGATAAAATTAAAAGGTGGAGAAACTATTGCTGAATCAGAAGAAACAAGTGTAGTATATGGAATGCCAAAAGCAGCTGCAGAAAGGGGAGCTGCTAAAAAAATTCTTCCGAATTATAAAATTAAAGATTATATGATTAAATTTGCCAGAAAATTTACAAATAACTGAATTTATAGAAAGATTAGGAAAAATTAAGTCCTTATTGGGTATTATCATGAAAAACGACCACAATGGCGGTAGAACTGAAATTATTAATAATCAAAAGGATATTGCCTTACATATTGGTCATTATATAGTTGTAAATCATAAGGTAGATCAATTTAAAAGATATCCTGTAATTTCTATTTATGGTTTAGGATCTTGTATTGCTCTAATACTCATTGATAGAAAAAATAGGGTAGGTGGAATGTCTCATATTCTCCTTCCGCACTCTAGAAAGACGCAGTTTTTAACATATCCTCATAAATATGCAGATTTATCGGTTCCATATCTTATAAAAGAAATGGAAAATCTAGGAGCTGACAAAAAGAGCATAGAAGCTATCATTGTAGGGGGTTCTAAAATATTTAATTTAGATGAAAACATTATAGGAGATGAAAATGCCAAAATAGTTAAGGAAATGTTAAATCAATTTGAAATTAAGATATCAAAGGAAGAAGTTGGGGGATCTAGAGGAAGGGGAGTTATATTTGACACAAATAATTTCACTGTGTCAATAAAGGAAAGTGGAGAAAATGAATATAGGAAATTATGAAAGAATAGGATAATATTGAAAATGAGTTAAAATGAATGATGAAAATAAAAATCTTGAAAATTTCATGGATATTAAGCTCTCTTCAGAACAATTAGATGTATTAAAGGAATTAGGTAATATAGGTTCTGGACATGCAATAACAGCACTATCAAATCTACTTAATAGTAAAGTAAGGGTTGAATTAACTTCAGTGAAAATAATTCCCTTTTGGAAAATTCCAGAATTATTTGATAATCCCAATGCAGATGTATTTGGGATTTTCTCTAAAATAGCTGATAAAGAAAATCTTTCTATAATTCAGATCTTCACTAAAGAATCTGTAATTAATTTAATTAATAGATTAACCGAATTTGATAAAATATTTATTGAAAACATAGAAAGTATTAATGATTTAGACCAACTTTCTTATAGTATTATAAATGAAATAGGAAATATATTAGCAGCACATTATAGTAATGCATTAGCAGATTTAATGTCAATTAAAATCGTTCCCGATATACCAAAACTCGCACTTGATAATTTAACAGCTTTATTAAATGAAATTATTGCAAAATATTCTCAATTATCTGATTATACAATTATAATAAAAACAAAATTAAGTACAAAAAAGATGAAATTAGATGGAATAATCTGTCTTATTATAAGCATGAATGCTTTATACGATTTATTTAATATTTTGAAAATAAAATATGATTTAAATTTTTGATTAAGATATCTTTAAAAAGCAAAACCAAGATGGTATAAGTAAGGATTGAAAGTAATAAAGAAATGTCAAAAGCAACGATATTGGAAGATTTACTCGGAAATTTTTTAAATGAAGCAACTGATTTATTTGCTGCCTTAGTTGTAGATCTAGAAGGTTTTGTGATCGCAAAGCAGTCTGTAAAAATACTAGATGAAGAATTGATTGGAGCAATTATGACTATTCTGGAACAAACTATAAGTCGGATTAAAAGATATACTGAAACGTCCTTTGGAAGTGGAACATTTGATACGAATGAATTTCAATTATTCTATATTGAATTAAGTAAAATTGTTCCCGCTATATTTGTATTAGTCGCTGATCCATATTCAAATCTAAATCAATATATTCCTTATTCTTATATTGTTGCTGAAAAGATATCTTTGATCCTTAATAACCAAGATACTCCAATAAATATCCCAAGATTAGATAATGGAGGAAAACTGGTCTTAGAATCTGATAATGAATCTAATACTCAACAAAAAAATATTCAAAAGATAGTAGTAATAGGTCCAGAACAGGTTGGAAAAACTACCCTAGTTAATATGTATTGCTATGGTACATTCCAAGAAAATTATAAACCTACTATTGGAATTTCCATAATAGAGAAAAATTTACAAATATCAAGGGATTTCAATTTAGCTTTTCATATTCTTGATTTAGGAGGGTTAAAGAGTTTTGCTAAAATACGTAGATTTTATTATAGATACTCAAATGCCATTCTGCTATTATTTGATTATGAAAGAATTGAAACTTTTAACAATATTGTTGAATGGATTGAAGAAAGTCGACAATTTGCTTCTGACGAAAGCGTTCCTATTATTCTTATTGGTAATAAAATAGATTTAATTGAAAATCATGGAGCTATTAGAAAAAGAGCTGAAGACTTAGCAAAACAATACAAATTTCCTTTTTTTGAAACTTCTGCTCTTACTGGTCAAGGCATTGATGAATTATTTACTTATCTAATATCAAATTTGTTTTAGCTTTAAGATAGATATAAATTTCATAACTCTACTAATTATTAGAGTAATTAATTAAATACAAAAAGGAGATTTATTTGACAATTGAGGTTCTTGTGGCGGATGACAGCGCTTATTTAAGAAAAAATATCGCAGATATTCTTAAAGATCATGAATCAATAAATATAGTTGATTTTGCAAAAAATGGGAAGGAGGCAGTTGATCTTGTAAAAAAACACAGCCCTGATGTTTTAATTTTAGATCTAGTAATGCCAGAAATGAATGGGATTGATAGTCTAAAACTTATTATGGAAGAACATCCTGTTCCTACCGTAATCTTGTCAGCAATTAATCCTAAAAATCTGGATTCATCTATTCAAGCTCTTTTGATGGGAGCATTTGATTATATTATAAAACCAGGAGGTATAGGTGCAAAAGATTTACCAAGATTTAGAGAAGAGTTATTAGCAAAAGTCTTGTTAGCGTCTCAATCACAAATCAAAAAGATCTTTAGAAATGAAGAAAAATTTAGTAGTAAAAGCACATCCCTCCGTCAAGAAATAGTAAATCAAATTTTTGATTTTGGGCAATATTTGAATAAGCTTCAACCTATTCAAGAAGTCGAAGAAGAACGAGAATTTGATTCTTTCGAAACAATGAAAGTTAAAGCAGTTCTTAAAGCTGAGTTTGATAATAAAGTTGGACAAAAATTATCAGAAGATATAGAAGCTAAATCTGCTATAGGAGTACCAACATCAGAAAAACTTGAAAAATCTATTAGTTCACCAAAAATGGTTCCAACAAAAAAACAGAACATAAAAACTAGTTCTTATCTGCAAAAACCAGCTACAATAAGTCAATATAACATACATGACCTTACTATTGTTAAAGGAACTATATTAAATTCTAATATAATTGTCATGGGTGCTAGTGTTGGTGGACCTAGAACAATAACTACAATTTTAAAAGAACTTCCAAGGAGCTTTCCAGCTCCAATTTTGCTGGTTCAACATTTATCATCACATTTCACAGATGCATTTGCAGATAATCTTAACCTAGAATGCGATATGCAAATTAAAGTTGCTAATAATAGAGAATATCTTCAAAATGGAATAGTATATATCGCACCTGGAGAACATCATATGGAACTCTCTGTTGAAAATAAAAAACCATTTATTAAAATATATAAAGGAAAGCCTGTAAATTTTTGTATGCCTTCAATTGATGTGTTGTTTTTTTCGGCAGCAAAAATTTATGGATATCGCACTTTGGGGGTCCTATTGACTGGAATGGGTTCTGATGGTGTTAATGGATTAGGAGCAATACAAAAGCTAGGTGGGAAAACTATTGCTGAATCTGAAGAGACTTGTATTCTTTATGCAATGCCCAAATTCGCAAAAGAAAATGGTTTTGCTGATTTGATATTACCCAATTACAGTATTGCACAAAATATTATTGAATTTGTTAATAAAAAGTAATATTACACAATTATTCTTTTTGAAAAAACTTTTCAAATGAGAATTTCGAATATATATTCCTTTATTTTCCCTTAATTTTGAAATCTTATACAAAATAGTAAATTACTCTCTCTTTAGAAAAATTATTTAAATAAAAATATCAAATATATATTCAATATTTTATTTAACATAGAAATCTTTTACAATATAGTCCAAATAATCTAAAGATTAAATGAATAAAATGCTCAAAAAAAAAATAATATTATTGATAGTTTTACTTCTTACAACAGTAATATCTTCTTCAATATTTTTCAATTTTGACAATGTAATAATTATTAAAGATACGGATTTATATCAAGAATTTTATCCATTTGAAAGTTCTCTCTCGGATTATGATGAAGATTTTTCAACTTCTAACTTAAGTAGTAGATGGACATTTTACAATGAAATTTCCTCAAAATGGTCTTTAACTGCTCGCGCAGGATATATGAGAATAATTCCAGAATCCTATGTAGACAGCGGCAATAATTTAACTGCAGGCTATTGGGGTAATTTGTTACTTCAAGATGCACCACAGGGAGATTTTGAAATAACTACTGAACTTGAATTTTCTCC
>SMTZ1_10006373_pt1 | contig 11869 bp, 10 predicted proteins | sample DeeMarSWOR136_30_FD_25667 | JGI IMG/M metagenome (IMG submission 25667) | reverse complement strand
CACTGTATGAGAAAGTAGCTAGATAGCTGAGCGTCATTCTCCAGGGGTCTCTAATCGCTTGCTCTCCCCCTGGTAAGGGGAGTCAGGTTAAGTGGGCAACTCGCTTGCAAGAGGCATAGTCTACCAGCAGAAACTCACCTCCCCACACCTTTCCATCAGTTCCATATCCTGTGCCATCAAAGGCAACACCTATTACCTTCTCTTTAATTCCATTTTCTGCTAAACAACTCACAATGTGGGCGTGGTGATGTTGAACCTCAAGGACAGGAAGCCTTTTCTGGGAATGTGCGTAGCGGGTAGTGGAATATCTTGGGTGAAGGTCACAGGCAATTGCCTGGGGCTCTATCTCAAAGATTCGCTTCATATGTTCAATGGTCCTGAGGAAGAAGTCATAGGTTTCCCGATAACTCATTTCCCCTATGTGTTGGCTAAGGAATGCTGTTCTTCCTCGGTTGAGGCAAATAGTGTTTTTCATATCTCCACCCACGGCCAAAAGTGGAAACAACTCTTCTTGCAAAAAGAGAGGATGGGGTATATATCCTCGTGCCCTTCTGGTGATAAGTTCTTTTCTTTTATCATCGAGCATAAATGTCCTAATTACAGAATCATCACTTCGCAGATAGATATCTCGGTTGTGAATGAGAAAAAAATCCACACTTTTTCCTAATCTTTTTAGTGCCTCGTAGTTATCTATAACGATAGGCTCATCCCTCAAATTACCGCTGGTCATAACCAAAGCAGTGAAATTTCCTTTGAGGAGAAGATGATGGAGGGGAGTATAAGGGAGCATCACCCCAATATAGGGGTTATGGGGTGCCACCATAGGAGAAAGAGGAAAATCCTCCCTCTTTGCTAAGAGGACAATAGGAGCTGAGGGAGATTGTAAGAGCTTTTCGTCTTCTGGTGAAAGTTTTGCAAATGTTCTAATGGTCTCCACATTAGGGGACATGATGGCAAGGGGTTTTTCTTCTCGTAATTTCATTTCCCGAAGTCTTCGCACGGATTGATCTTTAGTTGCATCTACAGACAGATGAAATCCTCCCACACCTTTAATGGCGAGGATAGAGCCTTGGGTAAGCAGCTCTACCGCCTTTTTAATAGGATCTGGTGTATCAACTACTTTTTTTGTGGAATCGATAAGCTTTGGCTTGGGTCCACATTGCCAGCAGGCATTGGGTTGGGCATGGAATCTCCGATTAGAGGGATCATCATATTCACTCTGGCAATCTGGGCACATGCGAAAGGTTTTCATTGAAGTGTGAGGGCGATCATAGGGGATGTCATCAATGATGGTGTAGCGAGGTCCACAGTTAGTGCAATTAATAAAAGGATAGTGGTACCTGCGATCCATAGGATTAAATAGTTCCTCCAGACAATTCTCACAGGTGGCCAAATCTGGGGAGATTAGTACCGTGCGATCCTCTTGAATAGTACTCTTTCTTATTTCGAAGTCTGTGAAGTTAAAGGGTGGTAGTCTTTCTTCCTCAAAGCTGATAATGTGTGCGTGGGGTGGAAGCGTTTCATGAATTGCTTTGAGAAATCTTCTAAGATCAATGCTTTTCCCTTCAACTTCAATCTGGACACCTTGTGGATTGTTGAGGACATACCCTTTAAGGTTGTGAGACTTAGCTAAATTATAGATAAAAGGACGAAATCCCACACCTTGCACGATACCCTCAATGGTGATCTTGCTTCTTGTCAGCTCCTGTTTTGAAAGATGTGGCATGCTACTCATCTGGCAATGATGTATTCCTTTTTTTATTTATCTCTTCTTCCAACCACTTTTTCCATGAGTTCAAACCTTTCCTTTTTGTACAAGAAATTTCAAATATCCTCAAATCAGGGTTGAGACTATTGGCATCCTTGATTACTCTTTTAATATTACAGTCGATATAGGGAAGAAGATCAACCTTGTTAATAATAAGGGCTTTTGATAGTCTAAACATCAGAGGATATTTAAATGGTTTATCGTCCCCTTCAGTAACCGAAAAGATCACTACCTTAGCGTCTTCTCCCAGATTGAATTCAGCAGGACATACTAGGTTACCTACATTTTCAATGATGAGAGTATCTAGCCTATCGGTATTAAACTCAGCCAAGGCATTTTTGATCATAGCACTATCCAAGTGACATGCTCCCCCTGTGTTGATTTGCACTACTTTAACCCCAAGTGCGTTAATCCGCTCGGCATCATAGGAGGTTGCAATATCTCCTTCAATAACCCCTAGACTAAAGGTGTTTTTAAGCAGCTCGATAGTACGTTCTAGTAGAGAGGTCTTTCCTGCCCCAGGACTGCTCATCAGGTTGAGAACAAAGGTGCCCTTCCTTTTGAAAAGTTCACTGTTTTCCTTTGCAATCATCTCATGAGCACTTAAGATGTCTTTTTTAATCTCAATCTGTTTCATCCTCTATCTCTAGGTGATTTATCTGAAGCTCCCGCCCTGTGATCAATTCGATTTTGAGGTTTCCACAATTCTGGCAGAGGTACTTATTATCTTCAATTAAAAAGACCTTGTTACAGTGAGGGCAATATCCCCTGATGGGAACTTTTTCGATTATAAGGTCGGCATTTTCTGCTATAGTTCCCTTAGAACACAGGTCAAAGCAAAAAGATAGGGAGTCTGGGAAAACACCGGTGAGTCCACCAATTTTGAGAGAAACTTTCACTACCTTCCGTGCCTTAGCCTTTTCTGCTTCAGTGAGGATAATTTGCATAATATTTTGAGCAATACTGTATTCATGCATACATTTATCCTTTTAAGAAAATGTTCTATTGCCGCATGGCAAGGGGCTCTTTCTAGAAATTATTCAGTGTCTGCTTTGTCTATTTCTTGGAGAATCGTTTTAGTCACTATGGGAATTGCCTTTTCTACCTCTTGAGAAAGGCCTATCTTGTAACTCTGGTAATCTTTAGGGACTACCCCTACCAGTGTAACTTTTGGATTAATATCCATTAATGAAGCAATTTTAAATACGTTCTTTAAACCTAACTGATGCAATGAGAGGTGCATGGTAGCATCTTCTTCCAAAATGGATAAATCCATTTTATACACTGCCCCAGGTTTATCACTAGTCTTGACAGCATCTACAATAATAACCTTTTCTCTTCCCTCAAGAAAAGAGAGAAGCTCATAACCTGCTGTTCCTCCATCTATAACCTCTACCTCGTCTGGGAGAGACTGGGATGCAAGTTGCTCGGCTATCCGAACCCCAACCCCTTCATCACCCAATAGTATATTACCCAGTCCTAAGATGAGGATCTTTTTTGGTTTCATCGAGAAAGAAAAATCTTTAAGTGATCACTTTTCAGTGGGCTTTTTCCCAGCCGGTAAACATAGATTTGTAGTAATCCCAGATCGTTGCCCCAGTTGATCCCAGATAGATGTGGGCTGCCATTGAAATGATAAAAATCCACGAGATGCAAAAATGCCACAACCTCACGTAACCAAGACCTCCCAGTAAATTGTTGAATCCTGCAAAAACTCCTGGCCAGTAGAGAGCACACCCCGTTAAAGCCTGCAGTAACAGAAGAATAGGCCACAAGGTGTAGATGAACTTCTGACCGGGATTAAATTTGCCCCACTCCTTTTTCTTTTTACCCACAAAGATTCCATAGAGGTAATAGGAAGCCAAAGCAGGAAGTTCCACTATGTCCCTAAATGTAAACAAGAGTTCCTTAATCTCACCGGTTACCAGCACATAGTAGATTTTGTATACCATAGTCCACACTACCAGATACATAAAGATAAAGTGGAGGTAACGAGCCCAATCGAGGGTGGGAAACAAACGGAAGCTATCGGGAGCATATATCTGCAATCCTGTGAGAGCTAGAATCACCATAGATGTGGCGTGAGCCCAGTGCATCACTCTTGTAATCACCGTATGTTTAAACACTCTCTCCATTGTTTCTCCTCTCCTCTTTAGCTTATCTTATAGGTTTCTATCTCTTTGCCTGCACCTAGATCCACTAGGTGTATAGCACAGCCCAGTCACGGGTCGAAGGAACGCACAACTCTCACAGGCTCTATAGGGTTCGCCACGTCTGCCACTGGCGTTCCTACAAGTGCTTGTTCAACAGCACCCCTTTGACCTTGATCATCCCGCGGAGAACAGTTCCAGGTGGTTGGTGCAACTACCTGGTAGAGATCGATCAGATGTTCGTGTATCTTTATCCAATGGCTCACAGCCCCTCGAGGTGCTTCTGCCAAGCCAGATCCCTTAGCTTCTGAAGGGATGGTAAAGGGTGTATGTACCGGTTCTCCTGGTTTAAGCTCCATTGGCCACTGCTGACACCGCTCGGCTACCATCAGACACTCCAGGGCCCTTGCCGCATGACGTCCCAAAACGGAGAAGAGATCAGAGACCTGAATACCTATGGATGCACAGGTTCCATCCACAAGATTTTTTACTGCCTCATTCTTTCCAGACAGATAGGCAACTACCATCCTCGCTAGGGGACCCACCTCCATAACGGTATCGTCGTACCTCGGGGCTTTTATAAAAGAGTATGATTTTTCTTTTTCCGGGTCAGGGTCGGTTTTGCCACTCCAGGGATGCAGTCCACTTTCCGATTTGTATTTTGAAAAACCAACGTATTCATTGATCTTCATCTTGTCAAACTGCCTGTAAGTGCCATCGATAACAACTCCCCGTGTTAAAAACAACTCTGTTCCCTCACTATTCTCCTCAAAGGTGCCATAGGCAAGGAAATTACCTGATCCTTTACCGATGCCGAAATAGTGAGGATAGTTTTGAGCTACAGCAATCACGTCTGGAAGATATTTCTTTTCAATGAAGCTATGAAGCTCTTTCATATAGGAGAGATAGGCCGCAATTTTATCTACTGTCGGTTTTTCTGTAATCCCACCAGGAATCACACTCATTGTGTGGGGCATTTTTCCTCCGAAGAGGGTTAGTGCCTCATGAGCCTTTTTACGCATCTCTAAAGCCTCTAGATAGTGGGAGATAGCCTCAATATTAAGTTCATCATCTTCAATATAGTCACCTTTATAGCGGGGCAAAAAGGGTGATAAAGCGTTGCTCCTTCCACTATCGAGCTCTGCTTTAGCCCATCTTTTTACCTTGTTAAGTTTAGGAGAGTTACCTTTATATTTAAGAATGGCACTTATATCCACATAATCTAAGGCTGCTAAATGATAAAAATGGAGGATGTGAGACTGGATAAAGTTTGCCCCCAGGACCATATTTCGCAGTAACCTTCCATTGTCAGGGGGTGTTATCTCGAAGGCATCATCGAGGGCCCGTGTGGATGCATGCCCATGGGCCGTGGGACAGACACCACAAATACGCTGAGTAATCTGCTGAGCATCTAGCGGATGACGACCTTTCAAAATAACCTCCCACCCCCTGAACATCTCGCCTGCAGAGCGGGCATCAACAATTTTGCCTCCTTCAATTTCAACATCAATTTTTAGGTGACCCTCTATACGGGTAAGAGGGCTGACCGTAATCTTTTTTGCCATAATACTATCCCTCCTTTCCTTTTCCCCTGCCTTTAGTTATCGCCCTTCCCAGCGCATGACCAGCAATGCCTGCAGCCGTTGCAGCACCTAAGGCAATCCCGATGGTATTTGCTTTAGCATTAATACTGGGTAATCCAGGTACCTGAGCCGCTGGTAACTTTTCATAGAGGCCATCACCGGTATTTCCAGGGAAACTTGGTTCCGTGCAGCCGATACAACCTCCTCCACTTCGAACACACCAGTTAACTCCACCTAACCACCCACGAGTAGAAATATCACAATGGGTTATAGGACCTTTACAACCTAGCTCGTACAGGCACCCCTCGTCACTGAAATCTTTCGCAAACTGACCTTTATCAAAATACTGCCTTCGTTCGCAGTTGTCGTGAACGATCTTATTAGGCCCGAAGAACATGGTTGGTCTTTTCAAGCGGTCTAAGTGAGGAATACCGAATAGGAGTAGATGTGCTATTGTCCCCACCATCCAATCAGGATGGGGAGGACACCCTGGGATATTAATCAAGGTGGCGTTTGGAAGAACTTCTGAGACAGGCTTTGCCCCCGTGGGGTTTGGTGGAGCAGAAGGGATACCTCCCCAGCAGGCACAACTTCCCACTGCCACTACCGCTTTCGCTCTCTCACCCATCGTATGTACAGCCTCAAGCATGGTTACCGGCTTGTCATCCTTTTCTCCAATGTAGCAATAATCTCCATTGTGAGCAGTGGGAATGGCACCCTCTACCACGAGGATGTAATCACCTGCTCTATCAGCGAGAGCACTATCGAGGACACCCATGGATACCTCTCCCGCTGATGCCATGACGGCCTCATGGTAATCGAGGCTGATGATATCCAAGAGGGTCTCAGCGATATCTGGTCTTTGTGCATTGAGCAGTGAGACCGCGCACCCTGTGCACCCCTGCCCATGAAGCCAGATAACAGGTTGATTTCCTGCCTTTTGTTTTAATGCGTGGACTACCTGGGGGGTTAAGACACTTGAAGTTCCATAGGCTGCTGCTGAGCCTGCACAAATTTGTAAAAACTTTCTTCTGGTGAGTTTCATAGAATCTTCCCTCCCTAATAATTTTGTTTTTTTTATCCTCTTATTTATCTCTTATTGAATAAAAAGTGAAGCACCACAGGGTTCTGAGGTGGATATTAAAAGGTGAGTAAAACATATATAAATGGAATAACTATGTGATAATTTTAGAAGTACACATCAATCTTATTTTATTTACTCCTAACATTTCTTCTTGATTTTTGCAAGTTAATCTACACATTTGCCGCTACAAAGTAATCCTTAAGAGAATTCCTCAAAATCCATTCTTTTGACTAAGCTTTAGTTTTACTATATAATGAAACATAATCTATTAAACGTGAGGCGGACTAATCATGCCTAAAGTGAGTGTTATTATTCCCACCTTCAATAGAGCCCACATTCTGGGGGAAGCAATAGACTCTGTCCTCTCCCAGAAGTATAAAAACCTAGAGTTGATGGTAGTTGATGATGGTTCTACTGATGAGACGAAAGGGGTAGTGTCATCGTATATCCCTCGCCTCACCTATATCTATCAAGAACATCACGGTGTAAGTGCTGCGAGGAACAGGGGAATCACCCATGCCCAAGCTGATTATCTTGCATTCCTCGATTCTGATGATCTATGGCTTCCAAATAAACTTTACCTACAAATGGAATTGATGCAAAACAACCCAAAGGCTTTTATCTGCTATACCGAAGAGATATGGATAAGAAGGGGGGTGAGGGTCAATCCCATGAAAAAGCATAAAAAATTTTCCGGAATGATCTTTGAACACTGTTTGCCTTTGTGCACTATCAGCCCCTCCTCCGCGCTGATTACTCGTAGTCTCCTAGAAGAGGTAGGGGGGTTTGATGAGGGGTTAGAGGTATGCGAAGACTATGATCTCTGGCTTCGCATCTCAGCTCGCTATCCTATTTATTTAATAGACACCCCCTTGATTATCAAGCGAGGGGGACATCAAGACCAGCTCTCTAAAAAAATGAACGGACAGGATCACTTTCGAATTAAAGCCCTGGTAAAGCTATTGGAAAGTGATTGTCTCTCAGCTCACCAGAGGGATCGTGCATGGAAAGAGCTCAAGAGGAAATGCGAGATCTATGGTAAGGGGTGTATCAAAAGAGGAAAGAAAGAAGAAGGCGAGATGATCCTAACTTTAGCGTTGAAATACAAACCTTGAATAAGACTACTTTAAATAAAACGATGCGCTACGAAACAGCACATCCTCAATCCAAATCTCAAAACAAATCTAAAGAAAAAAATGTAAACATCGACCCTGAATACTACTGGTGTGTGCTATGCGTTATACCATCGGAGAGATGCTCACCAAGAGTACCCATAAGTTTTCTGATAAAGTAGCCGTCATCTGCGACGGTAAACGGGTAACCTATCGAGAACTCAATTCTCGAGTCAATCAACTAGCTCATGGCTTCTTACACCGCGGGATTACCAGAAGTGATAGAGTTGCCATCTTGATGTATAATAGTGTAGAACTGGTAGAAATATATTTTGCCCTTGCTAAAGTGGGAATTGTTGGCATTCCTCTTAATTTTAGATTAGCCGCTCCTGAACTTTCCTCTATTATTGAAAATTCAGATGCCACCACCCTCATCATGGGGGAGGAATTTGAATCAACTATTAATCAATTGAAATCCCAACTCCCAAAGGTAAAACACTTCATAACAGTAGAAAAGGAATCTCATAAGATGAGCAGATACTATCACCTCTATTATAATCAACCCGACCGTGAGCCTGACATGAGGGTAAACCCGGAAGATGAATCGTTTGTTATCTATACCTCTGGGACAACAGGGAAACCAAAAGGCGTTATCTTAACCCATAAGAATCACTTTTGGAATACCATTAACTATACCATAGCTTACCACATGGATGAAAATGATATAGAGCTGGCATTGACCCCTCTATTTCACTCATCTACTATGGGAAGAATCTTTACCTATGTCTTTGCAGGCGCTACTTTTATCACCTCGAATCACTTTAATCCAGAACAAGCGATGGAACTTATTACACAACACAATGTTACCTCTATAACCCAAACCCCCACCATGTATGCTGCTCTATTGAACCTCAGGGGAACAAACCGCTACTATACTAGCTCTGTTAAAAGGATTGTTTCAGGTGCAGCTCCTGTTTTTCCAGAGATGAAAGGTGAGCTAGCCCACCTATTTCCCCATGCGGGCATTTTTGATCTCTATGGTTTGACTGAGGCTTCTCCTGGGGTAACGATCCTCAGCCCCCATGACTCCCCTGAGAAGGTTAACAGTGTGGGTAAACCAATGGTGAGCGTGAGAATCAAAATTGTAGGTGAAGTTGGCAAGGAGCTTCCCTCTGGGGAGAGTGGAGAAATCATATGCAGAGGACCTAATGTAATGAAAGGGTACTATAATAATCAAGCAGCAGCTCAGGAGGTTTTGAGAGAGGGTTGGCTTTATACCGGAGATGTTGGGAAGATCGACCAGGATGGGTATCTCTACCTCACTGGGAGGAAAAAAGAATTAATCATCAGCGGAGGAGAGAATATCTATCCTGCAGAAGTTGAGGCAGTTCTTCAACAACATCCTCTCATCCTGGAGGCCGCAGTAATTGGGGTACCTGATGAGTATTGGGGAGAGAGTGTTAAAGCAGTTGTAGTGCCAAAACCGGGTGAAACCTTAACCGAACAGGAAGTTATTGAGTATTGCAAATCCCAGTTGGCTCACTATAAAAAACCAAAATCAGTTGAGTTTATAGATGCCCTGCCCAGAAATGCTGCTCATAAGGTAGTGAAAAAAGAACTCTTAAAAAGATATCTACCACCAGAGACAAACACTACCAAAATTGTAGGATAGTACGGAGAAAAACTGGGAGCCTTGATAAAAGGGGTTATTTCTCCCGTAATTGAGAGAACACTGTAAGATGATATTTTCTCTTGACTTTTAAGGAGCAGCTCGCTAATATCCATCAAATATAGAATTAATAGAGTAGTAAACCCCTTTAGAAAATTTGGACGATGCTTCAAACTTGCCCAAATCTAAGTGCTTTTTTTACACCCTGTTAAGTATGAATTTCACAAAACCTCACACTTTCCAACAAAGTTATCTACCAGGGTAAAACCCGCCATAAATGGAAATGCTTTCTTTCTAACGGGGTAAAATGAAATATTTGGATGTTTTTCCTACGTAAACTTAAATGCAGGAGGAGGAAGGGATATGGCTATAAAGATTGGAATTAATGGCTTTGGTAGAATAGGGCGAAGTTTTTTAAGAATAGCTTCTTCAAGGAAGGATTTTGATATTGTTGCTATAAATGATATCACTGACGCTAAAACCCTCGCTCACCTTCTGAAATATGATTCTACCCATGGTGTTTTTAATGCGGATATCAAAGCAGAAGGAGAAGCTATTTCAGTTGATGGAAGAGAGATCAAGATTACCAGCATCAAAGATCCTGCCTCTCTTCCTTGGAGTGATCTAGGGGTGCAGATTGTGGTAGAAGGTACTGGAATTTTTCGTGATAGAGAGAAAGCTTCAAAACATTTACAAGCAGGAGCCAAAAAGGTCATCATTACTGCCCCTGCCAAAAGTCCCGATATCACTGTCGTAATGGGGGTAAATGAGAGAGACTATGATCCTGAGAAGCACCATATCATCTCCAATGCCTCTTGTACCACTAATTGTTTAGCACCAGTGGCTAAGGTTTTGATGGAGCACTTTGGTATTAAAAAGGGTTTAATGACTACCATCCACTCTTATACCAATGATCAGAGGTTACTCGATTTGCCTCATAGTGATCTACGACGGGCTCGTGCCGCTGCCCTGAGCATGATTCCTACTACCACGGGAGCAGCCACAGCGGTTTCACTGGTGCTTCCAGCATTGAAGGGGAAGTTGGATGGCCTGGCTATTCGCGTTTCTACACCTAATGTCTCGTTGGTTGATCTGGTTGCTGAGCTGGGAAAGAACACTACAGTAGAGGAGGTAAACAGTGCTCTCAAGGAAGCAGCGAATGGACAACTTAAAGGCATCATGGAATTTTGTGAAGAGCCTCTGGTTTCCATCGATTTTAACAATAGTCTCTTTTCCTCTATTGTAGATGGTCTCACCACTTCAGTTATTGAGGGAAATATGGTAAAGGTTCTGGCTTGGTATGATAATGAGACTGGTTATGCTGCCCGCATCGTTGATCTTATTGATCATATAGGAAAAAGCTTATCATAGGGTTTTTCTTATGGTTCCATCTGTCTTTCTGTAGAAGTATCTTTTTATTCTATGGCTGAGGACTTTTGAAGGAGTTCTTTTATGGCTATTAGCTACATTGATGAGATAGAGGTTAAAGATAAAAGGGTTTTTATTAGAGCTGATTTTAATGTTCCGCTTGATAAAGAAGGCACTATTACGGATGATATCAGGATTAAAAGTACCCTGCCTACCATTAAGTCTGTGCTTGATAGAGGAGGATCTGTTATTCTCACCTCTCATTTAGGCAGACCTAAGGGGAAAGTAGACAAGAAATATAGTCTGGCACCAGTGGCAAAGAGGCTTTCTGAGTTGCTGGGCAAAGAAGTTATGTTCCTTGAGGAGTGTGTGGGAAAGGTGGTGGAAGAGAAAGCTCAAAGTTTAAGGCCTGGTGACATTCTACTCTTGGAGAACTTGCGATTTCATCCCGAGGAGGAGAAGAATGATGAGGGATTTGCAAAACAGCTGGCTTCGCTCGCTGATATTTATATAGATGATGCCTTTGCGGTCTCCCACAGGGCACATGCCTCTGTTGAAGCGATAACTCGTTTTGCGAAGCGGAAAGGTGCCGGCTTTTTAATAAAGAATGAGATTACCTATTTTAAAAGAGCTATGAACAAACCTGAACGCCCCTTGATTGCTATTGTGGGTGGTGCTAAGGTGTCAGGCAAACTAGAGGTGTTGGAAAATCTGATTCAAAAAGTGGATAAACTGTTGATTGGAGGAGGGATGGCATTTACCTTCCTTAAAGCCAAGGGAATGGAGGTAGGAAAATCCTTAGTGGAAGATGAGTTGCTGGATACAGCGAGAGAAGTGATGAAGCAGGCAGAGGCAAAAGGAGTCGAGGTTATCCTTCCAGTGGATTGTGTGGTTGCTAACAAAGTAGATGCAAGTGCTGAGTACAGAACAACAGGCGTCAAGGAGATCCCTGCTGACTGGATGGGTCTCGATATCGGAGAACAAACACTAAAGCTTTTTAAGGAAGCTCTCAAGGGTGTCAAGACCATCGTGTGGAATGGGCCAATGGGAGTCTTTGAGATCGAACCCTTTAGCAAGGGTACCTATGAGGTCATTAATCTTGTTGCGGGTTCTCCTGCTCTGAGCATCGTGGGAG
>SMTZ1_10007855_pt1 | contig 11871 bp, 10 predicted proteins | sample DeeMarSWOR136_30_FD_25667 | JGI IMG/M metagenome (IMG submission 25667) | reverse complement strand
ACTCTTCGATGATCACCTCTTTATTTTGAATTTGACCTTTGAGCTGGGACAAAATGGCATCATGGGTAGATTTCAACTGGCCTATTTGGACTTTGAGGTGGGCCTCTTTACCTTGTAATTCCGAAAGACTCCGTTGGAGCATTTCAATCTCCCTTTTTTAAGCTCTTCGGCCAAGGTATCCTTGGATGCCAGTTCGGCCCTGAGGGCTGCGATGATCTTTTCCTTCTCTTCTGAGTCATTTCTTACTTTGAGGAGTTTATCTTCAAAATCAGAAATTGATCGGTCCTTCATATTGACGACATTTTCAAGGTCTGAGATACGCTTCATAGCATTTTTTTGTTTTTCAAGATATTCGGCCTTCTCTAGGATTTGATTCTGAAGGGCCGCTTTTTCCTGATTCAACTGAATGATTATTTCATCCAAAGACGACGACTTTTTCTCGCTCCTCAAAAGAGCATCTTTAGTCTCCTGACGCTGTTGATAGAGCATGAATACAGATACGATAGCCGCTGCCAATAGTAATGATAAGACGATTATCGGAATTTTTTTCATAGTTACCCTCACCCCCCACTTCTTAGCTGATTCCAAAAATACAAAACCCAACCTCACATCAGTGAAATTGGGCCTTGCTCAATACGCCATAACGCCCCCGACTAAGCGTTGATAATATTCATCTCCTAACCTGTGGGAGAGTTATCGGAAATCAGTGTATTTGTCAATATCAATGGCAAAAGAAAACACTTAAACTGATAAGACGGCTAGGGCTTGAATACTTCTATGTACGCCTCATTCCTCGGGATGTCGGAAGCCTTGCATATGGACATTTTCCATCAGCCTCTAAGAAGCCAGTTTTTCGACAGTCTCAATAGACTTCTGAAAAACAAGAGACTTAGACACCTTCAAAAGATAGGACCACGGCAAAATGGTCACTGCGCACGCTCCTATCTACGAGCGCCCTTAGTGGGTCTCAATGGGGAAGGCCCTATTTCGCCTTTGGAAATGCTTCCTGAAGGGCTTCCATAACAAGGTCCCAGGCGGGACGATTCCATTTCTCCGGATGCCGGTTTAGGAACTCTGCGACGACGGCGGCCACCTGCCCCTCGGTGATGCTCTGGGGATCGGCATAGAAGAACCAAGTTGCATCATAAAAGCCCATTACGTATCCCACGTATTCCCCAGCTTTATGCCAATTTGTGGATTTATCGTTTCTCTCTGCTTTCTCATATTCTCGCATCAATTGAACTAAATCATTCCCACTTAGAAGTTCTTTTGAATGAGCGTGACCCAATGGGAAGAGAACCAAAACAAGCAGGATGATGGCGAGCCTTTTAAGTGCAGGATTACTCATTTCTTTCTCCTTTGGTATAAGATCAATTCTTAGCCTCCTTTATACTCTTTGAAAACTGAATAAGGCAATAAAAAAGGCAGGGCCGCCAAGACCCTGCCTTTGGTGTTGCTTAATATGGCCTCGCGCAAAACATGACTTTCAGGTCAGTTTCCAATGCCCCTTTGTCTTGTTGTAACCTTTGAGATTTCCGTGAGCGGCAGAACAGAGAGGTGAAGTCAAACAGGAGCAACCTAAATTTGCATGCGTCTTTCCAACCTCGCGCGGCGGAGCATGGACATCCCTGTCCTTCGATCCTCGACTTCTGGTAAAGCGAAAAAATCTTGCATGAATAGCTTTAAATCGTGCAGATTGCTAAATTCCTTAACGATGTTTCTTTTGTTCGTCTCTATTTCCAGCATCATCCTTATCTCTTTAACAACCTCCATTTTCTTCGCCCTCCAATGATACTATTTGAATGGAGCCCAGGCTATTCAACGGCTGCCTAAGTTTATCTTTATATGGCGTCCCATACGGGTCTTTCTAGAAATCGTGAAAGGGTCTCGGCATCTTCACGGAGTCTCTTGCAGTCACCGTGATCTATAACATTGATGCGTCTGCCGTCCCTCAGAACGAGGTTTAGCTCATAGCTGTAATAGGATCTCTTGCTGCCGCGACAATACTCTGAGATAAGCTGAAGCGCGTGAATGTCTCCAAGTCCCGTAAAATACTCGGAGGAGTTGCTGTCGAACACGCCATCTCGGGCCTTTCTGCCCTTCCAGAACCATCCCCTGCCCTTGTCAAAAACAATGGGCGCGGTACCGAAGTAGAGTAAACAACCCCCCACGGTGGCAAAGACTATCCCAGCTAATAGTGGCAATACCGTATCAGAATTGAACGAAAACGTGCCTGTAGAGAAATGGAAAACAGACACGCCAACTGTAATCCCTATCCCACCAAGGAGAAAAATCCCAAAAAACACCTTGGCTCCTATGGAGGCCCGAAACTCAATCCTGTTGGGAGTGACCATGACCAGCCTGCGGGTCCGAAAGTTTGCCCCACCTCCCTTTGCCGGCATCCAGCTGGTTTGCTCCGCAACCGGGTCTTCAAACCGTGAGGGATCAAATGGGTCGTTGTCCTCCACGAGACCTCTCAGTTTCCCAAACAATTTCATCAACATCTACTGTCACCTTGTCTCACTAAGATTTAGGGGGCATAAATACGACATCATACGCTTTCATAATCTGCTCTTAAAAATACATGCCGCGTGCTGCCAGGATACAGGTGTGCATCTTTTCGGGGCGGGTCTCTTAGAAATGATATGAAGAAGAGATGAATATATGATAGGAGAGATAAACCAAAAAGTCAAGTATTTTAAAGCACTTGCTTACTGCCTTAAAATGGATAATTCTTTATTCTTGGCTATTCGGTTTATTTATGAAGCGACACTTACTCTACGCTCCACGCCGAGCCTACCAGGACATGGGCTGTGTGTCTTCGTTGGGTGCTTTGTGGGTCTTCCACTCTCTTCCTAGCATGATGAGAGCGTACAGCCCCACCAGGAACATAATCCCGTCCTCGTAGACGCCGTACTTGGGGATCTGGATAAATGGCGGAAACACAATGGCCCAGAAGAGCAACACGATGTAGACGATCTTATCCACTCGCGGGAGTGCCATGGTCAGCAGGAGCAACCCAATCGCTGTGGTCGGGCAGGGGTATGTTCCAGGAATGATCAATCTTGGGAAATGGTGGCCAAAGGCCATGCCGAACAATGGATAGCAGAGCACGACCAGCATCAGCCCCAAGGTAACGTACCTCCGCCACTTCAATTCCGGAAGACGAAATTGCATTTTCTCCCTGAAGATATCCGCGGCAAATAGGATGGAAACGATGATGAAGAGCGAACCGAAAATGTAGTTTCCCACCAGCCCTTTGCCCAGGATCATGAAAAAAACGATGCCTATCCAAGCGAACCAGAAAACCAAGTAGATTTTCATCAGCAGATTAGAGGCAGTCCCGGGCCTTACAAAAAGAAAGAATAGAACCCCTACTGTTACGGCCCATGAGATCAGTGACACCGGCCAGATTCTAGAGCCGTAGGCTTCAATAATGCTCCACCATTCTTCAGCGGATAGCACTGGCTGCCTCCTTTCCCATACGGATACGTGATCTCGTATCTATTCTGCCCAACTTTGAATTCGGTTGCCCAAAAGCGACATGATATTGTCACACCATTACAACACATCCGCGCGCTCCGTAGCCTCTGCTTCGGTTACCTAGGAATCAGCATCAAGTGTCCACTTCTGGGATGTGCTGCTTTCATTTATCCATAGATCAATGCCCGTCCCCCGAATGACTACGGGTTATGGGTATTTTGGTTTTTTCATGCGGAAATGGGGCTGCCCCAGTCCTCCATCATCTCTTCGAACGTCATTTGCCCGGTCAGGAGCACGCCCCAAAATCCCCCGCCAGGAACGCCCCAGGCACTTGCCAGATAGAGCCCCTTGATGGGAGTCCGGTTATCTTTTCGATCAATATAGGCGTGGTTTAGGGTCTGCTCAAACCCAAAGATGGCGCCTCCAGGGTTACGGGTGAAACGCCAGTTGGTCAGGGGTGAAGCCGCTTCTCTGACCTCGATCATGGAGGAAAGTCCTGGTAAGATCTCTTTCTCGGCCCGGCTGATCAGAGTGTTGACCCACCTCTCTTTCTCTTTGCGATAAGCCTCCTTTCGCCCCGCTTTGTAGTCCTTCTCAAATTTCTGCCATGGGCCATAACCCGTTAGACAAAAAACCCTGACGGTGGAGGTCCCGGGCTTGGAGTATCCCTCATAGATATTGTCATAGAGACTGACACGTAAGGGGATCTTCTCCACATCGCCTCTCAAGCAGGACTGGTAGTCTTCCTCTGGTCCACGTTTTGTCACCGTCTGTATGCCGCAAAACGGGATTTTACCTCTTATCTCGCGCTTCAGACCGAGCCAGACAATAAAGCTCGAGAGGCTGGGGACGAAGGTATTGAGTTCTTGTGAAAATTCCATGGGTAGAGCACCCTTCGGAAGCATGGAGCCGAACGTGGAGGGTGCACTTGCGTTGCTCACAACAGCTCTGGCGGGCAGGACTTTTCCCCTGCTGAGCATCACGCCCTTCACAGCTCCGTTCTTGATCAGGATCTCTTCGGCAAGGGTTCCATAGAGAATCTGGCCACCCTCCCTTTCGATGACTCTGGCCAATGCGAAGCTCAGATCGCTGGAACGCTCCTTGACATAGTAGGTACCGTTTCTCAGACATTCGCCTTTGGCTACGGCATAATAGAGACCTGCCAGTTTGGAAGGTGGCAACCCGTGAAAATCCCACAAGGAGGCCAATATAGTGTTAAGTCTGGGATCCTTAATATACCCGTTAAGAAGGTCGGCAACCGTCTTGTTTCGCACACGGAACATCTTGGGATACTTGAAGGGGAACAGCAGACTGGGGCACATCCCCCTCTGGTGAAGCTCATCTGCTTCACGTGCAATGCCAACAATCTCCTGCACAAAACGCCGGATTCCCTCCTCTTCCGCAGGGAAATGTCTACTGAGAATGCGTATATATTCCTCGGGGTCTCGCTGGGGAACGGAGATCTTGTGATCCGGGGTACTCAGGTGGTACACCTCTGAAAGTTGCACGAATTCCAACTCTTTTAGGACCCCCAAATCTTCCAGGATACGCGCTGCCACATTGTTTTTGGCATACATGCCGTGCAGGGATACCTCGAAGCGGTACTTTCCTCCGGCTCGATCAAAGGATGCGGCATAGCCTCCTGGCCGATCGCGTTGTTCCACCACAGTGACTGGAATCCCTTGCTTTGCCAAGTAGGCCCCGCAACACAAACCTCCCAGGCCTGCGCCGATGATCACGGTAGGGTAGTCCTCTTTGGGCCCCATGCGCGCCGCATAGGCCACAACCCTCTTCCAATCAAGCCCCAGCCATAGAGTGAAAATGGATGTGGTGCTCAAAAAGGATCTTCTGGATATTTTCCTGGTAAACATGACGCTTTCTCTTGCAAGCCTCCATTGTCCATTGGGGGTCAACACAGGCTCCACAGAATATCCTATGTAGCAGATACGCGCCTGAAATATCCAGGGAAAAAACACAGGATATGCGTTGTTTGGCTGGTAAGCGGGGAGGCTAGGAAGCGGGGAGACGGAGAACTGGGGAATCGGAGAAACGGGGAAGGGAGACTACGGCAGGCAGTGAGGACAGCTCCTCCGATGCTTCCACCTTGCTCAGCACCGACCCTGGGCGACTCCGTAGGGTCGAAAGGCTCAGGACAAAAAGATACATGGCAGAAGACTGAAAATATGGGCCAGGCAAAGGGAACTTGTGGATTACTTTCCGCGTCCCAATTCGATCAAGTCACTGATCAGACGCTCCAGGGTATCCCGCGTCAGGGGTGCTGGCATGGGGGTCCGCTCTTCTGTCTCGGGGTCATACTTATACCGCACCAGGGATAGTCTCGTGGATTCCTCTAGCACCATCTCGTAGAAACTGATGACCTCCCCATCTACCCTGGGAGGTGTACTTCTGAGGATGGTCATCCCCTTTTCCCCTTCCGTCTCGATGATCTCCAGTCTCTCCCCGAGATAGGTCATTCGCTCTACAATCTGGGCCGGGTCGACCGCCAATTGGCCGCCCTCTGTGTGTTCCAGGTGGAGCCTGTCCAGCAGACATCCCAACCGAGAAGAGTCCGCCAATTTTAATTCCAACCGAAGTTTTCCCTCGGCTGCCCCAATTGCCACAGCTTGATCAGGAGGGGCTTTCTGGAGCTGTTCATTGATGCGTTTTGTTAAGCTCATAGCTCATCCCGCCTTTCTTTTTATTATTACTCGCAATCAATCCTCCCTTTCCTAACCCAGCTCCTTGATGTTGCTCTCCTTCCCATCATAACTCAGGCGCACCTTCTTCCCCTCCTTGATGGTTTCCACGTGAACCGGCCTCTTCCACAAAAGGTGCAGATTGGTGAGGGTCTCCTCGGCAAAGTTCCATTTGAGATCCCTCCCTTCGTGCTCGTGCTCCATGAGGAGCTCGCCGCGATTTTCGAAATTACCATCTAAGACCCTGATCTGTGGGCTTCCCAGATTGGTCAGCCCACTCAGGATCAACGCTTTGATTTTATCAAACTCCCGGGTCTTTATGACCCACGTGGGGTCCTTTTCTTCCTTGGCATACACAAAGAGTTTTTGCCGCCGGCAGAAATCATCGGTCAGGAATGTATCCACAAAGGTCACGTCATTGTAAAGGCGCCGTACCTCAAAAATCTTTTCTTGACCCAAACCCAGATCCAGGTCCCAGCCCTCCCGAATAGCCAGGTCCTCACACTCTTCGTATTCCTTGCCAAAGCGGCCCTTGTTCCATCGTTCTTCAATGTCACGGAAAAGTTCCAGGCCGAGTTTATAGGGGTTAAGGTGAAGCCGGGAACCCCCCATGGTCCCGGAGTGGTGATCCGCATAATCAATGACCTCCCCGTCCTTCAACACCTTCTCGGTCATGATACGGGAGTGCCAGTAGGAGGCCCAACCCTCATTCATGATCTTGGTCTGCCCCTGGGGAACAAAATAATAGGCTTCTTCACGAATGATGGACAAGATGTCGCGCTGCCAGTTCCTCAGAGGCGCGTGCTCCACGAGAAAAAGGAGCACATCCAATTCAGGGCTCTCGGGAAAGCGCTTCCCCTTTTCTCGTTTCGCCCTTATCTCCTCTGTCCTTGCCTCGAGAAATTCCGGGGGATTGATGTAATTCTCCATGTAACCCTTGCTGCGGAGTCTGCGAGGCTGAATCTGTTCTTCATCATCATCGTCCGGAAAGTAGCCGACTCCTTCCAACTTATCGCCTCTTCCTCCGCACGAACCGGACTGGCAGCCTGAACCGGAGCAAGCAGAGGATTCATCACATGGCTTTTGGCACTCACAGGACTCACCTCCTCGCATCGGCCCCTGGGCCCCGTTGAAAGGCCCCGTTGCCTCTGGCCTATCTTTGTCCCTGCGCCTTATAGAAGGCCAGTGGAAATCCACCAGGTTTTCCAGCGACAGACAGCAGTCGATGAATGCCTCCACCTTGTCGGTGCCATAACGGTCCACGTAGCGCTGGATCCGTGTGGCATGGTTGGCCATCTCATCCACCATTTTCCGATTCGTGTGTTCAAAGTAGAGGTTATTCTTGAAGAAGTCGCAGTGGGCATAGACATGGGCCATCACCAGCTTCTGGTCCACCAGGTTGTTACACTTGAGGAGATATGCGTAACAGGGATCGTTATTTATGACCATCTCATAGATCTTGGACAACCCATAGCTATGACTCTTTGAAAGTCGGTCATAGTCCATACCGAAACGCCAGTGGGGGTAGCGGTGGGCAAAACCACTGTATGCGGCCACTTCATTGAGCTCCCGGTAGTCAAGCACCTCAAAGATAACCCGGAAGAAGTCCAGGCCAAATGCCCTGGCGTGATCCTCGATTTCATACTTAATCTCTTTGAGTTCGGTTGGGAATTTGAATGCAGCTGAAGTCATTGCCATAAGATTTTCACCCCTTCCCTAGCGGCCGGTGCCCAGGAAGGCCTTTAGGGCATCGTAGATGCCATCCTTGTCTTTGATGTCCGCCGTCAAAATTTTTTCTTTGTCTTCCACCTTTGTTTTAATAATCTGGTTAAAGTGACCAGACCCGTATCCACCCTCTACCTGCCCGTAACAGAAGATGTTGGCCGCAGGCACCAGCTCCCCCAAAAGCTCCAACGCCTTCTCGTCATCATCGTGGAAGTTGTCCCCGTCGGAAAAGTGAAAGGGGTATATGTTATAGTCCTCTGGGGAGAACTCCTCACGGATCAGTCTAAGGCAGACTTCATAGGCAGAAGAGATCCGGGTCCCACCGCTCTCTCTTGTATGAAAAAAGGTCTCCGAGTCCACCTCCCTGGCCTCAGCATCGTGAATGATGAAGCGGCGTTCCACCCCCTCGTATTGGGAGATGAGCCAGGTATCGATCCAGAAAGAGGTAAGGCGCACCAATTCCTTTTGCACGTCGCCCATGGAGCCGGAGACATCCATCATATAAATAATCACGGCGTTCGACTCGGGCTCGAAAGTGGTCCTCCAGGATCGGTAGCGCTTGTCTTCTCTGATGGGCCAGACTGTCGGGTCTGCAGGGTCATAGGTCCCGGACATGATCTGCCTGCGCATGGCCTGACGAAACGTGCGCTTGAAGTGACGTAATGACTCGGGTCCGGTCTTGGCAATGCCCACATATTTGTCTTTCTCTGCTGAAATATTCTTTTTGCCCCGGGGTTCGATATGGGGCAGTTCCAATTCCTCTGCCATGATTTCCGCCAGCTCCTCGATGGTCATTTCCACCTCGAGGATATGTTCTCCCGGCTCTGAACCCGCCTCACCCGTGCCCTCGGCGTCGGGGTCAATGGCGACGGGATCGCCGGGGTTGCCCTCACCCTGGCCCACCCCCTGGCCCACCTTGCCGAAGCGGAACCGGGGTATCTCCAGCTCAGGGAGGGGAATGGAGACCAGGTCTTTGCCCCGCCGTCCGATGAGCTCACCTCGCGACAGATACTTGCGGATGCCCGAACGGACGGCGCCCCGTACGATTTTTTTGAACCTTGCCCGGTCGCCGTCTATGCGTCTCGTCATGTACATGGCGTTTACCCTATGTTTTGGCGTTCTCCTCCTTCATGTCGCCCCGGGCAAAAATGGACGCCACAAAATTCAGCACATCGGTTGCGCAGACCTCACAGTAGCCATAGTTTTTGATCAGGCGGTGCTTGACCACATCGATCTTTTCCTGGGTCTCTTCGTCCACCACGTTAGAGACCAAACTGGTCAGCTTAATGGTGTCCTTCTGGTCCTCGAAGAGCTTGAGTTCCAGGGCACGGTTGAGTCGTTCGTTGGTCGTATACTCGAAGGTCTTTCCCTCAACAGCCAGCGCACCGATATAGTTCATGATCTCCCGCCTGAAGTCGTCTTTGCGACTCTCAGGGATCTCGATCTTCTCTTCAATGGAACGCATCAACTGCTCGTTGGGTTCCTCAGACTCGCCCGTGTACTTGTTCTTCACCTTCTCCTTCTGGGTATAGGCCTTGATATTGTCGATGTAGTTGGCACAAAGCCTCTTTATAGCCTCCTCATCCGCAGAAATGGCCCGCTGGACCTCATTCTTTGTCACTTCACCATATTCGTCTTTCACCACGGTTAAGAGCTCTTTAAACCTTTTTTTCTGCTCTTCGGATGTAATGAGACTGTGGTGATGCAGGCCAGATTCAAGCATGTTAAGGACCATGAAAGGGTTCACACATCCATCCGCATCTTCAGAAACGAGGGCATTGGAGATTTTGTCCTGGATATAGCGTGGCGATATGCCCTCCATACCCTCCCGGTCGGCACTGTCTTTCAGTTCCTTGATGTTCTCTTCCGTGAATCCGGGGAGGCTCTTGCCATCGTAGAGTTTGAGTTTCTGAAGCAGGGTCAAATTGGCCTTTTTGGGTTCTTCTAACCTTGTAAGTGTGGCCCACATGGCCGCCATCTCCAGGGTATGAGGAGCGATGTGCTTGCCGTGAACCTTTTCCGCTTTATAGTCTTTCTCGTAGATCTTGAGCTCATCGGACAGACAGGTAATGTAAGGGACATCAATTTTGACTGTACGATCACGCAGGGCCTCCATGAACTCATTGCTCTGGAGTTTCTTGTATTCTGGCTCGTTGGTATGGCCAATAATGACCTCGTCTATGTCCGTCTGGGGAAACTTCTTGGGCTTGATGACGTGCTCTTGGGAGGCACCGAGTAGGTCGTAAAGAAAGGCCACGTCCAGCTTGAGGACTTCCACGAACTCGATCACACCCCTGTTCGCCACATTGAATTCGCCATCAAAGTTAAAGGCCCTGGGGTCTGAATCGGAACCGTAGGTGGCGATCTTGCGATAGTTGATATCACCAGTCAGTTCGGTGGAGTCCTGGTTCTTCTCATCTTTGGGTTGGAACGTGCCAATACCGATGCGGTCCTGCTCTGAGAGAATAAGCCTATGAACCAGGACCTGTTCCAATACCTTTGTGAGATCCCCTGAATGCTGTTGCATGAGGTTGCGAAAGGTGAACCGACAGAAGGGACAAAGGTCACCATCCACGAAGATTTTCATATCGTCTTCAAGCTTTGCATTGAGATCCTCGATGAAGGGAGCGCGAATCTCATGGGGCATCAAATGCAGTGGCTCCTCGTGCATGGGACAAGGTTCCAGCACCTCTTCCCCGTTCTGATCCGTCAGACGCCAGGCAAAGGTGTATAGGGCCCCTTCACGGGTTTTGGAATAGGCTTCAAGTCCCTTTTTGAGCAGGCGAACGATCGTGCTCTTGGCCGATCCCACCGGTCCATGAAGAAGGAGGACGCGGCGCTCAGTCCCATAATGGCGAGAGGCTGACTTGAAAATGTTGACCAGATGCATGAGGGGCTTTTCAAGCCCGTAAACAGCGTCCTCGCCCCCATTGTCCGGGTCAGAAAAGAACGTGTACCGGACTAGCTTTTCCTTATTCTCGGTGTACTCTTCGACGCCATAGGAGACAATCATGTCGTATATACGCTGAAAGGCGTTGCGAAGTATGGCGGGCGACTGGCCAATCATGTCCAGGTATTCCGCCATTGTGCCTTCCCAGTGCAGTTCTTGGTAGGCACTGTCCCGCGTGTACTTTTCAATAAGTTTTGTGATTTCTGGATGATAAGACATGGCTTCACCTCACATTTCTTGGTCCAGGCGGACCGCGTAGGGGTGGAGGCACCCCTAAGAGGCAAGCACGATGGTGAGTAAGACCCGAGATTCTACCCGGTCGAGACTGCTACGTGGAACCCACACGCAGTCGAAATTCAGTTTCGAGAAGAGGCCGCGAGGACCGACTTTTTGGGTTTTTCCCATGGATATTGTAAGCAATTCATATGCCACTCTTGGGGGGCTCTAGGTCTATTTCAAAAATGGGAACCCTTTTTCGATTTGCGTCACCTCCTTGACAATTTTTGTCACTTATTTGCCCCGTTATTCGTTGTGGGTTAGAAAAGGGGTCAAGTCTGCTCTTGACTCTCACTCGGGTCCCCGCCCCGAAAACGGGATCTTCGACGAGGGGGATCTCCCCCCGAGGCGGACAAGTCCGCTTTGCTTCGACAGGCAGAGGGTAGCCGCCTTTGTCAAGATATGACGGCGCGGCTCATCGCTCCACCACCTCACCCTGGATGCCCTTGGATGCCAAGTCCACCTTGTGTTTCTGCGCACGTGCCATCTGGTAAAACGCCCCGGTAAAGAGCCCAAAAACACCCTCTTCACCTTTCACCTCATAAGGAGAAAATCCCATGTCACGGAGTTCCATTCTCTCCATGTTGAGTTCCTCTTCAGATCTATATGTCCCTATGAGTACCGCATATTTCGTGTGCCTCGAGAATGCACCGGCTATCTGATTCTGCCTGATAGATGCATCGACTTCTTCCCTTGTCCTGAAAACGCCCGCAAAGACTCTGAACCATATCCCCTTTTTCC
>SMTZ1_10006372_pt1 | contig 11871 bp, 8 predicted proteins | sample DeeMarSWOR136_30_FD_25667 | JGI IMG/M metagenome (IMG submission 25667) | reverse complement strand
GCGCCGAGGCGGTAACGACCACGTGCCCGCTCTGTCAGTTCAACATCGACAGCATGCAGAAGGAGATTCACGAAAAGTATAACGACTTCCCCGGAATACCGGTTATCTACTTTACCCAGCTCTTGGGGTTGGCCTTGGGATTGCCGGTAGAGAGGTTGGATTTCGGGCGAAATGACGTCGATCCCCGCCCCCTCCTGATGGAAAAGGGGTTACTGTGAGGATACGATGGGGAAAGTAGGTGTTGTCCTGTGTCCCTGTGAGCTTGAAGGGGTTCCGCTCTTCAACCCAGAGGCGCTCACGGAAAAGCTGAGGGGCAGGAAAGATGTTCTTCCCTTCATCCATCATCCGCCGGTCTGTTCGGAATCCGGAATGGAGGCAATTCGCGCCTTTTTGGCTGAGAATGGGTTGGATCGGGCCTTGATGGCGTGCGCTCGGCCGGAGTTGTTTGCCCCTACGTTGAAGAAGGCAATGAGAGGGTGGGGACTCGATCCCTCCCTGAGCCAGGTTTTCGATATACGGGGCGCCCTCGAGAGGGGAGACCCGCGGGATGTGACCAGTAACGTTCAGAATCTCATGGAGGGAAGAATCGACGAGCTGCGGGCTCGAGTGCCCTCCAAAACTCAGGGGGTCTCATTCGTCAAGCGGGCCATGGTCATAGGAGGCGGGATTGCGGGGATAACCGCTTCCATCGACTTGGGAAATGCCGGCTATGAGGTGCTTCTGGTGGATCGACTTCCCTCCATCGGCGGCCGGATGCTCCAGCTTTCCGAGACCTTTCCCACGTTGGACTGTGCCCAGTGTACCTTGACCCCCAAGACCGTGGAGACGGGTCAGCACCCGAATATCCGGTTGGTCATGTATTCGGAGATCGAATCCGTCTCGGGGGAGGCGGGGAATTTCCTGGTGACGATCCGCAGGAAAGCCGCGTACGTTGACTGGGACAAGTGCACTGGTTGCGGCCTCTGCCAGGAAAAGTGTCCCAGTAAAGTGCCCTCGGAGTTCGAGCGGGGAATTGGACCGGGAAAGGCCATCTACACCCTCTCCCCTCAGGCGGTACCCAATAAGCCCGTCATCAATCCCGGGGTTTGCCGGTATTTCACCAAGGGAAAGTGCAGGGTCTGCGAGAAGGTCTGCCCCGCCGGTGCCATCGATTACGAACAGAAGGATACTCTTATTGAGGAGCGAGTGGGGGCCATCATCGTCGCCACGGGATTTGATCTCTACCCCAAGGAGGAGATCGGGGAATATGGGTACGGCGATGTTCCCGACGTGATCGATGGCCTTGCCTTCGAGCGATTAAACTCGGCATCGGGGCCCACTGCGGGGGAAATCCGGCGGCCCTCGGACGGCCGGATACCCCAGGAAGTGGTCTTCATCCAATGTGTGGCCTCGCGAGATCCGGAACGCTATATGCCCTACTGTTCCCGGGCCTGCTGTATGTACACGGCCAAGCATGCACGGCTATATAAACACAAGGTCCATGACGGACGGGCATATATCTTTTACATGGATATCCGCTCAATGGGGAAGGGATACGAGGAGTTCATCCAACAGGGAATGGAGGAGGGCATCCTCTACCTCAGGGGGCGAGTTTCGCGCCTGTTCAGGGATAACGGCCATGTAGTGGTGTGGGGAGTGGACACACTGACGGGGAAAAAGGTGGAGATGGCAGCGGATATGGTGGTCTTAGCCACGGCCATGATTCCAAGCGGGGGGGCAAAAGAGCTCGCCAGGAAACTCGGCATCAAGACGGATGGCCATGGTTTCCTGACGGAGGCCCAGTGGAAGCTCTATCCGGTGGAAACCGCGATTGAGGGGATCTACTTGGCGGGATGTGCTCAGGGACCGAAGGACATCGCCGATACGGTTGCCCAAGGGAATGCCGCGGCGAGTAAAGTTCAGGCATTGTTCGCCCAGCATCGGAACTCATCGGAGCTTCGTTCCGATAGGTAGAGGTTTGAGGTTGGAGGCAGAAAGAGAAATGACAAATGACAAAGGTGAGAGGCTAAGGTTAAGGTTGAGGTTAAGAAAGAGGTCAACGGTGGAGGCTTGAGGTAAAAAAAGTCAACGTCAAATTTCAAATGCCAAAAAAATCAATAACAAGTCACGAATTACGAGCACGAACACGATCCTATACCGCGGTCTGCCGTCCGCCGTCTTCAGTCCTCATGAGCACGAAGCACGGACACGCGTCACGGAAAACGGACACGAATTGCGGACACGGTTCACGGGGTACGGGAGTGATATGAAGCGGCTCGGCGTTTTCATCTGCCATTGCGGCGTAAACATCGCTGGAACCGTGGATGTGAAGAGGGTAGCCCAGGAGATGGGGGAGATCGAGGATGTGGTTCACAGCGAGGATTACATCTACATGTGTTCTGACCCGGGGCAGTTGCTCATTCGAAACGCCATCCGGGATGAGGGATTGGACGGGGTGGTTGTGGCCTGTTGTTCCCCCAGCATGCATGAGACGACCTTTCGCAAGGCGGTGCGATCGGAGGGCATGAACCCCTACCTCTGTGAGATTGCCAACATCCGAGAACAGTGTAGCTGGGTCCACCAAGGAGAGAGGGAGAGGGCCACCCACAAGGCGGGCGAAATTATCCGGTCGATCCTGGAAAAGCTGAAGCAGAACGAGATCCTTGAGACCCTGACCATGCCCCTCACCAAACGGGTTCTGGTCATCGGGGGAGGGATCGCCGGGATAACGGCATCCATCGATTTGGCCGATGCGGGATATGAGGTCATCCTGGTTGAGCGACAGCCCTCCATAGGGGGAAGGTTGAGTCAGCTTTCTCTGACCTTTCCCCATCTGGATGATGCGCGTTGTATCCTCGGTCCGAAGAGGGCGGAGATCGCTAGCGACCCCAAGATCAGGGTGATTCCGTATTGTGAGGTGGAGGAGGTGAAGGGCTTTATCGGCAATTTCGATGTGCGGATTCGTCGAAAACCCACCTATGTCGACTGGGATAAGTGCACAGCCTGCGGAGTCTGTTTGGAGAAATGTCCGGTGGAATCCCTCTCGGATTTCGAAAGGGGGTTAGCCACGAGAAAGGCGATCTATACGGGGGCGCCCGGGGGGGACTCGGGGAAGCCCGTGATCGACCGAGGGAGTTGTCGCCATTTCACCAATGAAGACTGTGCCATCTGCCAAGAGGTTTGCCGGGAAGGGGCCATCCGATACGATCAAGGGGAGGAGCTCATTGAAGAACGAGTGGGAGCCATCGTTGTAGCCACGGGCTACGACCTCTTCCCCATGGAGAAGATCGGGGAGTACGGCTACGGGCGAATCCCCGATGTAATTGATGGCTTGGCCTTCGAACGGATGCTCTCACCTTCAGGTCCAACGAGGGGAGAGATTCGGCGGCCCTCTGATGGAAGGATCCCCCGTGAGGTCGTTTTCATCCAATGTGTGGCATCTCGTGATCCGGAGCGGTACATGCCCTACTGCTCGCGGGTCTGCTGCATGTACACCGCGAAACAGGCCAAACTCCTGAAGCAGAAAGCCCCGGGGGCCCAACCATATATCTTCTTTATGGATGTCAGGACGGATAGCAAGGGATACGAAGAGTTCCTGCAACAGACCATCGAGGAAGAGGAGCTGATCTACTTGAGGGGTCGCGTGGCACGCGTTTTTCGGGAGGGGGATAAGGTCAGGGTTTGGGGAGAGGATACCCTCACCAATAGAAAAGTGGAGCTCGACGCGGATATGGTTATTCTGGCCACGGCGGTGGTGCCGAGCGAGGGTATTAAGGACATTGCTGCTCGGCTGAGGGCGACGACGGATAAGCACGGTTTCTTGACCGAGGCCCATATCAAACTCTATCCCGTGGAGAGTCCGACGAAGGGAATATTTCTCGCCGGATGTGGACAGGGGCCGAAGGATATCACGGATACCGTAGCCCAGGCCAGCGCCACGGCCAGCAAGATTCAGGCCCTCTTTTCTCAGGACGTTTTGCTCCAAGATCCCCTGGTGGCCTTCGTCGACGCGGAGATCTGTAGCGGATGTGGTATCTGTGTACGGGTCTGCCCGTATGAGGCCAGGGAGATGGACGAATATAGGAAGATTTCAATGGTCCATGAGGCCCTGTGTCAAGGCTGTGGCGCGTGCATCGCCGCCTGTCCAAACAACGCTTGCGAGCTGAGGAACAGCAAGGCAGGGCAAGTTTTTGGGATGATCGAGGTCTTCGAGGGGCGGCGGGAAAGGAGTTCGGCCGGTGGATGAGGGGACCACATCCATTACATTGTCGGAAGGAGAGGGAACGCGCGCGTTTCTCCAGGAAGCCCAGGATCGGTGTGGCCAGAGTCTTCGGCTCTGTTACCAGTGCCTGAAATGCACCGCGGGCTGTCCGACGGCCCCGTACATGGACTTCAATCCCAATACCATCGTGAGAATGATTCAACTGGGTTTGAAACAGGAGGTGTTGGAGAGCAAGGCCATTTGGCTCTGTGTCTCCTGTGAGACCTGCGGGACCCGATGTCCGAACGAGATCGATATCGGAGTGTTGATGGATGCGTTGCGCGAGATGTCCCTCGAAAAGGGCTATCGAGCGCATGAGGCGAATATCGTTGCCCTGCATCATGCCTTCATGGAGAGCATCAGGAGATTTGGGAGAGTACATGAGGCCACGATGTTGATGGAGTACAAGCTGCGTAGCCGTGACTTGTGGACGGATCTGGTGCCGGGGATGAAGCTGTTCATGAAGGGGAAGATTCCGTTGATCCCGGGACGAATTAAGGGGATGAAGGCCATACGGGAGATGTATAGGAAAACTCAGAGGAAGGCTGGTGCGGAGAAGAAATAGTCGGTGGCCGGTTTCTTCGGTACGCTGGCATACATGCTCATGCTGGCAATCATCGGGCTGCTGCTCTTCGTGAGGGGTTCCCCTGTACGGTGTGGTGTTTGAGGGGCCCGGAAGGGAAACTGCGATGAAGGATAGTGGGGCCGGTCAAGAAGGCCACGTTTACTCCTATTTTCCGGGGTGTACATCCCATTCCACGGCTGTGGAGTACGATCTCTCGACCAAGGCCGTGTTGAAGGCCCTCGGTGTGGAACTGGTGGAGATCGAGGACTGGAATTGTTGTGGGGCAGCAGCTGTTCACAGTATGAACAAATTGCTCTCCCTTTGCCTCCCTGCCAGGAACATCGCCATGGCTCAAAAGAGGGATCTGGAGCTCATCGTGCCCTGCGCGGGATGCTTCAACATGCTGAAGAGGGCGGAGCATGTGCTCAAAACGGATCCCGGGGGGCGCAGGGAAGTCGAGAGCACCGTTGGCTTCACCTACCGGGAGGATCTGAAGATTCGGGCCCTCATCGACATAGTGGTCAACGGGATCGGTTTCGATCGCATCGAGAAGCAGGTGGGGAGGCCCTTGACCGGATTGAAGGTGGCCTGCTACTACGGCTGCGCTTTGGTTCGCCACCCCAAGGTGACTCAATTGGATGAGCCGGAAAACCCCCAGTATTTGGATAGGCTGATGTCGGCTTTAGGTGCGACCCCGGTGGACTGGTCCTTCAAGACGGATTGCTGTGGTGCCGATTTAGCCCTGACCCATGGCAATGCCGTCGTGAAGTTGGTGAACAAGATTGTGGGAATGGCCCAGGAGGCGGGAGCACAATGCCTCGTCTGCTCCTGCGGCCTCTGTCAGATAAACCTGGAGATGAGGCAGGACGTTGACGCTCTCGGCTTACCAGTTTTCTATTTTACCGAATTGATGGGGATTGCCTTCGGCCTGGCAGGGGCCCAGTGGTGGTCCAAGCACATGATTAGCCCGTCCACGTTATTGGACTCCCTGACCCTTCAGTAGGGAAATGGAGAGCCGCCGAAGAGAGGTCGGCTAAGGATCGGTTGTATGGCGAAGGGAAAGAAGACCGAAAGGAGCCGAGACGTTCTCGTAGTTGGTGCTGGAATTGCGGGGATGCAATCGGCCCTCCTTCTGGCCGAGGCGGGCTTTCCCGTCCATCTGGTGGAGTCTTCCCCGGCAATAGGGGGCTACTTTCCATTGCTCGACAAGACTTTTCCCACGAATTCATGCGGCGTGTGCTTTATGAGTCCCATGCCCCCCGCTTACTGTCCCATCTACGAGAGCGAGCTTCACGAAAATATCAGGCTTATGACGTCGAGCCACGTGAACGGGATCGAGGGTGAGCCCGGGGCATTTCGGGTTTCCGTTACCCAGGAACCAACCTTCGTGGATCCGGCGAAGTGCACCAACTGCGGACTCTGCGTCGAGGTATGTCCCGTTGAGGTCCCCAGGGAGTTCGGCGACGGGCTGGAAAAGAGGAAGGCTATCTATCTTCCCTTTCCCCAGGCCATTCCGAGATCCTATGTCATAGACCCGGCTACCTGTACGCGGTGTGGAGAGTGCGTTAAGGTCTGTTCCCCCGAGGCCATCGATTTGGACATGGCCGAGCAACGGCATACCTTGGCCGCGGGGGCGGTGATTTTGGGCCTTGGATTTGAACCCTTCAAGGCGGAGCTGAAGGGAGAGTATGGTTTCGGGAGATACGATAATGTCCTCTCAAGCATCCAGTACGAACGGATGTTGAGCTTCTCGAGTCCTAGCCTGGGTATGCCCACCAGGCGGTCAGATGGACGGATTCCCAAGAGAATAGCCTTCATTCAGTGCGTGGGTTCACGGGACCCCTCCTGCGGACAAGCTCACTGTTCATCGATTTGCTGCATGTACGCCATGAAACAGGCCATGATTACCAAGGAACGAAACCCAGAGGCCGAGATAGCCCTGTTTTATATGGATATTCGACCCATGGGAAAGGACTATGAGCGCTACTACGAGAAAGCCAAAGGGGAGTATGGCATCGATTTCAGGAGAAGCACCGTCTCCGCGGTGAAGCAACTTCAGCAGACGAGAGGGCTGTTGGTCACCTACGTTGCGGAAGGGGGATCGTTCCGGGAAGAGCAGTTCGATTTAATCGTTCTCTCCGTGGGATTCACCGTGAGCGACGAGGTGAAGGAGCTTGCCCAGGTGATGGGGATTGAACTCAATGAGGCAGGTTTTTGCCGCACGGAGGAGTTTGCCCCGACCCAAACCTCCCGGCCGGGAATCTATATCGGTGGGACCTTTCGGGAACCGAGGGATATCCCGGAGACCGTGGTAGAAGGTGCCAGTGCTGCGGCCCAGGTGGCTACTCTCTTGGCAGGGGATGGGGAAAAAGGTCTATCAGTCAAGGTTTATCCGGAAGAGGGTGCTATCGGGGAAGGGCCGCCACGGATAGGGGTCTTCTTCATCTCCCGGGAGCATCGTCTTTCAGACATCTTCATGGCGGAAGAACTGATCAGCCATGTTCAGGGGCTCAGGGACGTCGTCCATGCGGAGGAGATCGTCGCGAACACTCCCTCGGATGGGTTTGATCGGATCAAACCTCGTATAGGGGAAATGGGGTTGAATCGGTTAGTCGTAGCCGGTTCCCCATTGCAAAGGTTGAGGATGGACTTTAGGGAGATGACAAAGGGGATCGGTTTCAACCCCTATCTGATCGAGTATGCGGACATCTGGGAAGGATGCGGGCTCGTTCATCCCCAGGGGTCGTCGGAGACTAACCATAAGGCAAAGGTCCTGATGGAGGTGGCTGTAGAGCGGGCGCGGAGGTTGGAGCCGATCAAGAAGGGGTCGAGCCATATCTCGAGGAGAGGTCTCGTTATCGGCGGGGGGATTGCGGGCCTAACGGCTTCCCTGAATTTGGCCCGGCAGGGATATGATGTTACCTTGGTAGAGCGGGAGGATGAATTGGGGGGGAACGCGAGACATACCTGGTATACGCTCAAGGGGTCCGATCCTCAGGTGTTCCTTCAGGGCGTCATAGAGATGGTTGAGGGAAACCCCAAGATCCAGGTCTTCCGAAAGGCGGAAGTGAAACATCTGGAGGGACAAGGGGGAGGCTATCGGACGCTCATTTCCGTCGATGGCCAAGAGAAATCGGTGGAGCATGGCGTGATCATCTTGGCCACCGGGGGAAAGGAGATCAAACCCCACGAATACCTCTACGGCGAGGATTCCCGCGTTGTGACTCAACGGGAATTGGAGGACCTCATTCATTCGGGAGACGAGCGGATAACGGACCTCAAGAGGGTAGTAATGATACAGTGTGTGGGGTCCCGCGACGAGGGACACCCATATTGCAGTAGAATCTGCTGCGGCCACGCGGTGAAGAATGCCCTGAAGCTCAAGGAACGTCAGCCCGAGATGGACCTTTTCATCCTGTATCGGGATGTCCGGACCTATGGGTTCTATGAGCGCTCCTATCACCAGGCGCGGGATAAGGGGGTAATCTTCATTCGGTATGATCCTGATCGTAAGCCCCAGGTCATTTCCCAGGATGGAGACCTCACTATCTCAGCCGTTGACCCCGTGATCGGGGCAAAGGTGGAGATCCCAGTGGATCTGGTGGTCCTGAGCACTGGGATAGAGCCCAATGATAATCGACGCCTTGCCGAGATCGTTGGTGCTGATCTGAACGCGGATGGCTTCTTCATGGAAGCCAACCCAAAATCGGCACCATTGGATTTCGTGGACCGTGGAAAGTTCGTCTGCGGCCTCGCTCACTCTCCCAATTTCATCGAGGATTCCATCGCCCAAGCCCAGGCGGCATCGATGAGGGCAGGGGTACTGTTGTCCGTGGGCGGAATCGAGCACGTGGATCATGTGGCATATGTGAATCGCCGATTGTGTTGTGGCTGTGGCCTTTGCATTTCGGCATGTCCCTACGGAGCCAGGTCCATGGATGAGGAGATCTGGAAGGCCGAGGTTATTGAGGATCTCTGCCGGGGCTGTAGCTCCTGTGTTGTCGTCTGTCGCAATGGAGCCTCACAACAGCGTAACTTCGAAAAGTCTACGGTGATGGCCATGGTGGATGCGGCCGTTACATAGGGAAGGTTCAGGGGTCATTTACTGGAGGCCTTATGGAAGAATTCAAACCGAGAATCATCGCCTTTCTCTGTCATTGGTGTACCTATACGGGGGCCGACTTGGCGGGAACGACGAGACAACAATATCCGCCCAACATCCGCATCATCCATATGATGTGCTCCGGTGCAGTGGATACCATTTATATCTTGAAAGCCCTCATCGACGGTGCGGACGGGGTCCTTATCGGGGGATGTCATCCCGGGGACTGCCACTATCAGACGGGGAACTATAAGGCCAGGAGGCGGATCGCCATCCTCAAGGAAATCCTCAATCAAGTCGGCTTCTCCGATGATCGAATCTGGCTCAGGTGGATTAGTGCCAGCGAGGGAAAGCTGTTTGCTGATACGGTGACTCGAATGGTGGAGGAGTTACAGAAGATGGGCCCGAATCCCATGAAAAAGCTCTGGCTTGCCTGAGAAGAGCGTTGGAATTGAAGGAATCGGAGGTCACATGAGTAAGAGCGCGATGCTGGAGGTAAAGAATAACGATCCCATTGGGACATTGCGGGATTTCTTCCGCGATCTCCTGGAGAAGAAGATCGTAGAGGCCCTTTTGATACCGAAAAAGCTTCCGTCGGGCGATGGGTATTGTCAGACCCTGATCCGCGATCCCGAAATGTTGGTCGATGTTAATCCGTTCGCTCCTACCCTAGCCGTACAGTCGGCGAGGATCATTTCTCATCTTACGATCACGGAACCGGGATCGCAAATCGGTGCCGTGTTGAAATCATGTGAGATTCGTGCTGTGGTTGAGTTGGTTAAATTCCTTCAGGTGAAGCTGGATAGATTGATCCTCATAGGAGTAGATTGTCTGGGCACCTATGAGCCATCGGACTATGCCAAGATGAACCAGCAAGAGGGTGAAGGGATATCCATCACAGGGAAGTTACTGAAGGGAGCCCAACAGGGCAAGATCGAGCCCCAGGATGGATATGATCTTCGACTCGCTTGTCAGATCTGTGAGTATCCGAATCCTCAAAACGCAGACGTCATCATCGGATTATTTGGTCACAATCCTCAAAAGGAGATCTACCTTCAACTGCAAGACGGATTGGCGGATGAGTTGGCCCAAGAGGGGATCTTGGCCTCCTCCGAGGGAGGGTCTACTTCGAGGGATTCTGTCATTGAAAGACTCACGGAGGAACGACTCAAGAGGAGGGATGAGGTTTTTGATGCCTTTCGATCTCGGGTGAAGGGCCTCCAGGACCTTATGGATGCGCTATCAACCTGTATGCGTTGCCATAATTGCATGGTGGCGTGTCCCATCTGCTACTGTAAGGAGTGTGTTTTCAGGACCCCTACCTTTGAACACAAAGCCGATCAGATCTTGCGATGGGCGGATAGAAAGGGAGGGGTGAGGATGCCCACCGATACGCTGCTCTTTCACCTGATTCGCCTCTCCCACATGGCCACCTCCTGCATCGGCTGCGGACTCTGCGACAGCGCCTGTCCCAATGACCTTCCGGTTGCCACGTTGTTCAGGGCTGTTGGGCAGAGGGTCCAGGGGATGTTCGACTACTCACCGGGCAGGAGCGTTGATGAAGAGCCACCCGTTGCCACCTTTAGGGAAGACGAACTCCAGGCCGAATCGGGGAAGACCTAATCGAGAGGGGGCAGGGGGTATTCAGCATTATCGGTTTTTACTAGGAGACACATCAATGGCTAAAAAGAGAAGGGAAGACTCTCCATCCAAAGGGGAGGGGAAACCAGCCGAAGAGGTTCCCAAGGTTCCCATCTTCATCATGGGGAAGCGGTACGAGGTCCCCGCATCGTTGACCATTCAAAAGGCCTTTGAATACGCCGGATACCAGTTAATCAGGGGCTGTGGATGCCGAGGAGGCATCTGTGGGGCCTGTGGCACGGTCTATCGATATCCCGATAGTTACAAGATCGAGGTGGGATTGGCTTGCCAGACCGTGGTACAGCCCAATATGTACTTGACGATGATCCCCTTTTTCCCGGCAAATAGGGCAACCTATGACCTCGAAAAGCTGAAGCCCGATTTGGAGTCCTTGGTAAGGCTCTACCCCGATGTGATGCGATGCGTTCAGTGCAATACCTGCACCAAATCCTGTCCCATGGATATCGAGGTCATGGACTATATGGCGGCGGCTATGCGGGGTGATTTGGCCAGGGTCGCTCAGCTCTCCTTCGATTGCGTCATGTGTGGCCTCTGTACGGCGCGATGTCCCGCCGAGATCGCCCAATACAACATTGCGATCCTCGGGCGCCGCCTCTACGGGAAGTACATCGCGCCTAAATCGGAGCACACCGAGGGGATGGTCAAGCAGATTGAGGAGGGGAGATATCATTCCATGCTTGAAGAACTCATGAAGGCCGACGAGGATAAACTCAAGAAGCTCTATAACGAGAGGGAGATCGAGCCGGAAGGGGCCGGGGAGGATTGGACACCAGGGGAAACGCGGTATTTGTGATGGTGGAGACGGCGTGCGCACCGTCGGGGAATGATTGGCTGTCCGCATCGAAGAGGTGAGGGAGGGAGATGGCAGGATATCCGCCTGAGCTAAAGGAATTGATCAAGAAGGTGGAGGAGACGAGGCCCGCGAGGGTCCAGGGAAAGAGAAGGGGGGAGGAGTTCCCCATGCTCTCCTTGCGGGAGCGAGAGGAACGGCTGAAGTTTCACCCCGACTACAAGGAGGACTCCCGCCGTGAAATCAGGGTTGGTCCCAGCAAGGGATACGCCATCTCCCCTGAGATTGTTGACCTCCTGGAGGCGAGAAGCAGGGTTGATCCCGACGAGATTGATTTATCGGATATTGATTATGAGACGGATGTGTTGATCATTGGCGGGGGAGGGGCGGGAACGGCAGCAGCTATCTTGGCCCAGGAGAACGGGGCAAAGGTCATTATCGCAACGAAGCTGAGGCATGGCGATGCCAATACCATGATTGCGGAGGGAGGTATCCAGGGGGCGACGAAGGGG
>SMTZ1_10026740_pt1 | contig 11872 bp, 14 predicted proteins | sample DeeMarSWOR136_30_FD_25667 | JGI IMG/M metagenome (IMG submission 25667) | reverse complement strand
CCCCCGACCGTTTGACACCTGCCCGCTTGTGCCTGCCCGGCTTCGCCAATTGGCGGACGGGCCTCGCAGTGGCAGCCAGGTTGGTCTTGTCGTAGTTATCTCTTACTTGAATTCTGCGCATCTTATAGTTCTCATAAAGTGCTCCAGTAGTCGACTACTAGACTATTGTTCTGCAATCAGTGCGAGTCCATGAGCTTTCTCCAGAAAAACTTGATATTCCCATCACAGGATGCCTTTGCCGAACCGGCTAACAAGCGCTGGGCTAGGTCACAGAAACTCTTACTTGATTCACTCTCCGGGTAACGCTGCAACACGGTGCGTTGTTGCTTTACGGCACTTTGGAAATTGTCATCCTTGGGTATAAAGCCGAGATATTCTAAGGACATGCCGTTCAAAAAGCGCACAATAGCGTTACTCAAGTTTTCAAAAACCGATCTCGCCTCCTCCTCGTGAGTGACCATATTGACAAGTAGCTTGAAACTCTTGGTACCATATTGGGTAAACATAACCTTCATCAAGGCATAGGCATCTGTAATAGAACTCGGCTCACATGTGGCCACCACAATTCGTTCCTGTGCAGCTATGTTAAAATAGATTATGTTTGAAGAAATGCCTGCCCCGGTGTCGATCAGGAAGATGTCAAAGTCTTCATTCAATCTGTCGAACTCATTGAGTAGGTTAAGTTTCTGCCCATTTGTCAAATGGACCAACTCGTGTAGTCCAGAACCTGCAGGAATGATACAGATTTCCTCGGGACCTTCAACGATCACCTCCGTCAGATCCTTTTCGCCGTTGATCACATGTTTAATGTTGTAGATAGGGTTAAGGCCGAAAATAATGTCAATATTTGCCAGCCCCAGATCGCCATCCAATATCAGCACACGCCTTCCGAGTCTTCTAAACGCAATGGCTAAGTTCCCAACGATATTGGTCTTTCCCACACCCCCTTTGCCGCTCGTAACAGCGATGACACGGGGGAATGACGATCCTATGGACCACCCTTTAACTCCATTAATTCCGTTCATGTTACAACCCTTCTTCCTGACCATCTCCCTTAAACCGTTTGCCTGATCCATCTTAAGATTCCCCGTGATTAAATAACAGGCGCAATATGCCAGTTTTAGTTGCCTTGAAAATATCCTCCGGGACCCTTTGGCCAGTAGTAATAAACGAGACCGGCATCCTTAATCTGAAAAGCTGATTTATAATCACCCCTCGAGCCTGTGTTTCGTCAATCTTTGTAAAGATATAACTACTAAACTTTAACCGGCCAAAATTTTTGGCCGCACGTTCCATCTCCAATTCATTAGTGACAGTACTGAGCACTAAGTGAGTACGAACCGGAATGTAACTGCCGATCAATTCTTTCAAGCCTTCTATACGTTCCACATCGTAGTGGCCGTGCCCGGCCGTATCCATAAGTATGACATCTTTTTCTTTCATGCGCCTTAGGGCAAATTCCAACTCAGCCCGGTTGAAGGCTGCAAAGCAGGGAATACCCAGGATCCCAGCATAAGTCTTAAGCTGGTCTACGGCTGCCAACCCTGCGCTCTTTTTCTGTTTCAGGCTCAAATTGGCTGCCAGTTTGGCAATAGTGGTCGTCTTGCCGACTCCTGTAGGCCCTATGAGGGCCAAAATAACCTGTCCTCGATCATGACTAAAAGGATCGGTTACCTCGATCACCTTCATAACCTCTTTGAAGACCCGCACATGTAAATCCTTAGAGTGTCGCTCACCACTCTTCTTGAATGCGCCCCCCCTTTCCAGAAATAGCTGTGCATAGGGTTCGGCAATGCCGCTTCGGATCAGCCTGCCGTATACCTCTATGGCTCCAGGATTCAGTCTAAATCCTTCCGCAAGCTTCCCGGAGCTGCTTAAAAGGAAGATCATTTCCTTGATACTCATCAGCTCTGACTTGAGCGAGCCCAAGAAACCGTGATCCCTCTCATCTGTTGAGGCTTGTCCCGTAGAAGAAAACGGCCCTTTAGCCTTGTGGCTTCCACCTGGCACGGCAGTTATTTCAAAGAACTCCTGAGTCTTATATGACGGAGCCTTCTTCTCCTCGCGCATTTTGCGGGTGGACAAAATCAGCGCCTCTGGACCCAGCTCTTGCTTGACTAGATTCACTGCATCATGAATGGTACTGGCTTTGTACCTTCTAACCTGCATGGGCCAGGTTCACCTTCCCCAAGGATTTAAACCGGATGTTGTTTGGAAGTTCATTGTGCGAAAGCACCATTATTGACGGCGCAAATTGTTCCACCATCCTTCTAAAATGTCTTCGGAGCGCGGGAGAGCATAGCAAAACCGGCTGAAAACCGGCGGTCATAACTTTTTCTACCTGCCTGCTCACTGAGTTAGCAATGGAAGTCGCCACATTGGGCTCTACAGATAGATATGATCCATATTCGGTATGTTTGATGCTGTTCAGAAGAACATCTTCAATATCTTGTTCGAGTGTGATCACGGCCAATATGCCGTCTTCTGCAACGTGAGGGTTTACGATAGCCCTTGCAAGCTTTTGTCTTACGTACTCTGTCAAGACGTCCGGATCCTTGGTAACCGGGGCATAATCAGCCAAGGTCTCGACAATGGTCAGCATATCCTTGATCGATACCCCTTCCCTCAAAAGATTTTGCAATACCTTCTGAATACCGCCCAAAGAGAGCAGCGATGGTGTGAGCTCCTCAACGGCTTTGGGATGGGTTTTGGCAAGATTGTCGAGGAGGTTCTGAACCTCCTGACGACCCAACAACTGATCGGCATAGCCCCGAATAATCTCGGTCAGGTGCGTTGCCATGATCGTTGCGTTATCCACCACCGTGTATCCCGCAAACTTCGCCTCTCCCTCCTTGTTTTCAGGGATCCAAATAGCAGGCAAATTGAAGGCAGGTTCCTTGGTCGGAATCCCATCAAGCTTTTTGACTACATCGCCCGGATCCATGGCCATAAGTTGATTAGGCAACAATTCATACTTGTCTATTTCTACACCCTTGATCAGAATTCTGTATTCAGATGGTTTCAGATTCAGATTGTCCCTTATGTGAATAGGAGGAATAATCGTCCCCATGTCCAAGGCAAACTGTCGCCTGAGGAATCTGATACGGTCAAGGAGGTCTCCGTTCTGTTCCCTGTCCACAAGCGGAATAATTGCATAGCCCACCTCCAATTCCATGGAATCGAGCGTAAGAAGATGTTCCACTGGTTCGGCGTACTCTTCCGATTTATCTCTTTCGCCCTCCTTGACAGCTTCGGCGGCCGCCAGCACCCGCCTTTTCCTGTCAAAGAGATAAACACTTGCCCCCACGATGAAACCAAGTACTATAAACGGAACATGGGGAAGCCCAGGAATGAGTCCGAATAATAAGATCACCACGGAGCCTATATAACTAGCCCTTGGATAAGTTAAAAGCTGTTTGCCGAACTCAACCCCCATACTCGCTTCCGAACCCGCTCGACTCACCACAATACCCGCAGCGGTTGAGATGATAAGGGCCGGAATCTGGGTGACCAATCCGTCACCGACCGTAAGCAGGGTATAGTTCTGCGCCGCAGCCGCAATAGTCATCTTCTTTTGAAGCACCCCAATAACAAAACCGCCGATGATGTTGATGAATGTGATGATAATCCCTGCGATAGCGTCTCCGCGAACAAATTTACTTGCGCCGTCCATGGCCCCATAAAACTCGGCCTCCTTTGTAATGAGGGCCCGACGCTGTCGGGCTTCACTCTCATCTATGAATCCGGCATTCAGGTCGGCATCGATGCTCATTTGTTTTCCGGGCATGGCGTCAAGAGTAAAGCGTGCAGCAACCTCAGCAATACGCACGGAACCCCTGGTGATCACGACAAAGTTGATGATGACCAGGATCATAAAGACAACTAAGCCCACAACGTAATTGCCACCCACAACAAAACTACCAAATGATTTGATGACCTTTCCTGCGGCCAGTGCACCTTCGTTGCCGTGCAGCAGTATCAATCTTGTTGAAGCCACATTCAAAGAAAGTCTGAACAGGGTGGCGACCAAAAGAACGGATGGGAATATAGAAAAGTCCAGAGGCGCAACTGTGTACATACCCATCAGAATAACAATAAAGGAAAATGTGATATTCAGGGCCAGCAGAAAGTCGAGCAGAAAGGGGGGCAACGGTATGACCATAACCATCAGAATGGTAATAACACCAACAACCATCATGAAATCACTGCTGTTTGTATACAGCGTGTCCCTCAAAGTCCCTTGTGTTGTTGTGGCCATAATGAAACCTTACCCAACTTTCCTTCCTTTTAACTGGTACACATAGGCCAAAACATCAGCTGCTGCCCGATATAGTTTGGACGGGATCTCATTGCCGATCTCGACCATCTTATAGAGATCTTTGGCCAACTCCCTGTTCTCAACGATGGGGACGTCATGTTCTCTGGCCAATGTCTTAATCCTCTCAGCCACCTCTCCGGCCCCCTTGGCCAAAACTGTTGGAGCACTCATCTCAGGGCCTTCGTACCGAAGGGCTATAGCCAGACGTACGGGGTTGGTCACGACCACATCCGCCTTGGGTACTTCTCGCATCATACGCGACGCTGCGGATGCCGGATGCCGAGCAACGGCAGGTACGACCACATCCGCCTTGGGTACTTCTCGCATCATACGCCTTTTAGCTGTTTCGTACTGGATCCTCTTGATCCTAGACTTTACCAGCGGGTCGCCTTCTGTTTGCTTATATTCTTCTTTGACCTCCTGCCTTGTCATTTTCAACTGCTGCTCAAACTGCCACTTCTGAAAGGCATAATCGAGGACAGCCAGAAAAATCATAGCCATGGAGACCCTGATAAAGACCTTAAATGCGACTTTCAAAACGTATAATAGGATTGCCTGGACTTCCATATCAGCAAGTGATGGGAAACGGTCCGTCTCCCCTTTGACCGTCACATAGGCGATCACACCAACCAGGGCAAGTTTTGCCAGAGACTTGAAAAGCTCCATTAGCGTCTGTTTGGAAAAGAGCCTTTGTATCCCTTTCATAGGGCTTATTTTTGAAAGCTTTGGTGTGACCGACTCCCATGAAACCAGCCAACCTACTTGTAAAACATTCGATAGGATCGCCGTTACAAACACCGCAATCATCACCGGCAAGACTATAGCGATGAAGCGCTCCATAACAATATTGCCAAATGCCAAATACCCCGACAGGGTATGATTCGGGACTGCTATCATGGAAAAGGTATCATGCATAAGGGATTTTATGTGGTTATACATATAGGCCCCGAACAAATACAGCGTTGAAAGGCCGGCCAGAAGCACAGCTATCGATGGTATCTCGCGGCTCTTGCCAACCTGACCCTTTTTTCTTGCCTCAGACCGTTTCCTAGAAGTTGCCTGTTCGGTCTTTTCTTGAAGATCACCCTCAGCCAAGGTGTCAAACTCCTATGAACATAGCGCCCTTCGGGCGGAGCAGATGCTTGATGCTTGATACTGGATACTGGATGTAAGAATCCAGTTTGTATTTTTATCCAGCATCAAGCATCCAGTATCGTTTTCGTGAGTATAACCCATCGTGGCCACAGAACTATTAGCAATAGTGGAAATTCTACAGCATGTAGCTCATTATGTTTCTCAACATACCTTCAAATGCCGCGACATAGTGTCTCATAAAGTAGAGCAGTGCCTCCAAACAGAGGCCAAAGAAGAACAGGCCAACCATTATTTTCACTGGAAAGGCCGCAATAAGGATATTCATCTGTGGCACTACTTTTGCGACAATGCCAAAGGCCGCACTCGTCATGAGAAGAGCTGCAATAGCCGGAGCCCCAATTTTGACTGCCATGGTAAACATATCCCCTGAGAGTTCCAACATCTTATGAAAGAGCCCATCGCTAAGTCCCAGGGACCCCACCTTAACAACGGCAAAGCTGTCAGCCAATGTGTTAAGCAAAACGTGGTGGCCATTGAGGAGGAGAAAGATCAAACTAGCAACACAGTAACCCATCTGGTCAAGAATAGGGCCTTGGCCGCCCGACTCAGGATCGAGAACGTTAGCAATGGCAAATCCCATTTGAAATCCCACAAGCTGTCCTGCTAACTGCACGGCAGTGAACATCAGCCGAACAGTAAGCCCAATGATCAGTCCTAAGATCAATTCAGAAAGTATCAGACGCGCCCCCCCTAGTATAGTTTCAGGAAACAGTGTGGGGTCAGGCTGGACAACCGGCAAGAGTATGATACTAATCATCAATGCCAGCCCTGCCTTGACCGGGTTTGGCCACACACCTGACCCTAAAATGGGAAACATGAACAGCACGATACCGATCCGAATCAAAATCAGAACAAACGATTTGAATTGCTCAGGTGAAAGAGTTAGAATCTCCATAGCGATTTCGGATTTCACTTTCTCTGATGTCTTACCTGATTTAAGTGCCTAAAGTTGAAAGATTAAAACGTCCAATTTCAAGCACTTCAAACTCTAGTTCGCTGATCATGCTGATTATAGTTGAGCCAAACCTGTTTCAAAAAGCGCAGTTTATTACAGTGCATAGTGTAAATGTCTTAAGTCAAAATGATTGACTTTAGCTCACTTTAGGCGCTTTAACTCACTTTAGGCGCTCTTTTTATTCTCACCGTATATAGATCGGTATCTGTGTGATACAGTTTTGTGTAAAGACCATTAGCTGCTGCAAGATCCAGTTTAAAAAAAACAGGAGTCCCAGCATAACTGCCAGTATTTTTGGAACAAAGGTTAGTGTCATTTCATGGATCTGAGTGGTTGCCATAAAAATACTTACAGCTAGGCCTACAATAAGCCCGAGCCCCAGCATCGGCATCGCAACCAGGATAGTAACCTTAATCGCTTCTTGGGCAAACCCAACTACAAATTCCGGTGTCATATCATCCCGTCATAAAACTTCTGACCAAAGAACCAACAATCAGATACCAACCGTCCACCAGCACAAAAAGCATTAGCTTGAATGGCAGGGATATGGCAGGGATATCATGATCGGTGGAAGCATCATCATCCCCATCGAAAGAAGCACGCTTGCCACCACCATATCTATAATCAAGAACGGCACATATACAACAAATCCAATAATGAAGGCTGTTTTCAGCTCGCTTACAACAAACGCGGGTATCAAAACGGATGTGGGGACATCCCGCGGAGCGTTTGGCTTGTCTAGCTTGGCCGTTTTCACAAACAGGGCCAAGTCCTTTTCACGTGTCTGTTTGAACATGAAGTGACGAATGGGATGCATAGCCGCTTCGAGTGCCTCAGCCCCGGATATTTCTTCATTTAGGTAAGGTTGGAGGGCGTTGTTATTAACCTGCTGCCATACCGGCATCATGATAAAGAGGGTAAGAAACAAAGCCAGGCCCACTATGATTTGAGCTGGGGGCACCTGGTGGGTACCCATTGCATGCTTTAGGAATGAGAAGACCACAGCCAACCTGGTAAAAGATGTCATTAGAATCAAAATAGCCGGTGCAAGGGAGAGAATGGTCAATAAAGCGACAACCTGAAGCAAGACCGAAACCTGCCCAGGGTTGTCAGCTTGTCCTAAACCGATCTGGAGCGAGGGAAGGGGTATGGTTGCACTGAAAGCAACCGCAGGAATCGCCAACAACAATGACAAATGACAAATGACAAATGACAAATGACAAATTCTTTTCCTCTTCGAGATATCTCGTCCTTTATTTTGCATTTCTGCCTTTGCCTTTTAGAGACGACCTGAGGAAATTTGCAAAAAGACCGTGTGGTGCCCCAGCGGCCTCGAGGCTTTCGATTCTGTCCAGGGCCTCGGATTTTTCGATTTTGGTCAAGAAGGTTATGTTCTCCGGAGTAATGCCAATCACTATTTTTTCACCCACCACATCAACCAGCGCAATACGCTCCTTAGGCGTCACATGATGGGATGACAGAATCTTGATAAATTGTCCGTGGCCAAAACCATCTTTGAGATAAAGGAATCGTTTCATAAGAAAAACGACCAGGATCAAGATCGCCACAACGATGCACAACATGCCAAATGTCTTCAGCCCGGTCCCCCAAAGGTCCGGCTGAGATATCGCCTGGGATGTTTCTGCCAAACCACCCATAGCACCCTCTTCTCCATGCCTAGCCCAAAGTCTTGACCCTTTCAGCGGGGCTTATAACGTCCGTAAGCCTCACACCAAGCTTTTCGTTAACTACCACTGCCTCGCCGCGTGCCGTTCACAAAGATTTCCATCGGTTCACCAGCAGGCTTTGTCAGTTCAACAACCGAACCCTGTCCCAGTTGAAGCAAATCATTGACAAGCATGCGCGTCCGGCCCAGTTCAACCGAAACCTCCAGCGGGATATCGAGTATAAAATCCAAATCTCGATCGGCCTCGGTTTCTCCTGTAGCCGCAGAATCTTCAATATTCTCCGGCGAAACAATTTCGGTGGTGTCATCTTTTTGCTCAGTCATGATTGTATCCTTTCCAGTCCTTTTGGGCTTTCGACCCCTCATCTCCTCAGCACCTCTGTTCAATCTTAATAGCCTTATTACCCCCTATAACGCCCGCACGTCCTTTGAGCTTTGGCACACCTTCAACCTTTGTAACTAGACACTCCTTCACATCCTGCTGAAGCTGAATCATATCACCGACCTTGAGACTAAGAAGTCGGTGCCCTGTTATCCATCCAGTGCCGAGTTCTGCTCTCACTTCTACTATGATGTCCTTAATTCTCTCTTGCAGGCATTCCTTCCAGCGTACATCTACCTCCAATTCATTGCCCGGGAACTCTGCACGCAGCTTATCCCGGATTGGTTCAACAGTGGAGTAAGGAATGCACAGCTTCATGAGGCCCGGTACCCCATCCAGATCTACGTTGAAGGTAGTCACAGTAACCAAATCGTTGGGAAGCGCAATGCCTGCAAATTGTGGATTCGTTTCTGACCTCACATAACTCATTGAAATCTCATAAACCGGCCTCCAGGCCTGCGCAAGCTCCTCCAGATACACCTTAACGACATTTTGTATCATCCTGTTCTCTATGGCAGTATATTCTCGCCACTCAATCTTTACATCCTCTGAAGCCTTACCGCCAAAATAGCACTCAATAAGATTTAACGCTAGTCGAGTTTCCAAGACTAGAATCGCATGTCCTTTCAGGGGCTCCATACGAAAAATATGCAGACTGGTTGGTACCGGAAGCGATTGGTGAAATTTCTCAAAGTTGACCATGCAGACTGAAACGACGCTGACATCCACCATCTTTCGCATGAGGACGGAAAGGCTGGGTCCGAAACCCATGCAAAGTCGTCCATTAATCATATCAAGGGCAGGCATACGAGTACCAATAATTCTATGGTGACCGGTGAAATCATAACGGATAACGTCATCCGAACCCACTGGTGTGTCGGTCTCAGTAGGAACCTCTCCGTCTGATAGCCCCTTGAGCAGGCTGTCGACCTCGTCTTTTGATAAGATATTAGCCATAATCTAACGCCCTGTCTTTCTATGGCTTATTGCACAACAAACTCTGTGAAATAGAGCGCCCGAATGCCAGCACCAGGCAAGATCTGATTAATCCGTGCAATCAACTCGTTCTTGAGTTGAAGTTTTCCTTCCAGCTTACTGATATCTTCAAAGGATTTGCTGGTAAGAAGCAATAAAATCGCATCCCTTAATTGCGGGGTATGCTGGGTGAATTCGTTCTTGATATCCCTGTTTTCAACCTCAAATTCGATAGTTGTCTTAAGATATCGTTTGCCGTCCCTGTCTAGCAAATTGACAATAAAGGGCTCCATTTTACAAGTAATCCCGAAGTTTTCATCTTTAGCTTCTGCCGTCCTATGCCCGGTTTCTCCTATCTGCGGGTTATCCCTGCCGAAAAATCTTTCAGCCAAAAGGAAATCCCATGCCGCATAACCTCCACCGGTCAAAACCAGAATCACAACCCCAATGATTATCCAATTCTTGGCAGATCCTTTGGACTCAGTCCCGGCACCGTCTGCTTCCATTTCCTTGTCTTGCTCTGCCATCTCATTCTCCTAACGTCGCGAAAGTTGTATACCTTTGCAAATTATATGGCTCCCACTTGCGCTCGATTTATACCATCTAAAGCCATTACCTATGTCCTCTTGATTATAATCTCCACGCGTCTGTTTTTCTGGCGGCCCTCCTTTGTGATATTTGGAAACCGTGGCCTTGAGTCACCGTATCCGCCAACGGCAAAACGCTCCGGAGAAAGACCCTTCTTTTCAATAAAATAATTGTGAACGTTCAAAGCGCGATAAAGAGAAAGCTCCCAGTTCGACTGATAACGATCCCCTCTCATGGGCACATTGTCTGCATGTCCCATGATGAGCACATCGTTCAGCGTAGAATCAAGGACCTCAGCAATCCAGTCAAGTAGCGGCAAGACAATTGGTTTGATATCAGCTTCCCCTGAATCGAACAGAATCATTTCTTGAAGGGTTATAATAACTCCCCTTTCATCTTGTGAAATGCCAATAACCTCTTTTAAACCTTCCAGTATCTCATCGTGCTGGGTATCACCTTCCATGGTCAAGATATTTTCTAGCATTTCAGGATCGGTGATGTCGATGTTCTCTTTCTCTTCAATGATCTTATGGTAACGATCCTTCAAAACGCCTATCATATCTAAACCGGGAATTTCCATTACACCACTGGCTCCCTTTTGCACTATATCGCTTGCAGCCCTTACCCCGTTCACATCAGAAAGTTCCAAAGAGCCGACGGCACCACTGAAAACACTGAACAGTCTTTTTAGCGCCTTCACATCCATTGACGACATAGACACAAGCATGACAAAAAACGTCAAAAGGAGCATGAGCAGATCCCCGAAGGTCATCATCCATCCGGTGGTGTCTGTTTTGGGTCCCTCATCTCTGTTATTGCCTTTTTTCATGTGCTCTCTTCCACTAATCAAACATACGGAATAGAAACCTCTTAAACACAAAAAATCGAGATGAGCCTTGCCGACGAATCTGTTTGAGCCTCGCCTCCGATCTTTGATCCAGAATAATGTCTACTCGGCGGTTCTGAGCCCTTGTCTGTCTTGTTTCGTTGCTTGCTATGGGCTTATACTCTCCACAGCCATAGGCTGTGAGGCGCATAGGATCGACCTTGCCTATCACCACAAAAAATTTTAAGACCTCCATTGCTCTCAGGGAGGAAATCTCCCAATTGGAATGAAATGACTTTTCATCCGGCAGTCTGTTGTCCGTGTGGCCCGTGATCTTAACAGGGTATTCGTCCTCATTAATCATCTCACATAGTTTTCTTAGAAAACCATAACTCGATGGTCTAATTTTGTAGCTTCCTTCATCAAAAATCACCTCGTCATGTATACTGATTACCTTTCCCTCCGGAGCTGTCCAAAGGGAAGTCAGCCCGGACGTTGTTTTACTTAAACCTGTTGCTTCGCCTAGGGTTTCCTCGTGAGGTATAATGGGGGGCCGGGCTGGCAAGAATCCCAAAACTTCCGATCAATGATCCGAGTGCCTCAAGCTTTGCCCTTTCATCAACGACACTAATTGAATTGAGCACAACGAAAAATGACAAGAGTATAATAAAGAGTGAGATAATCAGAATCCGTATCCCGCACTGGTCAGCAGTATTCTCGGGTTGACTATGCGCCGGTTTCATAAAATTGGCTCCGCGACTGTCGCGGCTAGAAAGCCGATCCCACGATAACCATTACTTAAACTGTGCTTCCCGCTGACGTGGGGGTAGGAACGCATGGAGTTTCTGCTCCAGAATACGGGGATTTTCTCCGTTTGAAAGACATATGATCCCTTCAATTATCATCTCCTTTATCAGCACCTCCTCGCCGCTGCGGGTCCGGAGTTTTCCGGCCATGGGCAAACACACAATGTTGGCCATGATAGC
>SMTZ1_10017928_pt1 | contig 11873 bp, 8 predicted proteins | sample DeeMarSWOR136_30_FD_25667 | JGI IMG/M metagenome (IMG submission 25667) | reverse complement strand
ACTTCTGAGAAAGCTACAGATGATCTCAGACGACACATGGCGCTCCAGGCAATGGAGTTGGATCGAGGGGCACTGATTTTGAATGCTCCGTGCAATGGCACCTTTTCTTTTGAAGCGCTGTTAAAGAGTGCAGCTTCCAGAGAATTTGATGGGTACTTGTGGATACGATCTGACAATTCCCGGGGATTGATGGTCATGGGGTTGGGAAAGATCCAGGCAGCCTACTCTGCAGATTCCCAGGGAGAGCTGCGCGGAGTAGAAGCTTTGAGAAAGATCTACGAGAGTATGGAATCTAAAGGAACAGTGGATTTCTACCAGTTACCTGTCACTCCTCGCGTGATGCAGTCCTTTGAGGCTGAGGGGACTCCAGATGAAGTCTTAGTAAAAAAGTTGATAGGAGAGATGGGTCAGGATCTCATGAGGGATGTCAAGTTAGCCAAGGAGTTCAAAAAACGGTGGAAAGATAAGAAAAAACAAATAGGTGAGTGACATGGACTTTCCAACAGGTACCTTGCAAAGAGAAATTGAAGTCAGAGAACTGGACACATTGCTGGAAGAGCTGCGGGTAACAGAATTTACAGGTGTCATAAAGTACAGCAACCACCAGACAGGTAACCTCTTGATCATCGATGGAGAGATAAGAGCTGCTACTTATGGGGAACAGGGAGGGGATGAAGCTTTAGAGAGGATATGGAATTCTTTAGAAGGCGTCCTCTCTGTGTATTCTCTAGAAAAAGAACGGGCAGAATTTGTTTTAAAGTGGTACACTGATATTCACGGGTTCTCATCAGTTTCTTCTGGGATTTTAGACCATGAGATTTCTGTCCCTGTCCCTGATGTAGAGGATTTAATCAGTATGTTAGAACGGGAAGGCATGATACACCTGATGAAAAAACCTGCCAAAGCACAGATTGAAAAGCGGGCCCACAAAACGCATGTTGAAATTTTATCAGATATCCAAGTCTTTCTGGCCAATTTATTTGGCGATTTCATGTCAGAAAACATTGTTAAAAGCCATTTAAGGAAACTCCGAATTGATGAAGAGAACGTGACTATGAAAGATTTGACCCTTCTGGTAGAAGAGATTTGTAAGAACGTTTTCCGGAGAGTAATGGACAACGGAAGGGCGCAGAAAGAATCTCAAAAATTGAAAGATCTGCTCAGCCAGGAATGAGGGAAATGTTGTTCGGTACTGCAGGAATTCGTGGAAATTTATCACGGATTACACCAGGGTTTGCTTTACAGATGGGAAAGAGTGTTGCTGTATTCGCTCGACAAAGAGGGTTAGAGCAGGTGGTGGTAGGTGAAGATGGAAGAACTTCTTCAGACATGTTATCTCAGGCAGTGAGAGCAGGAGTACTCTCACAGGGGTGTAAAGTGGAAGATTTAGGTCGTGTTCCTACTCCTGTGCTTGCCTTTGCCAGTAAGGAATGCGGCATCATGATAACTGCATCTCACAATCCACCGGACAACAATGGGATGAAAGTGTTTTTAAACTGCAGAGAATTGTACCCTCAAGAAGAGAAGGAAGTAGAAGAGATTTTAAACGCAAAACAGTTTTTTGAGTCGTGGGATGTACCCTCTGTTACAAAACGAGACGTTCTTTCTTCTTACAAGAAGGAAGTACTTTCGTACATAAGAGGAGAATTTGGCACAGGTTTATGTGAGAAAAAAGTGGTGGTAGACTGTGGTAATGGGATGGGAGCCTTAGTAACACCTGCTCTTTTGGAGGAAATGGGATGCGAGGTTTACACATTGTTTGGAGAAGTTTCTGGTAAATTTGAAAGACCTCCTGAACCTTCAGAAAAGAACATTTCACTGCTTAAAAAAACAGTAGTTCAAAAAAATGCACACATAGGTATTGCCCAGGATGGAGATGCAGACAGGATCAATGTGGTAGATGAAAAGGGAAAGGTCATCCCTGAAGATTCCATCATTGCCTTGCTGGCAGGACATTATATCAAAAAAAGAGGTTACATAGTAACATCTATTGATACATCTTTTAGAATTGATGAATATGTCCAGAAAAAAGGCGGGATAACCAAAAGAGTAATGCTGGGGAACCTACACGAAGGTGTATCTAAATATAATGCAGTATTTGCAGGAGAACCCTGGAAACACATTCATACCAGATTTGGCACCTGGATCGATGGTATGGTTTCTGCTGCTGTCTTAGTGCAGTTGATCCAGAACAAGAAAGCATCCCAATTGTGTTCTGACATTAACCACTACCTTTTAGAAAAGATCAACTTGAAGACAGAAGACAGAAATGCTCTCCTAGAGCTCTTTGAAAACAGTGTGAAATCATTTGATGATATCAAAGAAGTTCTAACTGTATCGGGGATCAGGGTCAATTTTACTGATGGCTCCTGGATTCTGGTGAGACCTTCAGGCACTGAACCCAAAGTAAGAATCATCATAGAGGGGGTAACTCTGAAAAGGTTTGAAAAATTGAAAGAATTTGTTGTAAACACCCTTCAGGAATCGAAATGTTTATATAGTATTGTTAACTAATAATGCTTTATGAGAATGAAAATCATTGTCATTTTGTTATTGGTCGGATTGAGTGTTGTGCAGGCAGAAATCGCGTTTCACTTGCTGTGGCAGGTACCTGGTAGTCTAACTGAAATACACGTGGCTGATGTGAATGAAGATGGGTACCAAGAAATTCTCTTTGCTACAGGAGCTTACCACGATAAGATGGTGAGTACGCCTGCAGGCACTGTTACAGCCACTATATGTGAAGGGGCGGTGAGCCAGTTCGAGCATGATGGAACATTGATCTGGGAGGAAAGGTTGTGTAGAAATACTGCTGCTTCTGATCCGTGCTACAATGATGGGTGTATTTCAGCCATGTATGCAGACAGTATCTGTACCACTACTAGGAAGTTGATCTTTGTTGGCTGCTGTTATTGTGGGAAATCTTCTGTGGTGAGGGTGTACACACCTGAAGGAGAATTGGTTCAGGAGCTGTATGCTGATGATGGTGCAGGAAATCCTATCCCTATTCCAAGATGCGTGAGAAAGATTCTGGCAGAAGATTTAAATTTCGATAATTGTAAAGACATTATTGTGGTTACCGATCTGGAACTGTACCTATATATTACTAATTGTCAGACCTGCACCATACCCACAATACCTACAGCGTGGATCAGGGCTCCAATTCCTCCAGGGTTGCCGGCAGCAACCTGGCCTTTGGACATGATAAACGATGTTATTGTGGTAGATCTTGATGGTCCTATCGGTGCCCCTCCTCCTCTCACTAAGGAGATTGTGGTGGCTGCTGAGAATTTAAGTGTTTATGGATTTACTGCAGGCCCACCTCCCAGTCTGACGTTTCGGTGGAATTACAACTTCGTTCCTACTCCACCCGAACCAGTGAAAGCAATTTACGCTTATGACTTAGACAGTGACACTGATGCTAATGTTGCTGATTGGGACCCTGATTTAGAACCTGAGTTAATTGTGGGTGAAAGCTGGTACATTTACGTTTTAGATGATATAGCAGGTGTTCCAAACCTTAAGTGGCAATACTCTACATCCCCCTATAATGTGAACGCTGTATTTGCAGGCAGCTTCATAGGCCCCCGAAACGTGATGGGTGGATCAACTTTATTAATCTACATTTTAGATTATAATGGAACATTGTTAAAGACTTTTAATGCTCCCAGTGAAGTTCGAAAGCTGGCTTTGGCTGATTTTGACAAAGATGGTCAAAATGAGTTGGTTGTTTTCTCCACAAGTCACATATCGGTCTTTTCCACCACAGAAATGGTGTGGAGTTCAGAGAAGTTGGGCGGAATTTACAGAGATGGCTTCGTTGTAGATTTGGACCTGGACGGTACTCTTGAAATTGTGGGAGGGTACACATCCGGGCTGTACGTTTTTGGAGTTAAAGAATTGGAAGCAGTAGTAGGTTCAGAAGCAGACCAGCTGTATGACACAGGTAAAACCCTCAAAGAAAAAGGGGATTTCATGGAAGCTGCAGTCCATTTTGAGCAGGCACGAATAAAGTATGAGAAGGCAGGGAATACTTTCATGACTATCCAGTGTCAGAAACAGGTAGCAGAGTGTGAGAAATTCTTAGATACAGATCGTGTGGTAGCAACTGCTATGGAGCAACTGCGGAACTACCAGTACGAGCAGGCAAGCTACTTTTTTGGAGAAGCAGCCAACCTCTATGGAAAAATGGGTGATAAGACCAAAATGTCCCAGATGAGAATTTTGAAAGAAGCTTCAGAAAAGCTCTGGCAGGCACACAGCACCTTAATGGAAGCACACCATCTCCTCTTGGATGAAAGGTACAGTGAAGCCAGTGTGGAAGCTACCTGGGCACAGCATACTTTTGAGGACGTATCTAACCTGTTCTTGACCATGTCTTTAGATTCAATTTATGAAACTTTAAGACTTGAAATTTCAGCAAAAATCCGCGAATGTCAAGAAGTAGAAACTTTGTGTGATCAGTTTGCGAAAGCACAAGCACTCCAAGAGGAAGCAGACGACTTTGCAGCAGATGGTGATCGGTTCTTCAGGAATCAGCAGTACTCCCAGGCCAGGTCTTCCAATGACCAGGCAAAGGATTCGTATACAGAAGCAGCCCAGATGCTGGACGAACTCCAGATAGCTTTAGGTAAGAGGGCAGACAATTTCAGGAGAGATATTTCAGACATTGAAGGGAAGATTGAAATTCTGCAGCAGAGCGATATCTACAAAACGTACAAAGACGCCCAAACATCTGATGTCATTACAAGTTTGGAAGAGAAAAAATCTATATATGAGGATTTAATTGATGAATATGAAGATTTTGCAGAATCAATTGGAAGAAGGGCACGAGATTACAGGACAGAGGCAGCACAGGCTTCAAACCAATCAAGTCAGAGCTATTCTTTTGCAGATGAATTCTTAGGGTACACACGAGGAATACTGGAGCCCTCCTTGAAAACAGATCGGTCCTATGTGAGTAATCTGTAACACTAAAAAAGCGGAGGTAGGGATCGGTGAACAGACACCGATCCCGGTTAGGGGGGTGAAAGATCGGCCGAAAGATTTATAAATCTGAACTTGGATCTATGTGAAGTACACTTCCGGCAGATACCCTTTTTGCCGGTGTACTATATAACTCTTGGGGGTTTCAAGATGCCCACACTCTCCGATATGGAAAAAAAGGAAAGGTATTATGACATATTTTGTCAAATATACGATGATCCCAGAAAACAGATATACGAAATCTCAAAAGTTCTGGGTATCTACAGAAAGTCCGTGTCTAAAGCACTCCAGGAAATGGTAGATCAGAAAATTTTGGTAGGTCCCCAGCTCCGTCTGCGTCCTATACGAAAAAAGCCTAAAATCTATTATGTTTTAGATTTTGATGATCCCTTCAAAGCGTATGACAAACTCGTAGAAAACAGAGATCTCACCTACATAGGGATACTGTTTGGGGATTTTCCTGTCATTGCAGCAGGTGTTCCAGGCATAGATTTTTCCAAATATCCAGGATTCAAGGAAGTTCTATTTTCAGGGGAGAGAGGAGAAATTTGTACCCCGAAAGCATCCTCACTGAGCTGGGAAGGATGTGCAGCCCACATGTTGAAAGAAATAGAAAAAAGTGATACCTGGGAAAAGTCCACATGGATTTCTTCATCTGTAGACATTCCCTGGGATCACCAGGAATGGGAATTCTTTCTAGAGTTCGGAGGAGATATCAGACGTAAGATTGCACCTCTTGTACGAGAGCGGGATGTGAGCTTCCGCAAGTTCTATGAGTGGCTGAGGACCAAGGACGAGTACACTACTATCCACACTGGATTTTATCCAGAGGGATTTGCCAGCTACACGAGCTACCTCTTCTTGTTCAAAACTGACTACGAGTACGCTCTCATGGACCTGTTCAGCTTGTTACCCACTACCCCTTTGTTCTTCAAAGTCGGAAACTACCTTTTGAGTTGGTTTTACATCCGCACTGATCCCTTGATAACTTCCCTCTCAAAGGCGATCTACGCCTTAAAGGAGAGATCCATCCTCACAGACTTTTACAAGGGGATCGTTGTCATGTACTATGTCAGGTCCGGTTACAGGTACTTCACCAGGAGAGACTAGCCTCCTCCGCCGTTGGGCCAGCTGCCTCCTCCTCCACCTTCTCCATCGTTGATAACAGAAGTCTCATCGTAGAACCAACTGAACACTGTTGAAAACATTTCAGCAACCTCGCAAAGCACAGGACTGAGTCCCGCTACCAACAACAGAGCGAAAAGGAGAAGCACACCTATCTTTCTTTTTTGCACATCTTCCACCTCCACCCTATTAAATGCATCCGTAATATTTAAACTTTTCGTTCAAGAGGGAAAAATTTCGCTTTCTAACAGGATTTCCGCCGCCGCTTTCTATTCCAGAACAGTTGCTCTTGAATATTGCTCACCGAAAACTATTTATACTGTTGGTTATCATTATAGTTATGCAGCATCGAATGATCGTCAATGATGAATTGAGAGCACTTGAAGATAATGGTTCCCTGTTTGTGGGCAGGAAACCCAGTGTGTACAAGAAACATGGAGCCAAAGCAGCTATGGACATCGGGATGGTGGCTGAGAAAAGGTCTGACTCTGCAGGGTTCTACAGCAAAAGGATATTAATGGATAGTATATCTCCTCACGCTGTTTTCATATGCGGTATGCGCGGATCAGGGAAATCCTACACACTGGGAGTCATTGCAGAAGAACTGGCTCTAAAGAACGATGCTGTAGGGTGTATCATTATTGATCCTATGGGAATATTCTGGAGTATGAAAAATCCCAACCAAATAGAAAGGGAAAAAAGCCTGCTGGAACGCTGGAATTTGAACCCCACCCAGATTGATACATTACGAGTATTCATTCCTGGAGGGTATGCAAAAGATGCACCTGCAGAGACCTGGGACCGCATATTTACTATACAACCTCCTGAATTAACTGCAGATGACTGGTGTTTAACTTTTGGGTTTGATCGGTTTGACACTATGGGGTTGTTGATTGACAGGGTGATAGAGCGCGTGAAAAAGGGGTACACGACAAAAGATGGTCAGTCTGTGAAAGGGTTACAAAATTACGACATTGAGGACATGATTTTGTGCATTGAATCAGAAGAAGGGATTCACTCTCCGAAACAGGGGTTTAAAAACTCCACGCGGAGAGCACTGATAGCCCGATTGAAAGGAGCCTTAGAATGGGGAATTTTTGAAAAAAAAGGGACACAATTAAAAGATTTGTCCAGAAGGGGTCAAATTTCAGTTATTGACGTATCTTTCCTGCAGGATAATGTGAGAGCATTGATCGTGGGTATTTTAGCCAGAAATATTCTGAACACACGCAAGAAGGTCAGCAGAAAGGAAGCTGTGGGCTTATCGGTTTTAGTGAATGCTGTACCTGTGACCTGGTTGATGATTGATGAAGCACACATACTGGTCCCTGGTTCCGGGAGAAAGACTGCAGCCACTGATGCTCTGATCGAGTACGTGAGACAGGGGAGACAGCCCGGGTGCTCTATCGTCCTGGCCACCCAGCAGCCCTCTGCTTTAGATTCCAGGATTTTGTCCCAGGTAGAGATTGTGGTCTGTCACAAACTGGTGTACGAGGATGATATCAAGGCAGTACTGCGGAGAATGCCGTCAGAAGTGCCTGAACCATTCCAGGAACACCGATTGATCAAGAATTTACCTGTGGGTATGGCCATAATCGGGGACAAACAGGAAGAAACGTCTCGCTGTTTTCTAGGACTTATCAGACCCCGCATTTCCCAGCACGAAGGAAGAGAGAGGCAGCCGCTTCTGGACATAGATCCGGATGTAATAAGGGAGCACGTGAAAGACATGGTGAGGGAAAAGTGGGGGAAAGAATCTATTGAAGAACTGGAAAAGTTAGTCCAGACAGTAAATGAGGAATATAAATTAGGGATTTCACTCTCAGAATTAATCGATGAACTGAGTGAGGAGGGAGCTTTAGAAGATATTTTCGAAGACATTACTGAAAGTCAAAAAAGCCCAGTAACAGTCGTTCCACAAAGTCCAGTCATTACTCCAGAGCCTGAACCCTTTTTAGAAGAAGATACTGCAGCACCAACCCCAGAAAAAGCACTACCACTTCCTGTTATTCAACCTGCACCGCTTGCATCGAGGGTCAATGTGGTGGAAATTCCAGAACAACCAAAAGAGATAAAGCTCAAAAAATTCAGAGTAGTCATCTCAGCAATAGATGATCAAGTCCAGGAAATTGCCATAAAGAGAGCTCGAAGAACGTTATTCAGAAAAGATATCCTCATGGGCATATTCAAAATCTACTATCCTCTCTACCAGGTTTTCTTTGATTACTACCCCAACAAAGGTGCATACGTGAGCCTTTCCTGTTTTGTGGACGGAATTACTGGTGAAATCCTCTTAAGGAAAGGGAAGAGAACGCGTGGTGTTCGGGACCTGGTGGAGTTAACCCCGGATCAGAGGAGTGTCATGACCACTATTATGAAAAAAGGGCGCATCACCCAATCAGACATTATGAAAGCTACCCACTTTGACAAGAGAAAGGTAAAGCGAATTACAGGCTCCCTCATCCAGAAGGGGCTGCTCCAGGTTAAAAAACACAAAGAACTTGAGAACAAAAAATTTGAAATCTTGCAACCTCAAATCCAGTATCACATTGTAGATGATCCAAGGAGAAAAATTCAAAAATTTCTTGAAATAAGTGAAAATCACATAGATGATGAATTTGTTATATCTCCTGTCTTGAAAAAGAAAGAAGCAAAGAAAGCACCAGAAATCTGGAATAGATCTTCAGTCTGGGACACAAAACTGGTGTACTACCCTTATTTTGTGATCTCGTACGAACCCAGGTATGAAATCATCGACGGGGTCACAGGAAAAAAAGATGATTACGTCAAATCCATGCTCACGTTTCGGTTGTAGGTGTCTCTTTCCGGGCGAACATGCCGACTTTTTTGATCTTTCTGGGCACTCTTCTCGCATCCACCACGATGAAGTCCCGAATAGCCCGCAGCGCAGTAAAGGGGACCAATACTAACCCTTCTCTATCTGTTAAGAGGAGTTCCCGCATCTCTTCTGTGGTCGGTTCGATAACCAAGGCTACCAATTTTCCTGTTTTTTCATCTGCTACAATATCAAAGAGCAGTCCAACCTCATGACCCTGACTGGTAACCACCATCCGGTCTCGGATTCTGGAGGCAGCAATCTTAGCCATAACCACACCTAGTGATACATTTCTATTTCTCGTTTCACATTCTTGTCGTAATCATGAATCATTTCATCAGATATTGAGGGTTCGATCTCCTCTAAAGCGTAGCTGAAGTGTCTCATTTCCACTTTTTTGGCTCCCTCACGGAGGGCGTTCATCCCTGCTTCCCTGACCAGTCCTTCTAAATCTGCTCCTGAGAACCCATCTGTAATAGATGCGAGGTAGTCCAGGTCCACTTCCTTTAAAGGCATCTCTGCTGTGTGCACTACCAGAATATTCTTTCTCTCATCAGCATCTGGAGCAGGTACCAAGATTAACCGGTCCAACCTGCCCGGGCGTATCAGAGCAGGATCACAGATGTCAGGCCTGTTGGTGGCAGCAATGACCAGGACATCGCCCAGGTCTTCTAACCCATCCATTTCGGTGAGCAGCATATCTACCACTCGTTCGCCAACCCGGGAGCCTTCCTCCACGCCACGCCGTCCTGCTATAGAATCAACCTCATCAAAAAAGACAATAGTGGGAGAAACTTGTTTAGCTTTTCTGAAAATTTCCCGAATTGCTTTCTCACTCTCCCCTACCCACTTGGAGAGCACTTCGGGCCCTTTGACAGAGATGAAGTTAGCTTCACTCTCGTGCGCAACTGCCCTTGCCAGCAATGTCTTCCCGCATCCGGGGGGTCCGTACAGAAATACGCCCTTGGGAGGGTGAATACCCATTTCTCTGAAATCCTGAGGGCGCTTCAATGGCCACTCAATTGCTTCTACGAGAGCCTGCTTTGCCTTTTCTAGACCCCCAATATCGTCCCACTTGACGTTTGGAGTCTGCACCATAACTTCTCTCATGGCAGAAGGTTCTACAATCTTTAAAGCTCTTTCAAAGTCTTTTTTTGTAACTGCAATCTTTTCTAAGACTTCTGTGGGTATTTTTTCCTCTTCCAGGTTAATCTCTGGAAGGATTCGTCTCAAAGAGTACATGGCTGCTTCCTTGCACAGAGATTCCAGATCAGCTCCCACAAATCCGTGGGTGATCTCGGCCAGATGGTCTAGAGAAACATCCTGTGCCAGCGGCATGCCCCTCGTGTGTATTTGGAGGATTTCCTTTCGTCCCTGGACGTTAGGGACACCAATTTCTATTTCCCGGTCAAACCGTCCAGCTCTCCTCAGGGCAGGATCAATCGCTTCAACCCGGTTGGTCGCAGCAATGACAATGACCTTACCGCGCGCCCGAAGCCCATCCATCAATGCGAGTAACTGGGCCACTACTCTCCGCTCCACTTCGCCAGTTACTTCCCCTCTCTTTGGGGCGATAGCATCCAATTCATCGATGAATATGATGGAAGGAGCACTCCTCTGGGATTCTTCAAACATCCTTCTCAGATTCTCTTCAGATTGACCGTAGAACTTGCTCATGATCTCCGGCCCATTGATAGATGAGAAGTTGGTATGGGACTCTGAGGCTACTGCGCGTGCAATCAAGGTTTTTCCTGTCCCTGGAGGGCCGTGCAACAGCACCCCTTTGGGAGGTTCTATTCCCAATCGGTCAAATAATTCTGGATGCTTCAGCGGCAGTTCTATCATTTCTCTAACTTTTTGTACTTCTTCTTTCAACCCACCTATGTCCTCGTACGTAATGGAGGGTATTTCACTCTCAGTGACTTCCACAGCCTCAGGTAAGACTTTTATCTTGGATTTCTGGGTAACCCGCACAATATCTCCTGGTGTTGTGGAAACTACCATGAATCGCATCTCTCCCAGACCGAAGGGAGTATTATCAATCATCTCAAACAGATCCTGGAACAAAGTACCGCCAGGTCTCCTCCTCTGCTGAACCAGACTGATGATATCGCCTTTCTTGAGAGAACGGCCCAGAATGTTCTGCAGTATAACATTTCCAGGCATCATCAAATGCATGTTCTTCTGTGTGGGTGCCAAAACCACTTGTTTCGCATCCTGCACCATTGCTGTTCTGATTCTCACATATTCACCCATACTGGTGCGAGCGTTCTTCCGGGTCAGCCCATCTATTCGTACAATGTCTAACCCTCTGTCATTGGGGTAGGAGTCCACCACCACAGCAGACGTTATTCTTCCTCCCTCAACCTCTACCACGTCTCCCTGTTTGACACCCAGTACCTGCTGGTACCTTCTGTCAATGCGAATGAGTCCTCTTCCGAAATCCTGTTGCTGGGCAGATGCCACTTTCAGTTGTATTTCGGTCTGATCCTTCGGTTTCAGCATAATGACACCTCAAAGTCCATACTGTATTATTCTTTAGTCCTTTATAAATTCTCCCCTCTCAACCCTTTTCCATACCCTTATCTGATACTCCAGTGTGACCAGATAACCTGCAGAGTTCATGTGCAGGCTGGATCAGACATGACCTGACCACCAGAGAAGACTAGAACCTCAACCGTAACCTGAAATCACATGTAACCAGTTCCCCTACCTGCCAACCCTTATTAATCCCAGGTTCCCTTCACACCCATGGAAAAGGGTTCACTAGAAGAACGTGTATTAGAATTAGAGAAAACTGTGGAAAAGCAAAAAAAGAGGTTTCAGCGAATCAGGGACCTGATGATAACAGAACCTGAGGTCTTCGGGTTCGACGATATGGCGCAGCAGATCATGGGTGCTGCCCTCCTTTCAAGCCCATTCTGTA
>SMTZ1_10006370_pt1 | contig 11874 bp, 11 predicted proteins | sample DeeMarSWOR136_30_FD_25667 | JGI IMG/M metagenome (IMG submission 25667) | reverse complement strand
ATAGATTGGATCGTGCCACAGCCACAGGCGCCTGCTCCGTGGCGCGACATGGCTTCTGTTGGAGCAGAGACTGACGAACTGTTGGGGCAAGCTATTGAGTTGGCACGTGGGCGAAAGAGCATATCCGCCTCGTTCCTTCAGCGCCGCTTGCACATCGGCTATCCTCGCGCCGCACGCCTGATTGACGTGATGGAGGAACAGGGGATCGTTGGGCCGGCCGAAAGCGCTGGGCGGTCGAGGAAGGTTCTGATCGATGAGTACGATTATCAAGAGGAGGATGGCGGTCCTTTCCCGGAATAGCCGCTTGTGGACAGGCTGAGCAGGAGGAGTGGTGTGATTTACATCGGTACCAGCGGATTTAGCTACAAGGATTGGGTAGGACCCTACTACCCCGCAGACCTGCCCAAAGCCCGGTGGTTGGCTTTCTACGCGCGTGAGTTCCAGGTCAGCGAGGTCAACTTCACCTATTATCGGCTGCCGGATCCTCGAACTCTGGCAGCAATGGCGGACAAGACGCCAGATGGCTTTGTGTTCACCATCAAGGCCAGCAAGGAATTGACGCATGAGCGCGATGACAATGTGGAAGCTTTTCCCAAGTTCGTGCACGCCCTTAGGCCATTGATCGAGAGGAACAAATTTGGCTGCGTTCTCGCGCAGTTTCCGTACTCCTTCCACCCGAGCGCGGAGAGTCGTGACTATCTAAAGGCGTTTCGCGAGTCGATGGCAGATTTGCCCGTAGTGGTTGAGTTTCGTAATGCGCGGTGGTTGTCAGAAGAGACCTTCGCTCTCTTGGAAGAGAACGACCTTGGGTTCTGTTGTGTGGACCAGCCTCGTCTGAAAGGCCTAATTCCCCCTATCGCGACGGCGACCAGCAGCGTGGCCTATGTGCGTTTTCATGGCCGTAATGCCAAGAAGTGGTGGCGCCACGACGAACCCTGGGAGCGATACGACTACAGCTATTCCAAAGAAGAACTTGAGGAGTGGGTGCCCAAGATCAAGCATCTGGATGCGAAAGCTGAGCAAACCTTTGTCTTTGCCAACAATCACTGGCAAGGGCAAGCGGTAGACACGGCACGCCAATTGCGGTTGCTGCTACTGTGAACCCCGGGGCTTTCCCCGCCGGCGTTCGTTTCGCATTCCGCATCTGGCGTCAGCCTTATAGGGTCAGGCTGATGTTTTCATTTGTCTACATCACACCATCTTGTGATATAATGCATCTGCATAGCTGGGGGAAGACTTGAGACAGTACAGGCTCGAGTAAGGAGGTGTGTAGGCATGTCTGGACACTCCAAGTGGTCAACCATCAAGCGCCAGAAGGGCGTGGCTGACGCCAGACGAGGGCAGTTGTTCACAAAGCTGGCTCGGGAGATCGAAATCGCGGCTCGTGATGGCGGCGGTGACCCCGCGGTGAATTTCAGTCTGCGCCTGACGGTAGACAAAGCAAAACGGGCGAACATGCCCAAAGACAATATCGAGCGCGCCATCCTGCGTGGCACCGGTGAGCTAAAAGGCAAAGCGATAGAGGAAATCAATTATGAGGGCTATGGTCCTCAAGGCACAGCCTTGATCGTCGAGGTGCTCACAGACAACCGTAATCGAGCTGTCTCCGACGTGCGGGGGGTCTTTTCCCGGCACGGTGGAAATTTGGGCGAGACTGGCTGCGTGGCCTGGTTGTTCGAGCGTAAGGGTTACATAAGTATTGTGCCCCAGGATGACGAAGCTGAGGAACTGGCGCTGATGGCCATTGATGCTGGCGCCGATGACGTGAAAGTAGACGAGGACTTGGTGGAGGTTTTCACCAGGGTGGAAGATCTGCAGAGGGTCAGGGAGGCCCTCACAGAGGCTAGTATCTCGTTCACTACTGCAGAACTCTCATGGATACCCAAGTCCATGGTTCAATTCGACGAGAAAACGACCATCAAGAACATGCGGCTTATCGATGCCCTAGAGGAATTGGACGACGTTCAGCAAGTCTATTCTAACCTCGAAATCAGTGACAAAGTCATGGCCGTATATGAGGCAGCGCAATAGTTGTGTCATACTCTGAGATGGAAGAAACAATACTGGTGTTGGGTATTGACCCCGGCACAGCGATTACCGGGTATGGCGTCGTACGCTTTGACGGCGAAACACTAGAACCTGTAACGTATGGCGTGATCACCACGCCAGCCGCTTCGCCTCTGCCACTCAGATTGCAGCAACTCTACCGAGAACTGCGGACAGTCATTCACACTTACCACCCTACAGAAGCCTCTGTGGAAGAGTTGTTTTTCGCCCGGAATGTACGCACGGCGCTGTCCGTGGGCCATGCCAGGGGAGTGATCCTGCTTGCTCTGGCTGATGCGGGCCTATCCACCTACGGATACACACCCTTACAAGTGAAGAAGGCAATCACAGGGTACGGTCGCGCTACCAAGGAACAAATACAACAAATGGTACGTCTCTTACTTAGTCTGGAGACCGTTCCCCAGCCGGATGATGCTGCTGATGCATTGGCCGTAGCTATTTGCCATGCTCATTCTTCCTCTATTGCAGTTCGGCTTTCAGGTCGTAGTCAAGATGCAGGAAGGTGAGACATGATCGCCACACTTGAGGGACGAATCGTGGCAAAGGGAGAGAACTATGTCATCATTGACGTCGGCGGGGTGGGTTTCAAGGTGTACATACCTTCCTCTCTCCTGAATCGCCTGGGGGGAACTGGACAGGAGGTGAGTCTTTTCACGCATATGCACGTGCGTGAGAATGAGATTGCTCTCTATGGCTGCAGTACTCCAGATGAATTGTCTCTCTTTGAGTTGCTCTTGGGGGTGTCGGGCATTGGCCCCAGGGTGGCGCTGAATGTCGTGTCCATGATGTCATCGGATGCCCTGCGGGAGGCTATCGCGCGCGGCGATGCGGCAATGCTCACGCGCATCCCGGGCGTTGGCAAAAAGACCGCAGAGCGGGTGATGTTGGATCTGAAGGATAAGCTCGGCGTAGGCCTTGAGTTTGTCTCCTATCCAGCGCTCACACATGCTGATGCGGAGGTCATTTCAGCATTGACCTCCTTGGGCTACAGCATTGCGGAAGCCCAGGCTGCTTTGCGCTCACTTCCTCTAGAGGATTTGCCCTTGGAGGAGAGGATTCGTCTGGCGTTGCAGTACTTTGCGACGGAGTGAAAGGATCGGTAATAACGGTGAACTGGGTGGATGTCATCATCTTGCTGATGGTTGCTCTTACAACCTTCTCTAGCCTGCGTACGGGGTTCTTGCGTCAGGCTCTTACTTTGATTGGTCTCGTAGTAGGCGGCTATGCAGCATTGACCCACCACGAGACACTAGCTAAGCCATTGGAGACTGCCGTTGGGAACTCTACTCTAGCGGCCATCGTTGCCTTTGTGCTCATCCTGATCGCGGTTTGGGTCGCTTCCGCTACGTTGGCAGCAATGGCACGTCGAGCATTGAAAGCAAGCGGTTTGGCATGGACTGATAATCTTTTGGGCATGCTGGTGGGCCTTCTGGCTGGGTTGTTCTTCACCGTTTGCTTCCTGCTACTTTTCATCCGTATTCCTGTCTTGGGCATCAGCGATACTGTCCGGCAATCGGTTCTCGCTTCGCTTATCTTCCAGGTGTTGCCGCACCTCAGGCGACTGCTCCCCAGCGATCTACGGATATTCACAGTTGTCTGATCATATCCTTACCCAATGACACGTTCTGTATCGAGACCACCGTTACTCTGCCTCCTTGTGCCCCTCGGTCTGATGAATCCTTTGCCAGTGACCTTGTCTCAGTCATCAGAAAGCAAAAGCTTCCTTAATGAATAGGCTATGTGCGCTATAATTGGTGCTCCTCTTGATCGATGCTTTCTCACAAGCATTCTACCGGAGAAGTGCCAGCTTTCTCTAATATGTGCTCCACTACCTAGTAACGATGTCCTGGACATCGCGCAGACTTGTTTTGCATTTTATGGCATTTCATGCTAGAATCGCTGTCCTAGTCAAAGGTTGGCTTTAAGCGACCTTTCCGCTCCAGGCCGTCCTGCTTGCCCCGCTGGGGCGCGCCTGCAGCAATCCCGAGGAAAGGAGGTGTGACGATGCCAGGGTATGAATTGGTCTTCATCGTCCAGCCTGAAATGGAAGAAGAACCCCTCACCAAGCTGGTGGAGAAGATCACTGAAACCATCGGCGATCTCGAAGGCCAGGTCCACCAGGTTGAGCCCTGGGGAAAACGACGGCTGGCCTATTCCATCAAGAAGCACCGAGAAGGGTTGTATTTCCTGATGCAGATCGAACTGCCTTCATCGGCCGTTCGCAGCCTGGAAAGAAGCCTGAAGCTGATGGAAGATGTTATCCGTCATCTGATCGTACGCACAGACGAAACAGTCGCCAAATGAAGTTGTCGAACTCTATCCAAGGAGGTTAACTTGGCTACAGATACACAAGAACAACAGCAAACAGCAGGGCCAGAGCCCGCTGCACGTCCACGAAGAGGTGGGCAGGGACAACGGCGCAGGAGATTCGTTCGAAGGCGCACTCGCAAAAGATGCGCTTTCTGCGAGGACAAGGCTCTGAGAATTGACTACAAAAAGGTGGATCTATTGCAGAACTATCTCACCGAAAGGGGCAAGATTTTGCCTCGTCGGGCCACCGGTGCTTGTGCCAGGCACCAGCGCGAACTGGCCTTGGCCATCAAGCGTGCACGTCATCTGGCTTTGCTACCCTTCGTTACTGAACACATCCGCACCAGTTGATCCCTGATTCTATAGGACAAGAGAACGGCTGCATTCTTATGCTGCCATGAATTCGAGGCAAGTGGATGGCAGGGCAATCCAAGCAAACAAAGAAAGTCTTAGGCAAGAAGCAACTATCCAGAAAGCAGCGCGAGGAGCAACAGAAGCGAATCCTGTATGCCGTCGCCGGTGTGACTCTCATCGCTGTGGTCCTGGTGCTAGGCTTCGGCTTTTACCAGGAATACATCCTCAAACCTTCCTCTCCTGTCGCCCTGGTCGATGGCAAGCCGATTTCCACCAGAGACTACCAGTTGATGGTGCAGTATCGGCGTTTTGACTTGGCTAACCAGGTGGCTGTGTTGCAAGCTCAATTGCTACAGCTGGATCCTACTGTGGAGGAGCAGCAATTCCTCGTACAGTATCTCCAACAGCAGATACAGCAGCTGCAAAGTCAGGACATAAGCCTGCCCATGCAGGTTTTTGATGACATGATTGATGACGAATTGATCCGGCAGGAAGCTGCCAAACGGGGTATAACCGTCACTGCTGAGGAAGTGCAGGAGGAAATCGAACAACAGTTTGGCTACGAGCGCAATCCACCGACTCCCACGCCGACACCGATCACGGCCACGGTAGCCATAACTGTGACCCCTTCACCCACTGTGCCGGTGATGACCGAGGAGGAATTTCAGCAAAGATACAGTGAGTACGTACTAGCTTTGCGCAGGAACGTGAAGTTCAGTGAGGCAGCCTTCCGGCATCTGTTTGAATCGAGTGTATACCGCCAAAAGCTCCAAGAGGCATTGGGCGAGGAGGTGCCCACAACTGACGAGCATGTTCACGCTCGCCACATCCTGGTAGAGACCGAAGAGGAGGCCAAGGAAGTATTGGAGCGGCTTGAAGCTGGGGAGGATTTCAGCGCTCTGGCAAACGAGATTTCGATGGACACCAGTGAAGACGGAGATCTGGGTTGGTTCCCGCGAGGACAAATGGTTCCTGAGTTCGAAGAAGCGGCTTTTGCTCTACAACTTGGAGAAACCAGTGAAATCGTGCAGACAAGCTATGGGTACCATGTTATCCAGCTCATCGAGCGCGATCCTGATTATCCTCTAGACGAAGCGATTCTCGAGCGAAGGAAAGCCTCCGCTCTCGAAGATTGGCTTGAAGAACAGAGACAATCCGATGCAGTAGAGCGTTACTGGTCTTCGGACAAAGTGCCGCCGCGCGAATAAGATCCGGATAGCGGGTCCAAAAACTCAAGGAGCCCCAACTGCGCATTGTTGGGGCTCTTTCTGTTGTCGCTAGCCCTTTTCGCGTCGAACTTCCAGTACATCGCGAAATCCTTCTAGCCTGCTCAACACGTTACGCAACTGCTGGATATTGTTTATCTGCAGCGTTGCCCGGATCGTGGCGGTATTGTCTCCATGCGTGGATGCGTGAGCGGCACTCATGCTGATGCCTTCATCCGCCACGACGGAAGCAATGTCTCGCAACAGACCGGGCCGGTCGAAAGCCTCGATGCGGATGTTTACGGGATATGCCTCGCGCGTGGCCCCCCACTCTACTTCGATCAAACGCTCAGTGTCCTTGTTCTTGATATTAGGACAATCAGGGCGGTGAACGGTGATTCCCGTGCCCCTGGTGATGTAGCCGATGATGGGATCTCCTGGAACAGGATTACAACACTTTGCCAGACGGCTGAGCAGGTCGCCGACCCCCTTTACCTGAATGCCAACGACAGAGCGTGGGGGCAGTATCGGCTCAGGAAAGAGCAAGGGTTGGGCGGATATCTCTGCGAGTTTCGTGGCAATCTGCTGGGGGGAAACGTCGCCATACCCGACAGCGGCAAGAAAGGTGTCCACGTTCTGGTACTTGAAAAGCCTGGCAATCTCTTGGAAGGGTGTCTGCTCCAGGCCAAGCCGGTGCAACTCCTTCTCCAGGATCTCACGACCCTGGGCAACATTCTCTGCACGCTCTTGCTTCTTAAACCATTGCCTGACTTTCTGGCGCGCCCGGGCGGTCCTGATATACCCGAGCTGCGGGTTCAGCCAGTCACGACTGGGAGCACCTTTCTTTGCCGTCAGAATCTCAACCGTTTCACCGGTATGCAATGGGGAATCCAGTGGTACCAAACGGCCGTTTACCTTAGCGCCACGGCAACGGTGACCGATCTCAGTGTGGATGTAATAAGCAAAATCAACCGGCGTGGCTCCCTGGGGCAAATCCACGATGTCCCCTTTGGGGGTGAAAACGTAGACTCGTTCTGGAAGAACGTCACTTTTTAATGACTCCACAAACTCGCTGGCATCGCTCACCTCTTGCCGCCATTCAGATACCTGACGCAGCCAGGAGATTTTCGCTTCCAGGCTGAGATCGCGCTTGGCATGCTCTTTGTAGCGCCAGTGAGCAGCAATGCCGTATTCCGCCACACGGTGCATCTCCCATGTGCGGATTTGTATCTCAAGAGGGCGGCCTTCCGGACCTATTACAGCCGTGTGCAAGGCTTGGTACAAGTTGTCCTTGGGCGAGGCAATGTAGTCATCAAATTCACCAGGAATTGGCCGCCACATGCTGTGAATGATTCCCAATACTTCATAACAATCCTTGATCTCTTCCAGCAAAATGCGCACGCCGCGCACATCGTAGATCTCCTCAAAGTCGCGATCTTTTTCCTCCATCTTGCGGTAAATGCTATAGATGTGCTTGGATCGTCCCCTTACTGCAGCAGTGATGCCTTCCTCTTTCAACCTCCGGCACAAGATGTCAATCACGCGGTCAATATATTGCTCACGTTCTCGACGCTTCTCTGCCAACAGATTGGCTATCTCTTGGTAAACTTGCGGTTCAAGGTATTGGAAAGCCAGATCCTCCAACTGCCACTTTAACTCCCACATACCCAAGCGGTTCGCCAGCGGCGCATAGATATCCAAGGTTTCCTGTGCAATCCTGGTCTGTTTCTCAGGCGCCAATGCGGACAGGGTGCGCATGTTGTGCAGGCGGTCCGCCAGTTTGATCATGATCACCCGGATGTCGTCAACCGTAGCCAGGAAGATTTTGCGCACGTTTTCTGCCTGTGCCTCGGCCAGTGTCCCTTCGCGGCTACGGCTCATTCTCCTGATGCGTTCCAACTTCGTCACGCCATCTACAAGTTTTGCTACCTCGTCGCCAAATTGCGCGCGCAGGTCTTCCAATGTCACAGGAGTGTCTTCAGGCACGTCATGGAGCAGGGCAGCCGCGAGGGGCGTTGCATCCAGATGCAGATTGGCCAGGATGTCTGCTACCGCAACAGAGTGGTATACATATGGTTCGCCAGAGGCACGTGTCTGCCCCTCATGCGCTCGTGCCGCTGTCTCGTAGGCACGCTGCACAAGGTCAACATCAGCATCTGGCGAGTACTGTTTCAGTTTCTGGACGAGTTCCTCGATCCCCTCCATCCGTGTCACCTGCAGCTACAGGGTACTGCGTCAACAACTAAACTCAGGCAGCCATATTCATATCGTTCATCCTCGCGTAGCATCTCCCCCGTCAGGACCTTCGGCCCTGCGGGACGAACCATCGCCTTTGGCGAGACAGGCCGTTGATGCACAAAGCAGTAAAAGTATAAGGCACACTACCCTTCCTGCCAAATGGCCCACCTCCGATCATCATATCATGGAAATCTATCGGAGTGTACTACATCCTACCTACCCCAATGGAAAACCGCCTTCAAGCTGCAGTCTTGGCAGCGGTGCCCGATTTGTGGTATCATTCGGACGCGGTTCCGCGATTCGACACTTGCCTGCGTACCGCTCTAGAACCGTGTTGATGCCAAAATTGCGGCCAGTTCTTGCTTCTCTTGATGACTAGCCACTGAGGAAGAACTCCGAGAAGTGTGTTGGAGGGATCATGATTCCAGTGAGACTGCGGTTAAGAAACTTTATGTGCTATCGCGATCCGATGCCGCTGGACTTTGCAGGGATCCACCTGGCATGCCTAGCTGGCGACAACGGCCATGGCAAGTCCGCTCTCCTTGACGCCATTACCTGGGCATTGTGGGGTAAAGCGCGAGCGCGCTACGATGATGAACTCGTCTTCATCGGTGAGAAAGAGATGGAGGTAGAGTTCGAATTCCTGTTGAGCGACGCGCATTACCGCGTAATCCGTAAGCGTGAGCTAGGTCGCCAGAGCAGGGGCACGCTCGAGCTGCAGATCAAGAGCGATGGGAGTTTCCGCTCTTTCACGGCCAGCACGCAGCGGGAAACCCAGGCCAGGATAAAGGATATCCTGCGCATGGACTATGACACGTTTATTAACTCAGCGCTCTTGCTGCAAGGGCGAGCCGACGAATTCACCGTGAAGCCACCAGCGGAACGCAAGCGTATCCTCGCAGATATCCTGGGCCTATCCATCTACGATGAGTACGAACAGCGTACCAAAGACCTCGCCAAGGAGAAGGAACAGGCTGAGCGGGAGGTACAGGCTCGCATCCAAGAGATCGAGCGTGAACTGGAACACCGCCCAGAGCACGAACAGGAACTCGCAGCGGCCGAGGCGGAACTCGCCCAGCTCAGCAGCCAGGCCAAAGCAGCAGAAGCGGTCTTGCAAGCATTACGTGACCAGCTTAAGACTCTTGAGGCCCAAAGGGTGCAACTGGCGGATGTTGGCAAGCGCATCCAAATGGGCGAAGCCCAACTGCGTGACCTTGACAATCAGATCGATGCCCAAGACCAACGGTTGGCGGCCTATGAATCCGTCCTTGAGCGCCGGACGGAAATCGAAGCAGGCTATGCACGTCTGCTGCAGGCACGCGAGCAAGAGGCTGAATGCAATGCCAAACTTTCACAGCTTCTTTCTCTGCGAGAAGAGGAGGCTCACTTCGAAAAGGTGATCGCTCAAGCGAGGCAGCGACTGGAGCTAGAGAGACATGTCATCGCGGAGAAAGTTGCGGATCTAGAGAAGATGGCTGGGCAACGTTTGCAACTGGAGACTGAACATGCCAGGGTGTCCAAGGAATTGGAGGAATTGACGGCTTTGCAAGCCAAAGCCGAAACAGACAGGCAGTCTATAGCAGAACTGTCTCAGGAGAGCTCTGCCTTGAATGCTCGCAACGAGCAACTAAAGGTGGAGATGACCACCCTGAAAGAGAGGGTCACGCTATTACAAGAGCCAACAGCGACGTGTCCCCTCTGCGGGCAAGACCTGGCCGAAGATGACCGGCAGCGTCTGCTCACGCAGTTCGAAGAGGAGGGGCAGGAACAGGGCGACCTATACCGTGAGAACACGGCCAGACTGAAGCAGATCGCTTCGCAGATCACCTCCGTAGAATCCGACTTGGAGGTCATCCAGCGCGAGCTCAGGCGATTGCCGGCGTTACAGGGGCATGAGGCAACATTAAGCAAATCTGTACACGAAGCGGAAGAAGCGACTGGGCAACTGGAAGAGCATCAGCAGTTGCTAGTTTCTCTGCAGCAGCGGCTAGACCGCTCTGATTTTGCTGCAGAGGAGCAGAAACAGTTGGCGGCGATCGAGGTGCGCATCACAGACCTGGGTTACGACAGCGCTACCCACGAAAAAGTGCGTCAGGCTTTGGCGTCCCTTGCTGGTTTCGAGGCCGACCAGGCGGAGCTGGACAGAGCAGAACAGGCGCTGAGGGATTTGCGCGGAAATCAGCAACAACTGGTAAAAGCTCGCGAAAACTGGGTGGCATCATTGGAAACGGACCGGCAGCGCCACACGGAACTGTCTGCTGCCTTGGTCGGGCTCGAAGAACTGGCTCAGAACCTAGAGACCAAGCAGCAGGAGACAGACGAACTGCGCCGCAAGGAAGGACATGCGCGCCAAGTGGTGGGCGCGGCACAGCAGAAACTGGACTATTGCCGCTATCTGGCTGGAGAGCGACGGGAAAGAGCCACACAACTGAAAGCTCTGGCGGAGGAGCGAGGCCTATATGAGGAACTGCGAGTGGCCTTTGGCAAACGGGGCCTGCAGGCACTGATTATCGAGAGTGTGATTCCAGAGTTGGAGGATGAGGCCAACGATCTCCTGAGTCGCATGACCGAGGGACGCATGAGCGTGCATTTTGAGACACAGCGTGATACCAAAGGTGGCAGCACCATAGAAACTCTGGACATCCATATCTCCGATGAGAGCGGCCCGCGCCGCTATGAAATGTATTCTGGTGGTGAGGCCTTTCGCATAAACTTTGCCATCCGCATTGCTTTGAGCAAACTGCTAGCGCGGCGGGCTGGCGCACAGTTACAGACGCTGATCATTGACGAAGGGTTCGGTACGCAGGATGCGGATGGGCGGCAGAGACTGGTGGAAGCTATCAACTCGATCAGGGACGACTTTGCGCGCATCATCGTCATCACGCACATCGAGGAACTGAAAGACTCCTTCCCCGTACGCATAGACGTGTACAAGACGCCGGCCGGGTCGCAGATCACGATCAGCTGAGCAGAGTGGGGGCGAGGCATTTTGTTCACATTGCTCGCCATTTATCGTGTAACCCATACACGGTGCTTTGCTCTTTCAGATGCTCCACAGGGGAATATGCTTCGCCCCTACACTTGATCACGTTGCCAACTGGCGACTCGTAACTGGCCACACTTCTTGTGGCTCAACTCTAGCTATGCTATAATACCGCCCGACATCGGGGAGAGAAGGGCAGATGTTTAAGGATATTCAGAAGGCTGTCACAGAGGAGTATTCCGGTCTACGAGCCAAGGAATACGTGGCAGAGATCATTCCATATCACCGCATACAGGCCAGCCCGGGGTTCCGTGCGGCGGCAGAGCGTTGCCGAGAGCTTCTGACCAAGTTCGGCGTTCCGGCAAAAGTACTTGCATTCCCTGCAGACGAGAAGAGGAGCTACTGGGCGGTGCCGATGTTTCAGGAGTGGGAGGCCACCGAAGCTACCCTCCACCTGGTTGAGCCTGCTGACAGAGCTCGCAAGCTGGCTGATTTCAGTGAGATCAAGTGCTCGCTCATTCAACGCAGCGTGCCGGTTGACAACCTGGAAGCTGATGTCGTCCTGCTAGAGGATGGCGAGGAAGAAGCGGAATATGAGGGGCTGGATCTGCAAGGTAAGGTCGTCTTGACCAAGGGCGACCTGGATCGTGTGCGTGAGCTGGCGGTTGACAGGCACGGCGCTGCCGGTATCCTCTTCGATGGCATGAGTGAGATGCC
>SMTZ1_10006369_pt1 | contig 11874 bp, 9 predicted proteins | sample DeeMarSWOR136_30_FD_25667 | JGI IMG/M metagenome (IMG submission 25667) | reverse complement strand
CATAGTAGTAGACTTTCCCATTCTTGTAGTATTGATCTGTGGGATCTAATTCTACCATGTTGAAGGTACCAACACCAGTTATAGTTACTGTAATAGAGACGGGATCATCGTTATCTTGATCTCTGTAGGTGACCTGATATCGAAAGTTTGTAGTCTGGGTGCCTGAGGACGGGGTGATCTGTGGAGAAAGGAGGTCAGGCGCAGTATTTGTGCCAGACACAGTGGGGCCAGTGGCTCCAACAGATACAGGATTTGTCCCATCACTGGCTGAGATGGTATAACTGTGAGTGCCCGTCCCCAGGCCTGAATATTCGTAGTAGTAGTCCTTGCCATTCATGTAAGTGTAATCTGAAGGGTCAGTCTCTGTCATGTTGAAGGTGCCTACTCCCGTAATGGTGATGGTCACATAGGTGGGAGCATTGTTGTCCTGGTCTTTGTAGGTAACAGTGTACCTGAAAATAGTGGTACTGGTACCAGAGGAGGGAGTAACCTGATAGCTGAGTAACTCTGGTGGATTATCAGGAGGATCTTCCACCACATTCAGGACAACAAACCCAGTGTCTGCAGCCCCCTGGTCATCAGTGGCTGTTACTACAAGGGAGTACACACCTTCAGGTATGTCTTTAGTTACCACAGTGGCTGTTGAGTAGATGTGGTCTCCAGCAGTTTTATCTGGATGTATGCCGTCGTCTTTCATTTGAGTTATACCACCTCCAATTTCAGAAAGATCTATTACAACTGTTTGGATGTTATCATCAGCATCTTCAACGTGGGCTGTCAATAATACGGTCGTAGTGCCGTTGTTGGGCACAAACTGAGGTACAGCATTGGTACTTACAATGGCAGGCGGCGTATTGGGTGTAAAAACAGTGAATCCTGAATGTAATGTATCTGATTTTCCGTCTGGGTTGATCACTGTTACATCGTACACGCCAACATCTAAAGGAGGTATTATAACAGTTAATAAAGAATCAGAATCAAAATTAATAGTACATGCATGAACCCCTACAAAAACTTGAGGTGTTTCTACAAAATTTCTTCCTGAAACCTGAGCAGCAGTTTGTGTACCAGATTCAGCTTCATCAGGGGTAATCAAGAAAATTTCAGGGGAAATAGATTCTACAACTACAGTAATCTGTACTGGTTCTGACATATTCAAAGCTTTGTCTTGACATCTGCACGCAATGACAACTTCCCCTTCGGGGGGAGAGGACAGAGAGAATTGCCAGGAAGAGGTGCCAGCAACGAAATACCATACTCCATTGATAGACACCTCCACCTGGCTGACACCAGTTTCTCCGTCTGCTGATATTCCCTGGATGATGAGAGCCCCTGTGATGTGAGCTCCATCAACGGGTGATGTAATAGAACAGGTAGGAGCTTCACGATCACATACTGCATGCGCAGGGGGAGAGGGAGGACTCTCATCACCGTCAGAAGGGACTGTAATCCAGTAGTAGTACGTTGTACCATTTGTGCCAGAATAATCAGTATATGCTGTGGTGTTAACACGGGCTATCTCTTCTGCTGTTTCAAATTGACTTTCTTCTCCTCTGTACACAACAAAGAGATCTCCCGAACCATTCCATTTCAAAAAAACTGCTCCGTCTTGCCCTGAGCGGGCTTCCACTATGGTAGGAGCATCTGCTTTAACCAGTGACAGCACTATCAGTACACTGATTACACAGAAGAGACAACTCCTCTTCATGGTTAACCCTCCAGTTCGTTCAAAAGGGTTTCTATATCAGTGAGGTACTGGAGACAAAGGAGGTAATTCCCATCTTCAAAGGCCTCTGTAGCCTTTTGTAACAGTATTTTACATTCTTCTAGTAATTTTTCCTCTTCTGTAGCTTCAGTATCTTCTTCCTCTTCTTCTGTAATGTCAGTATCCTCTTCTGTGACTGTACCTTTTAACTGTTCCTCTACTTTTTCTAGTCGTTCCTGTACTTCTTCTAACCGCTTCTCACACGTGGTTCGCAGATCACTTTGCCTGTTGCTGGTGATGATTCTCACCTCTTCTATTCCCAACTCAGAAATTTCTGTGAGCATATCATCTAATTCTGAAACATCACAGAAAAACAAGGGGACACTATGCTTTATGGCAAGCCTCTTTCCCTTGTAGATGCTGACTTTATTGGTGTCCACCACCACAACTGCAAAATCATCGTTGAAGTACTCCTGAAACGCCTTATACAACTCCAGTGATGTTTCTGCCCGATCCTTTCCTGCTGCCCGGAAAATGGAGAATCCCAGTCTCTCCAGAAGTTCCTGAATCTGGTCCACCACCGCTTTGTTCCCACCAATAATAATAATATTATCGGGGTTTTCTTCCACCACGTCTTCGATGACATCTCCATCGAACTGGCCCCACTCCACTTTCACGATTTTTGCCTCCATGACAGAGGCCAGGAGTTCGGCCATAGCGACATCGCACGCTGAATCAGACACTATAACGATGGTGCCCTGGGCTGCTATGGGCACAGCCAGAATCACCACTGCGAAGATTACCAGCCATCTCATACTTCAAAAGAAAAAAAGACATATATAAGCTTTTCTATCGGAGTTTTCTTGCAGATAAATACTTATTATCTATTTCTTTTATTTTATTGTTTCATTTCGTTAAAGAACGTTTCTGAACGTTTCTGAACGTTTCTATTTTGGGCTGGTCATAAGGTAGGGTATTCATTTAGGATTGAATATCATGATACAGAAATACTGAAAAGCTGACCATTACATCTGAATTTTACCTACTATCTTTGGTAGTAGTGATACGTATTTTCTGAGAAACGTAGAAATCTTTACTTAACCTTGCTTTGTTAGATTGAATAGAAATTAATTCTCTTATTTTTGTTTAAATGAATTTTCAAATGTAAATAGTACTTTTTCACCAATATTGGCATCTCTGTAGGGTTACTATAATTTTCAGGAAATTTTGGGTGCTATCTTCTCTTGGACTGCAATATAAAGGCAGCCTCAGAATATGTTCATATATGGCAAAAAACAAAAAATAAGATGATAATTCTCCCTCGAATTTATTTAATCCACTACATAAAAGATAAATAGTAGAAAATCCGAATAAAATTGAATTTTCAGTTGATTATACCTTTCGAGACCATCTCATTTAAAAAAGTGGCAACATCCTTCAAGACTGTCTCAAAATCCATACTGTAGTGCTCTGAAAGGTTGTGAGCAATTTCTCTTACCGAGTTGTCCCCAGTGCATGACTGGAGTATGTGAAAAGCAGTCTCTGATATCTCCATAAGGGTATCTTTTTGAAGATCGTAAACTAAATATGCAGTGCGCGAGTTGATTCTGTCTGTAACCCCTTCTATGAACGGAATGAAATCATGATGAACTTTTTTTAGGCCTGCATTCCTTGAGAGATGAGGTGTGAAATCACTGCTGATGTGCAGTATGTTCTCTTTTATACTGAAGTCGCAGCCTGCATCTATCAACTGGAGCACGTGCTCTCTGCAGATTGACTCAAGGATACCCTGGTTTGGATATATATGGTGCAGTTTTTCCTGCAGATTCTCACGCATTTTTGAAGCTTCTTCTGAAGTAATCCCTTTTTTTACTTTGTAATCATACCAGATTGCCATATCCTCCTCTTTTTTCTGGTAAATTTTAATAGTACCCTTTTCACGGCACACCCTTGAGTACTTTCCCAAAAGAAAGGTTGTACAACCCACAGAATTGATAACCTCTTTGTTCTCACACACGAATTGAACAGTTTCTTCAGCATCTTCTTTTTTCTCACCAGGAAATCCAAAAAACAAAAAAGCGTGGTTCCACAACCCTGCATTCCTGCACCTTCTCAGAACTGTTACTATATCTTCAATTTTCGTCCCTTTATCCATCAAATCAAGGACTTTCTGGCATCCAGATTCAATTCCGAACAATAACATCCTGCATCCTGATTCATACATTTTTTTACACAAATTTTTGGTAAACCCTTTTTCAGCCCTCACGTGAGCAAACCATGTAATGTCCAACCCAGATTCAATCACAGAATTGCAGAACTTCTTAAAATACGTGGGAGGAATAGCTTCATCTGCAAAAGAAAAATAGGTAGTATTGTACTGCATTAGATCACAAAGATCTTCAACAACTCTCTCTGGAGAACGTGTTCTGTACTCTTTGTTATACCCGTATCCGTGATCACAGAAAGCGCACCTTCCCCAGTAGCATGCTCTTGAAGCATACACAGGGAGAACAGGTCGAGGAGAAAGGTACAATCCCAGGTCTACATCTTTGAAGCAAGGCGTCGGCAGCTCATCAAGGTCTGTAATAACTTCTGTATGGTTAAAGATGATTTTCCCATTCTTTGTATAACCTATGTTCGGGACTTTCTCAATGTTCTCTACTGCTAACGCGGCCACAGCTTTCTCCCCTTCTTTGAAAACCAAACAATCACACACGTCAAATACCTTTTTGAGACCAGGACACTCTTTCCATCGAGTTACAATGCTCCCTCCCAGAACAACGAAAATGGATGGGTCCCTTTTCTTGATTATGCGAGCTAATGTTAGTCCAGGTATTATTTGGTTGACACCAGTAATGGAGATTCCACAAACAGAGGGTTTTCTCCTCAGGATCTGGGTTACTATGTTGCTGTAAAATGGTAAAAAGAAGTTTCCAGGATCTGAAACAGCTGAAAATATTTCTGTGGTAGATCTGTGGTTATACTGCATTTTTAAATTGGATAACGATAAAGATAATGGATGGTGGCAAACTGAAACTAATCGCAGAGCATGCTGTAACACTTTGAGGTTAAAAAGGTATTCTTGGAGGTCTAACGATTTTTCTGATTTAAAATTTTGTTTTGCCTCTTCTATTAAATCTACAATATTATCTGATAGAATGTAAAGCGCGATTAATTCAGAGTGTTCTTTGTTGATAGTACCTTTTTTTTCTAATTTCTCAAATGTTCTTTCCGTAATATCTCTGCAATATTCTAAAAAAGATTTTGATAAGATATGATTGTAGAACAAAACATTCACATCTGTCTGGTGGACTTTTAACCCTTTTTTTCGTAAGTACCCAGTCAAACACGCTAACCCTAAATACGGCTGGGTGGGAATCCATTGAGGTGGAAACAATAATTCAATCATAGTACCACTAGAATTGAAGTTCTCCTCGTCGCACTTTTTTGTCCGCTCTCTTCCAGAGGTGAAGCCCCACTATGAGGAGGGCCACCACTAAAACTGCAAAACAGGTTATCTCCATTTTAACAGAGAGAAGAATTAACTCTGTTCCTAATGTGAAATGCCGTGACAAATCAATAGCGTAGGTGGCAGGAAACACCAATGAGACCACCCATAACTTGAAGGGAAGCATAGTAACGGGGAAAAATATGCCCACCATGAAATAAGAAATCAAAAGACTTAACCACGCTGATGCGCCCTCGATCTTGCCGTATAACAACCCTAAAGAGGTCAATATGAGGTTGAATCCGACACATCCTACCCAGCCCACCATCATGAGCGTGACACAGATGAAATACACTTTTAAAGGAACAGACAACACTGCAAAGTACACGGTCAACCCCACAAACCCAGGGGTGACATATCGTAAGAAAACCCATATCCTTTCTGCCACCAACACGTGCAGCATAGAAGTCCTGGAGGACACGATCCAGTCATATATGTCGTATTTGGCATAGTTTTTTGGAGTATCAATGCGGGAAAAGATAGCAGTAGTCAAATAACTGCTCAAAAAACCAATAATAAAGAATGCATACTCTGGAGAGGTTATTGACGCTGAAGGAGATCTGAATTTCATTAACAGTATAATAGCAAATAATAACCCAACAGAATCTAAGTAAGAACCTACAAAATTTAATTTCCATCTCTTCCAGTACGATACCTCAAAGGCAATGGCTTCATGTATCATGTATTCACCGTATTGTATACTTTCAGGTATATATCCTCCAAGGAAACAGATCTTAACGAGAATTCAAGAGTTTGAAATTTCTTTCTCGCCTCTTTTACAATATCCTCTCCATCCCAGATCAAAAATCGAGGAGGACATCTATGTAGTACCTCCACTGATGAGAACTCCCGAAAGAAGGCTACAATCTGGTCTGTCACAGACACATCACAAAATACTTCTAAAGAGTACTTCCCCTGGTACTGTTCCTTTAACGTCTTCAACGAGGTCTGCAGTAATATTTCACCTGAACGGATAATACCCACCGTATCTGACAATCGTTCTGCCACATCCATCTGGTGGGTGGTCACCAATATGGTTTTACCCTGCTTTTTTAACGCTTCAACCATGGATAAGGTCTGCAGTCTCGCCTGCACATCCAACCCGGATGTGGGTTCATCTAAAAATAGAATGTCAGGATCGTGGATAATACTTCTTATTAAGGCTACCCTCTGCTGCATTCCACCAGATAGGTTCCGGAACAATTCGTTTCGCTTCTCCCATAAATTGTACTCTTTCAAAAAGGTTTTTACCAATGTCTTAAAAGTTAACCCCGTTATACCGTTCATTGCAGAAAAAAACTTGAGATTGTCCCAGATTGACCAGTCAAAGAATATGGAAACATGCGACTTCTGGGGGAGGTATCCGATGATCTGCCGAACTTTTTCAGCCTCTTCTACCGTGTTGTACCCTGCTACGAATGCTTCTCCAGAGGTGGGAAGGAGTACTGTACATAAAATCTTGACTGTCGTGGTCTTACCTGCACCATTTTCTCCTAAAAGAGAGAAAATACTACCTTTTTCACACTGAATACTCGCATTACATAAAGCAGGTTTTTCACTCCCGCGATATACTTTAGTTAATTCACACGTTTTAATTGCGTACAACCCAGTCTCCCCTGTCAGGTATTGTTGTTATTGTTATTATCACCTAGAATATCAATTGGTCCTCTATGGGAGACTTCTTTTATAACCTTCGGCACTACATAAGTCATGTCTTTCTACCTCCTTGCGGTTTGTAGCATTTTTCTCCAATAACTTATAAATATTTGCGGATTGTTCAATTCCTAACAGCATGTTGTTAATGTTACATTGATTCATGTTATATCAATATTGTATCGGTTCATATTGTTATTGGTAATAATTGCGGGATTGGCTTCCATTTGAGTAGGTTGCCATGGATAATAGATTTTTGTGTGAGATACATGGAAAATAGGAAAAATTGGAGAGATAACCTGTGATAGTTGGAATGAAGATACGGGAGATGGTTCAATAGGCATCTGTTTGGATGTAAGGGATGCATAGTTAGATGAAATAGTGATTAGTGAATGATCGTATTTAAATAGAGGGGGTTATTCAATTGACATATATTAAATTATCATTTTCTGACATTATATAAGTGAGAATGGTCTTTACCCTGTTACACGTGTAACACGAAATTGGGGCTGGATAACCTTTGCACAAAAGATATAAAAAGTCAGTGTGAAATGAAAACCATGAATCTGAAAGAGACATTTGAGAAATATGTGAAATCCATTCAGAACTCTGATCTGGAGGAGTTGTTCAGTACTGTTACTGAGGATGAGAAGGTTTTGTTTTTGAATGCTCATGGAAATAAAATTGATACCCGGGAAGGGTACTATGAATTTCATGAAGAGTGGTTCAAAAGCACAGATTGGGAAATGCCTGTTGAACTGCTGGAGGTTCATGAGGGTGCTGAGTACGGGTATACAGTGGCGTTGTTTCATTTTAGGCAGAAAGCTCCTGAAGGGGTGTATGATCTTGATTCGTACTTTACGTTGATATTCAGGCAGGAAAATGGTGAATGGAAGGTGGTGGCAGATTTTTGTACGCCTATTAAACGAACACTTACGGAGGGCGATACAAGTTATGACTTCAACCAATTGTACTTGTTTAATACGATGAAGGCAAGGCGAACAGTACGAAAATTTAAGGCAGATCCTGTTCCTGAAGAGCATGTTCTGAAGATTTTGGATGCTGCTCGCTGTGCACCTACGGCCAGGAATAAGCAGCCATGGAAGTTTTTGGTTGTCCAAGATAGGGAAAAATTGGATATGTTGAAGGAAGAGGCGATTGAGTGGTTTATAGAGACGCATGGAAAGGAGAAATCTGGAGAAGAACTGGGTAAGTTCCGAGAAGCTGTAATACAAATGGCAGAAGGGGCACTTTCTGCACCAGTGTATGTAGCTGTGTTAGTGAACTCTCAGGAAGCTATACCCGAGTATGTCATTTATGATGGCGTTTTGGCTGCAGGGTATTTGATGATTGCTGCCAAAGCTTTAGGTTATGGTACTGGATTTTTTACGAGATTGTTCCCTGAGGAAAAGATGAAGGAGTTCTTTGACATTCCCAATGAATACAACTTGATCTGTTTTACACCTATTGGTATTCCTGATGGTGAACGGGGAGAGATTCCAAAAAAGGATTTGAAGGACTTTGTTGTTTTTGATTCCTTTAGAGAGTAATCAGAAGTTGTTACACGTGTAACAGTAGTGGGAACCAATACTGGGCAACCTCGTCTTTCAGAAAAAATTAATAGCGTGAGTAGATTTAGTGGTGCAACCTGTCAGATATAAAATATCATGTATTAGTGTTGACAGTAGAAGAGTGCTACTGCGTGGCTAAATCCCTCTATGATTTGATTTATTTTCATGTGATAGAGGGTGCAGAATAATTTTCTGGTCTCTAAAGAGGGCATAGTTATGAAAACCAGTACGTTACTGTTTATTTCCATGATAAAAGGCGTGGTGGGAAAGTGTGAGAACAACGATTTTACTGTTGATTGACAACCTGAAACCAAAAAGCAGCAACTTAAGTAGGTGGTGTAACCGTCTGGATAGAATCCTGTGTGAACAGTGGAATGAGCTTCAAGGGTTGCAGCCCATTTGAGGTAGGATTCGTACCTGACGTTAATCGTTCGGAGGAGGGGCGTCACTTTTTTTCTTACATTGTATTTGAAACTGTGGAACAACTTCCATTCATCTTCTCCCCAGGGTAAGGGGGCTAACAGTTTTTTATTTTTATGCACAGGCACAGGAACATACTGTGTTATGTGCTCATTTAGGTGTTTGAAGCATTCATCCCATGCCGTAAATTCTGGTTTGGGAGTATACGAATACCCCCTCACTCCTTGGTATACGATAGTCTGAAAACTCTTTAACCTGGAAAAATCCAATAAATTATCAGTGACCACCATAGTGTTCCAGTCTCCAAAAGTGATACTATGGTATAATACATGCGGAAATTGGTTCAACCCTTTAAAGACCAGCCAGGGATCAGAAAAATTCATCAAATACACGTATTCTTTATAGTTGGCGTGAGGATTCACCCGAAGGTGAGGTCCCATTATAATATTAAGGTTATACATTTCTTTCAAGTATTTGGAGACGGTATTTCTGGATAGTCCCGTGTTTTCTGCTATATCGTTTATAGATATAGTAGAAATCTCATGGATTTGCTCAAATATTTTGTAATAATTATGTAATCTCGTTTCTTGAGATATTTTGCCCATTATATCACCTTATAATGTAGGTGCACGGATATCCACAATAATAAAGTGAGTACAGTCCCCAGTTATATCAAATGCAGCTTTCACTGTTGCCACTAATGGATGCGCAGTCTCCAGAGTGAACCCTTCTTCATCGTAACGATGCTCAAAATCACAGTGTAAGATCGTATCAGACACAATCTTCACCCCACCAACGTAATATAAATTATCCTCCACAATACTTTTCATATCTACTAAATTACTGGTATGTAATGGCTTCTCACACACAGGACACACAAATGTGACATCTTTCTTTTGCTGTATTGTCGAACCTTCAATTTTTTCATGTCTCGCACGTTCTGTATGTTCTTCTAGCACTTTTTCACCTCCTGTTTGCCCATCTTCCACTTTCCTGCCCAAAGGTTTTTATAGCGCAGCCTATAAAGCTATGTATGGCAAAGATGTACTCATCCTGCACACATTTTCAGATAGCCAGATTGATCAACCAATTTCCATCTGCTTACCAAGAAGTTATCTTTAGAAAATGCCTAAAAGAAAGAATCTTGGGGTCAAAATACACTTTCTACAAAACGCTTCACTACATGGAACAAAGGGGAATTATTTTCAATCCTGCTGTTTTGATTAAAAATCATTCCAACTACACCAATCGAATCTATTTGATGGAAGTAGAGGACGCAAAAATGGCTCAAAATGATTTGATTGACAGGTACAGAGAGTTTATTGATGCAATCTTTACTTTTTCATCTTTGAAATCAGCTTTTCTGTATATTTATGCACATGGGGAACTTCACACTCTTCAAGGGGATGTCCTTCTTGAAGATACTGTTACAGAGTTTCGGACTATATTCCCCTGTAAGAAGCATGAAAAAGATCAAGAACGTGTAGTACCTCAGTTCATACTCAACCCCCAGTACACAAGGAGTGAGCCTTTGAGATGGGATAAAAAGATGTGGGAGATATACTACTGGTTGAAGATCAATTTTAGGCTTTTCAATTCAGAGATTGGGAAACAAGTGGGATTAGACCCGGTCACGGTGGCTCGTAGAAAGAAGAAGATTGTGCCATCACTGTACATTCACTATCCCATTTTTGCAGAAGCCCATGACAATTATTCCATGCTGTTGTTTGTTTTGGAAAATGTTCCTGATGTAGGTCGTGTAGTAACTTTGTTGTCAGATCTTTCAGCTACTTCATATCTCCTGAAGGGGAGCGAGGAAACGTACTTGTGCTTTGCGTCAACGAGAAGACCCCATATTTTGGCACCAAAGATGAAAAAAATCATGAGTAATGAATTATTGGGATTTGTACATCTTTCGAGCAGATGGACACCTATACTGGAAGACTATCAGAAGGGAAAAATAGAAGAGAGATTCTTTTATATGTTCCCTCTCCGTTCAAAGTAATTAAGCAGGTGGTCCAGGTCCACCATCAGGTGGGCCATTGGGACTAATGGTAAGGGGTTCGAATGGCCATCCTCTTAGCGTGTTCATATCAATTCACCTCACTAAGATATATGGGTTGTAATAAAATTGTTTCTTCTAAAATGTTTGCTCACAATTTCGAATATATTTGTGCATTCTTAGGTAATTACAGGTGGAGTTAAAAGAGACAATGAGCTGTTACACGTGTAACAGAAGTGATCTTCTTGCTCAGACGGGGTGGTAGCATGGAATCTGAATAAAAGAAACGCATGTGGTAGATTACGGCCCACATAAAGGAAGAAAAAGAAGGCAGTTCTTACAAAAATCCAAAAATGCCCAAAAAAACCTTACGAAATGTATAAATAGAAAGGAAACAACACTACGGTGGTGAGAGGTGTGCACATACCTGCAAAGGACTACACTTACGAAAGCTTCAATGCAACCCTGAAAGAACTGCTCAGGTACCATCTTCAACCCAAGCAGGGGAAACTAGGAGTGAACCTGTTTACAGTAGATGCAGAAGATTTGAATGCAGTTATATGTATCCTTGAGCATGCCGGATTTGACGTAGAACAACACAGAGAAATCCTGTTCCTCACCTATGAATACCAGACATACGGAAAGAGAATGAAAAGTATCCAGTACTCTTATTTTCATGATTCAGATCAAATCCTTGTGGTGTTTGCTCTCAAGAGTATGGATTACTACAATTCGCCATTGGTGTGGGCTGCAGAAAAAGGAGGAGAACTAGCCCATTTAAGGTTCTTCCCAAAGATTTTCAATGATCTAATCGAAAGAACACTCTCATTCCCTGATGCACAAATAGTAGAATTCAAAGGAACCAAGGTTAATACCTTCCAAAGTTCAGAAAAAAGACCACGAGTACTGAAAAGAAAAATTACCTCTGAAGCACTTGATGGAAAATGTGCTCTTGAAGAACTCACGTATCAGTACGGCATTATTCCAACCCAAGTCACATTTTTAATACCGAACA
>SMTZ1_10006367_pt1 | contig 11875 bp, 12 predicted proteins | sample DeeMarSWOR136_30_FD_25667 | JGI IMG/M metagenome (IMG submission 25667) | reverse complement strand
TCCTTCTAAAAAAATAATTTCAGCAAAAGGTAGAGAACAACTAGAAATAAAGAATCCTATACATCAACAATATGATCTCGAGGATTCACTTCATTTAGAAAAAATTTCATCAAGATATCTTTTACAACTGTTAAAATACATGCGTAAGACGGAAAAAATTGCTCCTCTTATTTCAATTCCTGTAATTATTTTCCAAGGTACTCAAGATAAGGGAATTTCTCCAGAAGGTGTTCAAGATTTTTTCGAACGATTAGCATCCAAAGATAAAAAACTTGAATTAATTGAAGGAGGATATCACACATTATTGACAGACCCCAATTTTCAGACTAAATGGAGTATATTAATTAACTGGTTGAATCAACATTAATTATTTAATTAAAATTCTTAAATAGTAAAAAATTCCCCTCATTTAATGTGTAAAAGTTAAAATTTTGTCTTGGAAAAGCTTTTTAGTAATCTATTTATCTATTATAAACAAATTTAAAAAACCAGAAAAATAAATTAAATTTTTAATCTATTATAAGATATTTATGAATATGGAAGAAGTATTCTTAAGGAGTAAAAGTACTACAAGAAAACTTTTAGTTTTTGGGTTACCAAATTTAGGAACATCTATTATCATGGGATTTGCAGATTTTGCATTATTTGCTCTCTATAAATTAGCATATGATATATCTCCATTTCTTGTTGGCCTTGCTTTAGGATTGGGTAAATTTACTATTGCTGCTTCTCAATTCTTTTTTGGGTGGATTAGTGATGCTAAATATACGAGGTGGGGAAGAAGAAAACCATATATAATAATTTTGAGTCCTTTATTAGGTTTATCTTTTATTTTTTTATTATTACCGGGCTTAATATTAGATCTTAGAGATCTAAATGCATTATTCATTTGGTTATTAGTCTGGTATCAAATTTTTAACATATGTTATGGTGTCACTTCACCATATAATGCTTGGATGGCTGAACAATTTAGAGTTAAAGACAGACCTAGAGCATCCCAATATCAACAATTTTTTGGTTTTTTAGGATATGCAATTATTACAGCTTTTTCAATGATAGTATTAACTGGTTTTGTTGATAACGTGAAAGATAACCCTGATATTATCCCACCAGACTTTTTTTATAGTGTATTAATATTTGGGATTATACCAATATTCTTGTTTTTTTTAACCACCTTTTTAATATCTAAAGAACCGCACTTTAAAATTGATTCAAAAATAATACAGAATCTAAAAACTATTCTAAAGAATAAGAATTTTTTACTGGCTACACTTATGCAGGGTATCTCTAGTATTGCTACAATAATGATAACGGGGATAATGTTAATATTCATTGTAGAAGTCTTAGAATTTAATGGTTTAGACTATTATATAGCAGCTGGAATAATGATTTTTGGTATTTTATTTTTTCTCTATATTTGGAAAAGATTAATCCAGAAATTAGGAAAAAAAAAAAGTCTTTTATATATCTTTTTTTCAGCATTTATTATTCTTTCGTTAACTCTAATAGGCTTAATTCCAATGGATTCATACATTATATTTGGATTTCTTTTTATGATTGGATTAGCAGGATGCTTAGGTGGTTGGGCTTTATTTCCTGCAATTATATATGCAGATATTGCTGAAGATGATGAAACAAAAACAGGGGAATTAAAAGCAGGTATATATACAGGTTTTCCAAGTATAACTTTAAATCTGTTTCAAGCTTTTGGTCTAATTATTATGGGTGCTATATTAGAATTACCTAATGTGGGGACATTATCTTATTCTATAGGTTTAATATTATGGGGACCTTTATGTTCAATGATATTTATTATTACCTATTTATTTACAAGAAAATTCATACAACTTGATTTTGAATGGGAAAAAAAACAATAAAAGAAAAAATATTCTACAAATTCTTTACTTTTCATTTAAAAATAATTTTATGCTAGTTTTTTATCATTTTTGAATTGACCTTTTCCAGATCATCAAATTGTTACATCTTGATGTTGTACTCTGAATTTTTAGAAAATAGGTGATATATTTAAATCAGTCAAATAAACCTATAAATCCCCTACTTCTTGCCTTAATTGCATTTTCGGGGCATAATTCCATACAACACAGGCAAGAAATGCATTTTTTTCTTGAAAATTCCGGAAAAGTATCTATTTCAAAATTTATTGCTTCAGCAGGACATATTTGAGCACATTGACCACATTGTGCACATTTTGATTTAATAAGATAAGGAATTTTTTTCATTATTTTATAAGCAAGATGACCGGTCATATAACTAATAAAATGGGTCATAGTACTTCCAGGGACATTAAATTTTGGAGTTTGCTTTTTAGCTAATTCTAAAGGCATTCCAGTAATCTCTATTTTGTCCAAATCTCCAACTCCTAGATTTCTTTCAATAGCATTCCTTATATGAGGAACATTTCTCGATTTTACTTTTCCAATTTCTAAAGCAACTATATCTAGCGCTAACTCATCTGTTCCCGCTAAAATTAAATTCCATTTAACCATTTTTCCCGCACCTGGTCCTCCAGCACCTTCCATAATCTCTTGTAAATCATATACAGTTATTCTATTTGGTTTATGCTTTAAAATCCATGAGAAATTATCGGCAAGAACCTCCCCAAATCTATCGGCACTTTTCCCTAATAGATGATACTTAGCTTTTAATCCCCCAGGAATTATACCCCAATAATTTTTTATTGCTCCTGTAATCATTGCCTCTGCATGGCTTTTGAGCCGGGGTAAGTTTATCAAAACATCACAATTTTTAATTGCTTTAGCAACATAAAATTTTTTCATTTGTACAGCATCTTCAATTATTTCTAATAAAGGTACCTCTCCTTCAAAGTCAATAACTTGAATACCATTTTCTTTACAAATATCTAACACTCCAATTTCTCTTGCTACATCAGAAGCATTTTTTCCCTGTTGTCCAGGAGAATCTCCAAGAGAGACTTTATCCATAGCTGTTCCCTTCTCTCTTAAATAAGAAATAACTCCCTCCACAAAACTAGGCTGAGTACATGCGTCTTTCCGGGCTCTAAGGAAATTAGGTTTTAAAAGAATTTGTTTAGAATTCGATAAATCGAATGATAAATTATCTTCAATTAATTTAATAGCCCCAACAACAGCCTTGGGAATTGATTCATAATCATTTACGTTTACAATACCAACCCGAGTTGACATTATTTAACACAATGAAAAAGTTTTTTTTCATTTAAGTAATATTTCTACTTATAAATTGTAAAAAACATTTTAAATTTGAGATTATTTGGTATCTAAAACCAAAAATTTTTAAAAATCTAATCTAACATTCAATCAGATAAAAAAAATTTTCACTAGAATCAAATTTTATAATCTAAAACAATTAAAATTTAGCTTATTTAATAAAATTATAGCTATTAACGATTTCAAAACTAGAAAATAATATATTAAAATAACCAGAATTGGAGAGACGATGAAAATATGCCAGTTGATGCTATGTTCAAGATTGTTTTCTTCGGAGATGGTGGTGTAGGAAAGACCACGTTGATAACCCGTTATTTAACCGGTGTTTTTAAGAGTGATAGTGTTATTACGATAGGGGTTGATTTTCACGTCAAAAAAGTCGAGATTGACGGAAAAAGAGTTAGTTTACAAATATGGGATTTTGCTGGTGAAGATAGATTTAGATTTCTTATGCCCAGTTATGTTGTTGGGGCATCTGGAGGTATCTTTATGTTTGATATAACAAGATACACCAGCTTAAAAAATTTTAGCGATTGGATTGAAATCTTTAAAAAAGGATATAAAGGAGATAAACACCAAATGCCTGTTCTTATGGTAGGGGGTAAATTAGATCTTGAGTATAAAAGAGCTGTATCTAGCGAGGAAGCATTTGAATTGGCTAAAGAAAATAATCTTTTTGGTTATCTCGAGTGTTCTGCGAAAAGTGGTGAAAATGTTGGAGAAATTTTTGAAGAAATTGCTCGTTTAATGATGTTGAGAGCAGAATTACTATAATAAGACCCAAACATGAGATTTAACTAATTTTTAAAAATCTCATTTAAATCTTTAATTACTAAATCTGGGATTAAATTTTTATCAAAACTTTCTAAATTTTTTGATTCAAAATATAGATCCTCAATCATTTCGGGGGAAGTAACTCCGGTTAACACCGCTACAGTTATTATCCCTGCGCGATTACCTGCTAGAATATCAGTATTTAGGCGATCTCCAAAAATACATGCGTTCTCAGCAGATATGTGATTCTCTTTTAATACCATTTTTATTCCAAAAGGTTCCGGTTTTCCAAAGATTCTAATTGGATTCTTACCTGTACAGGTAATTAGAGCATTCACCATAACACCCGCTCCTGGTTTAATTCCCCTAGCAACAGGTAAAGTAGAATCAGCATTAGTCGCATAAAATTTAGCATTGCCTTCAAGAATACATTTTTGGGCAATTTCTAAAGTATGATATTTAAAATCTCTGTCAAGTCCTACGATAACAAAATCGATATCTTCAAAATTTAAGGGTTCTGTAATTATCCTATGGCCTTGAGATGATAATTCCTCTCTTAAACCGGCTTCTCCAATAACAAAAATATTCGCATTTTTCTTTATCTTTGTAATTTCCGCAGAGGTAATTGAAGCGCTTGTATAAAAATCAGAAGTTTTACTATTTATATTAAATTTTCTTAATCTTTCTACATATATCTGCCTTGTTGCGGTAGAGTTGTTGGAATTATATACCACCTTAATAGAGTGTTCTTTAAGTTCTCTTATTATTTTATCTGAATACGGGATTAAGGTATCTCCGCGATAAATTACTCCATCTAAATCAAAAATAGCTAATTTTATATTTTTCAGAGCATCTATTAATTCTCGCATGGTATAATTTAAAACCATCCTACTGGTAATCCTAATAATAATATCAAAATTTGCATACCTATAGGTATAAAAATTGGGTTTAAAATGTTATCCGCTGTATATATTGGAAAATAATCAGTAAGGAAGAATATAAGGGTTCCAATTATTGCATAGATAGGACCTACGAATATTAACCCTATTACATACGCTAGGATCGCTCCAGCTAGAAAACCTTCAACGGACTTAGTATCACCACTTCTTACTAGGACCTTGTGTTTTCCATATCTTTTTCCGATTAATGCTGCTGCAGCATCTGAAAGACACGCTATAAGAGTTCCAGCAAAAAATGCTAATATATGGATTATTCCTGCCATATAAAGCATAAAAGAAAAGACAAATCCTGTAATAATATAAATTTGAGGGCCTGCTGCATTTTTCTCTTTATTTCTTACTATTGAATGTGTTAAAAAGTTGAAAAGTGAATATTCTGGACCCCATACAATTCTGATTAAATCAGAAATAATTGCAAACAATAATGCACCAATCAAACCCATCATTGTAAAATAAACTATTTTTTGGAGATTACTAAGGTATAATGGGTATAATTCTATTGGTCCCCAGACAAATTCATAAGCGGGTTGAATTTGATTGATTAAAACTATTACACTATCACCAATTATTAGAGTGACAGGATAAAGTACAAAAAACCCAAAAAAACCTATTAAAAGAAGAAGTCCTGTTAAGTGAAAACTTTTCCTTATCAATTCCATTTTAAAGGTCAAATCTGCTTGATATGGATTTTCTCTAGTCATTTTTTTAATATATCTTTGTAAACTTGACTTTTTTTCTGTTTGTAAATTAAAATCTTTATTTTCTAATTCCATTTTCTTTTTAACTTTTTTAACAAAAGCAAAGAAAGTAAAATCGACTAAAATATTTATCCCAATCCACCATACCATAAATCCATTATATGGATATAGGAAAAATCTCACGATTGAATTATAATAACCAAAAATTAAAAAACAAACACCACATACAACAGTTGAAATACCCCCATGCTTGTTATTTGCTTTAATTCCCTTTCGACCAATATGAATCATTAAAATCATTAAAACAAAAAAAGAAAGAGACAAAGTTACATTATATAAATTATCAATAACAGCCCAATAATTCATAATTAATCTGATAAAGTATTATTTTAATTAATTAGATAATTAATAATCTATTATTTAATTTCGCTTTAATAATGACTCCACAGAAACCTAATTTTATTAGAGTATTATCAAAAGAAACGACATCAGAAATACCCTTATATTGTACAGGATATCCTGAATTAGATTTTATTGATAATTATATTAAGCAATATAATCTGAAAACTAATAAAACAGACCCAATTTTAAATTCTAAAAATTTTAATATCATTAAACAGATGGGATTTGATGCAATTTCTCTGTGGGATTTTCGACGAGGAAAAGGTGGTTATGTTTTAGATGACCAAAGAAGAGTAGATGGATGGGGGCGTATTTATAAAGATGAATGGTATTTATGGGATGGAGTTTTTAAAAATCAAAAAACATTGGAAAATTGGGAATTTCTGAAAACCCCTTCAGAAGAAAAGTTAAAGAATTTAAAAGATTTTTTGAATAAAGAAAATAGAAACTTAGTATACGTTATCTCATTACCAGGACTTTTCGAAAAAACTTGGCAATCAATGGGATTTTATTATTTTGCCAAATGTTTAAAGAAAAATTTTAAATTTGTAGAAACTGTAGTTTCTTTTTTCTCAGACTATTTACAAAAGTTAATTAAAAAACTCCAAAATACTGGAGCAAAAACATTCCTAATCGCTGATGATTATGGATATAAAAATAGAACGTTTATACATAAAGAAATGTGGCTCCATCTGTTCTCTGAAAAATATAAACAAATAATTGAAATTACCCATGAAAACAACCAGCATATTATAATACATTCTGATGGATATATTTCTGATATGATTAGTATGTTTATCGATTTAGGTTTTGATGCGGTGCAAAGTTTAGAACCCAGTTCGGGTGTAGATATATTCAGTCTTTTCAAAAAATTTCAAAATCAAATCTGCTTTATTGGTAATCTAGATATGTCTCTTTTATCTTTTGGAACTCCCCAACAGGTAAGAAATTATGTTATTAAATTAATTAAATCATCAAAAAAATTTAATTGCTCTTTAGTGATCTCTCCAACACAACAAATTAATCTAAAATGTAAACCCGAAAATATTAATGCGATGATACAAAGCACTAAAATATTTAAATAATAATTTTGATAATTACTAAAAATAGATACTTTATAAAAATAATAACAGTGCTTAAGGAATTTTTTTACAAAAATTTCAAAAGTTAATTAATAAAGAAGTAATAATATAATTTATTAGAACATAAGAAATAAAAAAAAATAAATAAAATTAAAATAAGTTAATTATATCTAATATTATAAGATTAATACTAATCAAATCCTCAAAAATATCCTAATTATAAATTACCAAAAAAAATGACTGGTATGGTTGAGCCAACGACAGAGAATTTAGATGACATCCTTAAAAAATTACTAGCAGCTATTCCAGAAGTTAAAGCTGCCGCAATAGTTTCCGCTGAGGGTTTACCAATTGCGTCTGCTTTACCTCAAGGTGTTGATGAAACGCGTATTGCTGCTATGACAGCTGCACTATTATCCTTAGCTGAGAGATCTGTAATTGAGATGGAGAAAGGTGAATTCGATCAGCTTTATGTAAAAGGAAGCGACGGTTATCTTCTGGTCTTACAAGCTGGCCCAAATGCTGTATTAACTGTTTCTACAACCAAGGATGTAAGATTAGGATTAATATTTTTAGATTGTAAGCGAACCTGCGAGAAAATCGCGAAATTAATCTAATTCTTTTCTATTACAGTTTCATTTATTACATCATAAAAAAGATGAATATATGAAAATTTTAAGGTTTCAGATTTTCTAAGGATTAAAGCTTTAATATTAAATAGTTCCTCATCAGTTTGAGGGGCTCTTCCATCGATTAAGGTAGGTGTATTTTTTCCCCCAATTAGGCAAGGTGCAATTATAATCGAAATATGGTCAATAATTTTATGTTTGAGAAATAAAGCATTTAAAGTGCCTCCTGATTGAATAGAGATCTTTTCAATTCCATAATCTTGTTTGAGCTTTACAAAAAGATTTTCAATATTAATAGTGTTTGGATAATAAATAATATGAAATTCTTTATGATTGGTAAACTCAAAAGCTGGATGGTTTTGATTGTTTGTTACAATATAAATAGATTTAAACGAATTTAATAGATATTTCAAACCTTTATAAGTAAGATGTGGCTGGCGATCAATAATAATTAGGTTAACATCTTTATGATCATCAGCTTTTTCACGCAAATTAACACCAATTTTTTCCAAAACTTTTCCACTAATCACGGCATCTCTTTCAGTTTTAAACAAGAACTCATAATATTGATTATATCCTTCTTTAATTCCTTTAATTATTGGAAAATCGATTTCTTGATCTCGTTCATCGATATCACCAGTAGAAATTTTACCATCTACTGATTGTAATATAAAAAGGGTCGTTTCAGGTCGATTCTTATTCATTATTCCTCAACTTTATCTTATTTATTATGTAAATTTCAAACTATCTTTTGGTTGTTTTTCATATTAAATATTTATAAGAAGCATTGATGAACTTTATAATAATAGGTTTTTTTTAGAATTTATACAAACAAAAAAATAAGTAATTTGATTCAAATGACTGATGCTAACTTAAATGACTATATGTATAAATTCATAGAGAAAATTTGTAATGAAGTAGGTCCAAGGGAGTCTGGTACAGAGCAAGAAATACAAGCAGGAAATATAATAGAAGAAGAATTGAAAAAATTTTGCGATGAAGTTCATCAGGAAGAATATATAAGTAGCCCTCATGCATTTCTTGGTGGAATCAGATATGGAGCTTTTTTAGTTTTGGTGTCAATAATTCTTTATTGGCTTTCTTTGTTGGTTGATATTAATGTGGTGCTAATTAGTGAAATTTTTAGTTTAATTTTCATGATTGTAGCTGTTGTCCTTATAGTCATATCATTTAGTTATTTTATCTTGGAAACAATGAAGTATCATGAAGTATATGATTTCCTTTTTCCTAAAAGACAATCAAAAAATGTAATTGGAACTATTAATCCATCAGTTGATGTAAAGCAAAATATAATTTTTTCAGCACATCATGATTCTGCATTTGAATTCAATACATTTTATTATCTAAAAAGGTTTGGACAAATTATAATTAATGTTGGTTATCTTATCGTAGGAATAATATTCATTGTAATTATCTTAAAAATAATACTCCTATTGCTATCAATCGAATTAGCTATTATGTTTTTCTCATTTGGAATTTTTTTCATCATTGTTAGCCCAATAGCACTAGTTTATATATTATTTCATACTTATCATCCAGTTTTAGGAGCCTTTGATAATTTATCCGGAGTCGCAGTTGTTTTAGGTATAGGTAAATTTTTATCTGAACATAAAAATAATCCAGAAGTTTTTCCTGGACATACAAAAGTTTATCTGATTTCTTTTGCAGGGGAAGAAGCAGGATTAAGAGGATCAAAAAGATACATTGATACTCATTATAAAGAATTGAAAGAAGAGAAAACTATAGTTATTAACATGGATAGTATAGCAAAAAAAGAAATTGTAATTATTCATGACAAAGAACCCGGAATTGGGGCAAAACATGATCCAAAAGTATACCAACCACTCCTTGAGATCGCTAAAAAAGTAAATCCTAATGCTAAAATTTCTCCGCTACCATTTGGAGCTACAGATGGTGCGGCATTTAGTAAAAAAGGAATACCTGCCATCTCAATTGGAGGTCTTAACCTAAAAGATGAACTTCCTCTTTTCTACCATACAAGACTTGATACTCCAGAAAATGTTGAAAAAGAAGCATTAGGTCAATTTGTTGAGATTTGTTTGGAATATTTAAAATATGTAGATCCTCAATGATGCATCAATTATCCTATATCATTTTTAACAGAATTTATCCATGATTATATCCTTCACTTAAATTTGCTTATAAGAATTATCCAACTCTTTATTAAATATTTTCAAATAGAAAAATCATCATCAACTTTTAGAATAGATTATAAATATATACGAATATTATAATCTTTTGAGGAGTAAATGCCACAGAAGATTTGGAAGTATCCGATTAATACTCAGGATGTAAATTTCGTATTAGAAATCCCTGAAGGTGGGAAACCGTTATATTTTGAACTCCAAAGAGGCATCCCAACCTTATGGGTATTGGTAAATCCAAAACATAAATTTGAAAAAAGATATTTTCGAATAGTTGGAACGGGGGATAGCATAGAAGAAGAAAATAATTTGAATTATATTGGGACAATCCAAATGGCTGATGGCGATTTAATTTTTCATTTATTTGAGAGTTTAAAAGATTAACTATTTGATAAACATGTCAAGTTAAATTAATTTGGAGTGGATTAAAATCGAAAATAAGAAGAGCAAATATTTTATTGATGTTAAAGATGCTCCTAAGTTCCAACAAATGGAAGGATTAGAAACAACAATTCTTTCGGGATTATATGGTGAGAAGATGACTATGGCTCTTAACGCCACTTTACCAGGGCATACAGTTCCTATACATTCACATAAACATGAGCAAATAGGTATGGTGTATGCTGGTGAAGCAAAACTAAGAATTGGTGGTGAAGAAAGGATCGTTAAAAAAGGAGATTTTTATCGCATCCCCTCAAATACACCTCATGGGGATACTTGTATGGGAGAAGAACCATTCATTATGTTTGATATTTTTTATCCGAAAAGAAAGGATTTTTTAAAAAAGTTAAAGAAAATTTAATTTAACTTAACTAAAACATTATCAATTGCTTCTCTAAGTTTACTTTTCTCTATTTCTGGACCTATTTCCATTGCTTGACCATTAACATAGATTCTTCGTTCAATCCCATATTGCTGTAAAATCTTTTGATCAACTGCAGAAAATTCATTAAGAATAACGTCATTTCCGTATTCTGAGACTACTTCTCGCACTCTTTGGGCTTCAACATCGCTTGTTAAACAGAATTTATTCCAAAATAAATCTATGACAATTTTTCCTTTTATAGGTTCATATTTGTAATTTTCCTTTCGGAAATGAGGAGGTCTAACATTTTGATCAAATTGTTTCCAAAGAATTGCTCCTTCACCCCTTTTTTCAGCAACTTTAAATCCTAATTTTAAAAAAAATGCAGCTGGCATAAACCAAAAATCCCAAAAAAAACCTATAGTTGCGATTCCTTTACGATTTTGTTGGTTAGTTTCCTCTTCAGCCGCTTTAATTAACTTTTTCCCAATGCCTTTTTTAGCAAATTTAGAATGTGAAACTAAGCAAGGAAATACCATTAAATCTCTGCCCTGAATCCGCCAAGGATTTACCTCAATTGGCATAAGATATAAAAATCCAGCATGAATATTATCTAAAAGAGCAACCTTAACTCTTAATCCATATTTTTCCATGCTCCTGAGCCAAGATATACGGCGTGGAGCGGATTTTTCATATTCAATATTATTTTCATTTACATGAGTACAGGTACCAACATAATATTCATCATCCTTAGTCATATCTCGAATAGTAATTTGCATTTCGTTTCAGTCTTGTAATTACTTAAATTAGTTTCATAACATTTTCTTGAATTAATTTCGCATTTGGAATGATTGCCTTTTCTAAATTTGGAGAATATGGAATTGGAATGTCTGGCGTATTAATTCTTAAGATTGGTTTTTTTAAGTATTGAAAACCCTCTTCTGCTACAAATGCTGCAATCTCTGCACTTACAGAACATGTTTTGCAACCTTCATCTACGATAATCAATTTTCCTGTTTTTTCAACAGAATTAAGGATCGTTTTTTTATCCATTGGAACTAATGTTCTTGGATCAATGACTTCACATTGTATATTTTCTTCTTTTAATTTATT
>SMTZ1_10012013_pt1 | contig 11876 bp, 12 predicted proteins | sample DeeMarSWOR136_30_FD_25667 | JGI IMG/M metagenome (IMG submission 25667) | reverse complement strand
TAACCATAGTGCCCAAGACAGGGTGCCATGTCAGTGGGCTCACCAACCACCGCCCATGGGAAACTGTATTCGCGAACCAGCGTTTTGGCTCCGTCGCTATCTTCCTCTTCGCCGACCACCAAGGCAAGGCTAACCGGTGGGAAGGCACTCTCTCTGGCAGCCAACACCGTGAACGCTTCCATCATAGCGGCACAACCCGCTTTCATGTCAGCGGTTCCCAAACCGCCAACCGTGTCCCCTTCTTCGTGGTACCCATAATCCTCTAGGTCGTAGGCAGTAACCGTATCCAGGTGTCCCACAAAGCAAAGCTCCACCTCTTCTCTTCCTGCGGGCAGTGCTACCAAGTTGTAGCGGCTCTCGTCAACCTCCTGCCTAGTTACAGCCAAACCATGGTTTTTCAAGTATCTCTCAGTGTATTTGAGGATCTCTTCCTCTTTTCCCGATGGACTGTATATGTCCACGAGATCGTTGAGGAGGTTTCTTAGCCTCTTTGGCTGGACTTCCGCCGCTTCGCCGGGTTTCCTCTTCATTATTCAGGTTCCTAATATCAATTTGTTGCCTACTCAAGCATACGGTGCTTCCGCAGCTTAAGATCGGGAACTGGTATTTGCTCTGTTTTCGCAGCCTTCTTAACGGGACGTCGCAGGGTCTTGGCTAACCACAAATGCTCACTACGCACAGAGAAGCCGACTTTCTTGAAGAAGGCAACGGCTTCCGCATTGTTGCCCTCAGTATCAGCTATGACCATCCTGACCCCGTCCTCCAACATCTTCTCTTCCAACCTGCGATATAGTCGGCGGCCCAGATTCCTTCTTTGAAAGGCTTCGTCTACCCCCATCCAGCTCAGATACCCGTATCTTTTCCAGGCAGTGCCTTCCTTCTCGACGGTAGTCGCCAGTATAAAACCGGCGAGTCGCCCATCCACCTCAGCAATGAAACAGTAGTCAGGGTCTGATGAGAAATGATCGGCTACCTCATAAGGATCCCAGGTGCGATACAAAATGGGAAATTCCTCGCTGGTGAAAAGGCTCTCCCCTAGATGGTAGACAGAAGGAAGGTCATCTATATCCATCTGCCTGATGGCTACCTCGGCTCTCCTCTTCTCCAAACCATCTTCCAATGTCATTTCTCCTCTCGTCGTGGCAGCGCCCAAATGTGGAAAAGCGAGTTTTCATCTGCTTAACGGCTAGCTCCGTCGCGCTCTAACGATCAGCACCGAATACCGAGAGAACCTAGCTACCCTCTGGGCCACACTTCCCAGTAGAAAGGTTTCGATTCCGGTCACACCCTTGGCCCCCACTACTACCAACTCAGGATTGAGTGTTCTCGCCGCTACCAGTATCTGCTCCGCAGGTTCTCCACGCAGCACCATGAGCTCGGTATCGTACTTCTTCGCTTGGAAAAGTTTATGAGTCTTGCCCATTAGGCTCCGAGCTGACTGTTCCTCCGCCTCCTGGAGTTGTAAGAGAATGTTGCGGTTGGTCTCGAGGTCGAGGGTCGGCATTTTGAGGAGGGCAGCTACGTGAGACTCCAAGCTGGTTACCAGAAAAACCCTGCTTTTGCGTGGCAAGGGCAGAGCCAACAGAAAACGCGCCGCTGCATCGGAATATTTGGATCCATCAATCGCTAGCAGTACCCGCCTGACCCTCGTAGTCCCTTCCTTGGCCAGCAGCACGCTGGTGTCCGCATACTTCACCACCTTGTGTGCCACACCACCGAGGGGGAATCGAGGGGAACCGGTAATACCCTTAGCGCCTATTGCCACAAGGTCAGCATGCATTTCATGAGCCTGCTTGACGATCTGTTGAGCAGGGTTTCCTCGTGTCACCAGGGTCTCAACATTTGCACCAGCCGCTAGCAGCATGTCAACAGGTCCTTGCAGCAGTTTTGAGGCCGCTTTATCCTGAGCCTTGCCCGTCGTACCTTTGGCAGCCCGACTCTTCAACCGTTGCAGCGTAAGCCCTCCCAAGAAAGTGTGTTCTGGAACCACCGTCATCACTGTCACTTGGCTCCGTGGGAAAACTTGAAGCGCCGTCAGGCTCTTAGTCGCCATCTCCGACCACCTGGATCCGTCAACGGCAAGTAGTATCTTCAAGTGTCTAGCTCCTTTCTCTGTGAAAGCAAATACTTGGCTATTTTATCTCCCGTGCTCCAGCTCTAATTTCTGATTCAAGGACTGCTTATCGTTAACCAATATTAATATAACCCCAGCGCCTTTTCAATCGCCCGTTCTCGTTCCTCAAAGGCCTCTGTCCCAGACAATCACTTTTGCAGAACCAACGTCCGGCGGCAAAGCAAGCAAAGCCCGGCTATGAAAGCAAAGATGTACCCACCTATGGGGCACCCCTTTGTGATCCGGATCGTAATAGAGAGGTATTATCTCCTCTTCCAGAAGGCAGTAGAGGGCCTCGGCATCTGTTTCATCTTCCTCATCGGTGCTGTGTACCCCAGTGGTCATATTGCCGATTGCAGGTGAGGGACACCATTTAATGATGCTTTCATGCCACTGCTGCCGCAGGCCTCACACAAGCGCCTATGCGCTCAGGTATCATTGGCCTCCGCATCCTTTACAGGCGTGGTGCTTAAAGGAAGGGTAGCCCTTCCACGACGCTCTCTTCACAAGGCAACCTCAAATGCTCTCAGCTAGCCTTCCACCGTCGCCCTCTTCTCTTCCAGCCTAGTGCCTGAAGCAGATCACCGATCTCCGTTTCCTGGTGGGCAGGATGGCGAAGAGGGAGATCAGCGTTTACGCGGTAGCGATTGCGTCTTCCCTCCCGCTTTTTGCTAATATAACCGGCCTGCGACAGGTCAGCTATTATCTTCCGCGTAGCTCTCTCAGTAATGCCTATTGCATCGCCCAGCTCCCGGGCGGTGATACGGGGATGCTGAGCCATATAGCTAAGCACCAGTCCATGATTAGTGAGAAAGGTCCACTCAGACACTGCTTAAATCCTCAGGGAAATAGTCCCCAAAATGCTGAAAAAACTATTGACAATCTGCTAAGCATGATTTATAATGCATGCTTGAACTTGCATAACTAATATAGCATGCTAAGCATTTCCTCAATATTTATAACACAGAACGCAGGAGATTACAACCCTCCGCTCTGACATAGCTGATGTCGATGACGAGACTCCTAGAACAAGAATACAGTAACTTAAAGAGGAGGTGAAAACCTAATGGCCACGAAACCTGGAAAGCCTACCGGCAAGCCTGGAGCCAGCAAACCTGGACCGAAGAGGTAGGGATAGTCCGTAACTGTCTGGGGGGGCGAGGAACTTCTCGCCCCCCACAGTTTGGAACAGGGCATCTCGACTTCGCGAGGTCGAGAATCAACAATGCATACCGATAGCAGGGGGGAAGTAGAGCAATGGCTAAAGTTAGGAAAAAGATTAGAAAAGAGAAGCTGGACAAGAGGTGGCTGGACGATGTACCAGAAGACAAGGTATTCTGGTGTCACGATGGGAGAACAGTGAGGAACATGGACGAGCTTGCTGTTGTCCTCGCGGAGATGTCCGAGGATACCTTCTGCTATCACGCCAACGGGGGGAAGAACGATTTCAGCAACTGGATCAGAGATGTCATTGGCGATGTCAAACTGGCCAGGGAACTGGCGATGGTTGTCACAAAGCCCAACGCAGTCCGCAAAGTTGAAATGAGATTGCGTTCGATTGGGGCGAGTCCATAGAGCAAGCCGTGATGAGCTTTGTTCGCACACCAAGGGAAGAACACCTGGGCAGGAAGAGTAATAAATGGGCGGATGGCTGGGCGGTTGTAGCCGACCCGGAGATATTTGCCACTAAATTCATGAGCACCGTGCCAGGTGCCTATCGAACCATAAGCGCCAATGATATTCGTCTGATGGCCCATTGCGGACTCATTGGGCGTCATGGGTTCTTTGAACGTGCGGACTTGGAGATAGTCAGAGGCATTCTTCGATATGAATGGCTGAGGGCGAGAGAACTTAGAAGGTCTTCAATTGACCCCTATGAACAATACTGCCCTGCCCAGGACCAAAATCAGCGGTGCCGAGGTGATTAACAAACCTGTTGATGCAAATCACGCCCTGTCTCGCTATTGGAACTTGTGGCGGACAACTATAAATTAAATGAGGTCTTATCGTGGCGATTCACCAAAACATAACCCCTGAAAATACAGAGTTCGTCATCCTTTCTTTTGAAGGACCAGACTTATACTCCTCGGCGGGAGGCCTGGGGACAAGGGTGACCAACCTTTCACAGGCTTTGGCTGACCAAGGTTTTTCCGTTCACCTTTTCTTCATCGGAGACCCCAACTTACCTGGTGAGGAGGTAAGGTGTAACGGTAATTTGACGCTGCATCGTTGGTGCCAGTGGATCAGCAAGTACTATCCGGCGGGCGTCTATCAAGGAGAAAAGGAGAAGCTCTGGGATTTCAACGAGTCCGTGCCCAGGTTTGTGATTGATCATATAGTGAAACCGGCGCTGACTCAGGACAAGCTGGTGGTTGTACTGGGGGAAGAGTGGCAAACTGCGGAGGCTATGTGTCGTATCAGCGACATGCTCGGGGCCAATGGGCTTAGACATAGAGTTGTTATGTTCTGGAATGCGAATAACATTTTCGGTTTCCAGCTTATAGACTGGAGACGTCTATCCAATGCTGCCACGATAACCACCGTAAGCAGGTACATGAAGCAGCTCATGTTGAGAATGGGACTCGGAACCTTTGTTATTCCTAATGGAATACCCAAATCTCTCGTGGAAGATGTCGACGAAGGCTTGGTTACGAGGCTGAGGAGAAGTCTGGATGCTGACTTGATACTGGCTAAGGTGGCTCGCTGGGATCCTGACAAGCGATGGGACATGGCAGTAGAAGCGACCGCCATGCTCAAAGCCCGAGGGCTAAAGACCGTGCTCTTGGCCCGGGGAGGGATAGAGCCATATGGTGGGGAAGTGATAAACAGCGCCCAATGCCTAGGTCTCACCATTAAGGAGGCAGGAACCACGGGGGACAGAATTGATGATTACTTCAACGCAATAGAGGGAAACACAGGGGCGGACATGATAAACATAAGGTTCCATTGTCCCCAAGAATTCTTAAGAGTTGTGTATCGTGCCGCCGACGCTGTGCTAGCCAACAGCGGTCACGAGCCTTTTGGACTGGTCGGGCTGGAGACCATGGCAGCAGGGGGAATTGCTTACACTGGCAGTACAGGCGAGGACTATGTTATTCCTTTCCATAACGCGATTGTATTGGAAACACCAGACCCTGGGGAAATCGAATGCTATGTGACATATCTTGAGGCTCACCCTCAGCTAAAGCTGAGGATTAGTGAAACAGCAAGAGAAACAGCCAGCATGTTCACATGGGAAGAGGTGATAAAGAACCTCACTCAAAAGCTGGAATATCAGGCGAGAGTACAAGGGCTACTGGCTATACGAAGGCTAACTCCTATATTGGCAATCAGAACATCCGAAGCCTCCTATATAGGGCTAGCCCGTGAAGTCGAGGCGCCAGGGGTCGCTGGTATAGAAGAGACACTGGCAGTCGCTCAGTGATAAGTATCATTTCAGTGAGTTTCTGGTAGCAATTTTCTGCAACCTTCTCATTCAAGTATGGTCAAGGTCAATCCACATGCCAAGGTGACGGAATAACAACCAGAAACGTGGCAATGGCCGACATTTTGTAATACATCGATAACCACGGCCCAAATCAGAGCTAGGGATTTGACATCCAGTTCCAGCAGAGGGTATCGTGCAAGGCACGTCTTCCAATGAGTTTTTTCGCCGTCACGCACAGAATCCCATCATTTCTGCGAGGGACTTCCCCTACCGCGTCAATTCAGTTTTCAATGCTGGGGCGACTAAAGTGGGTAGTGAGACTGTGCTCCTGATGCGGGTTGAGGACAGGCGTGGCATGTCTCACCTGACCATTGCTCGAAGCACGGACGGTGTCGGTAATTGGCGCATCGACGCGCAGCCGACGATTATGCCCAGCCCAGAAACAAACCCCGAAGAAATCTGGGGGATAGAAGATCCGAGGATAACATACATAGAGGAAAACAAATCATGGGCTATTACCTACACAGCCTACTCGGAAGGCGGCCCTCTGGTATCCCTGGCAACGGCCACAGATTTTAAGCACTTTGAGCGCCGTGGCCCGGTTATGCCCCCGGAGGACAAGGACGCCGCCCTGTTTCCAGTCCGGTTTGGCGGGCGTTGGGCCATGTTGCACCGACCGATTGCCGTCCACCCCTACACCCGAGCTCATATCTGGATATCCTTCTCTCCCGATCTCAAGCATTGGGGTGACCACCGAATCCTTATACCTGCCAGAGAAGGTGGCTGGTGGGATGCTAACAAAGTTGGCTTGTCACCACCGCCATTAAGAACTGACGAAGGTTGGCTAATTCTCTACCATGGCGTCAGGGCTACGCCCGGTGGTGTGATCTATCGACTGGGTCTAGCTCTTCTAGACCTTGATGATCCCTGTAGAGTAGTTGCCCGATCCGCTGAATGGATTTTCGGCCCTGAGGAAGACTATGAGGTATTCGGTGATGTGGACAAAGTGGTATTTCCTTGTGGATGGTTAGCCGAAGGAGACGAAGCGAGGCTATATTATGGCGCAGCGGACAAGTGCCTAGCGCTCGCTATTGCTAATCTGCCTGATCTACTTCATTGGTTAAAGACGCATAGTTCTTAACCTTCCGCTACATTGGTTACCTGCTACTGAGAATCAGTCTATATTAAGATGCTAGACTTCTATTGATTAGAGACGGAGTCTTACATGGGCATGAGGGCATTTACGCTGGAACAGATAATGTTTACGACACCATGATTAGAAGTGGGGCCGTCAATATTCAAGTTCTACTACCCGTTACTTTGCTTTCTACAATGATGTGGCATATACTTCTTCATTGTTAGGGGTATTACGGGATCTGTAGAGTTGTTGTTTCAGGGGTTAAGATTACATCTACTCAGAAGGTTAGCCTTTATGTGACTCAGAAGGTCAAAAATGGGGTACTTAGCTTCAAACCGTAAAAAAACTCAGCTTCAGTACGAAGACCTCTTGTTTTACACACAGAAGGTCGCAGGTTCAAGTCCTGCATCGCCCACCAAGTTTGTAATCCTCGTCAGACCTCCTTTCCTTTTGATTTAATTAGACGCTCAACCAGTCGGTTCTTTACGCGCGGGGGTTCATTCTTTCCGCCCCTTTCTGTATCTAGGTAGGTCTAGCTATGTCATCATCCAGTCACCACATTTTCACATCTCAACTGATGAGCCAAAGTCGGGAAAAAACTGGTGGCTATATTCTTGCATACCGAGTAAGATTCATGTTGAATTAGTGAGGTCTGGTATATATAATAGGGCTTTAGGTGGGAGGGCTGAGGTAAAGATAATTGATGTCTAGCATGACTGAAATCTGATAATCGACCTCCACGGGGCTACTTCTAGTAGCCTTTTGATATATAATGCGAATAATTCGCTAAGAGGTGACGCTAGGCCACAAATGTTCGATTGCTTTCGTGAAGTAAATAGTACATACCCCAAGACGTCCCATACATTAGAACACAAGCGCCGAGGCGGGCTAGTGTTTGGCTGGCTCTGTACCTACGTGCCTGAGGAAATCATGCACGCCGCAGGGGCATTACCCGTCAGAATTACCGGTCACAATCAAGAGACAGAACTCGAGGATGGCAGTGCCTATCTCTACGTAAATAACTGCTCTTTCTCACGAAGCTGCCTGCAGATGGGGCTCAGAGGGGAATACGATTTCCTGGATGGTGTGGTCGGAGGTTCTACCTGTGATGGTGCTCGCCGTTTATTCGATCTGTGGCGCAACTACATTGGGACGCCATTTCATCATGTACTTTCGGTACCGCGCAAGTCGACAGCCGAGGCCCACGCACTCTACTATCAACAGGTTGTGCGGTTCAAAGAACATCTGGAGGAATTCTTGGGTATCCAGATTACAGACGAGAAGCTTCTCCACTCTATCCATGTGTTTAATGAGTCAAGGGCACTGCTGAAGAGTCTGTATGAACTGCGCAAAGCCGACAATCCCCCTATTACCGGTGCAGAGACCATGGAGGTAGTCAACGCCAGCTTCCGCATGCCCAAGGAGTTGTTCAATGAGCACCTCAAGGATTTGCTGCGCGACCTTCGCGCTTCTGGGCACAGCAACAATAGCCGTGCCCGTCTGATGGTTACAGGGAGCGTTCTAACAAACCCGGAGTTCATCAAATCTATCGAGAACCAGGGGGCGCTGGTGGTAGCAGAGGACCTTTGCACTGGCACCAGGTATTGGTCGGATCCGGTCGTAACCAATGAGAACGAGACGCCGTTGCAGGCCATTTCTCGACGCTATCTCAGCAAGCTCCCTTGTGCTCGGATGTTTCCATCAGATGAACGTTTCCGGCGGATACTCGATCTTGCACGGAGTTTCAAAGTGGACGGAGTAGTCAGCGAGATCATCAGGTACTGCGTGTCATACGCCCACGATTTGCCGTTGCTCACCGACAGGCTACGGGCTCAAGGCCTACCGATCCTGGCCTTGGATGTAGAATACGGCACCTCGGGCTCAGGTCAGATTCAAACCAGAGTCCAAGCTTTCCTGGAAATGCTGGGAGCGAAGAAGAGATGATAGACATCACGGAGAAGAAGGAAAGGATAGAGTCGATCATAAGAGCTTGCCGAATTATGCAAAGGATGAATAAGGCGCGCCCAGATGCGCGCGAGAGCGAGATTATCTACTACGACATGCTGTCAAACTACTTCACCCGGCTCCAGAATGCCAGAGACGAAGGCAAGTTCGTAGCAGGACATACCGTCTTCTTCCCTGCTGAGATACTGTACGCCATGGATATCGTACCGATGCATACCGAGACGACCACCTGGATGATATCGCTGTTCACAGGTGAGTGTGCAGACCTTCTTTCCGCAGGAACAGCTCTGGGACTTGCCTCCGAAATATGCACTCCTCACCGGGGTCTCGCCGGTGCCTTTGCCGCCGGCGCCTTGCCAAGACCCGATGTTATGCTGTGGTCCAACTTAATATGTGACAATACGGCTAAGAGCGGCGAGTTGCTCATGGAGATCAATCATTGCCCCGGCTTCTTCCTCGACCATCCTTTCCAGCATAGTGAGGATGAGAGAAAATACCTTATCGGAGAACTCGACAGCATGATACGTTTCCTCGAAGAGCAGTCGGGCCAGAAGATGGATTGGGAACGGCTCGCAGAGATCATAGCCTGCATGGATAGGCAGATTGAGCTCTTCCGCGAGATCTGCGAGCTGCGCAAGGCGGTACCTTCCCCGTTCCACACCCAGGGTTTCCTGGAGCTGCTGACCATCGACTACCTGTTCCCTGGTCAACCTGAGGCAATTCACTACCTTGAGACGCTGCGCCAGGAACTAGCTGACAAGGTCGAGAGGGGCGTGGGGGCAGTATCCAGTGAGCGTTTTCGTTTGATGAGCTTTTTCATACCACCAATGTATCTGATCGGATTCCTGGAGAGAATCTCGCAAGAATACGGTGCGGTGAGCGTAACTGAACCTTTCTTCACCTACTGGGGAGAGGGGAGGCTGGATCCCAACAGGCCTTTGGAAAGCGTGGCCGAGAAGTCCTACATGATTCCCGAAGTTCGCATGTACGGCCCGCTCGACGATCGAGCCTTGAAGAGTATTGTCGGCTGTGTGGAGCAGTACAAAGTTGATGGCGCGATATATTACGCTGATGTCGGCTGTCGACACACTTGTGCCACAGTCAAGCTTTTCAAGGATATCCTCAACGATATGGATGTGCCGATGCTGACTCTGGACTGCGATGTCGTAGACCCCACCTTCACCTCTGAAGAAGAGATGCGCAAGAAATTGGAACAGTTCTTTGAGCTTCTAGAAGATCGGTAATACGGAGTATTATGAAAGCTTTGGGCATTGATGTGGGCAGTCTGACTACCAAGGTAGCTGTCCTTGACGGTGACGGGACACTACGTTTCACTGTCACGCCATCAGGGGACGATCCTGAATCGAGCGCCAAGGCAGCTCTGGCCAAGCATCTAGGGCAACCTGAACTGAACCCCGGTAACAATCTATACCTAGTGTCAACCGGAATAGGCAGTAGACTCCTTCGCTTCAGCCAGCAGCAGAAAGCTATTACGACTTGTCTGGCACGAGGGGTTCACTTCCTGTTTCCTTCGGCCCGAACGGCAATTGACATCGGCGCTGAGACCTGTAACGTTATTAGGGTTAACGAACGAGGTCGTATCAATGACTGGGTGAGCCATGACAAATGTGCCGCTGGAACCGGCGTATTCCTGCAAAAAATGGCGAAGATAATGCAGATGACCTTAGAAGAAATGTCTGAGATCTCATTTCATGCCAATTCCGGGCCGGAGATTACAAGTACATGTGCTGTGTTCGCCGAATCTGAGGTGATATCACACGTGCACCGTGACCCACCTACCCCTAAGGAAGAAATCGCCGCTGGCATCTACTCATCTGTGGTAAGTCGCGTTATGACATTGTGCAAAAGAATCGGAATTGAGAAAGATGTCGCCGTCGTTGGTGGCGTCGCGTTGAATCGTGGATTGGTTAATATCCTGGAGAGAGAGATTGGCTTCAAGGTTTTAGTGCCCGACTCACCTCAGATTGCCGCCGCAGTCGGTGCTGCTGTTGTCGCCAGGGATAATATAGAAAAGATGGCAGGCAAGTGATAGTAGCAGGTATAGACATTGGTTCTCGGACGGCCAAAGCTGTAGTAATGAATAACGGCTCCATTCTTTCATCGGTGATTTGTGACACTGGCCCCGACAGCGTGAAGACCTCCCACACAACGATGGCGGATGCTCTAAAGGGGACCGGGCTATCCCAAGGCGATATTCAATACATTGTCGCAACCGGGTACGGAAGGGTGCTTGTCCCCTTCGCCAATGAAAACGCAAGGGGAATCAACTGGTACTTTCCCAGCGTGAGAACTATCCTGGATATGGGTGGACAGGATTGCAAAGCAATTAACTGCGATAGCAACGGTCTGGTGACCAACTTCATCATGAATGACAAGTGTGCTGGAGGCACTGGCAGGTTCCTCGAGATGATAGCCGAGGTGTTGAACACCTCGTTGGACGAGATTGGAGAGCTGTCACTCTCCTCAAGGAATGCCATACTTTTCAATACGATCTGCGCTGTCTTTGCCCAATCAGAGGCTATTGCCCATTTCAGGAAACCTCCTGAAGCGAGTATCTATAGAGCGGGACTTCAGCATCACTGGTGGCATTGCCAAGAACAGAGGGATGGTAGCCAAGATCAGGGAGAAGATCGGCATGGAGCCACTCCTCTGCGAAGACCCCCAGATAGTAGGTGCTCTTGGAGCGGCTCTTTTCGCAGAGGAACGCTGCAAAACTGATGGCCCGCAGGATATGAAAGTTCATTATGGCTACACGGATGGCACGGGCGACTACTTCATTACAATTGATTGTGGCCGATGTGATGGTTGCGGCTGTTGTGTAGAGGCATGCCCGGCAGGAATTCTGATTATGGTCGGCGAGGACGGCAACCACCTGAAAGCTGAGCTGAAAGAGGAAGCGCGGAAGAAGCTAGCCTTCCTGTGCCCAGGATTCCTCTCATGCAGCCGCATGCGTGAAGTGAACTGCCACAGCGTTTGCTCCAAGGATGCGATAAGCCATACATGGTAATATGTGAGTGTATAAACAGGAGGTAACATGAAAGAATCGAGTTATGCAGGCCAGATGGTGAGAATCGCTGTTGATGCTATGGGCGGTGATTATGCTCCCGCTGAGACAGTCAAAGGCGCAGTTCAGGCCGCAAGGGAGTTAGGCGTTGAGGTTGTCCTGGTAGGGCCCTTGCCAGCAATTGAGAGAGAGTTTCGGAAGCACGATA
>SMTZ1_10009765_pt1 | contig 11876 bp, 7 predicted proteins | sample DeeMarSWOR136_30_FD_25667 | JGI IMG/M metagenome (IMG submission 25667) | reverse complement strand
AGAGCAGAGAGTACAATGTGATCACTGTCTGTAATAATGATGGAACGTGTTTTTCTACCTTGTGTTGCATCAACCAATTTCCCGCCCTCTCGTGCTTCTTCTTTCAGCCTCTTCATAGGGGCAGAGTTTGTTGTTACAATTGCTACCACCCGGGAAGATACCACGGTATTTCCAAAGCCAATGTTTAGCAACTTAGATTTCACTGCTCTTTCCTCCCACTAAGAACCTGTAGAATTCCATCAGAATGAATCCAGAGGAACTCTATTCAATATTCTGTAACTGTTCCCTAATTCTTTCCAGTTCATTTTTAATTTCTACAACCTTAAGCGATATTTCTGCGTGGTAGGATTTGGAACCGATTGTATTTACTTCTCTATGAATCTCCTGTAGTAAAAAATCTAATTTCCTTCCAACCGCATCTTCTGAACCTAACCAGCTCTTAAACTGGATAAGATGGCTTTGAGCCCTCACTAATTCTTCCGTAATATCACTTTTCTCAACTAAATAAGCTACCTCTTGGGCAAGCCTTGATTCATCAATCTCAATGTTGTTACAGAGGGCACGTATCTTCTCCCTTAAAATCTTCTTATGATCTTGCACCGCGGTGCATGAAATGGATTCGATTCGATCGAGCAATAAATCAATCCCCTTTAACCGTGAAAGAAGATCCTCTTTTAATAGTGAACCTTCAGTTTCTCGTATTTTCACAAGCTCATCTAAGGCAGAAGAAATTGGGCCTTTCAGCACCTCCCAATCGTAAGCTTGATTCTGAGTAGTGAATTGAGAGACAATAACGTCTTTCTGTGTTAAAATATCATTGAGCGTGATCTCTCCAGGCAACTGTAAGTTCTCCTTTAGGTGCTTCAGGAGGGTATAGTAACGCTGCGCCAGAGGTGAGTTTAACTCTAAATTCAAGTCTTCCTTCTCTTCACTGTCAAACTGAATGAATAGATCAATTCTTCCCCTGCTGACTCTGGCCAAGATAAGTCTTTTAATTTCGTTTTCGAGAGAAGAATATTTCTGGGGAATTCTCAAGCAAATATCACAGTATCGATGATTGGTTGATTTCACCTCAACTACAATCTTTTCTTCCCCTACCACAGATTCTGCGCGTCCATAACCGGTCATGCTTTTTAGCATCTACACTCCTTCTTTCAACCTGATTGTTTGGGAACTTACTTTATCTAAATGATTAAGGAACCATAGATATACTGTGACCAGCAAAACGAAACAGGATAAATTTGGATATTAGATAGTGTGTGTTTGTTTTTGTGTGTGGTGCTGAGCGTTGAGTGTTTTTATCCTATTTCTCCCATTCAGCACCATGTCCGATGGAAGGACACTACGTTCAAACACCTTTAACTGCATTCGATACCTCTCCCTCAGCCTGTTCATGATTTCTATACTCTCTGCCGAACCATAATCAGGGTAGGTCCACTCTAAGGACTGAAATCCTTTCCTCCTGTAAATGAGGGTTAAATCAGCATAGACACCAGCCCTCAAATAAGGTCGGTGAGAATACTTCTTGTGTGTAGCTAAAATCAAATGATCCAAAGCTATATAACCCGGATCACAGTTGACCCTCCTGTTCCCCTTCCCATCTTTTAGTTTAGATTCAAGCTCATCAGTTAATCGCTTGACCTCAGGCAGCATATCAGGCTCAATCAGTTTTTCAAAAGTTATAAATCTTCTCATAAGATTTTTTCCCATCTCAGCTTGATAGTAATCTGTAGTAGTAAAGGGAATGAATGCGCTCATAAAATCTATTCTACCACATGCTTGAGAAAGCTCACCGGCAACGAAAGTAAAAAGGCCTTTATCCCCCAAGATGAGACTAAGTATCAACTTCACTGGTGTGGGGATTGAGGGTTTACTCATTTTTCAAAAGGGATCTGCAGTTATGCTATTGATAAGTTCCTTCGGGGTTACAGTGGCGGTTCCTAATTTACTCACAACAATACCAGCAGCATGATTAGAAATCCTTGCGGCTTCCTCATAAGAAGCACCCACAGCCAAAGCCATGGTGAGCGCTGCGATTACCGTATCTCCTGCACCGGTCACATCATAAACCTCTTTTGCCTTAGTGGGGATATGGGTAACCCTATTTTTTCTTCTCTCGAATAGAGTCATTCCCTCCTCTCCCCTGGTAATAAGAACCGCATCACAGGCTAAATCGTTAAGCAACTTCTTACCTATCTTTACTACATCTCTCTTGCTTTCGATTTCGATACCACTCACCCTTGCAGCCTCTTTTTTATTGGGAGTAATGATATTTACACGATTTTTATATGAGGTATGATTATTAAATTTAGGATGATCTACGCAGGTAATTAATCTCTTACGTTTAGCCAGAGGTAACACCTCCTTTAATAGAGCGGTAGAGATAACCCCTTTTTCATAATCAGAGATGATAAGGGCATTCACACCACTGAACTTATCTTTAAGGTAGGATAGTATCTTTTTTTTGCTAGAATGAGTGATCTCTTTCCTTTCTTCTTGATCATAGCGTACTATCTGCTGACGCTGATCGGCTATGATTCTTGTCTTCACAGTAGTTTTACGATCCCGCTCTATGATGATCCCACTGGTATCAATACCTAAATGTTTTATTTCCTTAGTAAATGTACTTCCCATCTCATCATTTCCCACAAAACCACATAAAAAGCCCGTTCCATTGAGTGCATGGATATTGTTCAAGACATTAGCTGCTCCCCCTAAGCGATACCTCTTGTCATCCACCTTAACCACTGGCACAGGAGCCTCTGGGGAAATACGCTCTGCTCTCCCGTAAATAAACTCATCAATCATAAGATCACCAATCACCACGATCTTAGCCTGCGAGAAATTTTTTATATAAGAAATTAAAGGTTGAGAAATTGAAAAGCTCATGGTGATAGTAGTTTCGTAGCGTGTTTTAGTTTGAGGATGAGTAAAGAAAAAAGTTACTTAAATTCTTATACTATCTAACAGCACGTGCTTTGTCAATAGCAATTCCAATCAGGCTTTGATAGATATCTCACCTACCTCTTTATGGTGAGGTGAGAAAGCAAGTTTTAAAGAAAAGAGAGCGCACGAGTAGGCGTTATCGTCTTACCTTCAGGGTGAGATAGGCACCGAGTGATCCAAAGAGGATATTAGCCACCCAAGCGGAAAAGAGAGGAGGCAGCACACCACCTCTACCTAAGGAGAGGCTAAAATTAAAAAAAACAAAATAGATAAAACCAACAATCACACTCATTCCAATCCCCTGTGCTATGCTTCCACCCTTACCTATCCTCAGTGCAAAGGGAATAGCAAGGATGGGCATAATTAAACAGATTAAAGGGAAAGATATCTTAGCATGAAGATAGGGTATGTATTCTGGAATCTGGTACCCCGCCTTTTTAATTTTATTGATATAGTCTTTGAGTTCAGCGTAGCTCATCTCCTCTGGTTCTCTTCTCGCCACCTTGAAATCAGCCGGCGTTTCTCTTAGGGGGATGATTTTTTCTGTAGCATTTTCTATCTCCATCGAACCATCTGGGTTAAAAGTTCTGATGACAAGGTTATAAAAGTGCCACTTGTCGTCTATCCATTTACCCAGCTTGGCATCCAATCTTCGGGTCAATACAAGCTGTTGGTCGAAAAAATAGATAGTAATTCCCTGAAGGGTATTGCTCCTATGCTCAAAAAGCTCAATATTACAAATTGCATCCTCACTGCGATACCAAAATCTATCTTGTTTCAATAGGCGTGGCCCTTTCCTTCCCTTAATTTTAAGGTTCTCTATATATTCTGCCTTTTGACTTGCATAGGGCAATATTAACTCCTGATTAGCACAAGAGATGAGCACTACACAACCGCTGAGAATGAGCAAAGGGGTAATTATACTATAGATATTTATCCCACTCGCTTTCATAGCAATGATCTCATTATTCCTGGTGAGAAGTGCGAGGGTCAAAAAGATCGCCAGAAGTATAGCCATGGGACACATCCAGTAAAACATCTGTGGAATTTTGTATAAACAGAAAAGTACCGTAAGCAGGAAAGGGGGGTCATATTTACTAAAGCGGTCAAGATATTGTATTGAAAGGTCAATTATAAAGAACAATCCTAAACAAGCCCCTAGACAGAGGGAAAATATCTTTATGAATTCCTTAATGATATACTTGGTGATAATGGTCACGCTACACCCTCTAAATTTACGGAGAACTTATCCTTTCATGATACTGTCGAACCTGATAAACAAACGCTTCAAGCCTAGTTTTGGTATTGCTCTCCTTTTGCCCATCATAGGCAATGTTGAGTAGCGGTACATTATTGTGAGCTTCTCGGCACCTTTTCAGAACGGCATTAACAATAGTGCCAGGCATACAGGTAAATGGCATGGTGTTGATAAGACCACGAGCACCTTTGAGTGAAAAATCGACAGCTTTACCTATGCTCAAAATGGCCTCTCCCTCAAAAGAGGGGTGAAGGTAGGCAGAAGCGTTTCGAATTATCTCTTCTGTTTTTGGTTCAGAAGATACCCTTAAAGATTTCTTAAAATTTTTTGTGAGTCGATGCTCTACTGCTCTTTGCACCTCATTGGTAAGAAAGGTAGCAAGAAAGTTGCGATAGTTGCCTGTTCTTAAACTTCTTCGCTTACTAGTATAGTTAGTGTATAAGATCCACTCTGCTATCGGTGGTAACCATACTTCACACCCTAAGTGCTCAAGATTCTTAATCAGATCTTCATTGCTAAACCTATTGGATCGTATGTATATCTCACCAATTATCCCTATAATGGGCCTCCTCTTATCGCTCCCTATCTCAATGGTATTAAAGTCAGCACTTGCTTTCTTCAATAGCGGTGATACCCCTTCCCTTTTTCTAATTGCGTGACAAATTTTTTCTAAATAGTGCTGGTATAGTTCTTCACTTTCTACCAGACGCCTCTCGTATGGTCGAGCCTCTCTTAATCTTTTTTGCAGTAAATCAACGGAGACAAGTCCTCTCCAGGCTAACCTCGAAAATCCTTTCCCTACTTCGCCCAGTTCACGATAGAGCTGTTCATCCTGATCCGGAGCAAAAATGGGAACTTGTGGAAATCCCAGCTCATCTAGAACCAGACGGTGAAAACGATTGTACTGACCAAATCGGCAAGGACCTCTTCCTGAGGCCATGAAAAAGGCCGCTCGATCCGGATCAAATTCAGTCCTTCGTGTCATCTTTACCATATCACCAGTGGTTAAGATACAGGGGTAGCACTCCCTGCCTGAGGTGAGCTTCCTTCCCCACTTTAAGGTTTCCTCATCTGACTCCGGCAAAACGGTGGCCTCTAGTCCACATGCCTCAAAGGCAGCTGCGACAGCATAGCTATGATCTGCCATATTAGGAATATAAATCCTTCTCCTTTTATCTGGCAGACTTTGAGCTGCTGATTTCCTCACCATGGTCTTGACAGGTCTTTTTCGAATATTTTTGAGACTATCTAGGTATGCCTCTAGACGTGTAATAATGCCTACATCAGAGCTGTGCTCGTCAATCTCAATAGTAAGGTAGGGAATCTCTTTCATCTTTTCTTTGAAAAAATGGGAGATAAAGGAATCAGGTCCACAACCAAAGTTAGTGAGGTAGATGGCATGTAGGGAAGGATGAGATTTGAGGAAATGCGTAGTTGCCAAGATTCTCTGGCCGTATTTCCAGTACATCTCTTGCCAGTCTGAAACAAGACCGCTCTCCTCCAAAGGAAGATAATCCATAGGGATAGCCAATATACCTAAATCAGCAATCTTTCGTGGTAAGTTGAGGTTAATACCAGTATCACAGCCATTATAGGGCCGACTCACTATTACCATGGCTATTTGACTCTCTTTGAGTTGATGTAAAATTTCTCTTCCCCGTTTTTTTATAGAGCTGTAAAACTGATTTTGGGCATCAAAGGCAGCCTCTAGTGACTGTTTAATTACGCTTGAGTTCTTGCCTAGCCTTTTACCTACCTTAAGGAGTTCATTTTTAACTTGCTCTTCTCCCTCAGCAAAGTAAAGGATAGGACTGATCAACTCCACTTCTAATCTTTCAAAATCGAAAGCAGACTTAAGAGTGTAGGGAAGAGCCTGCACATAGGGACACACCTGACTCCGAGTAACTTCAGGGTGTATTTTTTTCATCTCAATGATGCTAGGAAAAAAAATTTTTGGTATGCCCTTCTCAATGAGGTTTAGGATATGACCGTGCGCTACCTTGATCGGGAAACAGGTTTCAGAAACAACACTCTCCACTCCCATATGGATAATCCTCTTGTGAGTCTTATCTGAGAGAACAACCTTGAATCCCAACATCTTAAAGAAGGTATAAAAGAGGGGGAGGAGTTCATGATAAAACATGCTCTGGGGTATACCGATTTGAGGAGCATCTTCAGAAAAAAAGCTACTTTCTTCAGAAGCTTGATGTAAGAAGAGCTCTCTTTCGGCAAAGAGATCTGGAAGTTGATGTGCCCTCTTCTTTGTACGATCAACCTCAAATCGTTCGCAACGGCTTCCATAGAGGAGAGGGCGCTCTCCCTTTACCTTCAGTCTTTTGATCTCACACCTATTAGGACATCTCTTACATTCAAAGGAGGTAAGCTCATAGCCCCTCTTACTCAAGTCAAAACCTTTGAAATTGCTTTTACCATTAATCTGCTCTTCTCTGGCGAGAATGGCAGCCCCAATAGCACCGGTCACATCATGATTTTCAGGAACCACTATCTTCTTTCCTAGGATCTTTTCAAAGGCAGCTACTACCCCCAAATTGAACGCAGTTCCTCCTTGAAAGAAGATGTAATCCCCAACCTTTCGATCCCCCACCACCTTGTTCAGGTAATTTAAGACGATCGAATAGCTTAAACCAGAGACCAGATTCGCTTTATCTACACCCATCTGTTGGTGGTGGACCAAATCAGATTCCATAAACACGGTACATCTCTCCCCCAGGGAGACAGGACAAGGAGCGGAAAGGGCTAGATGACTGAATTCATCTTTAATGGAAATTCCCAGCTTTTCAGCCTGCTCTTCCAGAAATGACCCTGTTCCTGCAGCGCACACCTTATTCATCTCAAAATCAATGATAGCACTTTTAGAGAGGCTTACATACTTGGAATCTTGCCCTCCTATCTCGAATATAGTATCTACTTTGGGATCAATCGCAATTGCCGCGGTGGCTTGAGCCGTGATCTCATTTTTAATTACGTCAGCCCCTATGAAATCACCAGTTAAGTAACGCCCTGACCCTGTGGTACCTACCGCTACCACCTCTATATTATCAGCTACCTCTTCTCCTACTTCTTGTAGGCCCTTCTTAATTGCCTCCAGGGGCCTTCCCGCTGTCATAAGATATCGTTTTGACAGCAAATTGTTTTGATCATCTATCACTACCACATTAGTGCTGATAGAACCTACATCAACACCAAGATAGGCTCTAATCTTCTCTGTACCATTCAAGATAAGGTCAGGGGTTATACGGTCCACTTTTTTGATTTTCTTGAAAGGTGCTAATGGTTCCAATCCCTTAACCGTCTTGTGAGAGAGAGACGTCATATAGTCAGCAAGCTTTTCTAATCCACTATAGGTATAATTAAAAGAGGGGTCTTCCATAGTAAGAAGTACTGCTCCAATTGCCCCCATTGAAGCAAAGTGTTTAGGAATAATTAGTTCCCTTGCAGATAATTCTAGTACCTCAAGGAATGCCCTTCTCATCCCGAGATTGGCTGCAACTCCACCCTGAAAAGAAACTGGCTTTACAAAAGATTTTCCTCTTCCCAATGTACCCTTAAAATTTCTAGCTACTGCCAGACAAAGGCCTGCTACGATATCATAATCTGGGGTTGCAATCTGTTGCAAGTGGATCATATCTGTTTTTGCAAAGACGCTACACCTTCCAGCGATACGGGGTGGGCTTTTTGATCTAAGTGCCAGTTCACCAAATTCTTCCACGGTGAGTCCTAGCCGATGCGCTTGCTGGTCTAGAAAAGAGCCCGTCCCCGCAGCACAAACAGCATTCATGGTAAAATCACCAATCTTTATTTTGCCTGATTTCTCATCGAAATCGAGCAAAATGAGTTTCGAGTCTTCGCCTCCCATCTCAATGACAGTTTTTGCCTGGGGGTAGAAATGCTCAATGGATTTACTTTGGGCGATGATCTCATTTTCAAAACCTGCCCCTAATAGCTCAGCTATTAATTTCCCGCCGCTCCCAGTCAACGAAATCCCAAGAAGCTGTGAAGGTGATATACGCGAAAGGATTTCTTTTAAAATCCGATATACCACCATGAGGGGTTGGCCTTGTGTTCTGGTATAGGATTCTTCTAAAATCTCTCGGTTACCACTCATTACCACTGTATTCACACTAATTGATCCTACGTCCATACCCAAAAAGTAAGATCTTTTAGAAACCATCTTTTAATCCTCCACCTGGAGTCCCGAAATTTGCTATAAGCTTTGAAATTAAAAGCATTTTATAAATCTTACTTTCTCCTCTTCCATGGAATAGTAGAATAGTGGAATAGCAGAAAGCCATTTTAAATCAAACGTTCCATCCTCCCACTACTATAGTATTCCAGTTGGGGTGAAACCACTAAGTTCCATTATTCGACCTTTAAATCTCTACTCATCAACTCAGTAACTGCCTCTTTAGGATTTTTGTTGTGGTATAATATATAATAGACTTGTTCAGTAATGGGCATTTCCACCTTCATCTTTTTACTCAAATCGTAGGCTGATTTGGCAGTCTTAACTCCCTCAGCGACCATCCTCATATCTTTCAGAATGTGGGTGAGCCCTATCCCTTTTCCTAGCTTAACCCCCACTGACCTATTTCGACTTAACTCACCTGTGCAGGTTAAGATTAAATCGCCCAATCCAGCTAGACCAGAGAGGGTTAGTGGGTTTGCCCCCATTTTCAAGGCTAAACGTGATATTTCAGCAAGACCTCTCGTAATCAAGGCAGCTCGTGTATTATATCCAAAGCCTAAGCCATCCGAGATGCCTGCTGCAATTGCAATTACATTCTTTAGCGCCCCTCCTAACTCCACTCCTACTACATCAGGATTAGTATAAACACGAAAATAAGGGGTGGAGAAAATACGTTGCAACTCCCCTGCAAGCTCTTGGTTTTCTGAGGCTATAGTCACTGCGGTAGGAATTCCTTTGCTCACCTCAAATGCAAAGCTTGGACCCGAGAGAATAGCCAGACGTTTACTATCTTTTAATGTGAGCACTTCCCTTAACACCTTTGACATGGTTAACAAGGTGTCATTCTCGATGCCTTTGGTAGCACTCACTAATTTTACTTGGGAGGAGAGGTAAGGTCTAGTTTTCTTTATCAGCTGCCTTACCACCTGGGAAGGAGATACACTTATGAGGAGATCCCTATTGTGGCATACTTCTTTTAAAGAATTGGTAGGAGCAATATTTTGGGAAGATCATCTTCATACACCCAAAGTGTTACGTTAAATCCCTTCTCTGCCAGAAGGTTTGCTAAAGTAGTACCCCAACTTCCTGCTCCAATGACACCAACTCGTAGATCCACTGCACTTTTCTCTTTTACTCTAGCAATAAAGGAAGGAACTATGAAGCTTTACCCTAATTGGAGTAAAGGAATAATGGAAGATTGTAATAATGAAGTGGGAGTGAAAAATTAAATGGTTTATTACAATTTTAAGCAATATTCCACTATTCCAATTTTAAGGAAAAAGCAAGAAATAAAAAAATAGCTTAATTTCAATATTTTCTAGGAATTCCCAGGAGGTCACTCTTTTTCAGCTAAACGAGCAATCCCCACCACCTTTTCATCTTTTTCTACACCGATCAGTTTTACCCCTTGGGTATTTCTTCCAATAATAGAGACCCCTTTAATCTTCATGCGAATGATTTTGCCATAATTGGTAATGAGCATAACTTCATCCTCATTGGTGACCTGTTTCATTCCTATCACATTTCCATTCCGTGCAGTAGTCCTTATGGTAATGATACCCATACCACCTCTTCCCTGAACACGATACTCTGAAGTATTTGTCCTCTTGCCAAACCCATTTTCTGTAACGGTAAGGATGTGTGCACCTTCACCCAACGATTCCATCCCAATTACCTCATCATCTTTACCAACCCTCATGCCCCTCACACCTTGGGCAGTTCTCCCCATGGACCTCACCTCTTGTTCTCTAAATCTTATTGCCTTTCCTTTCTTTGAGCCTAAGAGGATTTCCTGATTTCCATCCGTTACCCGTGCAGCAATCAATTCATCACCCTCATCAATGCCCAAGGCAATAATACCACCAGCCCTTGGTCTGCTATAAGCCATAAGAGAGGTCTTTTTTATTAATCCTCTTCGGGTAGCCATTACTACATATCTACCTTCTTCAAACTCCCTTACGGGCAGTATAGCAGCAATCTTTTCTTCAGAATCTAGGTGGAGTAGATTTACAATGGCCTTCCCCATGGCTGCTCTTCCTGCTTGGGGAATCTCATAGACCTTTTGCCAAAATACCTTTCCTGTGTTGGTGAAAAAGAGGATATGACTGTGGGTGGAAGCCACAAAGAGATGTTCTACAAAGTCTTCCTGCCGGGTTGTTATCCCGGTTACTCCCTTCCCTCCCCGACGTTGACTCCTATAGAGACTTATGGGGTTACGTTTAATATAACCGTTGTGGGTGATGGTTACCACCATATCCTCTTCAATAATCATGTCCTCAATATTGATATCCGCCTCTTTTTCAATAATCTCAGTTTTTCTCCCATCTCCATACTTCTCTCTTATTTTGGTAAGCTCCTCTATTATAATTTCTTGAACGAGCTCTTCTTTGTCTAATATCTGTTTAAGCCTTTTTATGAGTTTTACGGTTTCTTGGTATTCCTCGTTGATCTTTCCTCTCTCCAGGGCAGTCAATCTCTGTAGCCTCATCTCCAAGATCGCTTGTGCTTGTATCTCAGAAAGTTGAAACTTTTTCATTAGCCCTTCTCTTGCTATACCTGGATTGGCAGAGGACCTGATTAGGGTAATGATTTCGTCCAGATTGCTTATGGCAACCTTCAGTCCCTCAAGGATATGGGCTTGGTGTTCTGCCTTTTTTAACTCATAGGCTGTTCTTCTTAATATGATCACCTTCCGGTAATCGATAAAGTGACTCAGCTGTTCTTTTAAGGTGAGAATCCTTGGTTGGTTGTCTACTAGGGCAAGCATGATGATACCGAAGGTAATCTGCATCTGGGTACGTTGGTATAGTTGATTTAACACCACTTTTGCTATCTTATCCCTTTTCAACTCGATGACGATGCGTACTCCTTCCCGATCTGATTCATCTCTTAAGTCAGAGATGCCCTCAATCTTCTTTTTTAAGTCAGAGATGCCCTCAATCTTCTTTTCCTGAGTCAGCTCAGCGATTCTCTCTATTAATCGTGCCTTATTTACCTGGTAAGGTAACTCAGAAATGATGATGCATTCCTTATCACCTCTCCCTCTCTTTTCAATAAACGCCCGTGCCCTCAGTTGCAGAATTCCTCTGCCTGTTCGATACGCTTCGCGAATACCCTCACGACCATAGATGAAACCAGCCGTAGGGAAATCAGGACCGGGGATAATTGCCATCAATTCCTCTACACGCAGATCGGGATTTTTAATCAAGGCGATGATACCATCGATAACCTCTTTCAAATTGTGAGGAGGGATGTTGGTTGCCATTCCCACCGCAATACCTGAAGAACCATTTACCAGCAGGTTAGGAATTTTGGCTGGAAGTATCGATGGCTCTTTTAGTGTCCCATCATAATTAGGCGCAAAATCGATTGTTTCCTTCTCGATATCTGCAAGCATCTCAGAGGTAATTTCAGCCATCCTTACTTCTGTATACCTCATCGCTGCTGGAGGATCACCATCTTGAG
>SMTZ1_10007000_pt1 | contig 11876 bp, 15 predicted proteins | sample DeeMarSWOR136_30_FD_25667 | JGI IMG/M metagenome (IMG submission 25667) | reverse complement strand
CCTTGACTTTGTACAACTCTTTGAAATCCATGTCCAACATGTACAGCATTTGGTAGAGGCGAGAATTTCCTATGAGAACAACCTTAGTACTTAGAGGGATGGGTGCTGGCCTTAATCCTTTTGTTGTAATAAAGCCTAGACGTTCTCCGGCTTCTTCAATAGCAACGCACTCGCTTTTTAGAGCTCTTTTTAGACCGTCCCAAGAGAAGACATTTCGAAGCAGTTCATCAACTGGCAGCACCAAGTAACCGCCGTTAGCCTTGTGCAAGGAACCTCCACGGATCATAGTAAAGTCTGTGGACAAGACGCCAAACTGTGCCTCTTTCTCTATCCTTCCGAAAAGGTTCTGATAGGTTGGGTTGAGTTCCACAACTACAGGAGCACCCTGAAGATCCGAGTTGTCGACTATCGCGTTTACTTCATATTTTCTGAAGGGAAGCTCTTTCATCCAAGGAAAGGGTAATGGAGTAGGAGTTTTAGGCTTCCCGATGAAATCAGCTAGTTTCTCTAGTACGCTGTCTTGCACCTCGCCAGCAACTAAATGACCAATGGCATAAAGGGCAACCTCACGATTCACTCTTTTAAGCTCTTCATTGATCTTACCTTCCAAGCCCCTCAGTTTTCGCATAGCGCTCCTTAGTTGGGCACTTAGATCTTCCCTTCTCTTTTGAATCTCATCTTTCAATTGCGGGCTTAACGCCATAAACTCTTGGTCACTCAGAGGCCGTCCATCCACAACCGGGATGGTTAGCAAACCAACGGGGGTGCTTTGTAGAACGAATCCTTTCTCCTGTGCTCTCTTATTCAGTTCTGAAAACAAATTCCTCCTTTCATCCTCGATAGTTCTGATCGCGGCCTCCTTCTTCGTTGCATAATCTTCACTTTCAAAAGCTTTTGGAAGTGCTCTCCTTGCTTCATTCACCAGATTGGCCACGTCCCCTTTGAATTCTCTTCCCTTTCCACGTGGTAACCTTATAGCCTTTGGCTCATATGGACTTCGGAAATTATTCACGTAACACCAATCCGAAGGCACAGATTTCGATTTGGCTATCTCTTCCAAGAAATCTCTTACCGCTGTCATTCTACCAGTTCCTGAAGGACCGGCAACATAGATATTAAAACCATTTTCCTTGATTTCCAAGCCAAACTTAAGCGCCCTAACAGCCCTCTCTTGCCCAATAATTCCCTCTAGGGGTAAAATCTCCTCTGTCGTTTCACAACTCATCAGCGACATAGGATCGCATTCTCTCCTAAGCTCATGAGGAGCCAGTTCATTCGACATGCATATCACCATTCAGCATAACTCAAACCGCAAATTGAGATTTATTCGATTTCAGTCTTAAAGGTTTTCGCGCGCGCGTTAAGATTTAAGCCTTACCGCATCCTTCTAGTTTTCAACCAATAGAGAAACGCCACGCAAATTTTTTTTATGGGCTGGCTTATTCTAAAGCGCTCGAAGGTGAAAGAATGAAAGCAAGATACAGAGTTCATAGATTCGACATTGATATGGCGAAAGACCAGAGGGCGTTAGAACAATTCTTGAATACTTTAGAAGGTGAAGTTGTGGCAATCATCCCAAGCGTTATTCCCAAGTTTACCGTTAGGGGAGCGGGTGCCACGGTGAACTTTCTTTTAATTGTGGAAAAGGGCGAGTGAGCGGGACAAGCCAACTCTCAACTTTCCCCTTTTTTGTTCAAGACGATTTAATTAATTGAATTGTGTCTGTGGCACATTTTTCGTCTGACTAATGATGTTGCAGATTTTTTCAGGGTTATTTGAAGAAAAGACAAATGGTCTTCCTCTCCGCAGGATTATTTTAACTGCATTTCCAAAGGATGTTGTGTAAGCCCAAGAGCCGTCAGTGCCATATCTAACGCCGATACCATAGTATCTTCTAAAAGGGGCTTTAGTCGATTCACACGACACTATGTCGCCCAATAAAATGCGTTTACGGTTAAAAAACCCATAATAAATTAGAAGACTTTCAGTTGTCACCTTTGTCCGTATGCCCCGATAATTCCAAAATACAAGCAACACAAACGCTAGAGGAGACGCTAAGATAACAATCAAAAAAGGATGTTGAATAGCCACACCAACAACGATGGTTATCAATAATATGCACATGATAAGTAAAGAAAAAAATCCTACTAGAGCCTTAACCAATGTGCCAGCTGCAACCCATTCTTCATAAACAACACTCTTCAAATTATCTCCGAAACAATACTGGTAAGAAATTCAGATTAAAGTATATTCGTTTAACAACAAACCTTGCGAGTTTTCAAAGCAAAGAATCCAACATCAGAGTAAAATCTCGTTCAAAGACTGAAAACCTCACAGAGGCTATGAAAATCGCACATATCCCCTTCTTGGCAAAAACGGTAGCATTCTCTCAACAACTTAAATGTCAAAAAGAGATAATTAGGATTGGTAGTTTTGGGGGACGATGTTCTATGTCATTAGAAGAGAATAAAACAATCATTAGTGCGCGCTAAGTTAGCGCATGTGCGTTCAAAAAATTGCGTGCTACCCTCGTACTGGCCAGATATAGACCAGTCCATCCAATGCTGGATCTGTTGGTATTTCCTGGAATCGGTCAGTGCGCGCGTAAGTTTAAAAACAAACAAGAAGATTAGTTACATAGAAAGCAACATCAACGTGGCGAGGCGTTTGTCTGAAGAGAAAGATTTCGACGTAATTGTTGTAGGCGGCGGTCCTGGAGGCTTGAACACAGCCATCATGTGTGCAACTAGACACTTGAAAGTTCTACTTCTCGAGAGAGATAAAATAGGTGGTCTCCTCGCAACTCTCTATCCCAACAAGATAATTCCAAACTATCCAGGTTTCCCTCAGGGAATAGTGGCGATAGAACTAGTTAGAAACTGGCTGCAACATCTCCGTTTCACTGGTGTCACAGTTAAACAAGAAGCTGTCTCAGATGTTGCCAAAGATCTCACGGTGACTACTGAAAAGAAAAACTACAGATCAAAGGTGGTCGTTATTGCCACGGGAACTAAACCAAGACGATTAAAAATACCGAACGAATCTGAATTCAGTAAAGAAGACAAAGGGGTATATTATTTCCCTTCTCACCCAGAGGAATTCTTAGGAAGTAAGGTTTTGGTAGTTGGCGGTGGAGACACAGCTATCGATGCCGTTCTTGAATTGCTTAACTTAGCCGACGAGATAACGTTAGTTCATAGGCGCGAAGGTTTCCGTGCTTTTGATGAGAATGTAGAGAAGATCAGGAAAAGCGGAATGGTCAACTTCGTTCTCAACGGAGAGGTATTAGCCATCAAAGGACGCAAAAGGGTTGAAAAAGCGGTAATAAGGCAAGAAGGAAGGAAATTGGAAAAGATAGTTGATTCCGTCGTAATCGCAATAGGGATTGTTCCGAATAGCGAAGTCTATAAGAAACTAGGGGTGAAAACTGATGAACATGGCTTCATCTTGACTGATAGAGCTCAAAGAACAAACATAAAAGGGATTTTTGCTTTGGGTGACGTTACCAAAGTTGGACTTCGCCTAATCACAGTGGCTGCAGCTCATGGAGCCATCGCTAGCCACTATATATATTCATACGTCAAGAAACCGTACTGGGCAAGGGAATCTTTGGATACTCAAATATGAAGCGCTATGGATCAATGAACATGAGTTTGACATATAACTGAATCCCGCGTACATGATATAGAAGAATTTAAGAAAAGAAAAAAAAGATACATCAAAAGGAAAGGTAAATGTCTGATATCATTCTACGAACAATAATTCCCATTCTCCTCCTAATGGGAACAGGTTTCCTGTCAAGAAAACTTGGGATTCTGAAATCTGGTGACGAACGGATACTTAGTGCTTATGTATATTTTTTTGCATTGCCAGCCCTATTTTTTGTTACTATGACTGAAACGAATTTCACTGAAGAGACTTTGAGTCTTATGCTTGCGGGAATCATTCCTATTCTAATAGCGTTGATAATTTTCATTTCTCTTTACCTAATATTTAGATTTTCAAAGGATACTCTCTATCTGCTTATTCTAAGTACGATCTTTGGCAGCCTAGCCTTCTTTGGTATACCCTTCATAACATTTGCCTTTCCAGGAACAGGGGAGTCTGTGGCGACATTGGGAGCAGCATCAATTTCCATTGTAAGTGTAACAGCTTCTATCACTACTCTAGAATTGTATCGTCACCAGCAATTTAGAATACTTGCAGGATTGAAACTCGTTGTGAAAAAACTTTCAAAAAACCCACTTATTATATCAATTTTCTCCGGCATTTTGTTGTCGCTCTTCAGAATAGAAATTCCCATGCCTATATCACAGCCTCTACACATGTTGGGAAGTACAACTTCCACAGTTGCTATCTTTATGCTTGGAGTCTTTCTCTATGGAAGAAAATATACAAACATAAGTAAAGCCTTGAAACTGAGCATGTTAAGGATAGTATTTCTACCGACAGTAGCCTTCTTAACCACAATGTTATTTGGACTGTCCACTTTTGAAAGATCAGCATTGATACTTATGCACGGTATGCCTGTTGCTATCTCTATGATAGTTCTAAGCGAACGTTACAGTTTTTATAAAGAGACGATTGCTTCTCTGATTTTGATTTCCTCACTTGGAGCAGGGTTATACTTGAATTTATGGCTTCTATTGCTTGGACATTATTAGAAGGGTTCAGTGGAAAAAGGGAGGTCATTAAGAGTTGAGGTGATGAATCTGTTAGGTTATTACTAGGATCTGCTGTGGCTTCTCTTTTCTTTCTTGTGGGATGTCCAGCGCTGGAATTTGTTGGATTTCTTCATAGGATCTAGCTGAGAATTTTACTGAAGCTTGTGTAAGTTCTGTGATCAATGCATGTATATTCTCTAAAAGTTTTGCAATCTGTGTTCCTTCTTCTGTCAAGGTATAGGTTTTCGGGGTTTTTCTCTTGAATGCCAGTTTCTTACCTCTGAGTTTTCTCAGGTATTTGTACGTTCTACGTAAGGAAATGTTGGTTCTTGCAGCAAGTCTTTGGGCTGCTATGCCTTCTTCTGGGATGTTTTTGTGAACACGTCTCTCGGTAGGTGAAAGGTTTTCTTTTTGAGGGTTCCTTTTTGTTTTGAAGTAGAAGACATAATTAACTTCGTTTCCTCTTGTTATGAGGTTGGTCTCTTCTAGACGCTTTAGAATCCTTGACAAACTTCCAGTGGAGATTAGGCCTCTCAGTTCTTCATAGTTTTTCGGACTTTCATGAAGGGTTTCGATGGCTTTTTCCTCGTAGCATTTGGAGTGAGGCGGGAGGACTTCTCCGATGTCAATGGAATCTGCCGTCAATTTACTAAGCTTGTAGCCGAACAATGTCGCACTGTACCTGCCGTGTTCTTCGTCAATGACTCCAACATTCATCAAGGGATCAACATATTCTTCTGTAATTGTTTTCTGGCTATGATAGTAACCAGACCTCTTCAGTTCCCGCTGGAGAGTAGCTGTAGAGTGTTGTCTGTTTGATAGTATCTGCAGAATCTGTGAGCGCCTCTTATTCTTCAATGTGTTAAGCAGATGTACTAAGAAGTTCGAATCTTTCGTTCTTTCATGCAGTTCTCTCAGGTCCTTTTTAAGTCTCCAAACATTACATTTTTTAGCGCAAGTTAACGGCGTTAATGGATGACAGTACTCACAAGTTTCCTTCGCCACTTCTAGTATCTTAGCTACACTAGTGTTCCAAGGTGCCTTTCTCAGTTCTCTCAAACCAATATTGACCTCCACAGCGCTGGACTCTCATAGACGTATGTCACAAGGATTGCTGGAGACACTGTTAGAAGTAGGTTGAGGGGAAAGGAGAGAAGGAAGTTCTTGTGCGTTCGGCAGTTCTCTCAGGCTCTTATGACATACGTCATATTATTATGACATACGTCATGCTTATATACTTTTCCCCTCTAACTTAGAGAGGTGATCGATCATTTGATACTTCCCTGCGAGATTGTCGTCAAATCAGTTGTACCAGCAATAAAGGCAACACTGGCAACAGAACTTGTACAAACATATGGTTTCAAACAAGAACATGTGGCTGAAATCTTGGGAATATCTCAATCTGCAGTAAGCAAATACACCCATCAACTTAGAGGACACATGATAGAAATCAGCAATATGAGAGAAATTAAGCCATTAATAAATGACATGGTAGAACTGCTAGTGAATGGAAACCCTAGAAGAACAGAATTTTTAGGACTCTTATGCCAAACTTGCAGTAAAATACGTGAGAAGGGACTCATGTGCCAATTCTGCCAAAAGACAGATCCAATGATTAAGACAGAAGTATGCGATTTCTGCCTAAATCCTGAGACGACTGAATGAAAAAAATGAAGAAACCTAATCATGGAAGTTCTATGCTTAGCGTAAGACTTTCAACTATGGAAAATCAATGGAAAACGTCGCAAATTTCTCATAAAGCATCCTTTTCATTGTTTTTGAGTTTTCCATAAATGCCATGTCTTGTTTTCGCAACATTATTTTCTTCTCTTTCGCCGATGGTTCCTAGCACACGCTTCACAGCAGAAGATATATTCTTTTCCATCAATGACCGTACGATAGGTTGCAAGTTCACATGACTCCAATGGAATTTCTTTTTTGCATAGCTCACATTGGATGAATTTGGCTTTCATCTACTCACCTCTTCGTCCCTTTATGTTTTTCATAATCTTCTATTGCGGCATGCAACGCATCCGCAGCTAGATTGGAGCAATGCATTTTAACTTTTGGAAGCCCACCTAACGAGTCTGCTACATCTGAACGGCCAATTTTCATAGCTTCTTTCAATGTCTTTCCCTTGGCTAATTCCGTTACCATACTGCTAGTAGCTATTGCTGCACCACAACCAAAGGTTTTGAATTTGATATCATCTATGCGGTTGTCCTTGACTTTAATGTGAACTGTCATCATGTCCCCGCAAACAGGATTTCCAACAGTCCCTACACCATCTGCATCTGGAATTTCACCCATATTACGTGGATTTCTGAAGTGTTCCATCACTTTTTTGCTGTACACTATTCAATCAACTCCTTTGGAGTCAAAGGTGACATTTCCCTCAGTCTTTCAACTATTTCGGGCATTATCCTTATCACATAATCTACTTCCTCTTCAGTATTTCGCCTACCTAGTGTAAACAATAATGAACCATGAGCCTCTTCATGTTTTAACCCAATGGCTCTCAATACATGAGACGGTTCTAATGTCTTTGCAGTGCAAGCCGAACCTGATGATGCTGCGACTCCTTTCATGTCTAAATCCAACAATATTGATTCGCCTTCAATGAAACTATATCTTACCGCCGCATTGTTGGGTAACCGTTTGGACGGATGACCATTCAAAGACGAATGGGGGATACGGCCAACTAAACCTTTGATGAGTCTGTCTCTCAGTTTCTTCAACCGTTCACTTTCAGTAAACATTTCGGCTCTTGATATCTCTACGGCCTTTCCGAATCCTACGATCCCTAGAATATTTTCTGTTCCCGATCTTATGCCTCGTTCTTGTCCTCCTCCATGAATCAAAGGTTCCAGTCGTACACCTTTTTTTATGTAAAGCGCACCCACGCCTTTGGGTCCATATACGTCGTTGGAAGAAATAGTTAGCAAGTCTATGCCTTCATTGCTTACATCTATTGGAACCTGCCCGTTTGCGGCTGTGGCATCAACATGCAAGTAGGCTTTTTTCCTGTGTACCATTTGGCTGATCTTTTGTATAGGCTGAATTGTGCCAATTTCACCATTTGCGTACATAATAGAAACTAGGATTGTTTCGCTGGTCAATTCTTCCTCTAGATTTGTGAGATCCACAAAACCATACTGGTCAACAGGAAGGAAAGTAACCTTGAATCCTTTTGTCGTCAGAAACTTGCACGGGTTGAGAACTGACATGTGTTCTATACTTGATGTTATTATGTGTCTTCCTTGATGTTGGTTGCGGTGAGCGACTCCTTTAATGGCCATATTATTGCTTTCAGTTGCACCTGAAGTAAAAAAAATTGATTCTTTGCTTTCTGCATTAATTAATTCTGCAACTTTTGTTCTGGCCTCTTCTAAGGCTTGCTTTGCCTCTTGACCGAATGAGTGGACAGATGAAGGATTTCCACGGAGTGACGCCATATAAGGCGACATAGCCTTTATTACACGAGCGTCAACAGCTCGCCCAGCCGCATGATCCATATAGATACGTTTCGCTTTCGGCATATTTTCTTCACTTAAAAACATAGAGTTGCGTCAACTTCTAGAGCTAAATCATTTAACGTTGCAGCACCAACAACTTTAGCTTCTGGGATGAACTGCCCGCGGGAAAGCCCCAAGAGTTGTGTGCTTTGTTCACAGACAAGTAGTTTTACACCAGCTCTTATAGCTTGGTCTATTACCTCTTTGAGTGCCGGGAAGCTGCCTAGTTTGATCTTTTCTGCTTCTCCTTTTTTAACTATAGTGACGCCTTTTATCAGGAAGTAGATAGTCGCGTCGATGTTCATCATCGCTGCTGTAGTGGCTAAAACAAATGGCGCGTAACTGCGTTCCGGCGTGTCAACTCCACTTGTTTGCATGTACAGTATCGTTTTTTTCCGTGACATACTCTTCACACTCTATTAGTCACTTCACCTTTTTAATTAATATTCGAACGGTGTTTCCATCCTTACTCACGTTTACTATCTCTTGTTCTAAACGCTTTACAAGACTGTGTATATCCGCTTCTGCCGCTGGATCATCAGCCAGAACTTCCATGATTTCCCCAATTCTCATATTATCCAACTCTATTCTTATCCTAAAGACAGGTTCAGGACAGTATAAACCCACACAATCTAAAGTTCTATCAGGTTTAACCATTATAATATCTCCCTAGAGATAAGCGCACAGAGAAGGAAATAACATTCATGAATGAATCATTATTCTTGCCATTCATCCGACTCCACCATTTCAATCATGTTCACTTCTAAAGTACCTACTAGTCTACTTTTTCAAATCTAGATTTAGGAGCATTGCATATTGGACACGTTTCTGGTGCCTCATTTTCCTTAATATGACCGCAAATTGTACAGACATAATACCTTGCAATTCGCTGTGCTATCAAATGGTCTAACGCTTTTTCGTAAAGTTTAGCGTGTCCATCTTCTACATCACGGGCTTGCGAAAACACTGAAGCAGCAGCCTTTTCGCCATCTTCTTCTGCTTCTCGCAACATTCTAGGATAATGAATGCTATTAACCGCTGTCTCTGATTGAAAAGCCCTTTCCAGGTTGGTCTGTGTATCGTCGACAGCCTCGAGCAAGGCAAAATGTCGTCTAGAGTGGATGCCTTCGGCAGTAGCGACAGCCCTGAGCAAGTGGGCTATTTGAGGCAAATCCTCTTCTTCAGCCTTCTTCGCAAACATTAGAAGCCTTTGATGGGCTTTCGCTTCCTCAACAAATGCAGTATGTACATTGTTGGCAGTTCTCTGATTCATCTTCATTTTTCTTCACGTTTGCAGATAAGCACTTCAGTAGTTCTCACACAAGACTTCATAGTAGCTTTTTGCATGTTGGCAAACTGGGCATTTTTCGGGTGCTTGGCTACCTTCAAAAACGTAGCCACAATTCCTGCATTTCCATACGGTCCGTGAATCCTTTTTGAAAACCTTACCTTGCTCTACATTTGCCAGCAACTTTCGATATCGACGCTCATGATGACTCTCCACCTTAGCCACCATACGGAAGGTTCTAGCTACGCCTTCAAAACCCTCTTCCTCTGCCACCTTTGCAAAGTTGGGATATAGAGTTCCCCACTCAAACTTCTCTCCTTCTGCTGCAGCCTTCAAATTTTCCTTTGTTGATCCAATAATACCGGCAGGAAAAGTGGCCATAATCTGCGCCATTCCGCCTTTGAGATGATTGAAGAATAGTTTAGCGTGCTCCTTTTCGTTATCCGCCGTTTCTTGGAAAAGAGCAGATATCTGTTCATATCCTTCCTTTTTGGCCACTTTAGCGAAAAAAGTGTATCTAGTTCTGGCTTGTGATTCACCCGCAAATGCTGCCATAAGATTTTTCTCAGTTTGACTTCCCTTAAGTTCCAATTTAATCCCCATTCCTTCAAGCAATCCACGTATGACATACGTCATATTTAAGCGTTACTAGCATTTCCATTACCAAACTATAAGACCATATCCTTTCGTTGAACGCTTATAGGGGAAGAACAGACAAGAAAGCATTTGCAAGAGATATGCAAGAGATATAATTTGTTTTCAACACCATAAACTATGCTGGAATACTTCATACAAAAAAACAGTTTCTTGAGGATATTTTACTGACAAAAACTGAAAAATAGTTTTTTCTGCGGAAATGACCCGTGAATCAGAGGGCACTCGAACCCCCGCATAAAAGCACAACAGCAACACATTTTATTCTCAAAACAAGCTCAACACTACTACAGACCGGCTACTCATAACACTCAAATTGATTACAATTAAAGTGCGAACGAAGGTGTAAACCTATCAAGAGCTACCATTCCTATACTATAAGTTATGCTACGCATGGTTCAATGCTCACATTTTCCGTTTTCTGTGTATCAAAGTCGCCAGCATTATTACTATTATGAATATGGGTAGAAATAGGAATGGTGGAAACTCGGGGATCACTATTACCTCTTGTATTGAATGAGTATAGTCAAAGTATAAGTGATTATGTGTCGTGTTGGAGATTTCTGTCAATAGAGTGTATGGCATCCGTGTGCCGTTGACAAACACTCGGAAAGCGTCACCCATCAATGTTTTGGGTATGCAGATTCTGCAAAAGCCAGCACTGCCATCAACGCCAGTAACGTTGAAAAGTATTGCAGTACCATTGAACCTGAAATCAGAAATTGAGGAGTTGCAGATGGTTTGAACATAAAGTTCAGAAGTAACATTAAAATCAGAAAATCTGCCCATTAAAGGATGATTGTCTCGAACGATGTTATCAATTATGTGGGGAACATCTCCAACACCATCATTATCTGCATCTGTTCCGGCATAGTCACTCCAATAGTTCTTGGTCATACTGTTGTTCCACGTAGCAGTTGAAGCTGAAATCTGTTTTTTGTTGTTGATGAAATGATTATGAAAGAAAAGGTTTTCTTCGGAGTAACGTATTGCCCATATGCCTATACGATGATTCTGTATTGTGTTACCGAAGATCATGTTGTTTTCGCAATAGATGATCTTGCTGTTGATACCGGATGAAATTTGTATTCCAGAACTGTACTCTTGGAACTCACCCTTTCCATTGTCAGAGATCAAATTATTACTGATAACACTGTGAGAAAAAAGCATGTTAATGCCAGTAACATTATTAAAGATTATTGTATTCCAGCAAATATTAACATCAACAACATCATAGTGTCCTGAGATGCCCCGCTCATTGTTCGTTAATATGTTGTTGCTGATAATGTGACTATGTGTCCAAGGAGACATTAAGATACCATGATGACCGTTTTGAACAGTAAAATCTTCGATTTTTGTACCATTTGATTTCAGAGAGACAACGGCTTTTCCATTTCCATCAATTATTGTTTTATTCTTGTTCTCCCCAACAAGAGAAACCTCTTTACTGACAACGACATTCTCGTAATATGTACCATCCTCAACAAAGATAGTATGTCCGTCCAATGTTTCATTTGAGTCTATTGCTTCTTGTATTGTTGTATAGTTCAGTCCTGTATCAAGGTTATGAACTGGATCGCTAGTAAGGGCTTTCACGTTAAATGAGCTGAATCTTACAAACAGCAAGAAAGATGATGACACAAATAGAATCACAATAAAAAATAAAATCACTCTTCTATCCATAACTACATCGTTTCCTCATATTCTACTTGATTATATCATTAATAGCTAAATTAAAGAATTACGAAAAGGCTC
>SMTZ1_10006607_pt1 | contig 11876 bp, 11 predicted proteins | sample DeeMarSWOR136_30_FD_25667 | JGI IMG/M metagenome (IMG submission 25667) | reverse complement strand
TTTCCCCTCCAAGGAGGTTCGGGTAAGGCTAAATCTTCAAGGTCGCTCCTTCCATTCCCGTGTATTTTACCCACACAATCTGGAAGAGAATCAAAAAGTATAAAAGGGTGTCCCCGCAGGGAACGTCCCCTATTACAAGGTGTTGACTTTTTTCGTGGCCCTTTTTATTGTAGGAAACACCATGAAGATCGTCCTCGCCGGCTACAACGTGGACAGTGAGGTCCTGGAGGACCTCAAAAAATGCTCCTCTCCGCGCGAGGATGTCACTCCAGAGACCCTTTCCGCGTCTTATGCCCGGATTTCGCGGGATCCCCGCCCGGTGAATGAGCTGCGGGCCGTGTCCAGGAAAGAAGTGGAGAGAGCCCGGCGGTCCAACCGGAACATCATTTTCAAGATGGGCCATCACTCTGTGGCCGAGCATGCGGTATTCAATTTTGACATCATCGGAGTGAGCCGTCTGGCTATCGAGGAGATCGAAAAATTCCGTCTCTGTTCTTACACTGAAAAGTCCCAGCGCTACGTCACCCTGACGGATGACTTCATCATCCCCGAGGAGATCCAGAAGGCCGGGATGAAGGATGTTTTCGTCAAAACGGTCAAAGCTCAGAATGCGCTTTACCATACGCTCTTGGAAGAACTAAAGCCCTATTTCTTCGAGAAGAACAGGGACATGGCCGCCGATTCTAAGAAGCATTCCATCCTGGAGGGTTGGGCCAAGGAGGATGCCCGTTATGTGACCTGCCTGGCTATTGAAGGCCAGCTGGGCATGACCGTCAACGCCCGGAATCTGGAGCACATGATCCGCCGCTTCGCCTCCAAAAAGCTGGCTGAGCTGAAAGAGTTCAATCAGAAGGTGTACGGCCTGGCCAAAGAGGTGGCGCCCTCGATCATTCTCTTCACCGAGGCCAGTGACTTTGACGCCAAAACCTATGGGGAGATCGAGGAGAAAGCTCGTCAGCTACTGGGTCCAGAGAGGAAGATAACGAAACCTGTTTCCCTCGTCGACCATACACCAGAAGCCGATAATAAGCTTGTGGCTTCTCTTCTGCACACCTCTTCCTCTTGGCCTTATGAGGAATGCTTGAAGAAAGCCAGGCATCTCCAGCTTGGCGCTAAAAGGGAGCTCGTTGAACAGACGTTCAAACATATGGAGTTTTATGATTTTCCCCTCCGGGAGTTCGAATACCCGAGCCTCACCTATGACCTGGTTGTCTCCGCCTCCTGTTTTGCCCAGCTCAAACGCCACCGCCTAGCCACCCTGACAGTCCAGAACTACAATCCTGGACTGGGAGTGACCGTCCCCCCTTCGATAGAGGAGATCGGAGCAAAAAAGGAATTCATGGGTATCATCGAGGAGACGAATCGCGTCTATTCCCTTTTGGAAGAGAAAATGGAATACGGGATAGAATACGTTTTGACCAATGCTCACCGGAGAAGGGTGCTGATCAAAATCAATGCCAGGGAGCTCTATCACATCTCGAGGTTGAGAGAGGATGCCACGGCTCAATGGGATATCCGGGGAATGAGCGCAGAGATGTCCCGGCTGGCTCAGGAGAAGATGCCCTTGACCTGCCTTCTTCTCGGAGGGAAGGACGTATATCCTTCCCTGTACAAGGCTGTCTTCGGCCAGCCCCCGAAGTTTTCCCCGCCTGAGTGAGTGTTTTTCCTTCCCTTCCTTCTGGCCAGTCTAGAGAGATGACCGCATCTTTTTTCTTGATAAACAAAACTCTAAGCTGATTTCCGCTCCCAAGAAGGTGAATGTCTTAACCCACGCCGTGCTGACCCTGGCGATCTCTCCTGTAGCGAAATACAGATCAGGATCGAATTGGAGTGCTCCCGCGTAGAGCGAGGAACGATAGCGAGCTTCTTTACGCCATATGGACTGACCAAAAATTCTGAAATTGAGCAGGAGGAAGCTGTTCAGCCTGTATTTGAGGCCTCCTCCCAGCTTGAGCAGTTCTCCAGTCTTGCGGGGACCCAACCGGAATCTGCTCAGGACGAATTCTCTGCCCCCGCCCAGGACATACAGTCCTGCTCCAACAAAAGCATAAGGATAGCTTTTTTGATTCGAGAGTCGTCTTTTGGCGATGAACAGCAAGACGTTGAGAGAGGAGATGGTCCATGGTTTTGTGTACGGCTCCTCGATGTGGTCGATATCGAGGTAAGGATTCATCGGGTCGCCTGTGTATATACCGTACCATTCCAGCTGAGAGAAGTAGCTAGCCTTCTGCTGGTGGAATTCAAGCTGGAGTCCGATATCCTTTTTGAAAAAGTACTGGACGTTGATGCTGAAAGAATTCTTCAGCTTCAGGTGTTCTTTGAAATAAATCTCTCCGGGGGCCCAGTCGATCTCCCAGGGGGAAGCAGCGGCGTCCAGCGAGAGAGAGTAACCCCCTCCTATTCCGACGATGAATTCCTTCTGTTGAGACGCCAGGTAAGAGGGAAGAATGATGGCCAGAAGAGCGACTGCCAGAAACGGTCTGAGCTTCATTGTCTTTTTCGGTGCAAAAAACATGCCAACGGAACCCTGAGATGAACGGGGTTTTCTACGTCTATCCATGTCCTGAAAAGATGACAGACACTTTCTTCTATCCTGAATTCCCGCTTTATCAAATGATTTGCGGTTATCTTGGCTGGAGTAGGGATAGCGCCGGCATATCCTCTCTATTCGATTCCAGCAGAGCGGTCATTCAGGCTTTTTTGATCTTGTAAAACTTCTTCTTCCCGACTTTGAGGAAGACCTCGCTCTCTTTTTTCATGTCTATTTTGAACTGGATATCCTCGATTCTCTGTCCGTCAAGGTAAACTCCGCCCTGGCGGATGACCCTCTTCGCTTCTCCCCGGGAGGGAAAGATGTTCTGCTCAACCATCAAGTCGAGAAGGAGGACCTCTGCCGGTTTGACCGCGATTTCTTCCATCTCTGAGGGGAGCTCTCGTTTTTTGAATACTCTTTCGAACTCCTCGGCTGCTTTATCAGCCTCCTTCTCTCCCCAGAAATCAGCCACGATCGTCCGAGCCAGTTTAGCTTTGAGGTCTTTGGGGTTGACCTGGCCTTTTTTGGCTTCTTTCTTCCAATTTTCGATCCGCGAAAGGGGCTCATCGGTCAGTAGCTCGTAGTAGCGGAACATCAAGGGATCCGATACGGACATGATCTTGCCGAAGATCTCTCCCGGAGGCTCAGTGATCCCCACGTAGTTGTCGAGCGTTTTGCTCATCTTCTCCACGCCGTCCAGTCCTTCCAGCAGAGGCATGGTCATAACAACCTGGGGGGCCTGCCTGAATTCTCTCTGGATCTCCCGGCCGACGAGAAGGTTGAATTTCTGGTCTGTGCCCCCCAGCTCCACGTCCGCCTCCAAAGCCACCGAGTCATAGGCCTGCATGAGAGGATAGAGGATTTCATGGGTGGAAATGGGCTGGCCTGTCTTCAAGCGTTTGGAGAAATCGTCCCGCTCCAGGATGCGGGCCACCGTGTATTTAGCGGTCAGGTTGATGATGTCGAAGCTGGTCAGCTTGCCCAGCCAGCGGGAGTTGAAATCGATGATCGTTTTTTTATGGTCGAGGATCTTGAATATCTGAGCCTTGTAGGTATCGGCGTTTTTGTTTATCTCTTCCCGGGTCATGGGAGGGCGGGTGCTCGACCTTCCAGAGGGATCGCCGATCAGGCCGGTGAAATCGCCGATAAGAAAGACCACAGAATGACCCAGATCCTGGAAATGCTTCATCTTGCGCAGGAGAACGGTGTGGCCGAGATGGATGTCCGGAGCCGTGGGGTCGAATCCGGCCTTGACCTTTAAGGGCTTCTTCTCCTTGATGCACCGGGCGAGCTTTTGTTTCAGCTCATTTTCCTGGATGATCTCCACGCAGCCCTTTTTGAGGTATTCGAATTGCTCTTCCGCTGATTTCATCGTTTTGCCTCTGATCTCATGAATGTTCTCTCCGTTGTCCTGTTCGCTGACTGATCGGTTTTCCTTTTTCTGTCTTTTCTCTTTTTTTTACGTGTTCACTGAGTCTAACGGATGAACACTCTTCTCCCTCTCACTTCGAGCTTTCCCTCGAAATAAAGCCTGACTGATTCCGGGTAGATTTTATGCTCTTCCTTCAGGATCCTATCGCTGAGGATTTCTTCAGTGTCATCTTGAAGGACGGGGACCACTGCCTGGAGGATGATCGGGCCCATGTCCACGTCAGCAGTGACAAAATGGACCGTGGCTCCTGAATACTTGACTCCCCACTCGAGGGCTTTCTGCTGGACATGCAGGCCGGGGAAAGATGGGAGCAGAGCCGGATGGATGTTCATCATGCAGTACTTGAGTTTGTTACAGAAGGACGGGCTCAGAATCCGCATGTAGCCCGCCAATATGACCAGGTCCACGTCTCTCTTCCGGATCTCCTGGATAACTGCTTCTTCGTGCGCCTCTCGAGTAGGATAGGCTTTGGGGTCGAGGAACAGAGTTTCAAGATTGCGTTCCTTGGCTATCTGGAGTCCGGGAGCATCTTTCTTATTGCTGAAGACAAGGGCGATATCGGCGTTTATTTTTCCGGCCAGGATGGCATCATGGATAGCCATGAAATTCGAGCCTCGACCAGAGAGAAAAACAGCTATTTTTCCCTTTTTTTTGGGGCTGACAAAAACTTCTTCACTCATTTGTATTTCCTAGTTCAGGATTAAAAAATAAAGCCCAGAGTCCTATTTTATTAAAAAAGAAACGGAAATCAATGTTATTTGATCCTGAAAACTTCAGGAATGGCTTCTCTCCAGGCTTTTGCGGTATCAGCCACGGGCACATCGATCAGCTTTTTATCGTGCTGGCGGACGGTAATCCTCTCGCCGCCGCTCTTGCCGACAGCCAAGGCTTTCACGCCCTTTTTTCTGGCAAGTTTGAAGATCTCCTCGCGGTTTTTCTCTTTACAAGTGATGACTATCCTCGACTGCGATTCGCCGAAGAGCAGCGCGTCCGAGCGCATGCTGTCTTCCAGCTGGACGCTTACGCCCATCTTTCCCTGGCTCAGGATTGAGCATTCCGCCAGGCAGCAGGCTAGCCCTCCCTCCGAAATATCATGAGCGGACCTGACCAGCCCGAGAGAGATGGCTTCCAGGCAGAATTCCTGGACACGCTTTTCTTCTTCCAGGTCGATCTGCGGGGGAATGCCCTTTTCCAGCCGGTGAATCCTTTTGACGTACTCAGAACCACCCAGCTCTTCCTTGTTCTCTCCGATAAGAATCACGGTATCGCCGCTGGATTTGAAGCCAGGACCGGTGATCCAGCGCAAATCATCCACTATCCCGACTATTCCGAGAACAGGGCTGGGATGAATGGAGATCCCGTTGGTTTCGTTATAGAAGCTGACGTTGCCTCCGGTGACCGGGATCTCAAAGGCCTCACAGGCTTGAGCGATTCCTTCGATGGCTTCCTGGAACTGCCACATGATCTCCGGCTTCTCCGGGTTGCCGAAGTTTAAGCAGTTGGTCACTCCGACAGGGCGAGCTCCGACACAGACGAGATTCCGGCAGGCCTCAGCCACGGCTATCTTTCCTCCTGTTTTGGGTTCCAGATAGGTGTAGAGGGAGTTCCCATCCAGAGTAACCGCCAGCGCCTTGTTGGTGCCTTTGATCCTGATGACCGCCGCATCGGCTCCAGGGAGAAAGACAGTGTTGACCTGGACCATGTGGTCATATTGGCGGCGCACCCATTCTTTATCAGAGATGGTCGAGGAGGAAAGGAGAGTCAGAAAGGCCTGGTTGTAGTCGTCCGGTTCAGGAACAGGGCCCAGCTCTGTAGCGGATCGGAGGTATCGGGGCGGCTTGCTCTTCCTTTCATAGACCGGACAGAGGTCGATGATGGCCCCGACCGGGAGGTCGACAACAGTCTTTCCGCCGAATTTCACCTTAAGCCTGCCTCCTTCACTGACCTGGCCAATGATGACCGCGTCCAGGTCCCATTTGGCAAAGATCCGCTGAACCTCCTCGACCCTGTCCTTTTTAGCCACGATGAGCATCCTCTCTTGGGATTCGGAGAGCATCATCTCGTAAGGAGTCATGCCTTCTTCTCTCTGGGGAACCAGGTCCAGGTCGATCTCGATCCCTGTCCCGGACTTGGAAGCCATCTCGGTCGTCGAACAGGTCAGTCCCGCAGCTCCCATATCCTGGATGCCCACGATGAGGTCTTTATCCATGACCTCCAGGCAGGCTTCAAGCAGAAGTTTTTCCATGAAGGGGTCCCCGACCTGGACGTTCGGTCTTTTATGCTCCAAATCCTCGCCGAATTCCGCTGAAGCCATTGTCGCCCCATGAATGCCGTCTCTTCCGGTCTTGGCCCCGACATAGAGCACCGGATTTCCTGCTCCTTCGGCTTTGGCGTAGAAGATCTTATCCTTTTGAGCGATACCCAGGGCAAAGACGTTGACCAGAGGATTCAGGGAGTAGCAGTCGTTGAAGTAAACATCTCCTCCCACCGTGGGAATGCCGATGGAGTTTCCGTATCCGGATATACCGGAGACAACGCCTTCCATGATGGACTTGTTTTTGGGCTTGGACAACGGGCCGAAACGGAGTGCGTCCTGGAGGGCGACCGGCCTTGCCCCCATGGTGAAGATGTCCCTGAGTATGCCTCCAACCCCGGTCGCAGCGCCCTGGTAAGGCTCGATGAAAGAGGGATGGTTGTGAGACTCGATCTTGAACACGGCTGCCAGGCCGTCGCCGATATCGATGATTCCCGCGTTCTCACCCGGACCCTGAATGACATTCTTGCCTTCCACAGGAAGTTTTTTCAGATGGATTTTCGAGCTTTTATAGCTGCAGTGCTCCGACCACATGAGGGAAAAGATGCCCAGCTCGGTTATGTTGGGTTCCTTTCCGATGAGCTCGACGATTTTCTCGTATTCTTCGGGAGTGAGGTTGTGTTCCGCGATGATTTTTTTATCGATCATATTTGCTTAGCCTAGACTTTTGATCAGGGATTCGAAGATGATTCGGCCGTCCTCGCTTCCGAGGAGCGCCTCAGAAGCTCTTTCGGGATGGGGCATCATTCCCATAACATTACCTGCCGTGTTGATCAGCCCGGCGATGCATTCCAGGGAGCCGTTGACATTGGTTTCATCGCTGAGCCGGCCTCTGGCATCGGAGTAACGGAGGACGATCTGATTGTTCTTTTTGACCTCCCCGATCGTTTCAGGAGAGGAGTAAAAATTTCCATCAAAATGGGCGATCGGGATCCACAGGACCTGGCCTCTTTTCGCTGTGTTGGTGAAAGGAGTGTCCGTGTTGTCCACTCTCAGGTGGACGTACTGGCAGAGGAATTTCAGGTTCTTGTTCCTGAGCATGGCTCCGGGAAGAAGACCGAGTTCCAGCAGGACTTGGAATCCGTTGCAGATCCCCAGCACCAGACCACCCCTGGAAGCAAATTCCCTGATTTCCTGCATCAGAGGGGAGAAGGCGGCGATGGAGCCCGACCTTAAGTAATCACCGTAAGAAAATCCCCCCGGGAGGATGACACAATCGACTCTTTTGAGGTCATGCTCTTTATGCCAGAGGAATATCGCGTCCTGCTTGAAGATGTCTCTGAGAACGTAGAGAGTGTCGTGGTCACAGTTGGAACCCGGAAAAATTACGACTCCAAATTTCAATTTAGCCCTGCATGTAGGGAAGGGGCAGCCCCCAATCCTGGATTCAATCTTTCTCCAAGATCTGCCAAGAGAACTTTTCGATAATGGGATTGGCCAGGACTTTTCCAGAGATTTCAGGAATGACCTTGGCGGCTTCTTCTTGAGAAACGCCCTTGAGCTCGATCTCGAATACCTTGCCCTGCCTGACATCCTTTATGGATTGGTAGCCGAGGGTGTGCAGGGCGTTTCGGACGGTCTGTCCCTGGGGGTCAAGGACGCTATCTTTAAGTGAAACAAGAACCCTAACTTTCATCGCTCAGCACTTTGTCGAAGATGTAATCGATCTTGTCCAGGTAAGGATCAAGGGAGAAACAAGCCTCGATCTCCTTCTCGCTCAGGATGTTCCTGATCTCTTCATCAGAGCCGAGGAGTTTTTTAAAATCCAGGCCTTTGTTCCATGCTTCGAGGCTGTTCCTCTGGACGAGCTGATAGGCCTGTTCACGGCTGACGTCTTTTTTGGTCAGAGCCAGAAGCACGCTCTGGGAAAAAATGAGTCCTCGGGTGAGGTTGACGTTTTCTTTCATCCTGTCCACGTTGACTTTCCAGTTTTGAATGATATCTACGGTCTCAGCCAGGATGAAGTCAGTGAGGATGAATGAGTCGGGGAAGATGATCCTTTCAGTCGAGGAGTGGGAGATATCCCTTTCATGCCAGAGGGAGACATTCTCCAGCGCGCATTGGAGGTTGGCCCTTATCACCCGGGCCAGGCCCGAGATTCGTTCAGCGCGAACCGGGTTTTTCTTATGGGGCATGGATGAAGATCCCTTCTGTCCTTTGGTAAAGGATTCTTCGACCTCGAGCACCTCGGTTTTCTGGAGGTGGCGCAGCTCGATTGCGAATTTTTCTAGGGAGGAGGCGAGAAGAGCGAGGGCAAACAGGACTTCGGCGTGTCTGTCCCGCTGGAGCACCTGGGTGGAGACTCGTGCCGGCTTTAAGCCCAGTTTTTTCAGGGCAAAGGTCTCAATTTTCGGGTTGAGATGGATGTAGGTCCCCACCGAGCCCGAAATTCTTCCGTAGCTGATGACTTCCAGTGCCTTCGCGACCCGCGAAAGGTGGCGCTTGGCTTCCTCGTACCAGACCAAGAGCTTCACTCCGAAGGTGATGGGCTCGGCGTGCACTCCGTGAGTTCTGCCCACCATCACGGTTTTTTTATACTTGAGAGCTTGTTTTTTCAGGATGTTTTTCAGGGGCCCCAGGTCTTTCTGGATCTTCTCCAGCGCCTCTTTGAGGAGGAGAGAGAGGGCGGTGTCGACGACATCATAGGAGGTCAACCCAAGATGGATGAAACGGGAATCCTCTCCCACGTTTTCCGCCACCGAGGTGAGAAAAGCGATGACATCGTGCTTGACGACTTTCTCGATCTCCTCGATCCGCTGGACAGAGAAACTGGCCTTTTGCTTGATTTTTTTTAGGGAACCAGGGGGGATTTGCCCTAGTTTGGCCCAGGCTTCGCAGACAGCCAGCTCCACCTCAAGCCATTTCTGGTATCTGTTCTCTTCGGTCCAGATAGACCCCATTTCCGGGCGAGTGTATCGATCGATCATAGGATCAGTCCCTCAAAGGAGGACAAATCATAGCAACAACCCCGCATCTTGTCAATTTATTCCCTGTGCCGGCAGCCAGCCGACACTCTTATCCCTCAGGTCGGATATCTGCCTCATCATGGAAATGAAGATGCTTGCCCTGCTCACAGAGTCATTCCATCTATTCCCCCTCCAAGTAAACTGCCTCTCCTTTGATATCTGATAAAGCGCCGTTTCCACTCCATCCTCGCCAAGATCCTCCCCCCTGCCACCATGGGCTCCGGATGGAATGGAAACCGTCGCTTTATATCTCAAAGATCGGATGATATGCGCAGCGGGACCGATCATCGGGGGATCCAAGGGGGTATGTCCCCTTGGTCGCAGGACGGAAGTCCGAGAAGGGGAGGCAGCGAGTCGCGAGATAGCAAGCGAGCGTTGGAAGGGGGAAGTCAGTTCCCCCTCTAAGATAAATGAGGGTTTTAAAATCCCCTGTTTTTTAGGATAATACAAGAAGGTTGGACCAGTCGAAAAAAGAGCCTGGATGTCGAAGTGATGAAGCCCAATTTGACTGAGAAACCGGTGTCTATCTGCGCTCCTATAGATACTCGCGTTTTTGAGGACAAAGGAATTCTGCTTTTAAGTGTCTAATTCAATGAAAGGAAGTATGGCCAATCGCAGGGAGGACCATCTGGTTAGACTGGCGAAACGGGGAGATGTTGAGGCTTTTGCAGAACTGGCTCGCTGCTGTCAGGAGAGGATCTTCTACAGCGTTCTCGCCCTGACGAAGAATCATCAAGACGCCAGTGATCTGACCCAGGAGGCTTTGATGCAGGCTTTCAAGTCATTGAAGACTTTCAAACAGCGCTCCAGCTTCAACACCTGGGTTTACAGGATTGCTGTCAACCTCACTTTGAACTTCCTCAAGAAAGGAAAAAAGGATGGACCAAGACAGGTCCTGGATGAAAGCTTTTCCTGGGCTGAGGCAAACGAGGGGATTTCCCCTTCCCCAGAAGGGCATTCTTTGAAGAGAGAGCTTTCCAGGAAGCTGCAGGAGGCGGTGAATTCATTGCCCCTGCCTTACAAGGCTTCTTTCGTTCTGGTCGTTTTCCAGGGAATGTCCCACAATCAGGCGGCGAGGGTCCTAGGTTGTTCGGAGAACACCGTCTCCTGGCGGATGCATAAGGCCAGAAAAATGCTGCAAGCCAGGTTAAGGCCATACTTGGAAGGGAGATAAAATGAAGTGCAGAACAATTGAGAAATGGCTGTCCGACCGTATCGACGGAGAGCTTTCAGAAAGAAAAATCAAGGCTCTCGATGCCCACCTGGAGAGATGCCCTTCTTGCCGTTCCTATGCTGCCACTCTAGAGATTATCCAGGATGAGGCCAGGAGCGTCCAGAAACCGGAGGTTGGCCCTTTTTATTGGGAAAAATTCACATCCAAACTCAAGGCTGATCTCAGCTCCCAGAAGCAGGGGAAGAGATTAGAGCGACCGTTTGTGAAGAGATGGAGATGGGCCGGAGCAGGGGCGGCCTTGACTCTCCTCATCGTCGTCGGACTGTACTTTCTGCTGTTTTTTGAAAAACCTGCGCCAGCGGTTTATGTTTTCTCCTACGAGGAATCCCTTGATCAGATTTACCAGGAGATCGGCCGCGACCCTGAACTGGAAAATATGTTCAATTTGGTTGTCTTGGCTTCGATCGGAGAGTCTCTGGAAGAGTCCGAATGGCAGGACAGTGCTGGTTTTCAGGGAAGCCCTCTCCTCTGGGAGAATTTCTCGGAAGAGGAACTGAAGCTTATAGAATCGGAAATAAAAAAGGAAGAAAAAATAGAGGAGGAATCAAATGAAAGCTAAGTCTATAGCTGCCCTTTCGCTCGGATTGATTATTTTCAGCTCGGTCGTATTCCCAGCTGTCCAGGAGCAGGACAATGAGCTCCAGGAAAGACTCAAACTGAAGACGAGAGAGAATATAGTCACCTTGATGCTCTTAAGGATGACTCGGTTTCTGGAACTGACGGAGGACCAGACAGCCAAGGTCTATCCGCTTATGACTCGGGTCGAAAAAGAAAGGATGGTGATCAATCAGCGGATCGCGAGGCAGATGCAGGAGCTCAGGATGATATTGAAGGAGGAGGAGCCAGATCCCGAAGCTCTCAAATTGAGAATTGAGGCCCTGAAAGAATTAAGGGATGAACTCAGAAACAAGGATGCTGAGGTGGAGGCTCAACTGAAGGAGATCCTGACTGTGGTCCAGCAGGCAAAATACCTGGTTTTCATGAACGTCTTTTTCAAAGAGCTGAGAGAAAACCTGGAAAGAGCCCGAAACATAAGGCAAAAGGCCGCCCCTAAAAAGAAAGGATGGCGCCGGTTCCTCTCCCTCTTTGCCAAGAGCCTCCCTCCACCACGGGCTCTACAGGGAGAGGAAGGGCGGCGCGAAAGATAACAGCTTTAATATCATTTGTCACCGAAATAGAGCCTTCCTTTTCTTAATCTTTTCTTGACAAAAGGCTTAAATTCCTTTAGACTTTCAAATGTAATTTTTTACTTTTTTTCAGACAAACTTAATAATTTAGCGTACGCAGGTTAGAGAGAAGAATCAGAAACTTCATAACCAAGAAGCCTTTCTCTCATCTATTTACTCCCTTTCAATTAAAAAAACAGGAACCTGCAGATGGAAGATTGCGCCAGCGTA
>SMTZ1_10010829_pt1 | contig 11879 bp, 12 predicted proteins | sample DeeMarSWOR136_30_FD_25667 | JGI IMG/M metagenome (IMG submission 25667) | reverse complement strand
GGACACTACTAATGCTTCATAATAAGATTCGAAGTAAGAAAAAACGTGAGAAATTATATCTCGAGCTCTTACAAGCCAATGGTCATCTTGCTGAAATCAAGTACTTCATCACAAAACGAGGAGATGTGGGAATCGTCGGTCATGAAGGAATCAAGGTTCTGACCATTGACGGTTTTCGCGATGAATTTCGGGCTATCCCTTACGGCATCGTCTATTTCACTACGGTCATTGCAAAGAAAACCAAGATTTCTCTCACACTTCCATCCACTGATGAACTCTCATTCTACACGTGAGTGAGTATAGTTTAATGTAGGAAACCCAATGATAGATTTGAACCAAATGAGGTAAGCATGATGACATCAACAATGGAAAAGATTGAAGGTTATCTCAAAGAGATGAATTTAACCTACCGCGTAATTCCCGCTGAAGATCGCATAATCCTCCCCTATTCAATTAAAGACCGCCGTTTCTTCTTAGTAGTTGATAGGGGTGATAAGTGGATCCGCTTTTTCGTAACCATCGTGGAGAAAGATGCTCTTAAGAACGTGGATAAGCTCAAACTCTATAGTGCGCTTTTGGGAGCTAATGGAGAATTAGCTGAGGTCAAGTATTACATTACTGACGAAGGAAGTGTGGGTGTAATTGGTCATGAGGGAATAACTACTCTCAGCTTTGAAGGCTTCCAGGAAGAATACAACGCTCTTCCATTTGCAGTTTCTTATTTCATCGAGAATATTGCTTCGATGCTTGACATTGAAGTAGCGGGTTTTGGCGAATCCTGAAAATAAATAACAGATTCAGCCGCTAGACTCTCTTGTAGGCATGGTGTAACTACCTTTGATAATCAAAGCACTTCTAATCGACTTTGACAATACATTGGTCCTCTTCAATGAAGACGAATTCCTCGTCAATTACGCTGAAAAGGCATACCCGTATATGGCTGATTATTTCGATCAATCAACGTTTTTCCAAAAGCTTCTCCAATCGACTGTAAACATGATTCGTAATGATGGTAGCATGACGAATGTAGAATTGTTTACTAACCATTTTATCTCAGGTTCAGAGCTCAGTTATGAAGAGTGTCATAATCGGTTACGCAAGTTTTATGCAGAATCCTTTCGCCAGCTTGGAAATCAAGTGCACGTTGTACCCTATGGGCGGAAATTAATCAAACGTGTTCTGCAGAAAGGCCTTCAAGTGGTAATTGCCACGAATCCCATATTTCCTGAGCTGGCAACCCAGATTCGGCTTGAATGGGCAAATTTGGGTGATTTGGATATCACCATGAGCACTCATGCTGAAAATATGTCATATTGCAAACCGCGTCCTGAGTATTATCGGTCTATTCTGGATCACATTAATCAGAAACCTGAAGATTGTCTCATGGCAGGGAATGATCCGATTAGCGATATGGCTGCCTCAGTCTTGGGTATCAAGACCTTTCTCGTTGATTTGGATCAAGAGAAGGGACGTCTTGGTATTCTCTCTAAAGAAATCGAGGAAAGAACCAAGAAAAAAGTGGTCTATCCCCAATACCCGATTGATGGTTCAGGAACATTACAGGATTTAGAAAGATTTCTTTTTGGGACGAAAAGATGAATGTGAAGTAGGATGCTCAAGTCGCGAATAATCAAGGCTGTATTATTTGATGTGGATGGCGTTGTTGTGGAGAGCGAACTGCTTCATCTACAAACCTTTAACGAGCTCTTGAAATCTTTCAACATCCACGTCAATGAAGAAGAATGGAAGCAACGATTTCTCGGTGCAGGATCAGCTGCAATCATGAATACTCTATTCAAAGAAAATGGAATCACTGATGATCCAACACCGTGGGTGAGTCGACGACGAAAACTCTACCAAACGCGTGTAGCGCAGGGTAACCTACAACCAGTACACGGATTTCTCTCATTTTATCAATCTGTTCAAAACGCAAATCTACCAACAGCATTTGTGAGTACTGGACACCCTGAGAACCTTTCCGCTGCCTTGGAAAGCCTGAGACTAAGAGGCAAACATCCTGTAATTGATGGTACCCAAGTGACGCGTCTTAAGCCAGATCCTGAGGCTTATTTAATGGGGTCACAAACTGTAGGTGTTCCTCCTGCTCATTGTCTTGTTTTTGAGGACTCACCAATTGGTGTGTCTGCAGCAAAGACTGCAGGTATGACATGCGTTGCCTTGACCACAACAAATCCATCTGAAGACCTCTCCGAAGCTGATCTCATAATTCCTAATTTTGAGGGGTGGACTCTCCAAAAAATTGCCACAAAATTACACTTTCAGCTTGGAGGGTAATTTTGGGTCCTGGAGTTTAGAAGGCCCTTGACTAGTGGGGATATCGTTTGATTCCTTTCAGACGGCAGACTTCACGGACCAACATGTCGAGGATTTGATCATCGCTTTTCACACCGGCAGGAGCATCTACAATTTTACTGAGCTGTAATGGAATGCCATCCATCCGGTATGCAGTCTGAACCCCATCTGCTTCAATGCCGACATATGACGATGGCAACACGACATCAGCGATTTCAGTGGTTGCGCATCGTTTGGGATCTAAGATGATTACAGGAATGTTGAGCATGTTCTTTACAGCTGGGGCGGGGAATGAAGCTGCAGGATCAGCTGCAATGGCAAAGAAGGCGTCTGCTTCTCCTCGGACTAAAACATCAACGGCACTAGTTTCGCCCGGCATGTAGTAGGGAGAACCCTGCTCAAGGCTTACCGAAAACGGATATCCATATGTCCAAGTTGAAACGTGGTTCGAACCAGTCACGTTGAAGTGTCCTCTTAATGGCATAATCACTGCCTTTGTGTGATGATTCAAGTCTGCTGTCAAATCAATGGCAACTGTAATATTGTGATCTTTTCCATGGCTCTGTGTTAATCCCAGTCCAAAGAAAATTGTAGTAAATTGTGCATTCTTCAAGTCAGAGGCAAACTCACGAATCTGACGCATCGGCACTCCAGCAACTTCTGATACCTGTAACTCATGACCACGCAGGAGAGCCCGGACCGCTTGCATCAGCTCATAATCCTTGTTTGGTTCAACTTGGATGAAATTCGTCACCTGGTCTGAAAATCGGGTGGGACGAACATCAACATGGTAAATTTTCCGATCCTCCACCTGCCGAAACAGACCCTCAATAAACTGTGAATAGCGGCGTGTATGACGTGGATGAGCCGCGATGGGATTACAACCCCAATAAATAATCAAATCTGAGTAATTCTTGATCTTACCCAAAGTACAGGTACCAATCCCTACACGTTGAACCGCTTCGATGCCTGGACCATGACATACGGACGAAGTGTTATCTACAATCGCACCTGACACTTCGGCGAGTTCCAAGGCTTTCACGTTCGCCTCATTCGACGTACTCGCTAGCCCATAAATCACTGGTCGCTTGGCTTCTACCAAGATTTTCGCAGCAGCTTTCACAGCTTCCTCAAGGGAGACTTGCTTAACCTCTGACTTATCTGGACCTGAACGAAGTTCGGGTTTATAGATGCGGTATTCATCCCGGACTTTCAAGAACTTCGTATGACCAATCCGGCATGCATTCAAGGCTTCCACAATTGTACCTTCGGGGACACGTGGAAGTGGACCAGTCAAAGTTACTGCAACTTCAATGTCGTCGCATAAACAACCGCAGAAGGGGCATATCACATGTTTCGTAACGCGGCTTCGGGGTGTTGCGAGGATAGCGTCGGTGTCTTTAGTAGTCATGAAAGGGACCTCGTATAGCCTTTGCACTCAAAGTGTAGGTGTATCAATGTGGTTCACTAATTTAAGCGGTTCGCCCTGACCAGTTATCGTTTCGAGGTAATTAGTGTAGTTCGTTTCATTTAGGTAAAGTGGCATTCCAGGGTGTAAGTTCCGGCAGTTTTCGCTGACGACTGAATTCTTTGATAATTAGGATAACGATAACAAGACCGATATATTCTACAGCTAACATCGTGCCATAGAGGAAAATGTTTAACGCCCATCCAAGCGGGGCACCGTAAGTAATGACACTCATGAAAATTGTGAAATTCCAGAGAGTATGAAGGACAATAGGACCGGTGAGACTACTCGTTTTCTGGAACATATAACCTGTCACAATTCCAAATCCAAAAGAAGACACTACGTAATAGACGGCAAACCATCCAGCGGTTATTGGATCCATCCATCCATTGATGAGGTAATTAATTGGCCAAACGATGTGCCAGAAGCCAAAGAAGATTGCCTGAATGACATTTGCAATATTTACGTTGTATTTGGTCATGAAGCAACGCATCATCAGTCCTCGGAAGACACCTTCTTCCATGAATGAATTAATGATATAGAAGAAAATGAAGTAAATAATGTAACCCGTCGGGTAGAAGGCAAGTTGTAGCATGGGTTCTAAACCAAGCCCCAGTTCAATATAGAACTCCGCCAAAAAAGGCAGTAAATAGTATGCCAAGTAAACAAAGAATCCGAGCACTAAGTTCGAGAGTAGATAATGATAGTGAATCCCAAGCAAGTTGAATTTTCGATAAGCAATCCATACATAGACAAGGAGGATGATGAGAGGAATGACCTTAGAAGAGATGATGCTAAACGGCGTCATGTGAAGCTGGAGAATGAAGATGTCAATTATTCGAAATATCATAGCGATGATGAAAAATACGATTGCGAGGAGAATAGGAGGGACGAGATGTTTCTGGATCGATTCAGGCTCTGTCATAACAAGTTCCTCATCGTTGGTGATAGAGGATATTAAATAAAAATTAGATGCATTTCAATTGATGGAATCTGGTCAGTTCTGATTTAAGCATGCACTCATAAAAAAAGAAAAGATTCCGAACTCTCTGGTTCGGAATTACTATCTCATCTAGCTTCTGCTTATGGTATGAAGAGGAAAAGCAGAGTCTGAAGCCAAAGATTCCCTGCAAAAATCAATGGAAGAAAAAGCGTCGCTGTTAACGAAATGACTGTCAACAAGGTATTGATTGACGGACCAGCAGTATCTTTGAAAGGGTCACCAATCGTGTCACCCGTTATGGAAGCCGAATGGATACGATGGTAATCTTGTTGGGTATGATCGTATTCCGGTGATTCGATGAATTTTTTCGTGTTATCCCAGGCGCCACCCGCATTATCCATGAAAAGAGCTAAAATTAGCCCAACAATAACTGCACCTGCCTGAAACGCCGCCAGTGCCTCTAATCCAAGTATTATACCCGTGATGATGGTGGCGAAGATTGTAACAATGGTTGCTGGAAGAAGTTCGCGAAGCGCTCCCCTAGTCGCAATCTTAATACCTCGATCATAATCGGGAAGAGATGTGCCTTCAAGGATGCCTGGGTCCTCTTTGAATTGCCGGCGTATCTCAACAATTAACTTATCAGCATTTTTCTGTACGCCAAGAATCATCATTGCTGAAAACGCAGCGGGTAGAATTCCACCAATCAAGGCACCAGCTAATACAATTGGGTTCAATAAATCAATGAAAATTGGAGCTCCCACAAGGCGTGAGGCAAGTTCAATGTAGGCTGAAAAGAGGGCAAAGACTGTAAATGCCGTAGCCCCGATGGCAAATCCTTTTGTTATCGCCTTTGTCGTATTGCCAAGGGCATCGAGTTTATCCATCTCTTCTATTGCCTCCTTCGGCGCCCCTGATTGCTCAATTATCCCCCGTGCATTATCAACGATGGGCCCATAGGAATCTGAACTCACCACAAGGCCATTCGTCGCCAATAGACCAACCGCTGCAATGGCCACAGCAAATACTCCCGCTTGCCAGAATCCCACTGGTCCTGGAATGGGAATAAAAGAGCCCAAAATAAAAGATGCGACTAAAGCCACGACAATCCCCACAATGGAAGGGACAACACTGATCAGACCATAGGAATATCCAGAGAGCACCAGAGTGGCAGGGCTAGTTTCCGCTGAACTGACCATACTTTGAACGGGCTGGAATCGACCAAAACCATAATCACTTGTAAAGATATTGGACACAACTCCAATGATAATTCCTGCTAAGAGTCCCAAGATTGCAGAGAAAGCAATGACAATCGGAACTTGAAAAAGAATGAGAACGACAACAACTAGAATTGCAAAGAGAATCGTTGCGAAGTAGGTTCCATGATTGAGAGAACAATTCGGTTCACATCTATCATGAGTGCGTACAGCAAATACTCCCGCAATGGACGCAAAGACTCCTACCGTGGCTATCAGAAGGGGAATTAGTCCATAAGGAACCAAGGTGAAGATGCCATTAGATACCAACACAATATCAATGGTCGCACCTAAAATTGCTGCAGCTAGAATTGTAGAAATATTGCTGTCAAAAATATCTGCTCCAGTACCTGCGATATCCCCGACATTATCACCCACAGCATCAGCGATTGCTGCAGGATTTCGGGGGTCATCTTCAGGAATATTATATTCAATTTTACCAACAATATCAGCAGCAACATCCGCTGTTTTAGTAAAGATCCCACCACCGGCCCGAGCAAAGAGGGCAACCGAACTTGAGCCAAAAGAAAAACCAATAATTATCTCCCATAATGCAATAGCTTCAAACCCAAAAAAGACATAATTCCAGACCAAATAGAGACCAGCAATTCCTACAAGCGCGATACCACCAATGATTAAACCCACGATTGCACCAGCACGAAACGCAACCCGAAAAGCTGGAATTAACCCACCTACCGCAGCCGCAGCAGAAGTACGCCGATTAGCACGAGTCGCTACAATCATTCCAACATACCCTGCCACCATGCTCGCAAATGAGCCAATGACAAACGAGAGGGAGACTGCCAAGGCAACGGAGGCAAGCCCTGAACTACCAAAGACAAATTCCGAAACTGCGATATTAATCGCCATTACCACACTGAAGACGGTAAGGATACGGTATTGAATTGAAAGAAAGGAATGCGCTCCTTGTTCGATGAGTTTGCTCACATCGCGCATTTGCTCATTACCTTCATCTGCCTTCATTACCAAGTGGAAGAAATAGAAGGCCACAAGTACTGACAACAATCCTGCGATTACTGTTGCAACAAGAATGATTATGGTTATCATAGCAATCCCAAAATTACCTGAAACAGAAATTTACTATTTGACTGAACCGCGCATCTCTGCAAACAATTCTTTGAGGCTTAACACCTGTTTATCAGGCGTAGGAGTGACGGTTGCATTCAGACCTTTCATCGTGGGCATTCCTGTGCTATCTGTATCTCCACCAATTACTAGATTAGCCCACGGTCCATAGGGGATGAATCCTATACCCTCACTAGCTCGCGGTGCAGCTTCCGCTCGAAGCACAACACTTCCATGTTCAGTTGTAACTTCGACGATATCTCCCGGTTCAATTTTCAGCTTCTCCAGATCTTTGGAATCAAGGCGGATTTGGGTGGTGGCTTCGTGATAAATATCGCTGAGCTTGCCGGCTTCAAGACCCACACCCTGCCTGCGAGTTCGACCGGTCAATAACACAACTTCCAAGCTAGGCATAATACAACTACACTCCACATTCAGTGGCATTCGATACATAATGACCTTTAATAAATCTCTTCCTCAAACACAGAAGCCCTCTCATAAGAGATTAATCCGATGATGGAGGAAGGCGGATTATCCACCCCTGTGTCGTCATTGACCCAACGACGACTTGGTTTCGCATGATGTTTCCATCCGTATCACGAACAGCCTCAGCTGTCCCTCTCACATGAATTCGGTCTCCCTTATGAAAGACACCGGCAAAAATCCCTTCATAAGAAATTACCTCAGTCAAAGCCGGAAATTCAACATCACCCTCTTCCAAAGAGATGTCACCAACCAAATACCGAACCGGCACAAACAAATTTCCCTCATCTTCTTCTATAGTAGCTGTGAATTCGACAGGACCAATAGCTGAAAAAATCTCTGATCCATAATCTTCCATAATCTCGGCATCCAATCTAACGGGACTAATAGAAAAGTCCGTGTTGCTAAACCGTCCTCGTTGCCAATAAGACCAAGCTATGTGTTCTACATACTTCGCAGGGATTCCCAATGTTTGTACCTGACGATGCTTCCAGCTCAAAATCTCATCGTGTGAAAATGGTTTCACCTTATTTTCACCGAACAGACCATCCATCGCATCCCGGACCTGATGGGTATTTTCTCGACCATAAATGAGTAAATCAATGTCCGAAAACATTGGATTATGGATTCCCAATAAGAGAGAGCCAGTTATTCCAAATCGGCTCTCTGGTACACCACTGGCCTCGGAAAGTAACTTTACAAGAGCTCGAGTTCTCGATTCTAACGGGTCTTGTGGATCTCTCATAATTTCCGCCATTCGGACTTCTGGTAAATAGTAGGCAATGATACTCTTCCAAGGCACTAATGCCAATTCAAAGCCTCGAATCCTATCCAGTGAAATATACTCAGGATAATACTCACGCAACCAATTACTACTTGATTGCACTTCTGCAGCACTATACACTTGTATCATCCGACGATAGTGAACGCCTTGCCGTTCCCACTTTCCCTCAGGATCGGGACGATACTTCAAGTACGTGGTATATGCATCGGGTGGGTGCAGGTATCCCACCACAGTAAACAGCAATCCATCTTGTGTTTCCACGAAATCCTTGTCCTTTGGGTGACGCGCCACCTCGGAAACCACCATTCCTGTACTCTAAAGCAGGCTACTCGGTAATAAGATATCCGATGGATGATCACCCAACACAAACCGAACCCATTGCTCCTTCCCCTGCTGAACAGCTTCTAGCGAACCTTGAACAATGACTTCCTCATCCTGCCTAACCTGCTCAGTGAATCTCCCGCGAAAACTCACAATCTCTCGCACTTCATCCCACTCCTCCCCTTTTAGAAACTCAACATCTTCAATTTCGTATCGACATGGAGTAAATAGGCCATCACGATCATCCGTTATGATGCAGCGGACCTGAACCTGATCCCAGTTTAAGACTGCTCGGACAAAATAGTGGTGTCCACCAAAGATACCATGCATAGATTTCAAACCATCAACAAGTAACATCGTTTCAATGGGGATACCCGTTCCACTCCAACGAAGATTATAGACGGGGCGATACGTATCCAAGTGATACTTCGAAATCCCTTCTTCTGGTACAAGTTGCGCTCGCTTCAACGATAATTGCACGGCTCGTGCTTCACGTCTGCCATAAACAATCAGGTCAATATCCGAAGTTGGACCGTGCAAATCAACTTGGACGCTACCTGAGATTCCTAGACTTTCTTCAGGGATTCGGGCTGCCTGCTCTATCAATTGTGAAAAAGTTACAACATCTTGTTGAAGTGGATCACGTGTATCCAACTGTTTTAACTTTGCCAGGCTCGCCTGTGGCTGGTACACATGTTTAATAGAAGAATGTGGAACACCTTGCAACTCCCGTCCAAAAACTTCGTCATGGTAAAGGTACTGCGGGTAGTGCTGTCGTAGAAAATCAAACCGATTTGACAAATGGTAGACTTTATCATACTGTTGTCCACCACGTGATCGTTTACCCTTGGGTGAAGGATAATACCGGAGAAACGCAATCACCTTGTCTGGGGGGTGTACTAGCCCCTTGACATCAAATATCAACCCCTCACGGGTTTCGATGAAATCTCCTTCTCGAACAGAAATACCCGTTTGAATAACTTACACCACCATAGTTTGAAGACCCTTAGAATGAGTACTAGCAAACAAAATCCTTTCGCCAAAACCAATTAGAACTCAAAACCTAACGAGGGAATGGCAAACTCCTCTTCTGACCAATTCCAATACGAACCATTCCACTTTGGTGCAAGAATGGCGGGGTCAGCAGAACCTACATTGTGAAATTGTTGCATTTGCCACACTTCATGTACTCCTTCGTCTTCAAGAGTAAGCGATAGCAGATTCATTATGGTTCCCAAACTCCGTGAGGGAACAAAGACGTGAACGATGCAACCGATATTGGTGATTTGAGCAAAAGCCATGGGCATCTGTGCAACAGCCACAGCTAATTGTTCAGAAATATATGGTTCACACCGAATCGCAAACGAGATGAAGAAAGGTAATTGTGGTGTACTAAAAACGAAATACGGTCTCAACGTCCCTTCTTTGAAAAGTCGGCTTTTTCGAGTAGAAACAGTTGTCCGAGGAACATCAATTCCCACGGATGCTAGCCTGTTTTGAATTTTTTTCATGGATGCGTGACCATCACCAACAAGAAAAGATGCTAAATAGAAATCCAACTCATCAAAGGGACGTGCAATCGTTACTGGTAGTCCTTTCGGTTTTGGAAGAATTGTCCAGTTTTCACGTACAAAGTTCAATAGGCCTAAAGCAGAGACATCTCCCTCGACAAGCCAAGTACTCGTATCATAATCAAAGTGATCAAAACACACAGATTGATAGTATTTCTTAATATCATGAACTTGCATCACTTCGAAGTAATTGTCCTCCAAGAATTCTAGTTGCTGATTAAAAAGTTTCAGTGGTTTCCCTTGATCTGGAATCTTAAAACCAGCGAATCCTCTTAGGAGTGTTGTATCAAACACTGCTGATGATAAATAGGTTGACATATTCTCTTGAAGTATTTTTTGAAAATTTTTTGATGCATCTACTCCCTTGGTTATGAAGAAAACGCCATACAGACGAAGTTTGAAACGTCCCCAATCAATAAGATTAGCAAAACGAAGACCAATTTTTTCTTCGAGTATTTGAATATCTTTCCGCAAGGTGGGAAGGCTGATCCTTAGTTCCTTTGCCATTTGGGCCTGAGGTGTGTCGGGTCGTTGATATAACAGGCTAAGTAATCGAATCTCACGACCACTTATCCGATCAACCTCTTCTGGTGCGAGACCTTCCAATAAATCTCGTGTCACTTTTTGGAATGATGTAATGTTGAACCGCAAGATAACTCGTAGCCGGCGCAGCAATGAATTGTATACTCTTTCGCGAGGAACGCCAGCCATACCATCAAAGTATCGGTGTGGTTCTAGTTGATAGTCTTCCTCGTCTAATGGTAGCCCCTTCACACGTTTTGCATATACTCGTAGATTATCAAGAAGCGAATCTATTTCAGTAAGTTCGGGGCTAGATGGCATAGTCTCATGAATGTTATCCTTCAATGCAACAAGTAAATTAGCTGCTTCTGAGGAAACTGACACGATTGCCACACCATCGTCAAAAAGAAAGAAACTCGCATAAAAACTTTCCTTTTGACGAAATGCTCTAAACGTGAGAGAGGACTCAAATCCCCTTATTGCGAAAACAATGGCTTAAGAAAATTTAAGGGTTAACGTAAACTTCTCGTGTCCCTATTTGTAAAATTAGCTTTTTTGTCCGCTTCTTTGTACTGCCAAAGAACCCCCATATAAAGGCTGTTGTTCATTGTCTATGATAGATTCCAGCAAACACACTCGCCAAGGGAAAAACAAACGCGGATGTGAAGACAAACAATGGATTTCCCCCAACAACCGTCGAATCCGATGCCCGTCACTTAAACGGTATCTGACTGAGTAAGGGCTCAGTCGACTCTAGCGCACTCATTCATTGTTATCTGATCTGTTTCTTTTTCCCAGTTGTGTTAAGAAAGGTGGAGAAAAACGTGGCTACAGAACTGATGGAAGAAACCCAGCGGATCATTGGCGTTGCAGACGCCTATCCTATCGACATAGATATAACCCCGAAGACGGGGGATGAAGACCTCCGAGAAATCGGAGCGATTGGATCCTTACTAATAGAGTTAGTAAAGGATACCTGCGGCCTGAACGGTCGGATCACTGTGGAGGCAACTCCCAACGGTGTCCGCGTTCGCGTTAAGCCGAATGGTCAAGAAGTCTCGAGCGTCGCCACCATTGGGGGTGCGTAGGTATGGCGACCCTGAGGGGGATAGCCGTGACCACAGGGACAGAA
>SMTZ1_10006364_pt1 | contig 11879 bp, 13 predicted proteins | sample DeeMarSWOR136_30_FD_25667 | JGI IMG/M metagenome (IMG submission 25667) | reverse complement strand
GGGCGAGAGCAAAGGTGCCCTACGCTCGTATTTACGTTCGATCCCAAAGCCGCCAGCAATTGAGAAAACCCATCCCGTCCCTCGTAAGTATAGGGCGCGCCCATCTCCCGAACTAAGGTCTTGGGCCCGTATTTATCCCTGAGCGAGATGAGCTTATCGGCAGCAAAATCCAAAGCCTCATCCCATGAAACCTCTCGGAATCCTCCTTTTGTTTTCATAAGAGGAGTCCTTAGGCGATCACGATGATAAACAAGGGGTATGACGGCGTCTGCCTTCTTACACAGGTATCCCATACTGGCTGGATGATCTGGGTCTCCCTGGACTTCAGCTATCTTTCCATCCTTAACCTTGATGACCATGCCGCATGAAGTGTGGCAAAAACTGCAAATAGTTCGAAAGCTCTGCTCCATAGCGCGCTCCCTTCTTCTCAAAATTAGTCACTTGACGCCTGTAATACCAAGCTTGCGGAGGTTACTGTCACCAAATTCACAATACTTGCGTTGCACCATTGCTTGTTTCTCTAGAACCAACCTTCACGGATAGCACGTTAACCATACTTATTCCCTAGAAGATACTTCGATTCTCCTTGCCTCCTACAAGAACAGCCATTCTATTCTGCAGAGATATATTCGTCAACTAGTATCTTGCCTGGACCCGCGAAGGCCATGGAACCTCATCGAACGTGACGTGCCCCCCGAAAAGCTGGGCCGATTTGCGGAGAGTTTTGTGGCAAAATCTGGGATGAAGTCGGGAGGTCATTATGAATCGCGAAAGCTACACTCCGGAATAGATCACTGCGATGTTTCAAGCGGCTGAGATCGCACTTTTCCGGAGGTGGAAAATGCAAGATGATATCGCACGCCTGGATAGACCCAAGAGGTGTCGATTCCATTTGAAACAGAAGGTGCCTCGAACTCAGTGCATTTTTCTCATAGAAGCATCCTTCAATTCAGACGTGATGGTCGTTAAGCCAAATATTTTCACATTTTTCCTACCCAGTACAGTATTCTTAGTCATTGTTCCCGGCTGTTTGTACAATCATAACAATGGTGACCTGTAGCTTGAAGACTTGACCCGAGCGAGTCTCGTGCTATCATTGCTTCTGGGTCCGTACCAGCCCTTAAGAACCTGATAACACAACCTGTTAACCTTCTGGCGTGAGGAGGGGCAGCTATGAAATGTCCAAGCTGTGGTCTCACAAGTCCTGACGATGCGCTCAGGTGTAACTGTGGATACAGTTTCGCCATTCACAGGTTCTATAGGTCCTATCAACACATGCGGGTTAAAGACTTCTTCGTCAACAGCTGGCGCACGTTTGGGGCCAATTGGATCACGTTTCTGGTGGTCGCTGCTATCCCGACTGCCGTATCGCAGGCCTTGCCTTTAGCTATGGGTATGGGACCCCTATCAGGTGAAGAGACTTCCCCGGTGACTATAATAATAGTGGCCATTGTGTCGCTCATGGTATGGATCCTGTCGACCATGGCCTTAACGATGGCTGCCCATAAGATGTCCGATGGGCAGGCCATAGGCATTTGGGAAAGTTACACTCTGTCCTTGGGACTCTTCTGGCGATACATCTGGACGAGCATACTCTATTTCCTCATCGTCATGGCTGGTTCCATCCTTTTTATAATTCCGGGGATCATATTTGCCGTCATGTATGTGTTCGCTCCGTATGCTGTTATGATTGAGGGACTCAGTGGAGGAGCAGCACTTTCACGCAGCAAGACCCTAACAAGGGGCAGACTGTTTGGTACATTCCTCCTTGAGCTGGGCTTTGGGTTATTCTTCCTTATTGTATTCGCTGTACCCTTGTTGCTGCTGACCTTGCTGATTGGACAATTCTTCGGTCATCCCTTGTTGGCACAAACCATTCAGGAATACGGCAGCATTGTTAGCGAGGCGTTGTTCGTGATCTTCAATGTGCTCTTGTTCAAGAGCCGAGCAGTCATGGAGATGGCACAGGAGGCATCTGAGAGGACGCTTGCTAACGGGAGCAGCGCAGCCGACCTGGACGCTCTGGCACAGATGTACAGGTCTCAGGGTAAACATGAAGAGGCTAAAAGGTTGGAAGATCGTGCGACAGAAATCCGTTCAAAATCATAAGGTCAGGAAGGCTTCAGCTGACGTTCTATGGCTACACATAGATCTTGCCAGATGATAGAGCAAAGCAAAGAGGTTCATCATGAAACGGTTCGATATATGTAGAACCCGTCCAGTGTGCCTTTTCCTGATTCTTACCGTTGTAGGCTGCGCAGTGAGGGATCGCCCCGGTGCTGTAGATGCCAAGTTGTATGTAGATCGCGGGATTGCTCATGCGCAAAAGGGTCAACATCAGGAGGCCATCTCTTATTTTAGCAAGGCAATAGAGATAAACCCAAGGTCTACTGATGCTTACTACAATCGGGGGGTTGCCTACCACGACAAAGGCCTGCATGATCAGGCTATCTCCGATTACACTAAGGTTATAGAGATAAGTCCGGGGCTTGCTGAGCCTTACACCAATCGGGGGACTGCCTATCTGAACAAAGGTCAGTACGACGAAGCGATCTCTGATTGCACCAAGGCCGTAGAAAGAAATCCGAGATCTGCTGAGGCTTACTGGTGTCGAGGGATTGCTTATGGGAGCATAGGCCAAATAGAGAAAGCCTGCGCTGATTTGAAACGGGCCTGTCAATTAGGGGAATGTGCTCCATGCGAGCGTGCAAAAACTGAAGGTTTTTGCAAATAGCTACCTGCACAGATCAGCGGCAAAAGGAGATCATCTGTGTCTATGCCATTCAGCTACTCAGGTTTCAAAAAGACCTCGTAGCTCTCACCCCTCAGCCCTCCCATCTCTCACGCAGGGTTAGTTTCAAGATGAAGTCGCCAGCTCCTGACCTTGCCCAATTCTGTTAATTTCCGCCTGAAAAATCTGGCGTGTATAGATTCTCATGTCAATTGTAGAATCCAATACTTCGTTGTTTGTGCCTACCCCCATTTCTGACAGAGAAGCACACATTCTTCTGACACTTTTTCTCACAATGACAACATACTGGCAAATTGTTTGGCACATATTCTGCACAATCACCCAAACCATGGCATAGAACCCCAGGGGTTCGCAATGGCAAGACTGATACTCTGGATCAGGGAAATAGGGACCGGTCTAACCGGCCTTTTCGGGTGAAGTACTAGACGTTTTTGAGAAGTGTCATCGGTAGTTGGCTTCGAGAAACATTAAGGGCCCGGGGAGAATTGGGAACGGCTCCGGCGGTATGCGTCAAAACTTACTATACGAGAAATCAGCTTGCCTTTACTGCTTCGGGGCGACAATAGGGGCCTTACGTATGTCAGTTACTACGCTGGGTCGCCTGGTAATTGCCAAAAGATGGGAGGTGATAGTGGCTCACATAACATCTAGTGTCAAGGTGATCGACTGCACGTTTGTCAGGCAATCGGAGAAGTCAGCCTTTGCAATTTGAAAAACAAACTCAAAAAGGACCATAAGATGAGCGACAAGCGCCAACTTCCTGCGTTTCTTCTCTGTTTCTTCTTTGGAGTATTGGGACTTCACCGTTGCTATGTCGGCAAAATCGGAACAGGTATTGTGCAACTGCTAACGCTTGGTGGCTTGGGGTTCTGGGCACTGATTGATTTCATCATCATAATTGCCGGCAGCTTCACTGATAAAGAGGGCAACAAGGTTGCCCAATGGACATGATGCTGGAGGCTTCAAACTAGAGGACTGAATGTTCACATTACGGGCCAACTAGCCGGAGCTGCTGCGTATAGGAGCCAATTGCAGCTATGCGCAGCAGCTCGATCCTGTTTGTTGGTGTCCATGTAAGGAAACGTGAGAGCAGCCCGGTGAAGAAGATTGGCTGTAGTCTTACGGTTTTGGGTGTTTTGCTCGTTGTGCTCAGCGGAGTCCTGTTCTACACCACCATTGTCAATGCCCTGCGTGCCCACCAGACCGAGACGTTCGAGCTGCCTATCGGTAAGACCTTCATCAGTGACTACTTCACCGTTAACACCAGCCGCGCCTGCGTTGCCACTGTTACGCTAGGCATTAAGTCCGATTCCGTTCAGGAGGAACAAGAGTTTGGCGATCGGGATTACAAGCTGCGGTACCGTTTCCCCGTCTCCTACACAGTGGAAGATGAGACTGCGCAAGTGATCATTCGCGAAGATACATGGGCGGCATGGGACACTGGTACTCGTTTTTGCCGGGATATAGATGTGACGAGCACCGGGGGGAGCGGTACCATCGAGCATCAGTTTAGAAAGTTCAACGTGCAGCCACCGGGGCGGGTCCGTGTCGAAGCCCGAATTGATCCCGACAGCAGGTATCTCGCGCAACTGACCTTTGCCAGGCTCAATGTCTATGCTCGCGTCTCACGACACACAAAGTACGTCGTCGGTGGGCTCGCGGCCCTGTTTGGTGGAGGGGGACTTTTTGTCATCGGCATGATTCTTGTAGCAATCGGCTTCATCGGACCCAAAGCTTCGGAGACGTCAAAGAAAGTCGAACAAGGCACACGAAAAAAGCCATGATATGTCCTCATTGCAAATTTGAGCAATCAGCTGAGAACACTGAATGTCTAAAATGCGGCATTGTTTTTGAGAAATACTTCGCACAACCCGAGTCCTTATCTAGACTCACCACGTTTCGCACACCACCTGAGGCAAAACCACCCCAACAAGAAACGGTGACGACAATTCCAGAGGCTGCAAAAAAACTGCTCCTGCATGTTACCCCCGCGGTGAATCCTATTTATTTCGGCGGTCGGGTGCTGACCTTTTTGGTCATATTCATCTGGGGGTGGAAGTTTATCCTCACCCCCATGGAGAGCAACTATGTTGGCCACTCGTTTCTGCATCTTGTCAACCTCCCCTTCCACGAGGCCGGACATATAATCTTCAGCCCCTTTGGACGCTTCATTGGGGTACTCGGAGGGACTCTGGGGCAGTTGCTGATGCCGTTGACTTGTCTCCTCGTCTTGCTTATCAAAACGCGCGACACCTTTGGAGCCTCCGTTGCGCTCTGGTGGCTTGGTGAGAGTTTTATGGACATCGCACCATACATCAATGATGCACGGGCTTTGAATCTCGCGCTTCTGGGCGGTGTTACTGGACGCGATGTACCCGACTACCACGACTGGGAATTCATTCTCCGTAGCCTGGGATTGCTCGAGTACGATCACGCGTTGGCCCATTTCTCCTACGGCATAGGAATATTGCTGATGTTGGCTACGTTTGTGTGGGGAATCTACCTGCTCTGGAAGCAGTATGAGAACCTTGATACAGCGTAACACGGCAGGACACCTGCATATATGAAGGTAGACACAATTTGGGCTTTGAGCCTCATGTCCCCATTCCTGCCGGCAAGAGACGAGAGAATCCTGGCAGCCCACCACTTGCAGGGCGGTCCTATTTTGAACGTTACATGGCCCGGAACTATATCTGTGACGGCGCATGAGTACAAGTGCAGGTGCTGATCATGGAATGGATCATAAGCTGTGGCATCTTTTCAGTGATTGCCATCATCGATTTCGTCGTTGTCCAACGAAGGAGGTTGAGATATAAGCGAATGGCAACAAAGCTACGGGCTCAATTCGTGCCACAGGGGTTGTTCAAGACAGGCAAGATAATTGGAGAACAAAACGGAAAAGAATTTTTGGTCGAGACGTACACTATCAGCAGCGGGAGGAGTTCTTCGTTCCGTACTTCGATACACATCGAGTGCACCAATAACGGCATCCCGCTGATCATCCAGTCTTCCTTCTTAAAAAACTTCCCCGACTGGAGATACGTTTTTACCCTTGGAGACGGGGAAACCCGAGTCTTCGTAACGCATATAAAGGAAAGGAATGTACCCGTTCCGTTAGAGCACAGAGCCCAGTTACACGTTGAAAATATTCTTGGACCATTGAAGGCCTACTCCGGTGTTGGCAAACCGATCAGACGCGGAACCGTGTACGTTGCCTCCGACGCCGTCACATTTACCGTGCGCGGAATACTGGGAATACTGAAGGATGCCGAGCGAATCAAGCAGATCTTCCCTGTATTAGAGACTATTTCGTCAAACATCGAAGCAAACCCGGTGGTCTGAGAAACACATCGCAGGTCATCCCAAGAAAGCCTTGTACCACCTGAGCATTGAATAAAAGCAAGGCTCAATCAATTTGACTGCTTGCCGGTAATATGGTAGAGCACGACATATCGCCCACGTGAACCGCTGTCGAAATCCGACAGGTATCACGTTTCCACACACCGAACCATAGAGGAGTCGAGACCATGCAGGTGAAAGCAAAAGACATTATGGTGAATTATGAACTGTCGGGCAAACAGGGTGCGTCCGTCGTTATGCTCAGCCATTCTTTGGGCTCTGGCCTCGTGATGTGGGATCCTCAAATGGAGTTGCTCGAACCTCATTTCCGGGTACTCCGTTACAACACTCGTGGCCACGGCGGCACCGATGCGCCCGAAGGAGCCTATACCCTGGAGCAGCTGGGAGAAGATGCTATCGCTTTAATGGATGCCTTAAATATTGACGTCGTTCACTGGGTCGGGCTGTCCATGGGGGGGATGATCGGTCAGTACATCGCCCTGAATCATGCCCATCGCCTCCGCAGCCTCGCTCTGTGTGACACTCGCGCTATCTCCCCTGAGGAGTCTCAGCTTGTCTGTCAGAAGCGTATTGAGACGGCCCGCAAAAGCGGTATGAAAGCGCTGCTGGAGGCAGCCCTGGAAAGGTGGGTCACACCATCCTATCTCAGTCAGAACCCGCCGCAGTTAGAAGTAATTCGTAAGCAGTTCCTGGCTACACCGGTTGCTGGCTTTGTCGGCTGTGCTGAGGCGCTCCGGCGTCTGAATTACCTAGAGCAGCTTTCCGAGGTCACAACGCCTACGCTGATCATCGTTGGCGAAGACGATCCTGGCACACCGGTGGAGGCCTCGGAAGCCATGCACGAACGCATCCCGAACTCTAGACTGGTGGTACTACCCTCTGCCCGCCATTTTTCCAATGTTGAACAGGCCGACGCCTTTAATCGTGCCCTCATTGAATTCCTGCAGGAACACTGACGGTCTAGGGACACACCCGGCAGGAGGGGATTCGTGAGAAACATGCCGGAAGAAATCTTATGGAAGCGCTGGTTCCTCCAAATCCTGAAGCGTATACTCTAGTCCCAGTTCGACCAGTTTTTCCCTGGTGGGGATTCCTTCGTTGACCTCCCATCCCCTCTCTTCATAATAGGTGTCCAGGAACCTCTCCATGTCCTCGTGAGAAAGCTTTCTGGACCGATCATAGCTCTGTAAATAAACCTTCTTCCCTTCTATCTCTAGGGGTTCAAACCATCTGGAGGGGAACGTATCATCTTTTCTGGAGAATCCCTCTATTACATTGATCATTTTGAGAAGATTCCAAGCTCTCTCTCCGGCTTGTTTCAGCTCCTGTCCGTCTAGTCGAACCCCCGTGGCTGAAGAATAGAGTTCAGCACATGTTTCCATGTCGTAAAACTGATTCACCTGAGACAACGTACAGATTCCCAAAGAAGTGAGTACCGCATACCAATCTTCACAATGGCGAGTCATGCGCCCAACATTGAGACCCTCCAGCGGATCGAAAATGTTCTCGAAGCACTTCTCTGGAACTCCGATCCTCGTCCCATATCTCCTCATGGCTTCCAATGACTGCATGTGACTCGAGAAGGAGGCCCCGGACTGATGCCGTCCACCTCTTGGATTCGTCACCTGCGCGAACGTCGCGGAATCGAGATCTCCGCTCCTTGGATCTTTTTGGAAATCCATGAATTTGATGTGCTGAGCATCTCTTCTTACCTCCTCGCCAAATGCTTCCGCGACTCCCTGGTAGCCATTTGCGATAATATCGCCAATGCCCTCTCTTGTTTTTATCTTCTCCAATAGTATAGCAGTGGTCGCAAAATCTCTCTTCAGTTCAAGTCCATCGGTGGATTTCTGCGTAATAACCCGGTTCTCAAAAAGAGAGATCACGAAATCGATAAGATTACTGGCCGAGTGTGCGCATATGCCGCTTCGGTTGGCCATGTCTTGGCACTTGATTACCTGGTCATAGCTTTCCGCGCCGCAACGTATTCCCCAATTGCCCACCCTGCCAGGGAAATTACCCGCATACGTCACTGTTCCCTTGAACGGGCCGTCCTTCGCCTCTAGGACCTCTTTCTCGGCAATAGGACAGCTCGGGCATGCTACTCTTCCTTTCTTCGCTTTTTGTATGTAAACCTCGGGTCCAAATCGCTCAGTAGCTTTCTCCTTGGGGTACAAATGGGCCCAGTTGCTATAAAGGAACCCTGCACTCCGGTAGTCCCACGCTCGCATCATCCCTAATTCAACCCACGTTTTTCGAGGGCCAAACTCGTGCACCCTCTGCCAGACCCGCCCGAGCACGTGTGAAAACTCGTCCGGGTCTGCCACACTGACACCGTTTGTTCCCCGCGCCACGATGGCTTTCAGATTCTTAGAGCCTATAATTGCTCCCAGGCCTCCCTTTCCAACCGTGGATATCTTATCGATGAGGGCAAGGCTGACTTTCACGAGGTTCTCTCCGGCAGGCCCGATCGCGAGAACACTAATGTCGGGCCCGTAGCGTTTTCTAAGCTCATCAGTAGTCTCGTATATATCTTTCCCCCAAAGGTCAGAAGCGTCACAGATTGAGACCCTCTCGTCAAAAATCCTCAGGTACACAGGGTGTGCAGCCCTCCCTCTTATGACTACGTGCGCATATCCCGCCCACTTCAGGTGGTTCGCCAACGTCATCCCGCCAACGGCAGTCCCAATACTACCTGTCATAGGAAATTTGCAAGTAACTGACAACTTCGCAGAGCCAGGTGCCAACGTTCCTCCTAATGTCCCTGCTCCGATAATTAGGGTGTTCGCTGGAGAGAGAGGACCTATTCCTTTCTCAAAGCGATCGAAGGCCAGTTTCGCGTTTACCCCGAATCCTCCGATGAAGTCTTTTCCCCAATTACGGTCAGACTTCTTCCTGACTATCTTCTGATTTGTCAAATCGATTTCCAAGATTTTGCCGGTGTATCCCTGCATGGCTTATCTCTCTCTTTCTTCAATGAGCGCCCCATAGGGGCATGCCTGAGCACATGCCCCACACTGGGTACAGTCTTCCGTGAACGTTATCTCTGCTCCATCATCCCACCGAACCATTATCCTCGCCTGTGAAGGATTAAAGGACTTTGTGAGCAAAAAAGAGCAACGCAACTGGCAAACGAGGCAATGGGCACAGCTCTCCTCATACACGGCAATTGTCTTTTTCTCCATGACATCCTCCACCACCGTTGGCAACCTGCTAAAACATCCATTCTATTGTACACACAAATAACATTACAACAGATATTTCTCAATTAGTCCGGAGACAGTGTACGTGATCTATGTCCTTTAGCCACACAGCCTTTTCATCGCTTCCGGGGGTCAAACATGCGTTTGACTCATTTTCAAGATTCTGCTACTAGTCGGAGGGACCTATGACATGTCCACTCGTTTACTGAGTCATACAAGAGTGTCGATCGAACATTATGAAAAGGCGCTGTGATTGGGCAACGGGTGATACCTTGTATATCGATTATCACGATAAAGAATGGGGCGTCCCTGTCCACGATGACCGACGGCTCTTCGAGTTCCTGATTCTGGAAGGAGCGCAGGCCGGTCTAAGCTGGCTCACGATATTAAAGAAGCGTGAGCATTACCGCCGCGCATTGGATGGATTTGACGCTGAAAGGATCGCACAGTATGACGCCGATAAAATACAGGAACTCATCAAAGATCCTGGCATCGTGCGCAATAGGCTAAAGCTCGAAGCTACCGTCACCAACGCCAAGGCCTTTTTACATGTTCAACGCGAATTTGGCTCATTCGATAGATATATCTGGCAGTTCGTGGACGGCGAGCCGATCAAGAATCAGTGGAAATCTGTCCACGAAATACCTGCGAGAAGCGACATCTCGGACCGCATGAGTAGGGATCTGAAGGCCCGAGGGTTCAAGTTCGCTGGAACGACCATCTGCTATGCCTTCATGCAGGCAGTCGGGATGGTCAATGATCACATTGCCAACTGCTTCCGATACGGAGAGGTAGGGTAGAACGCGCGGCTGACCACCAGCCAACGGGACAATACAATGTACTTCCTGGAAGTGAAGGGCGTGTTCAACCCTGTGGTCTGGCCCACTTCGCCTTAGGGACTATCGACTGTCGGCACCATACTTGTCCCGGAGATAGTGACCCATCTCTTCTAATCGTTTCTCCCACGCTTTTCGCTTAGGAGAATCTGGAGGATCATCCTCCTCGATTGAGCTGTCGAAAAAGAGTTTGTACACTTCCAGAAAATCTTCGTCTGGGATATCTTGCTCCCTCAAGTGCTCGGCTTTCTCATAAGCAACATTCTCGAAATTAAACCCCTCATCAGCGTAGTCCATAAGATAATCTGCGTAAACCGCCTTCTCAGACCAGCCCGTGTACTTGGGAAAATTTGGACTGATGATCGTGTCATTAAAACGTACTGATGCAGCCCACCCCCTAAGCACATCCCATGGAATCAAATCATACACATCCTTGATCTCCATGTTCCAACCTCCGTCCGCACGTTTTGCGAATGTTCGTTATAAAATAACCATCAAAACCCGGTCTTCAAGTTGCGCCTCGGTTACTTGACGACGGAGGGTATAACGGGAGGAGGCTGCAACAAAAAGAAATTGACTGGAGTTTCCGGATTTCTTGGCTCTCAGGTGTCGGCCTGTGGCCCAAATCCCTTTGAGCGTTCCTTCAAATGTTTTTTGCTTATAAACCTTAGGCGAGCGCAAGAGAAGCGATTTCAACTGCTTGAGCCCGAAGGGCGAGTTTTGAAATCGCCTGGAGCGAGCCTTAGATTTATCAAAAAACCTTTGGGAAAAGCGAAAAGGATTTGGGCACTGTGCTAATCCGAAACCGAGTTGAATCTCAACTACTTGGCGAATCGCATCCCTGATTTCTCAGGAAACTCCAGAAAGCAATTGATGACTGTCCAGATTCGTAGTATCATAGATTTTAAAGATCCAGATTAGCTCGCCATGACGATCAGAAATCTTTTTCCAGCCATGTATCTCCTGTAATATGCAATGAGAGCTGGCAGGTATGATCATGGTCAAGGACTACTATCTCATCCTCGGTCTCGATTATGATGCGACTCAAGAAGACATAAGAGCAGCATACCGCGATCAGGTCAAGGAATTGCATCCTGATCATTACGGAGAAGACCGAGAGCCATTTCTAGCCGTACAGGAAGCCTACGCGGCTCTCAGTGATCCCGTTCGTCGCAAGGCGTACGATAGGTTATTACGTCAGGAGCGCCAACCAGGCATCCGGACTGACATGACCCACGAAGAGCGAATCCTGTCAAGACGAGCACCCATTGAACCGCTTATACCGACCGAGCCCGTGACAGATTTCGAGGAGACATCGTTAACTCGCTCTTTTGAGACATTCCGTCCCTCCTTCGAAGAGACGTTTGACCGGCTGTGGAGTAATTTCTTGACTCTCACCCGACCCAAGCCCGAGAGAATTGAGAGTCTCAGCGTGGAACTCCCTCTCACCCCTGATCAGGCCCGTCGCGGCGGTGAAGCCCGTATTATGGTCCCAGCACGGGTCAAATGTTCGACCTGCCTGGGATACGGGGGCGTAGGTCTTTATGAGTGCTGGCGTTGCAGAGGAGAGGGCGCCATCACGGGGGAGTACCCCGTTTCAATATCGTTTCCTCCTGGGACCGCGGACAAGTATGCGGTCAGTGTCCCTCTCGATCAATTCGGCATCCACAACTTCTATATGACCGTCCACTTCAGAGTGACCCGATAACAGGAGCAGCAATATAGACA
>SMTZ1_10006363_pt1 | contig 11880 bp, 10 predicted proteins | sample DeeMarSWOR136_30_FD_25667 | JGI IMG/M metagenome (IMG submission 25667) | reverse complement strand
CTTTGGTGCCCACCAGGTCTCACGGCGCGCTGTCTTAGACGCTAAGGACCGGGGGGCGAAATTGATAGTTGTCGACCCGTACTTTTCCAGCCTCGCCGCTAAATCAGATTTGTGGCTGCAACTGAGACCGGGGACCGACGATGCGCTGGCGCTCGCCATGATTAATTGCATCATTGAAGAAAAGCTCTATGACAGAGAATTCGTCGAGAGCTGGACTGTTGGCTTCGATGAGCTCTCCGAGCACATTAAAGAATATACCCCCGAAGCTATGGAAAAAATAACATGGGTCCCTGCTGATCAGATAAGAAGAGCAGCCCGCTGGTATGCCACGGGTAAACCCTCCGTGTTGGATGTCGGTGTGGCCATAGATCAACAGTACAACTCATTGCAAACGGCTCGTGCGGTGGCGAGCCTCATAGCGCTGACCGGCAATGTCGATATCCCTGGAGGGAACCTATTCTACGAGCCCATAGGACAGGTGGTCCCACTGACAGACAGCGGATTCCATTTGGAATATGAGTTGCCTACTGAAGTTCGCGACAAGAGACTCGGCGCCGATACGTACAAACTCCTCTGTTACGATGCCCATCAATGTCACGCTCCCACGCTTCTCAACGCGGTCCTGGAAGGAAACCCATACCCGGTCAGGGCTGCTGTGATATTTGGCAGCAATGCTGTGCTAAGCTACCCTGATAGTAAGAAAGTTGAGAAAGCCCTCAAGAACTTAGACCTGCTCGTCGTCAGTGATTTTTTCCGCAATCCCACCACGGAACTGGCCGATTTCTTCCTTCCAGCAGCCACTTTTGTGGAGCGCGATCACATCATTAATTATTACGGTCAGGGGCTCTATCTGAGGCCTCAGCCTAAAGTGGTGGAACCCGTGGGGCAATGTTGGGATGACAAAAAGATAATGATGGAGTTGGCAAAACGGTTGGGACATAAAAAGCAATGGCCATGGAACAGCGTAGAAGACCTGCTCGATGATTTGCTCAAGGGAATGAGTATGACGTACGAAGAATTGAAGAAGAAAGGCATCGTGAGTATCCCACGGAGATATAAGAAATATGAGGCAAAAGGGTTCGAAACCGAGTCAGGAAAGGTGGAATTCTACTCCAGGAAACTGAAGGAACAGGGATATGATCCTTTGCCGGTGTATCGAGAACCTCCTGAAAGTCCGCTGAACCGGACGTTGTCGGGCAGGTATCCACTGATCCTCATTACAGGTGGAAGGCTCCCGATGTACAATCATACGGAAATGAGAAACGTACCTTGGCTGCGTGAGCTAGAGCCCGAACCCTACATACAAATGCATCCATCCACCGCGAAGGAGCGGGGCATTGAGGAGGGTGCGAAGGTTATCGTTGAGTCCCCCAGAGGGCAAATAGAAGTGACCGCAAAACTCACCCTCGGACTTTCTCCAAAAGTAGTGCGAATCCCTGAGAGGTGGTGGTTCCCGGAGATGGGGCCACCATCGTATGGATGGGAGAGGGTGAATGTCAATGTTTTGACGAGTAGCGACCCCCCATTCGATCCTGCTGTCGGTTCCTGGTCAACCCGGGTTCTGCTGTGCGACGTCAAAGCAGCACGAAAGGAGATGGCGACATGACTGAAGCCAAACAGTACTCGATTCTCGTGGATGTAGAGAGGTGTATCGGATGCTATGCTTGTGAGGTTGCGTGTAAGCAGGAACACGATCTGCACGGGGGGTTCGGCTGGATAAAAATGGTTGACACGGGGGCAAAGGACATTGGCGGCAAGTTGAAACGAGACTTTGTGCCCACAGTCTGTCTCCACTGTGGGGATCCACCCTGTCGGCATGTTTGTCCGAGCGAAGCGATCAAAAAGGATGCGAATGGCATTGTTTCGATCGAAGAGCGACTGTGCACAGGATGTAAACTCTGCTTAACTGCATGCCCCGTTGCAGCCCTGTACTACAATCACGACAAGGAGGTGGCAGAGAAATGTGACCTCTGTACACATCTTATCACCAGGGGCTTAGAACCCGCCTGTGTCAGGAATTGCCCGACTGAGGCGTTATATTTCGGGCAAACAAATGCTATAATAAATCGAATTCGGGAAAGAAGAATACAGTCCTTATTCACTCACAACAATCAGGTGGTCTACGCTGTTCCTTTAGAGTAGTTGCAGCTTTCTGGATTCCTCATGTATTCGGAGGCGTTGCTCGAAGAAAGGAGGGAATAGGAAGCGGTGCTATTCGAAAAGAGAGTCACGGTAAGCGCTCCTTTGCAAGAGGTGTGGGATTTCCTCTGGGATGCTGAGAAGCTAGGCTCCTGTATACAGGGTTGTGAGAAGGTGGAGGTTGTCCAACCGAAGAGCAGGTATAACGCTCTGGTGGGGGCCAAGGTCGGGCCGTTCAAGACGAGCTTCGCCATAGAGCTCGAGATCATGGAGGCCGAGGAACTGCACGTACGAGCCAAGGCTGTTGGCAAGGACTCCAAGATAGCGGCGAGCATGAAGCAAGAGATAGACTTGCAACTGAAGGATCTCCAAAACGAAGGCACGGAGCTGTACTTCAAGACCAACGTAACCATCCTTGGAAAGCTGGCAACGCTGGGACACTGGATTATCAAGAAAAAAGCAGATGAAGTGATGGAGTACTTTGTTAACTGTATGAAATCTCAGGTAGAAAAAACTGGAGGTGGGTGACTTTGTTGAGACCATTCACGTTACACGAACCGGAGTCCGTTGACTCGGTTCTGCCCCTGTTGTCAAGGTATGGAGACAACGGGAGAATTTTGGCCGGCGGCACAGAGTTATTGCTGGCCATGAAGCAGGGTATACTGGGGTACGATCACCTGATCAATATTAAGCATATCCCGGGACTGGATGAGATCGACTACGATGACAAGAAAGGTCAGCTCGCTGTAGGACCACTCGTCACCCATCGAGCTCTGGAAACGTCCGATCTGATCAAGAGAAAATTTCCCCTGATCGCTGACATGGAGCGGCATGTGGCGAACATCAGGATACGCAACGCGGGCACGGTGGGAGGTAATCTCTGTTGGGCTGATCCTCATTCAGATGTTGCAACCCTGTTATTGGCGTACAGGTCGCGGGTCAAGGTGGTGGGGTCAGACGGAGAACGGGTGATTGAACTCGATGATTTTCTTATCGATTACTATGAAACGGCCTTGAAGGAGGACGAGATGCTCACGGAGATCCACATCCCTGACTCACCTCCTGAATCGTGTGGAGCGTATCTCAGACTCAAATTGGCCGAACGGCCAACAGTAGGGGTGGCAGTAATTCTCACGTTTGGCCCTGGGGATGAGACTATTACGGACGCCAATATTACGCTGGGATGTGTCAATCCCACTCCCATGCGAGCACGAGAGGCGGAAGAGATCACGAGAGGTAAGGGGATAGATGAGGTCTTGGCCACTGTGGATAGCATTGGCGCGGTAGCTGCCAAAGAATCGAGTCCCACAGATGATATCCATGCTTCTGAATGGTACAAGCGCGAGATGATCAGGGTCATGGTGAAACGCACTATCCAAGAGGCCTATCGCAGACGAACCGGACAGAAAAAGGCAGCCGAATGAAAGACCAGGAAAGACAACAGTTGCGGATACAATGCAGAGTGAATGGCGAAGACCATGAACTCGTGGTGGAGCCAAGGGAGACCCTTTTAGAGGTGATAAGGAACCGTCTCGGGCTGACCGGGACCAAACTATCATGCGACATGGAAGTATGTGGTGCGTGTACCGTACTGTTGGATGGGAAACCCGTTAGCTCATGCACCACCCTGGCCGTTGAGGCCCGGGGTAAGGACGTTGTCACGATTGAGGGACTGTCATCGAACGGAAAGCTGCATCCGATTCAAGAGGCCTTTCTGGAATACGGGGGATTTCAGTGCGGTTTTTGCACGCCGGGAATGATTCTGACCGCCAAGGCACTGTTGGATGAAAATCCCGAGCCTACCACAGAGCAGATCCAGGAGTACATGGACGGCAACCTCTGCAGATGCACGGGTTACAACATGATAGTAGAGTCTGTCGCTGCCGCGGCCAGGAAAATGCGACAAGAAGGGGGACGGTAAAGCAAGAGGAGGTTGAGAGGCCCCGGGTAGCGACCGGCATGGCGGGACACACGGTGAGAGATACTGGGAAATGTCTGGTCCGAGCAGGATCTGGAAGGATCCAGCGAGGACGGAAAGGGGGGGATAGACGGAGGTCACGAAACTAAGATCCACTAATTCTAATGTCGAAGGGAGGAGGAAAAATGTCAAAAATAGGATGGTGTAACGGAGGATTTCTTCTCAGGGCAGTAGTCGTTGTGGCGACCTTGGCCTTGGCAACAAGTTTATTTGCCACGGCAGGGTTTGCAGCATCGAAGCCCATCATAATCAGCGCGCCGCATCCGCTAACAGGGCCCGCAGCCGGCTTTGGAAAACATAGTCTGTGGGGGCTGCAAGTGGCGGCCAAGCGGATCAATGATGCGGGAGGCATTGCCGGTAGAAAAGTGGAGTTTCTGGTGGAGGACGATGCCGGTAAACCGGCTGATGCGGTCCGCATCATGAGGAAGCACATTTTGCAGGACAAGGCGGATTTTGTCATAGGAGGGTGCTCCAGCGCAGAGACGATACCTATGGTTCCTGTTGCAGCCGAGTTGGAAACTCTGTTCATGGTCACTGTGGCCGAGTCCCCGGTGATAACGTCTGAAAAGTGCAACAAGTACACGTTTAGGCTGACTCCGGATTGTCGGCAGAAGGCACTGGCGATGGCACCGTTCATGGTGAACGAGCTGGGAGTGAAGAAATGGCAGATCATCTACTGGGATATGGCGTGGGGCGAAGGCATGCGTGATGAATTCGCGAAGGCTCTGGAGAAGTTGGGAGGGGAAATGGTGCTTGCCATACCGAGCCCGCTCGGTACCACAGACTTTGCTCCTTACCTGGCCAAACTGAAACCCCCTGAAGAGGTGCCGGGCTTAATTCATTCAGTTGCATCGATGGATTCTGTCAGACTGGACAAGGCCATCGGCGAGTTTGGCCTGCAGAAGAAATACACGTTGGTGGGACACTGCTGCACGATGTTCGCGGATGTTTTTCAAGACTTGTGTGCGGCCGTGGATGGAGTCTACATTGTCGATCAGTATCCGGACCTGCCCATCCCACCGCTCGATAGCCCTGTGGACATGCAATTCCGAAAGGAATTTCTCGAATTTTCAAAAGGAATACCCGCTGAATCGCATTCGTGGTCGAGCCTTGAGAGCCTGTTTATTGTCAAAAAGGCAATCGAACAAGTGGGATACAAAAGCAAAGAAGATACGATGAAAGTAATTAAGGCCATCGAGGGTCAGAAGGGCGAGAAAGGACCGAACTTCCCACAAGGTCCGTACTATATCAGGCCAGAAGACCACCAGGGGCTCCTGAATCTTTATATCCTGCAGATCAAGGACGGCAAGGAACATATGAAAAAGGTGGTCCCCTTTAAGGACTCCTGGTTTCCACCCTCAGCTAAATGTAAGATGTAGGTGCTGCAGAGACAGACACCCTCGAGCAGATCTCAAGGGTGTCTGTCTCACTCTTGGGATAGCTGAAGGGCAGTAACAAGGGTAGACGTGGGTGAACTCTTAACAACACGGCAGCTGGTCAAATCCTTCGGTGCACTCGTCGCAGTCAACGGAGTGAACTTTACGCTACGAGAGCAGGAGATAAGGGCCATCATCGGGCCGAATGGTGCTGGCAAAACCACCTTCTTCAACCTTTTGACCGGGCATCTACCAACGACGAAAGGAAACATTTTCTTCCGCGGTGAAAATATTACCGGGCTTTCGGCAGCGCAGATATCGCAGAAAGGAATGGCACGATCCTTTCAAATCATAAACATCTTCCCCAACTTTTCTGCTTTTGAGAACATCAGAATAGCAGTTCAATCGAGAAATAGGTTTCATAATCCATTCATCCCTGTATCCAGCCTCCACAACGTGAATACAAAAGCGAGGCACATCCTTGATTTGGTGGGATTAAGTGACAAAGCGGATGTCATCGCCCCAAACCTATCTCACGGTGATCAAAGGCATTTGGAAATCGGTATCGCACTGGCCACCGATCCGATGTTGCTCCTCTTAGATGAGCCTACTGCAGGCATGAGCCCGGGAGAAACGGCGGAGACAGCCAAGCTGATAATAAGAATAGCAAAGGAGGAGGGGTTAACAATCATAGTTGTTGAGCATGATATGAGTGTTGTTATGGAAGTGGCCAACACCATCACTGTATTCCATCAAGGGAGTATCGTCGCCGAAGGCCCGCCCGATGCAATCAGAGAAGATCCTAAGGTTCAGGAAGCGTATCTGAGAGGAACCTAGAAATGCTTAGAGTCAATGACATCCATACCTATTACGGGAAGAGCCACATCTTGCAGGGGGTCTCCCTGGACGTCCAGAAAGGCGAGATAGTGGCCTTGCTCGGGCGCAATGGGGTGGGTAAAAGCACTACCCTGAAAAGTATCATGGGACTGAATCCACCCAAAAAGGGCAGCATTCACTTTCAAGGAGACACGGATATCGACATTACTTTTCTCCCGCCGTATAAAACTGCTCAACTGGGGATTAGCTATGTTCCTGAAGATAGAAGGATCTTTACTCATCTATCCACCCTGGAAAACCTGAGAACTGGATTAGATCTTGTTCATAGGACGAAAGAATCCAAGAATGAGGCAATAGACAGGGTCTTTGATTATTTCCCTCAGCTCAGAGAAAGAATACATCAAGCCGGCAGAACTCTGAGCGGCGGTGAGCAGCAGATGCTGGCAATAGCCCGTGTGATGGTTACCAAACCGAAGTTGGTGTTGATGGACGAGCCTTCTGAGGGGCTGATGCCTTTCCTGGTCGAAGAGATAAAGAAGGCCATTTCGCGCATGCGGGATGAAGATGTGGCGATTCTGCTCGTCGAACAGAATGCACACATGGCGCTCGAAGTGAGCGATAGAGTGTACATCATGGAAAAGGGAGTCATTAGATATCAGGGTGAGGCGAGAGAATTGGCTGCACAAGAGCATACCCTACGTGAGCTCCTCGGGGTCTCTTAACGCAAGCGACAGGAACCAGTGATATGAATACGGTATTTATACAAATCATAAATGGCTTAACATATGGCATGATTTACGCCTTGATAGCATCGGGGGTCACGTTGCTTTGGGGCATAATGGACTTCATCAATTTTGCTCACGGCGAACTCTATATGCTGGGGGCGTATGCGGCATGGCTTTCAACGGTGCACTTGTTCGACAACTTCTGGTTGGCTCTGGTGGTTGGGGTTCTTAGTGTCACGGCCATAGGCATAGGCATACGGTTCATTGTCATACCTGTTCTAGGCAAAAACCCCCTTTACTCTCTGTTGGCTACTTACGGTCTCGCACTCATCCTCCAACAATCAGTCCTAGCACTGTTCGGGCCGTTCAATAAGGAACTGTCCATGCCCATCGAGAAGAAATTTTTCTTCTTCGGTTTTGAGTACTCAGCGTATCGCATCGTCATCATAGTGATCTCCTTGGCAGTCATAGCCGCAGCATGGTTATTCATGCAAAAAAGCAAATACGGCATTTGGATTCGAGCTGTCTCTCAGGACAAAGAGATGGCTTCGTGCATGGGACTCCCCGTTCCATTCATCTATACGATGATATTCGCGTTGGGATCGGCTATGGCAGCAATGGGGGGCATCATGGCAGCACCATTGTTTGCCGTGTACCCCTCCATGGGCCTGGATATTGTGCTCATCGCCTTTATTGTCGTGATGATTGGCGGATTAGGAAACTTTCCGGGCTCTATTCTAGCAGCTATCTTGATAGGGGAGGCCATAGCCCTAGGATCTATCTGGCTTGCACCTACTCAGGCATTCGTTTTGGCCTTACTCATGTTGCTCGCGGTCCTCATTGTTCGCCCGGAGGGACTGGCTAGAGGACTACGGGCATGAGCGAAAGCACTTCGTGAACGTGAGGCGTTGATTGAGACGCAAGCTCATTGGTCGATACATTGGTGTAGCGCTACTGCTGGCGATTATGTGCGTCGTACCTTTCGTTCTGTCCCCGTATTTCAAGTTCTTGCTGACGGTAGCTCTCATTTATGGCCTGTTTGCTATGTCGTATGATTTGGTATTGGGCTATACGGGTCTCATTAGCGTCAGCCATTCCGTTTTGTTTGGAGCGGGGGCATACGGGACACTCATTGTCATGGACCGATTGGACATCAACCTGTGGACTGCGGCTCTCATAGGTTTGGCTCTGTCGGCTCTGGTTGCTTGGATTATAGGATTTTTTTCAACACGGGCGCGAGGAGCCGGCTTCATCATAATGACGATAATATTCACACTCGCACTGTATACCGTGACCTTAACGTGGACGGACTTCACTGGCGGGGAGAATGGTCTGATCCTCAGTCAAAGATCAGCCACATTAGTACCAGGTCTATTGAACCTTTCTTTCAAGGTAGGTAGCCTTTCACTTTACTACTTCACCCTCCTACTCGTGGTGATCTCATACGTGATTTGTAGAAGAATAGTCTCGTCTCCGCTTGGGATGATATTCCAAGCCATCAAGGGCAATGAAGACCGAGCCAAAGCAATCGGGTATCGAGTTAATCGTTACAAGATCATTGCGAATATTGTTGCCGGGATCTTTGCAGGCCTCGCAGGAATACTCTTCATGCTCGCCAACAGCTTTATTTCGGCAGACATTGTCGGAGTCTTTCCTGCCGCGGAGGTAATCATATGGACCCTCGTGGGAGGAGCCGGCACCTTGATTGGCCCCATGCTGGCCGCCGTCTTTATGACGTTCCTGACCGATGTTCTCCGGTCGTGGACTGAACATTACTTAATCATTTTGGGTGCAATCTTTTTCTTTGCTGTCATTTTTTTTCCCAATGGTGTTGTAGGTTTCATTAGGGAGCGACGGCCTACATCGGGCATCGAGCACGAGGCGAGGGACAAAGAGACGCTTCAGTTTGTGTCCTGAAGAACAACGTGAGATGCAAGTAATGAATGGTCATTCGGTGAAGGAAAATCCAACGAGAGACACGTGAAATGACTCAAATCTGGAAGTCGGTCACCGACACAGCCGGTGGACAGATGAACGATGAAAGGAGACTGAGATGCCCGAAGGTACCTTGAAGATCGTGAATAGACCGATGTCTCGCATTGACGGATGGGACAAGGTGGCTGGCAGAGCGGTCTTCGCTGGCGACATAGAGGTTCCTGACATGCTCCACGGAAAAATCCTGAGAAGTCCGTTCCCCAGTGCCAGGGTGCTCAGCATCGACGCAAAGCATGCAGCGGACGTCCCCGGCGTCATCGCTGTTCTCACCAGGGACGATTTTGGAGACATCGATCCCTACTTTGGACCTGCTTTCAGGGATCGACCGATCCTAGCCATCGATAAGGTACGTCACGTAGGAGATCCGGTAGCAGCCGTGGCAGCCGTGGACGAAACGACTGCGGAGTATGCCGTGGAACTAATAGATGTTGACTATGAGGAGCTTCCGATAGTGGAAACCATTGAGGACGCTCTAAAACCTGACGCTCCCTTAGTGCACGAAGAGCTCCGCCTAGCAGGTCAGTTTCCCGATCTTGCTGCCATTCCAAAAGGAGGGAAAACAAATATCCCCCACCACTTTCATTACGAGAGGGGCGATGTGGAGAAGGGATTTGATGAGGCGGACTATGTCTTTGAACACACGTTCACGACACCCCCCGTCTGTCACTGCAACTTGGAACCCCACACGGCAATAGCTCAATGGGAGGGTGATGAACTTATCGTGCGGTCAGCATGCCAGAATCCCTTCACGGTACGGGGGGAGCTGGCTAATATTTTCAAAACGCCTCTGAGCAAGGTAAGGATGATAGTCCCTTATATTGGTGGTGGGAATGGCGCCAAGACCTATGCAAAGATCGAACCCCTAACAGCTGTCCTTGCCAAGAAGGCGGGACGGCCAGTCAAGGTTGTGTTGTCCATGGAGGAAGCTTTTAAAACCAACGTCAGGCACGGCACTAAATACAGGATAAAAACTGGAGTCAAGAGAGACGGAACGATCATAGCGAGGGAGTGTGAAGTATACTGGGATACGGGTGCGTACGGGGATATCGGCATACGACTTGTTCGAAAATCGGGTTACACGGCACCCGGGCCATACAAGATTCCCAATTTGAGAATCAACTCATATGCTGTCTATACGAACAAAGTACCAGCGGGAGCTCTGCGAGGATATGGAGTCGCGCAGACGACTTTTGCTACCGAGCAGCACATGGACATCATTGCAGATGAGCTGGCAATAGACCCCATTGACTTCCGGCTCAAGAATCTTCTCAGCAGGGGCGATGAGTTTGCTCCCGGTGACCCGGTGGATTGCGATTTTTCAGGGGGTTTGAGAACGCTAAGTGAGGCTTTTGACTGGAACAAGACCACCGGGAGGGACAGAGGTAAAGGTGTTGCCTGCTTCCTTAAGGCTACCCTATCCCCCTCCGTCTCTCAGGCGAAGGTGAGGGTTAATTCGGACGGCAGTGTGACACTGCTGAGTGTTTCAACTGAGATGGGGCAAGGTGCCAAGACCGTCCTTGCCCAAATCGCGGCAGAGGAGTTGGGAATACCGTTTGATCGGATAACCGTAGTAGAGTCAGATACAGATAGATGCCCCTATGACATATCGACAAGTTCGAGCCGTACCACGCCGCTTATGGGCCTGGCCGTCCAGGAAGCAGCAGGAGACGCCAAGAAAAAACTCCTCGAAATGGCCGCAAAGATGCTACGGTCTGATATCAGTGAGCTAGAAGTCGCCGAGGGCCGGATCTGTGTTAAAGGATCACAAGATTTAGTAACCTTTGAAGAGGTTATGCGAGACCAGTTGCTGGGAGGCGAAGTCATAGGCTTAGGAACTTTTAAGTCCGAACGACATAGTGAAAATCCCCTAGGAGCTCCCACTCCCTTTTGGGAAGTTGTCTTTGCGGCAGCCGAGGTTGAGGTAGATAGGGAAACAGGAAAGATAACAGTTCTCAGATATGTGACGTGTCCTGACGTAGGAAAGATGATTAACCCTTTGCTGTGCAGGGGACAGAGTGAGGGGAGCGTTATGTTTGGATTGAGTCAAGCCCTTTTCGAAAACATGAGCTACGAGGACGGACAGTTGATAAATCCCAACTTGATCGATTACAAGATTTCCCGTTTCACCGACGTTCCTGAAGAACTTGAGACTATTTTCATCGAGAATGAAGACGGTGTGGGGCCTTACGGAGCGAAAGGACTGGGGGAGGGTGAGCTTATCCCGGTAGCAGCAGCTATTGCCAATGCAGTCTCTGACGCTGTCGGTGTGAGAGTCCATAGTCTGCCACTCACCCCAGAGAAAATTCTCAAGGCTCTACGGCAGAGTGAAATGGAGGGCAAGCCGTAGGCCTTCAACGAAAGTCACGTGACACGTTTTTTGGCGGGGTGCGCTGAACGAAAAGAATTCGCCGCATGCGCTGAGGCAATGAATCCTCCTCTCCTTTGAAAATCTGGCAAGCGTAAGCGAGGAGTGCTGGGATGTCCACAGAAAGATACGGGACCGTAGGGAAGCGAGTGCCCATGGTAGGAGCGCTTGCAAGGACCAGGGGCAGTACACGATTTGTTTCTGACCTGAAATTTCCCGGTATGGTGCACGCAAAGATTCTGCGCAGCCCTTATCCTCATGCCAACATTCTCAGCATCGACACAACTGAAGCCAGAAGCCTGCCGGGAGTGCTCTCTATTACAACCGCTGCGCACACCCCTAAGATCAAGTTTAGTTTCTTTGCTCATCTTGCAGACCAGTTACCGCTAGCTGACAAGAAAGTCTGCTACGTGGGGGACCCAGTGGCGGCTGTGGCTGCTGTTGATGAGCTGACAGCAGATCGGG
>SMTZ1_10012678_pt1 | contig 11881 bp, 12 predicted proteins | sample DeeMarSWOR136_30_FD_25667 | JGI IMG/M metagenome (IMG submission 25667) | reverse complement strand
GAGCGGCCATCAAACACGGCTTTCGTGACACCGCTATTCTATTGGCATACATTCCCCAGTCGGTGTACTTCAAGAAGATCGGCGCAGAAGCGCTACCACAGCGGGAGACCCTTCTCTACGCCATCCTACCGCTGCGGCCCTGGAAATCGGCCCAGGTCTACGTGCCACCGCACTACCGTACGCTCTTGGGACGGATTTACGAGAACTCGGGCATCGAGCGAGAGCTGACCACCCCGTCCTTGGAGGATACAGGGCAGCGCCCAGAGCAGTCGGTGATCTCCACTCGCGTGCTGTCAGCCATTGATGTAGCGCGCATTGAGATCACTGCCTATGGCCAGTATGCGCCAACTGAGGTGGGGATAAGGTTGCGCGAACTCTGTCGAAAAGGGATCGCCTGTGTCCACCTGGATCTCCCCTTGGGCGATCCCTGGACCGGGCTCCTCTGTGCAGATTTCGAGGCTCAGGGATTCCTGCTGGCCGGTGTCCTGCCTGATGCAGAGGGTCGGGATATCTTGCGCCTGCAATACCTCAACGCTGTGCGGATTGATTTTGACAAGATTCACATAGTCTCTAAGATTGGTCAGGAGTTGCTGGAACACGTCCGGCTGGCGGCCCACAGTCGTGTCTGAAAAGCCGGGGTCTGCCAGCAAGAAGGGAGGTCTGCGTTGAAACCGATTCTATCACGGGTTCGTTTTGGCCTGCTGCGCAAGGTCCTGCTGGCGATTCTGATCTGCGCCCTGGTGCCTCTGGGCGTGGTGGCCTTTGTAGCCGTACAAGGGTACAACCAGATGGCCCAGGATGCCATACCACCCAGCAAGGAGGCGCTGGATGAACGTTCCATGAACTCGTTGGAACTCTGGGCCCATGACACGGCGCAGCGCGTAGCTCGCTTCCTGTATGAGCGAGAGCAGGACTTAAGGGACCTGGTGCTGCTTTCCCGGGATCCGGAGGCCTACCTGGCCTTCTACCACGCTCACTACAGTCCAATCTGGACCGTCGAAGGGATCAGTGAGCGACCGATGTACCGAGAGATCGTCTTCATAGACCGCAGCGGCCAGGAGGTGGTCAAGATCACGGACGGCGTGGTAGCTAGCCAGGAGGCGCTGCGCGATGTAAGCAAACCGGAGAACACGACTTTCAAGCGGGAGACCTATTTCAGCGAGACGATGGCCCTGGACAAAGGGCAGGTGTACGTGTCCCGCGTCCTAGGCTGGTACATGCCCCTTCAGGAGGCTTATGCGGCTGGTGAAAACCCAAAGGGGCGACGGTACGAAGGGATCATTCGCTTCGCCACCCCAGTATTCCATAACGGCACAAAGCTTGGCGTCGTGACGCTGTCCTTGGACCACACCCACGTCATGGAATACACGGCCCATATGATCAGCACCGATGAACACTACCGGCCCGAGGTTAGCGCTCTCGGTGGCGAGCATTCCTATATCATAGACAACGAGGGCTGGGCCGTCGCCCATTCTCGGCACTTTTACCTAGTGGGCTTTGACAGAAACGGGGACCTGGTACCGTCTATCTCGCAGGAGCACTTCGCCGAGCAGCAAAAGAGCGGCTATTTGCCAGCCAACCTCAATGAGATGGGGTTTATCGACGCGAACTTTCCACTGATCTGCGAATACAACCGGCAGGGCAATTCTGGGTCGGTGCCCATCTACTTCTGGCGAGACGCCGCACATCCGGAAGGTCGGGCCAGAGCCCTGGCCTTTGCCACTATCCCTTATTTCACCAGTCGTTACGACTCGCCAGCTGGCTTCGGCTGGGTGGGCGTGACTTCGGACGCCGACAAGTTCCATGAGCCAGCCGACCTGGTGGAGGCAGAGATCGAGCAGGAGCGATGGAAACTGGAGACCAACACCCGATTGATCCTGGGCATAACCGTAATAACCATTGTGGGCACTGCTGGTCTCCTGGCCCGTAACATTACCAGCCCCATTCGTAAACTGATTGGCGTGGCTCAGGCTATGGAACGTGGCGAGCACTTCGAGCCAGAGCGAATCGCCAGCGTGACCGTTGCCAGAGATGAGTTAGGTGACCTGGCCCGAGTCTTCAGCCGCATGGCCGTCGAGGTACAAGCTCGCGAGGAACAACTCAAGAGACAGGTCCAGCAGCTGCGCATCGAGGTTGACGAAGTGAAGAAGGCCAAACAGGTAGCGGAGATCACAGAGACCGAGTACTTTCACAACTTGCGAGAGCACGCCGCCAAGCTGAGGAAAAGGACGAAAGGAGAATCGTAAGCATGCAATGCTGGAAATGTGAGCAGCCAGCTCAGGGCGTCTGTCGCTTTTGTGGACGTATGGTGTGCAAGGATCATGCCGCCAAGATGCCTTTCATTCTTACCATCTACGTCGGTGAGCATCAGATGCCAAAGGCCGTGGTGGTGGCCGATGCGATCTATTGTGGGACTTGCAAGCCACAGCCAGAGCCGATTGAGATGCCGGAAATCTACTAGGAGAGCGCATGCTACACATGAGGAAAGGAGCAAGCCATGCCCGGCATATTTGATAGGTTACAAGCGGAGCTGGAGTCTCGCGAACGCGTGGAAGGTATCAACGCAGCCGACTTGTTGGATCTCTCCCCCGAGTTGCGCCGTACCATCCAGTTGATCATGCGCCGTAAGCAGATGAGCCTTACCGAGATCATCTTGGAACTGGACATGAAACCGTCTGAAGTGAAGAAACTGCTGGATACACTGGTGGAGAAGGGATACCTAAAGTCCTTTGAGGTAGAGGGAGAACCGCACTACAAGACCTTCTTGGCGCGCAAGCGCGGGCGCGAAGTGCCCTTGAACATTTGGGAGGCTCTGAGCGACAAGACGAAATGAATTGCCAACAGGCCAATCCACGTGTCTTTTCCCATCTACTGGCCTCCGACCGTATTAAGGCCAGAGACGAACGAGATCAACTACATCTAAAACATGGAGGAAAATGATGGCACAAACCGTTTCCATTCACTCTTTCCGCGGTGGGACGGGCAAATCCAATGCCACCGCCAATCTTGCCACCTTACTGGCGATACAGGGGCGGCGCGTCGGCGTGATTGACACCGACATCCAATCGCCAGGCATCCACGTCCTGTTTGGCCTGCACGAAGAAGAGATGGCCCATTCGCTCAACGATTACCTTTGGGGCAAGTGTGCCATCGAGCAGGCTGCATTCGATGTGACGCCGCGCCTGGAAGCAGAGATGGAGGGCCGCGTCTTTCTCATCCCTTCTAGCCTCAAAGCTGGCGAGATCGCACGAGTCCTGCGGGAAGGCTACGACGTGAGCTTGCTAAATGATGGGTTCCATCAACTGTTTGAAAAGTTGAACCTGGATGTGCTCATGATCGACACCCACCCGGGCCTGAACGAAGAAACTCTGCTCTCGATCGCCATCTCTGACGTATTGGTGATCATCATGCGCCCCGACCAGCAGGACTATCAGGGCACAAGCGTAACGGTGGAGGTGGCGCGCAAACTCGATGTACCGAACATGATGCTGATCGTCAACAAGGTGCCGGCGGTCTTTGACGAGGCTGAGGTCAAGGCGCACTCGGTAGCGCGGGCATCTTTGTGCTCAGATACCCGGACCATCCCATCACCACCAAGCTCAAGCAGGCACTAGCCAGGATCGTAGCGTAGGTCTCGGGCTTATCCACCGTGGACGTGGCGCTTGAGCCCAGTTCGCGGCGCAGAGTGTTGATCGTCAACGAAGCACTGGCGGCCCTGGTGTCAGCCCTGGTACTGGCCGCCGGCTTATTGGTCTCTGTGGTACTGGCTCGCCAGGTGACGCACCGGTGACACGGATCAGCGCGTCTGCGCCAGGCATCGAGGCCCAAACCCTCGATCCCGAGTCTCTGACTGACGCGGCCACCCGCACCGACGAATTGCGCCAATTCGCTCTTGTGTCTCAGCACACGGCCTGCGAGCAAAGGCCGAGAAGCCAGGTCGAACAGTTGCGCATTGAGATTGACGAAGCCAAAAAAAGCACGCCAGGTGGCCGAGATCACCGAGACGGAGCACTTTCGCGGTCTGAGTGAACAGGCTCGACGCTTGCGCGAGAAAAAGGAGGGCGCGTAGCAGAGGAGGGCACCATGCCGAAAACCGTTTCCATCCATTCCTTCCGCGGCGGGACAGGCAAATCGAACCTGACCGCGAATCTAACTACGATCATCGCCCAGGAAGGGCATCGCGTCGGCGTCATTGACACCGATATCCAATCCCCCGGAATTCACGTCCTCTTTGGGCTGAACGAAGAGAAGATGGACAAAGCCCTCAACGATTACCTGTGGGGGTGCTGCGCCATCGAGGAGACGGCCTATGACGTCAGCCCCCTGCTGCAAGTCGGGGCAGGGGAGGTCGCCGTGATAGGCGGCGGCATCTACCTGATCCCTTCCAGCATCAAGGCCGGGGAGATCGCCCGCATCCTGCGCGAGGGCTACGACGTGGGTTTGCTGAACGATGGCTTTCAAGATCTCATCCAGCGCATGAACCTGGACTACCTGCTCATTGACACGCACCCCGGCCTCAATGAAGAAACCCTGCTCTCCATCGCGATCTCGGATACCCTTTTGCTTATCCTGCGTCCCGACCAGCAGGACTTTCAAGGTACAGCGGTCACAGTGGAGGTGGCGCGGAAACTGGGCGTCCCGCGGATGTTGCTGGTGGTGAACAAGGTGCTGCGCGAGTTTGACTTTGACGCGGTTCGCCAAGAAGTAGCGCAAACCTACGACGCTCCTGTCGCCGGAGTGCTTCCCCTCTCCGAAGACATGGTCCGCCTGGGAAGCCGCGACGTCTTCTGTCTGCGTTATCCCAATCACCCTCTCTCGCAGCGCTTCCGCGAGATCGCTGCGCAAATCATGGTGTAGGAAATCGGCACATAGCCAGCTCGCAGGGGCCAATCCTTCCTCTTGGCCAAGCAAATGGCGAGATCTGCCTTACCAGCTGGACCGAAGAGGACGCTTGGATACTGGCGATTCTGTTCCTAGTAGCGACCTTAGTCACATTATGACGACTGAAATCGCCACCGCAAACACCTTGATCAGTGTACAAAAGGGAAAGAGTGAGAATCCGAGTTCAGGAGGCAAAGCCATGGACATCCAAATTGATCACAGGTCGAACCGCATTGTGGTGTACTGCGTTGGCGAGCTGGACGCGGCCAACGCGCCCGAACTGGAAAAGGCGCTGAAACCGTTGTTGCAGCCCCTGGCAAAGGAAAGCCGACTGCCTGTCACCTTAGATCTGTCAGGAGTCACCTACCTGTCCAGCGCCGGCGTTCGGATGCTCCTCTTCCTTTTCAGGATGGCCACCCAACGGCCAGTTGACCAGACTCGGCAAGGCGTGCCGTTGCTCCAGCTGGCGAACATCTCGCCACCAGTGCAACAGGTACTGAGCATGGTCAAAGTGCTGGAGGAAATGACCCGCTGGGAAACAGTCGCAGCTGAGACGGCACCACCGGCAGCCCCGGGCCATACCTATCGTGACCTGCTGCCCCGTGTGCGTGATGTCTTCCCCGCACCCATCTCCGACCCCGTTCGCGATGCCTACTTTGTGCAATCCGTCGCTCGGGGGCTGGATCGCATTGACGATCTGAAGAGTGAGCGTCCCTACCTGGGCGAGCGCGTGAGGCTAGACTATGACGCCGCCAGAGCCGCGACCATGCCCGACCAGATGTCGACCCTTGAGGAGACCATTGCCGACCTGGCGGACTATATGCAGGGCCTCATTATCTGGGGCCATCCCCACGCTCAGGAAAACGTGGCCCCGCCCACCACCATCCCTGCCATTGTTGGCCAACTGTTCACCTCAATCTATAACCCCAACGTCATCTGGGACGAGTGCAGCCACCGGGTAAGCCAGGCCGAGGTGGAGGTAGCCAGCATGTGCGCTTCACTGGTGGGATACGATCCGGCGACGGCGGCCGGTGTGTTCACTTTTGGAGGAACCGGCACGATCCTCTACGGTGTCAAGCTGGGCGTTGAGAAGGTGCTGCCCGGTGCCTTCCGCGACGGCGTGCGCCAGGACCTCAAGCTCGTCAGCTCCGACGCCAGCCACTACGCCAAGCTCAGTGTGCTGGGCTGGCTGGGGCTGGGCACCAGCAACCTGGTCACGGTGCCCACCGACAGCGACAACTCCATGGGCCTGGCCGAACTGGAGTCCACCCTGCGCGCCCTGCTGGAAAGGGAGGAGAAGATTGCCTGCATCATTGCCACCATGGGCACCACAGACGCTTTCGGGATTGACAACCTGGAGTACATTGTCCGGCTGCGTGACCGACTGGCCGACGAGTACGCACTGTCGTACCGGCCTCACATCCATGCCGACGCCGTCATCGGCTGGATCTGGGGGGTGTTCAACGACTACGATTTCGACGCCAACCCGATGGGCTTCTCACCCCGCACCTTGCGCTCGCTGTGGGACACCCGGGTGAACATCCGCACGCTGGGCATGGCCGATTCAATGGGGTTGGATTTCCACAAAACGGGCTACGGGCCCTACATCTCCAGCCTGCTGCTATGCAAGGATCGCAGCGATCTGAATCTTATCACTCGCGACGCAGCCTTGATGCCCTACCTGTTCCAGTTTGGCAACTACCACCCTGGTGTGTTCACTCTGGAAACGTCGCGATCGGGTGGAGGCATCCTGTCTGCTTTGGCGAACCTGAAGCTGCTGGGCAAGGAAGGCTATCGTGCCATACTAGGACACATCGTTTCCATGGCCGAGGTATTGCGTGCCAGGTTGCAAGAAGCGCCGCACGCCTGCCTGGTCAACGACTATAACTATGGCCCGGTAACCCTGTTCCGGGTTTACCCCGATGGCGTTGAGGCCAATGCTGCCTATCGCGAGGAAAGCAGGAACCCAGAGTTGGCCGATCGACTGCGAGCCCACAATGCCTACAACCGTCGGGTGTTCGATGTTCTCCACCAGCAGATGGAGAGCGGCAAGGGCATGGCCCTGTCCCTCACGGACTGTTATCGCGTCACTCCTTACGGCGAGCCAATCCTGGCCCTCAAGTCGTTCGTGATGTCGCCCTTCGTGGACGAGGCGGCTATGAACGATTTGATGGCGTGTATCGAGCAGGCGCGGAAGGAGGTGCACTAGTGCAGATGAACTGCGAAAGGGTGAACCAGGCGACAAGAGCTTATCCATGGCTCTAGATTGCCAAGTAATCCTGCATGTGATAGAATACGGACAGCCACAGCGACCCTTTTCACACACCTCTTGCGACTAATAGGATGACGGAATCGATGGCAGGTCCGCCGAGCGACGAAACGTTGGTTGACCAGGCACAGGGAGGAGATTGGGAAACGTTTCGCGTACTCTATGAACGCTACCTGCCTCGTGTGCACAATCGCCTCCGCGCCCTGATACCGCAAGAGGACGTAGAGGACCTAACCCAGGAAGTCTTTCTGGCGGTGGTTCGCTCGTTGGGCAGTTTCAGGGGGGATTCCGCCTTCTCCACTTGGCTATCTGGCATCACCAAGCACAAGGTCAGCGATTACCATCGACGCAAGGGGAAGCATGGGGACACGGAGCGCTCATTGCTTGAGGAGGATTGCTTGCCAGCCAGGGATCCATTGCCCACAGTGCAGGATAGAATGCTGGCCCGGCAGATTCTCCTCAGTCTCCCGGAACAGTACCGGGAGGTACTGCTCTTACGCTTCGCTGAGGGTCTGTCTTTCAAAGAAATCGCTCAACTCCTGAATCTGTCTCTGGAGGCAACGAAATCCTTGTACCGACGAGCCATCGCTGCAGCCCACAAAGAGCTCGTGGGTAGCGACAAGGTGACAGCCCGTGAGTGAGACAACGAAAAGCCCAGGCAAAGTGACTGATCTATTGATCGAGTACACCGACGCCCTGTGCGAGGGAACCCCACTCCCCCAAGCGATCGAGCCGGATCTGGTTGATGAATTGAAGCCGTTGTTGGAGACGGTACGATTCCTGCATGGCGTTCTGCAAAAGGGCTCCGTCCCGGAGGAGTTCGCTCGGCGGCTGGAAGACAGGCTGGCCAGCGAGTGGGAGGAGATGCCAGAGAAGCGCGGTCGCATTCGACAGAGCCTCCGCCAAGCCTTTGAACAACTCATCAGCCGGGCACTCAGCGATGAAGGGTTCAGGACTCAGCTCATAGAGGACCCTGAGAAGGCCGCTAGAGGGATGGGACTGGCGCTGACCCCAGTGGAACTGGCGGCTCTTAGGACCTTGGATTCAAACAAGCTTGCCGCTCTGATTGAAGAACTCGATGAGAGGGTTTCAAAAACGGGAATAGCTGGGACTGACCTGTCAGGTTTGGCAGATCTTTTCGATGGATAGCGGGGCTCGGGGAGGCAAACAGATGGTGAAACGGTCGGAAGACGATAGCGTGGCCGCTGGAAGCGTGAAATCCGCCTCTCTGTGGGAGAAACTGGGAGAAAGAGTCGGAGAGGCACCTGGCGACGCTGCGCTCAACTTGTGGGAGATCCTGGGCGCTAAGGTGGACTTTGCAAAATACAAGCCCCAGCGGATCAGCCACTATGAGCTGTCAGAGGGCAGGACAGCCCAAGGCCAGGTCTACTACGCGCTGAAGAACCCCGAGGCTGGAACCTACTTGCGGTTAGGAGAACAGGAGCTCTTCCTCTGGAACAGGATGGACGGCGAACACTCCATCAAAGATATGTCCATTGCCTTCCTGCTAAAGTACGGAGCCCTGCCCATCGAGTTGATCATAAACATGCTGGCCACTCTGCAAACCAAATCCTTCCTGGAGAAGCAACCTGCTAACCTCTATCAGAAGGCGACCCAAACCCTGTCACGGCGCGCCATGCAAAGCAAAGGTATGTTGTATTTGACCGCCCTGAAGATCGCTGGATTCGTCCTCAAAGCCTTCTTTTGGATGCTGGGAGGCAACATCGTCACTCTGCGGGACATTGATCGGCATGTGAGCATTTTCTATCGCCGGGCGGGCAGGTTGTTGTTTCACCGCATGGCTCAATACGCGTATGCTTTGCTTGTCATCGCGGGGATCACCGCTCTCTTCGTTGGACCTTTGCGCTCTCAGGGAAGTGCCACCATGGGGGCCACCACCATGGCCGTGATCTATATTGGTCTGATAGGGACTGTCTTGCTCCACGAGGGAGCTCATGCCTTGACCTGCAAACACTATGGCCGAGTGGTCACAGAGGCCGGGCTCTCTTTCTATCTGGGGACGCTAGTAGCCTTTGTTGACACCACCGACATGTGGATGGAGCCAGATCGCAAGCATCGCATGGCTGTTTCCTGGGCCGGCCCCTATTCCAACCTCATCCTGGGGGCCATCTGCTCCCTGGGCATCCTCATCGCTCCCTGGCCGCAGGTGGACGTTGTCCTGACCAGCTTGGCTACGGTAAATTTCATCCTCGTCTTCACCAATCTCAACCCCCTCCTGGAGTGGGATGGCTACTATATGTTGATGGACTATCTGGAGATCCCTTGCCTGCGCAAGCGGTCCCTGGCTTTTGTGCGGAACAGCCTTTGGGCCAAATTGAAAGCCAGGGCAAACTTTAATCGGGAAGAGAAGATCTTCACTGTCTTCGGCCTGTTGGCCGGGCTGTGGACCGCTGTAGTTGTAGTAGCGTTTGCCATCTTCTTGCCCCAGCAGATCATTGGTTGGGTGAATTCGATCTCAAGGTGGGTGGGCAAGATCCTGTGAGGATTTGAATAAGGAGGGAAGCCATGGGAGCGCACAAATCCAGGGTTGCCACCATGATAACAGTCATTCTCTTGCTGCCGACCCTCCTTGGCTGTGCTAAGGTAGCGGAGACGAAGGAACCCGCCCAAAAGGTAGCTGTCCTCCATATCGGCCCCATAGAGGACTATGGTTGGACCTATGAAGCCCATCTAGGGGCTCAAAAGATAGCTGAAGAATTGCCCTATGTTGAACTCTCAGAAAGGGAGGAGGCTTGTGGCCCTTGGAATTTTGCCACCAAAGAAGTCATCTGGCCAATGCCCAGGTGGGAGAAGAGAGAGAGTAGAGCACTCATTCAACGAAGAGGAGGCAGTCATCGTGCATACATTTCGCTTTCGAAGGCTAGCAGCCCTGATGCCAATCCTCATGCTGGCGTTGCTGTGCTCAGCGTGCCAGCCGCAGGATCATGTCATCAGGATTGGCATGACCGCTCCGCTGACTGGCGCTACATCTGAGTCTGGCATCGCTCTTCAACAGGGGGCTGAACTCGCTGCAGAAGAGATCAATGCCAACGGGGGTGTCAACGTCAGCGGCACGCAGCACAGAATCGCTCTCCTTGTTGAGGACAGTGAAGCCAAGCCCGAAGTAGGTGTATCCGCTGCCGAAAGGTTGATCACCAAAGAGAAGGTGCACTATCTGATTGGTGACGCCTTTCACAGTTCTGTCACCATGGCCATCATGGAGTTGGCGCCCAAGCACAAGATCCCTATTGTCAGCGCCGAATCGGTGTCCGAGGCGATCGCTGACAAGGTAAAGGCTGATCCTGACAGATACCGCTACTACTGGAAGATGAACTATGGCTCTACCGCCTATGCCAACACCGTGTTCAACACCGTCAAATGGCTGATCGATACGGGCGAACTCCAGCCTCACACCAAAAGAGTCTTCTTCATCGTGGAGGATACCGCCTACGGCCGGTCCAGTGCCACGGAGGCGGCAAGGCTGTTCAAGGGGATCGGCTGGTCCGTCACTGCGGTTGAGACGGTCCCGCTGGACAACACAGAGTTCTATCCCCAACTGAACAGCCTGCAGGAGACGGACGCTGATGTATTGGTATCCGTTTTCACTCCGCTCCCTTCCGGCGTCGCCCTGGTCAAACAGTTTCAGGAGTTGGGGGTCGAGGCTCTGCATATTGCCTACTACTATCCCAGTCTGCCGGAGTTTATTCCGCAGGCTGGCAGCGCGGCCGAGGGCCTGCTCTGGACTCCACTCATCTTTGACACAGAGCACTTTGATGCCCATAATGCTCTTGCCGGCAAGATCCGCGAAAAGCTCAACGTCGAGGCCACCATGCCGCATGCTTATGGCTACGATGCGATCTACAATGCTGCCGACAGTATCAGCCGGGCCGGCTCGCTGAAGCCGGAAGACATCATCGAGGCCGTGGCTGCACTGGATCGCAAGGGGGTGATGGGGCGGTACATCTTCGACCGGAGTACCCACCAGGCCAGGGCAGGACCGGAGTTCATTCCGCATACCTCTGCCCAGATTCAAGGGCAGCGGAACCGGATCATCTGGCCGCAACAGTTCGCCTCCGCCGAATACCAACCACAGCCCTGGATGAGACAGTGACTCACATTCCGGAGGACCAGTTACAGAGTACTGCGCGAACCGTTCGTCCCGCCGTGACGGGATCGCTAAACTCGAAGAGCTCTTTTGACACGATGATTCGCTGAAATGCGTTTAGCAATCCATGCACGAAGCAGTGAAGGTCATAGAGAAGTGGATCAGCGACGAGGAGTTCCGAACCAGCTTCTTCGAGGACCCAGACGCTGCTATCGCCAAGGCGGACATCGAGATCAGCGAGGAAGAGATGGCTGGGTTCAGAGCGATGGATCCGGCGGCCTTCAACGCTGCGATGGCTGACTTTGACGCGCGCCTCTCCAAGAGCGGTATAAGTGGAGCCGCCGACCTGGAAGCGGGACTCAAGGAAGCGATTGAAGCGGTCATCATCAGGAGGACCAAGTAGGAACTGACTACTGTCTCAAGGCAGCGCAGGAAAAGGATTTTGGCCGAGTGCCCTTGATCTTATCCAAGGGCTCGATCAGACAAACCAAAGGAAAGGAGGTGAAAGGGAATGGCCGACATGACCGAGGCGCAGGTGAAGATTCTGGAGAAGCTGATCGGCGACGAGGAGTTCCGAAAGAGCTTCTTCGAGGACCCAGATGCTGCTATCGCCAAGGCGGGCATCG
>SMTZ1_10006362_pt1 | contig 11881 bp, 7 predicted proteins | sample DeeMarSWOR136_30_FD_25667 | JGI IMG/M metagenome (IMG submission 25667) | reverse complement strand
ATCCGTCTCCCTTCCTGACTCCATATACGGCCTGGGCTCAACCGTTGTTTTCCTGATAATAATAGGTTTCTTCCTTGCCGCGGGTTTAACGAAATCCGGTCTGGACAAAAGAATCGCATACAAAATCCTTAGGCATGCCCACTCGGAGAATTCTGTTCTAATCGGTTTGATAATAATGACAGCCTTTCTCTCCATGATAATATCAAACACGACAACAACGCTGTTAATGGTTCCCATCGCTTTACACATAATGCACAAGGTCAAAATGAATAATGAGGCGTTACTTCTCGGGATAGCATTCGCAGCGAACATAGGTGGCGCGGGATTATTGATAGGTACGCCTCCCAACATAATAGGATCGGAGGCTTTGGGATGGGGGTTCTATGAATGGATGGTAAATGCCCTACCCTTCACCCTTGCGATGATATTCCTGCTGTACGTATCCTTCATGATTTACTTCAGACCGAAACATGAGAAGATAGAGAAACATCTAGTTAAGGATTTAGGACCTTTGAAGCCCGAGGAGAAGAAGACTTCGCTTATAATAATATTCACCCTTCTGTTATGGATACTCTCGCCTGTCCATAACCTGCCGGCGATCGTGGTGGGACTGATAGGGGGCATGCTGATGTTTGTGTTTGTTTACGACTGGAGATACTTCGAACGCGTAACCCACTGGGGGACCATAATACTTATAGCAGGAGCTGTTTCGCTCGGTAGGGCTCTGGAAGTAACAGGCGCGGCGAACTGGATAGCCACGAATTTCCTTGGCCTTACCGGCTTGACCTCGCCCGTTTTAATCGCCTTCTCCTTCGTCGCCCTTGCGATGTTAATAACCCAGTTCATACAGAACACAGCAACAGCAGCGATGTTCACCCCGGTTCTGGTAGGGATATCCTCTGGTCTGGGAATACTCCCGCAATCGCTGGTTGTCCCTGTCATACTCGCGGTGAGCATGACCTTCCTCATGCCTCCGGGAACCGCTCCGAACGCGATCGTCCACTCCGTGGGAAAGATCAAAACGAAGGAGATGTTCAGGGTGGGTTTGCTACCAACGATATTCGCACTGATCGTGTTGTTTATTTACTGCTTGTTTTTCGTGGGGGTTTAAGCTAAATAATAGTTGTGCCATTCTTCATTTTCTTTATTTTTTTTATGATTTTATCAAATTCTTCAGAACTTATAATCAAACAATCAGTATTGTCCCCTTCTTTATTTAATGGCAATAGATATTCATTGAGCTTTTCATTTTTGTAAATAAGTATTCTAAGTGTTCCGTAATTGCTAAAGATTAAATTATTTTTTTCGTTTGATTCTTCAAAGAATTCCAAATCCCCGGAAACCGGAACCAAATAACCATTACCGCAGTATGAGCCTTTAACTGTTCTTCCATTGAATTCCTTTTCAAGTATTTTTAAATCCTCTTTGCTGTAAGAATCATGATCCTTTTTCTTTTTGTCTTTAATCTGTTTCGGAGACCATGAGTTTAATTGTCTGTAACCCATAATGTTTCCTTCTACAACGGGCTCATCTTCATTAATTAAATCTGCAATATATATACCATTACATTCGGGTTTTCCACGGTTGTGAATCGAAACCAAGGGGTATTCTTCTCCTGAATCATCTACATATGAAATGGGTAGTTCGTTCGTTAGTATTATCCTTCTATCTGTCATATTTAACCACTTATTAATAATAACATTTTCCTATTTATAAAGCTTTTGTTAGCAGAGAAACAATTAATATATTTGGTTAAACACGTATTTATAGCGCTCCTAAAAATTTATTTTTTCAAAAATTATTTTTTATAGCTCTTCCTTTTCTTGATTGTTCTCACTGCGTAGTTCACCGGGTTCTTCACGGTTTTCTCCCTCCCGCCGCAGATGTTGTCTGGTTTGCAGACACCGAAATCCTCATACCACCCTGGATGTAAACAGTTTGGGGGGAGGATCTGCTTGCCCCTCGCCTTATGCCACCTTATCTGGGTCCGGACATAGTTTTCTCTCAAAGATGGCTTGTTCTTCTCGTTCCATTCATTTACGTATTTATCTATGTCCTCCCAGTTCCAGTTGGCGGAGCGGAGGAAGTTCAGGAGGGTGAAGAGCGAGCGTTTCCTCCCATCCACCAGGCCCCTCGAGATGTTCTTTATGCAGGGCGGGAATAGGTTTTCGGGGACGAGTATCCTTCGCGTCTTTCGCGGACCCATTGTTCTGAATTTCCCAAGATCCTCCTGGCTTATCCACCTGTAACCTATCGCCCGCAACTTTTCCAGCTGTTCATCTATTATCTCGTGTTTCTCATCCGCTGTTCTCCTTGCCCACCAGTCAGAGGCCTCCAAAACAAGTGTGTTGGCCTCCTCCTTTCTGTGTTTATCCAGGAATCCTTCCTTTACCTTTCCAGATTTCGCATCCATTCTTTCAAAACTCCCGAGTTCCTCTGGCCTTATGGGAAGGGAAACCAGGAAGGTATTTCTGTTCAGGGAATAAGGCAGGCGGAAGAAGTGTCTTGGGGATATGAGGATCGGATCTACGTCAACAACCTCATAAGGATTGATTCCTTCCTCCGTGAGTATCCTTCCCAAAGGCTTGTTGACCTGTCTTGAAAGGTCTTCAGCAGGGTATTCCTTCAAAATTTTGCTCTCCAACCTTTCCCTCACGAACTCCTTGAGATAGAAAACTATTTTTCTCGCTAGCTCCGGGTATTGCTGTTTCGTTTCCTTGTAATCAACCCTTTCAGGGAACGATTCCCAGGGAATTCCTATGTGGAAACCCGTTCCCCCGGTAAACTTAAGGGATACGTTCGATATCCCGTGTTTCTTCAGACCCCAGATAAAGGACTCGCTCGCTATCTTTCCGTGCTCGAACAGCTTGCAGTCAACATCAAGAATAAGATCCCAGCCTATCCTGAGCTTGTCGTAGTTTTCCGAACCCAGGTTCATGGGCTGAGACCAGCGTTCGAGCGAGGAGTGAAACTCGACAATCCCGGTCTTGACCATTGCGAGCACGTCGTTCGGGTAGAGAATAACGTTCGGTCTTTGGGAGAAGTTCCCGTTCCTGAGAACACCTGTCACTTCCCTGTCCTTGCTGAAATTCGTAATGAAGTTCCTGATGTCCTCATTCGAGTAATAACCGTAAATTTCCTTTAAGTTCATGGTATAGTTTTGAAATTAAGGAATAAAAATAGAGGTAGTTTTATGGAAATTTGGTTCTTCGGACAAATTTGTCAATCTTTACCTTCTTCTTGCCTTTCTCTTCGCCTTTGCCTTTGCTCTTCTTCTTGCGGCCATTAATACACCCAAAATCTCTTATTTTATTTTATTTAATTTTATCTAATAAAAATGTTTTGAATTTTTTAGTCCAAAATACGTAAATTTATCATGAAAATTGTCTTCTCCAGGGAATGTCTGGAATACGATTCGCCTGGACACCCTGAATCGAGCGGGAGAATTCGAAAGATTTACGAACTTCTGAAAAATTTTAAAAAATTCGAATTCGTCAAGCCGGAGGAATGCGAAAGAGAGGATTTACTTCTCGTTCATTCCGAAAAGATGGTGGACACGATAAAGCACGGGAACTTCGTTAACTTCGAGACCCCTCCCCTCACGAATATCTACCGTTACGCGAAGCTTTCTGTCGGCGGCTCGCTTCTTTCCATGGAGATCGCCCTGAAGGAAGGCAAGTCGTTCTCGTTAATGCGCCCGCCTGGGCATCACGCTGGAAAAACGAATTTCGAGGGATTCTGTTACTTCAACAACATAGCGATCGCTGTCATGAAAGCGCTGAAAAGAATCGAAAGGGTCGGTGTTCTCGATATCGACTGCCATCATGGTCAAGGATCGCAGGAGATATTCCTTGGGAATCCGAAAGTGATTTACGTTTCCCTACACCAATACGGATTCTTCTACCCGGGAACAGGAAGGTATTCAGAACAGAACTGCTACAATTACCCTCTTGAAAGCGGGACAGGGGAGGGAGAATACCTTGACAAGCTCGAGGTGGGCCTGGAGAAAATCAGGAAATTCGATCCGGATTTGCTCGCGATATCTGCGGGTTTCGACACGTATGAAGGGGATCCGCTCGCGAACCTGAAACTCGAAATGGGGACGTATGCAAAGATCTCGAAAATGATATCCGAACTGGGAAAACCGAAATTCGCTGTCCTTGAGGGCGGTTACAGCGAAAAACTCCCGGAATGCGTTTACTCCTTTCTGAAAAATTTTTAAAACTTCTGGGGGATTTCTAACTATGGATTTCGGATTTGGAGGTTTCGAGACCTCGGCTTTTGAAACAGAATTGGAAGACTTCGAAGTAAAACAGGTTAAGAAGTTCGACAGGATTTACAAGGTAAGGGAAGGTGGAAGTATATGCGCGCAACCTGTCATAGATAGTGACAGGATATACATTGCTGCCATGGACAAGTATATTTACAGTGTTGACTGTGAAAGCGGGAAAGAGATATGGAGGTTCAGGGCAGGCGGGATTTTCCTTGATTCCTCTCCGATAATACACGGAAAAAACCTCTACGTTGGTTCTCACGACGGATATTTTTATGCTATCGACAAGAACACAGGCAGGCTTTCATGGAAGTTCAAGACAGGCGGGGGAATAAGCCTTAGTGCTTGCGCTTATGAAGGCATGGTGTATTTCGGTTCCATGGATGGGAATGTTTACGCTGTCGATTGTGAAACTGGCAAAGAAATATGGATCTTCAAGACAGGAGGCGATGTGATCTCAAGTCCTTCTGTGAAGGAAGGAAAAATGTTCATCGGGTCTTACGACAGCAATTTCTACTGCCTCGACGCGAAAACAGGCGAAGAGATATGGAGGTTCTCAACAGGAGGGGAAATTATCGTTTCAGGCAGATTCACGTTTTACAAGAACATGGTTTATGTGACCTCTTTCGATAACAACCTTTACGCTGTTGATATTGAAACGGGCAAGGATGTATGGAGGTTCAGAACAGGGAAATATGGGAATGCAACTTGTCCGGCGGTTCATGACGGCTTCCTGTATTATGGAGCGAGAGATGGGATATTCTATAGGATAGATGCGGAAACAGGGAAAGAAGTATGGAGGTTCAGAACCCAGGGAGAAGGGGTTATAGACAAGCATGCCTTAATCCATGATTCAAAGGTATACTTCGGTTCAGAGGACGGGAATATATATGTACTAGATACCGAAACAGGCAAAGAAATCTGGAGGTTCAGGACGGGAGGTCTTATCGGGACATCCGCTATCCTCTGGAAGGATTTCATATTCTTTGGGTCATGGGATTGCCATGTTTACAAGGTGAACATACAGACGCATGAAGAGGATTGGAGGTTTGCCAGCAGCAGCAGCACGCCTGCTTACATACCCCCGCCGTATGATGTTTTCAAAATGGAGATCAAAAAGGAAACCCATGTAGAGGAAGCAATAGAAGAGGGCAGGTACAAAAAGAAAAAGGAGGAGAGCGTTTCTCTTTCAGACTATCATATTGAATCGGAATATCATATAGAAAGCGAGTACAAGCAAAAATCTGATTACGACGTGGGTTTCGTGATGTTCGAAACCAATTTAAGTCCCATGTTTCAATTAATTCCTATGAACTCCGGCCTTACGACCAGAACAACTTTTCGCTAGCGTTTGGTCGAGGCCAGGCTGATTCTTTCGTTTTGCCGGCCAGCCGTGAATTTAATTAATAACGTAGATATAAAATAAAGATAGGTGAAAAGGAATGAAAATCCTGCTGTTGCATTCGGACTTCATAGAGTGGGAACCAAAGAAGAAGGCGATCAAGCAGGCGGAAGAGGTTGAAAAAAGGGTAAGCAATGTAAAGGATGTTCTTGTCGTCTTCTCCGCTGTGGAAAAAACGGACGAAGGAAAGGAGAAGATTATTATAGATAAAACTTCGAAGGAAATAGCGAATGTTATGAAAGAGGTCAGAGCGAAGAACGTCGTTGTCTATCCTTACGTTCATTTATCCACAAATCCCTCTTCTCCTTCGACGGCTCTTCATGTTCTGAAGGGGATAGAGACCCGCCTTAAGGCAAAGAAAGTCAAGGTTTACCGGGCTCCTTTCGGTTACTACAAGCGCTTCCAGATATCTGTTAAGGGGCATCCGCTCTCCGAGCTTTCCAGGGAGATCACGCCGGAGGCTGAGAAGGCGGGCGAAATTTCTGAGGCAGTGAAAAAGGAAAGGAAACTTCGCTCGGATTGGTATGTGATGGATAGGAAAGGGGTCTTGCATAAGTTAAGGATGGAGAAAGGAAAGGTTAAGGGGTTCGATTTCTCCAGGCATGAAAATCTTGAGAAATTCGCAATGTATGAGATGGCGAAAACAAGGAAGGTTGAGCAGGAGCCTCCACACATATCTCTGATGAAAAAACTCGAACTGGTTGATTATGAAAGTGGAAGTGATCCGGGGAATTTCAGGTTCCTCCCGAAGGGGAGGCTTGTCAAATCCCTCCTTGAGGATTTCGTCACGAGCAAAACGATCGATTACGGGGCGATGGAGGTCGAGACTCCAATAATGTACGACTGCGAGCATCCCGCCCTGAAAGATTATATAACCCGATTCCCTGCGAGGCAATACACGATCAGACCCCGAACAAGAAAGTCTTCCTTCGCTTTTCCGCCTGCTTCGGTCAGTTCCTAGCTTTGCACGAGGCGAATATTTCCTATCGTAATCTTCCATTAAGGATATACGAGCTAACAAGATATTCGTTCAGGGTGGAGCAGAGGGGGGAGCTTGCAGGACTCCGGAGGCTCCGTTCCTTCACCATGCCGGACTGTCATGCCTTCTGCAGGGATATTGAGGAGGCGAAGAAGGAATTGCTAATAAGGCTTGATCTCGCGAAAGACATACTTGAAGGTTCAGGGCTCCCGGTAAAAACAGACCTTGATTGTGCGCTGAGGATGGTGAGGGGTTTCTACAAGAAGAACAGAGTTTTCCTGAAATCCGTAGCCAAGAAAATCGGGAAGCCCGTCCTGATAGAGATGTGGGACAAGCAGTTTTTCTATTTCATTTTCAAGTACGACCTTAACTTTGTTGACTGCCTGGGTAAAGCGGCCGCGCTCACTACGGACCAGATAGATGTTGAGAATTCGAAACGTTACGGAATCACGTACATGGACAGGGACAACAAGCATAAGTATCCGATCATCCTACACCTTTCGCCTTCCGGGGCAATAGAACGCATGATATACGCTTTGCTCGAAAAGGCGCACATGGAAGCAAAGAAAGGGCGAAATCCAATCCTTCCCCTGTGGCTTTCCCCTGTGCAGGTGAGGGTGATACCTGTTTCTGAGAAGTTTCTGAAGGAAACAGAGAAGGTAGCGAAGGGGATAGAGAAGGAGAACATACGCGTTGATGTGGATGATCGAAACGAGAGTGTCCAGAAGAAGATAAGGGATTCCGAGCTAGAATGGATTCCCTTCGCAGTGGTTGTTGGCGAGAAGGAACTGAAAGACAAAAAACTTGCTGTCAGGTTCAGGGAAACGGGAAAGGTCCGGAGGATAACAAAACTTTCGTTGGTCAAAACAGTTAAAAGGGAAATTGAGGGGAAGCCCTTCAAATCACTTCCCCTGCCCAAGCTTGTTACGAAAAGGCCCGTATTTATTGGTTGATACTATGAACATCATATTTCTCGGTTCTCCTGGAATAGGTAAGGGAACGCACGCGGAGATTGTAGCGAAGAAATTTGGAATCCCCAGAATATCGACCGGGGAGATAATGAGGGATGATGTCAGGAACGGGACGGATCTGGGAAACGAGGTAAGAAATTACATGGACAGCGGGGAGCTCGTTCCGGATGAGATCGTGATAGACATACTCAAGAAAAGGATAAGTCAGGGCGATTGCAAAAAGGGATTCGTGCTTGACGGCTTCCCGAGAACTGTAAACCAGGCGGAGGAACTCGAAAGGATAACGCATATAGATTTCGTTTTGAACCTTGTCGCATCCCACAAGGTGATAACAGAGAGGATAACCGGAAGGCTGACCTGCAGGAAGTGCGGAGCAATCTATCATATGAAAAACATCCCGCCAAAGAAGGAGGGGGCATGCGATAAATGCGGCGGAAAGCTCTACCACAGGGAGGACCAGACCAGGGAAGCGGTAGAGAAGAGGCTCGAGCTTTACGAGAAGCGGACGAAGCAGCTGATCGAATACTACAAGAAGAAGGGGATACTAATAGATGTGAACGTTGAGGGGGGGAAGAACGAAGTTGCGAAGAGGGTGGATAACGCAATAAAGGACTTCAGGAAAGAAAGGAGCGTGTGATAATGGAGAGAACGTGCATAATAATAAAGCCTGACGGGGTGAAGAGGAATCTGATAGGGGAGATCACCAACCGCCTAGAAAGGGAAGGGCTCAACGTCCGCGCGATCAAAATGATAAACGCGGAGATCGAGACCCTCCGGAAGCATTATTCCGCGCATGTGGACAAGCATTTTTACCAAGGTCTGGAAGCGTATCTAATGGAAGGCCCTATAGTGGCGATGGTGTTCGAGGGATTCGAAGCGATAGAGAAGGCGAGGGATCTTATAGGTCACACAGATCCCGGGCAGGCCAGGAAAGGAACGATCCGCGGGGATCTCGGAGAGGACTCGCTCGAGCGAGCGGACAGGGAGAAGAGGAGCGTGAGAAACCTCATCCACGCCTCGGGAACGAAAGAGGAAGCGGAATCCGAAATAAATCTATGGTTCAAGAAGGAAGAGATTCTGGAGTAGCTGATTCTTAATTTTATAACCTTGATTAACCAATTAAATATTGTAAAGAAGGCAAAAGGGGATTGGTTTGGCTGGATTAGATCCGAAAACAAAAAGTTATCTTGGTTTTCATATATACAGATACGTAAAGTCCAAATACAGACCTCATCTTAGCGATAAGGAGAAAGGTGCTGTTATCCATGAAATCTTTGATGAAGTCCATGAACTTGTAAGAAAATTCGGTGAGAGTAAAGTTGAATGGAAAGAAAAAATTTTTGAAGAGATAAGGGAAAATTGGGAGACGGGAGCAAAGAAAGATATTGTTGACTTGATAAAAAAAACTTTTGAAGATTACGAAAGGGGGAAGAAGGAAGAGGAGAGAATCGAAAGGGAAGTATCCAAAAAGAAAAGAATTAAAATAAAACACACCCCATATACCTGTACGTATGAAGGGTGTGAAGGTAAAGTTCTGGAATACGAGTATGAAGATGGGGAAAAAGTATATTACTGCGAAAAAAACCCAGACGAACATTTCTGGTTATCACAAGGGGATCTGAAAGAGGAAACAGAAAAATTTGCAGAGAGAAAGGTTGGGGAAGGTATAACAGAGCCCAAACCTCCTCACGAGGGTATTGCTGAAATTGATGCTTTGTTCAAGGAGATGTCTGGCTATCCAAGCATGAGCAAAATAATAAAGGCACTAAAGAAAAAAGAGGAATGGAATAAACTGAGTATGGAAGACAAAAAGGCTTATGTTTCTAAATTCTTGAAGCATCCCGCATTGAAAAATAAAATCAAGGGATTACAGGGGAAGAAACGGAAGCTCGGCTTTTTACCTGTTCCTTGGTGGGCAAGCCCTGAATACTACGAAGAGGCTAACGTATTAACGGGTTTCCAGGAAAGGAAAGAGGAAGCTGCAATTGAAATAGGTTATGAACGTGACAAACTGAGAAAAAAATACGGACCTTGGAAGTGGTGGTTGAGACCGAAATATTATGCGGAAAAGAATGCTAAGGTTGGCGAGCTGAGAGACAAATATTACATGGGTGGCGGTTTTGGATCTGAGGAGGAAGCGTTCCTGCGAGGGAGGCTGATAGGTGGTATTAACAGGATCGCGGGGAGGCATAGTGATCATGTGAGGGGAGTGATGCCAGCAATCGTTATTTTCGGCCTGGGCGCGGTCATATCGGCCATTCTCGGATCGCTCATGTTCTTCTTTGCCTTCTGTTCCATCGCGTTCCAGCAGCTCATGCCGCCCGCGAAGGAGAAGACCGACAATGAAGGGAAGGGGATCGGGGAATGGGAGAATCTGGGATCCGCTTACCTTAGATCGGTTTTCAAATGCACCGCCATCATTCTGTTCGCGCTGGGAATAGGTCAAACGAATCTTCCGTTCGCCAACATCTTCCTTATGCTGGTCGCTGTCGGAGGGTACGCGGCGATGAAGGTTACCTACCATTCAAAAAGACCTGATGAGTTGGTGGAGTCGTTCATAAGGTTCGGTTTCCTGGGCATTCTCGCGATCCCCTGGTTTATATTCGCCCAGATATTTGGTTCGATGACCCTGGGTTTGTTAGCGCTCATGTTCTTCGCAGTGCCTCCCATAAAGGTAGGGGGAGAAACCGAAGCGATTGAAAGGAGTTTTGCCTACCAGATATGGAAGCCCATATTCATGGTGGGAATGATAATAGTTCTGGTATCGAGCGGTGCCATACCGATAAATCTTGGTATTTTTAACCTGGGATGGGCACTGGAGGGCTCGCTCGCCTACATATTCCTGTACATATGGATTGTTTCTTTCCTGGCGGGAATTTTCACATCCCCTGAGAATTTACCGAGTATAGGGATTATTGTCCTGATAGTGACTACCGTTATCTTTGGGTTGGGTCCAGGGGCGCAGAATGTGGGGATCGCCCTGTTCGGGCAGTGGTGGCCCACTGTTCACAACACGGTCACGGAATTCACCAAACCTATCGGCGATCTATTCTATCAGCTCAGCCAGACCTTCGGACAGACCCTGTTCATGATTACGAACCCCATGGGGTTCGCCCAGCAGATCACTGAAGGGACGTACGTTGAGAATCCGATGGGTCCCACGGGAGCGTATGGTTTGGAGATCAATAATCTCCATATAGATGGCATTTACGTGGGAGAAGTCTTCTCCATAAGGTTCGAGCTTAACAATAAGGGAAGCTTTGACGCAAGGAATGTTAACCTGGAGATATTGACTAGCATTGAGAAATTTAAAGAGATATATGATCAAACCGAACAGAGAATAGATTTGGTCAAGAGCGAAAAGGCAAAGAAAGAGAATTACATAGAATGGTTTAACTACACGTATCCCATTACTAACCGGCCGGTTTTCGAAAAAATAACCAAACAGGACATAAAGCCGAGATTTCTGTTCGGGAAGATAGACTGCGAAGGCCAAACAAGCATAAAGAAAATGTTGGGTATAACGACCGCGGCTGGCGCGGCTTTGAGGGAGAAATTCATCCCCTTCATGGCAAGGATAAAATACGAGTACGAGGTTCATTCAAACCTTCAGATAGAGGTACTTTCCAAGCAGGAATGGGATTCTAGGGTTCGAAACGGTGTACTTATAAGAGGACAGAAACTGTCTAGGATTTCTACGGCTCCAGCGAAGCTTTCGATAGGGGCGATGGACCAGCCCATACCGGAAAACTTTCCCATGTTCATAGGATTCAATCTGAGTTCAGAGGAAGGGAGAAACAGCAAATTGGGGGTGGCAAATGTTAGGGTGGAACTCCCGGAAGGGTTCGTGAAGGACAAGAATATGTTGTGCACGGAGAAGAAAAAGCCTTACACAGACAAGGGTATAATTGATGGCAAATGGGTTATTGAATGGGAACTGGGAGAGGATGAGCCGAAGCACGTGATATGCTTTTTCAATGCCCCGGAAATAGGTGATGTTCCTTCCAAGACCTTCACTATCTCTGCATCCGCAACCTATACGTTTTACAGGTGGGACAGGGATGACACACTGATCAACTTCCTGGATGCGTGCGAGGAGAGCAGGGGGGAGGAGACAGAGAACGTCAGCTCTATAAAGCCGGGCGATGCAGGATACTGCAAATCCCAGCCAGATGGTTTGTGTAAAGAGGTTGGGGAAGGCGGGTGTTTTTACGGAGGCGCGTATTATTGTGACCGCACCGCCTTCTATAAGCCCA
>SMTZ1_10007836_pt1 | contig 11882 bp, 9 predicted proteins | sample DeeMarSWOR136_30_FD_25667 | JGI IMG/M metagenome (IMG submission 25667) | reverse complement strand
AATACGGAGGACTGTAAGTGGCTGATACAAAATTTAGTAAGTATATTCTGAAAGGTAAGGCGGATGGAAAATCAACGGCCGGGGAAGCTCCAGTGGCACCTGCGGTTCTGGAAGGTCTTGAGGATTGGGGAGGAATCCATCAGAGGATATGCTGGAAATACATATCACAGCCAAATCTCCTTGTAGAGGAACCTCATTCACATGACTTTGAAGAGTTCCTGATATTTCTTGGAAATAATCCGGCTGACCCAAAAGATTTCGATGCAGAAATAGAGATTTCACTGGGCGAAGAAGGAGAGAAGCACGTAATAAACACTGCTTCTGTGGTCTGTATTCCAAAAGGATTAACTCACTGCCCTCTAAACTTCAGGAAGGTCGGTAAGCCGGTAGTGTTTTCAAATATCTATCTTGCTCCCGATTATGTACGAATTCCGGCATTGGTTAAACCTTCTTCGCCGGTCACACAGGGCGGGTTAAAGTACGGCAGGTATGTATTGAGAGAACCGAAGGGAAAGGAGCCGCGGAAACTGGACACGGAAGAGTGGGGTGTGAGTATAAACGAAGAAATACTGGCTGAAACGGGTAAATTCAACTGCAATTTTAATTTTCTGGCTATTCTGGGGCCTCATGTCCTGCCGGACCCTCCCCATAAGCATGATTGCGACGAATTTCTGTTTCTCATCCCTGCTGGTTATGAGAGCTGGCCGGACCTCGGAGGAGAAGTTGAGATAGCGATGGGTGAAGACTGGGAAAAGCAGTCTATCACCACGGCGGCCGTTATCTGCTTGCCAAAGGGAGTTCAGCACTGTCCGGTCTATATGAAGAGGGTAGACAAGCCGTTTTACTGGGGACATATGCTGCCTGTCTCCTCATACGGTTCCAGTGCATACAATCCAGAGATACCCATCTAATCTACCAGTTACCCATTATTTTCATGCATCTCTTTGTTTTTTCGGTGGAAATCCGGATATACCACTGTGGCTTGGAACTGCCGGCCACTCTGATGCCTTTGTCGAATAATGTTTTCAAAAGCAAGTAATAAACGGCTCTCTTTTCACCGGTAATACCAGTCATTACAGATACTCTATTTAATGGCTGGACATCAGCGCTTATATTATTCCCGGCCTTATGTTCTATCAATTCGGGCGTTGCCCAAACCGTATTTATAATGTAATGCCGCGCATCCCGGTAATGTTCTGCCAGCGCCCGGATGTATCCATCGATGCAAGCATCGATACCCCGGTTTCCGGGTGACATGAATACCTGCCTCGAAGCCGTGTGCGTTAGCATACTTGGATACTGCCTTGACTTTGACGTTACGGCAGACTTTATACTTACCGAAATTCCGGTCTACCGTACTGTCCGGCCTACCACTCTGATAAGATGAAACCTGAACTTAGCGAGAGAACCACACGCCTGGGGAAGGCACCAATCTGGAAACTGATTTTAAGCCTTAGTCTGCCCGGGATGGTGGCAATGGTGACCATGACTCTTTACCACCTCGTCGATACTTTCTGGGTATCGAAGCTTGGTCATGAAGCGATTGCTGCCCTGGCCGTTATTATGCCCATACAGGTAGTAATAATAGCCGTCGCGCTGGGGAGCGGAATCGGCATAAGTTCTTTGACATCACGGCGGTTTGGCGAAGGCAATATTGAGGTTACCAACCATATCGCCGGACACTGTTTCACGATATCTATATCTGTGGGCGTTTTCTTCATATTTCTGTTTACCACTTTTACTCGACAGTTATTGAGCATCGGGGGTGCCACCCCGGACATAATGGATTATGCGGCGCAATACCTGAGAATGGTCACCTTCGGGGCGCCATTTCTAGTCTTCTCGAATAATACCAACGAACTGCTGCGCGGTTCCGGAGACGCCCTGCGGCCGATGATATTCTCCATTACCGGCGCTGTATTGAATATGATACTGGACCCTCTTCTGATATTCGGTCCGGGACCTTTTCCGGAAATGGGTATTGCCGGCGCCGCTCTGGCTACAGTTATCTCCCAATTCACCGGTGCACTGATTGCTTTCCTTTATATTGTCGTCTTGCGCAGGTCGGCTTACCGGATAAGGCCGGGGCATTTGAGGCCGAGTCTCTCAATTCTGCGTAATATCTACAGCGTCGGCTTTCCGACAATGATAATCGAGTTTACCCAGAGCGCTATCTTTATCCTTTTAAATCAGGTGCTTTCAGGCTTCGGTTCGGTAGCCCTGGCAGCGGGCGGCCTGGCGATGCGGATTATCGACTTCGCTTACATGCCTGTTTTCGGAGCTTCACAGGGGCTATTACCTATCGTTGGTTTTAACTACGGCTCACGTCTCTGGCATCGTTTATGGGGAGCGGTACGTCTCGCTTCTCTGGGGTTGGCGGTAATACTGGGAGTTTTTACTATATTCGCTGTAATCTTCAGCCCGCAGATTATCGGTATTTTTACCGATAAGGCGGAACTGATAGACCAGGGTATAACAGCAGTACGTATTTTCCTGTCCGCAGTGTGTGTTTTCGGCCCGTCGTATATGTTTATCACGACATTTATGGGTCTCGGGAAAGGTAAAGACGTCTTCTTCCTTTCTGTGGCACGTCAATTGATGTTTATTATATCCCTGCTTATACTGCCCCGATTTCTGGAAATTAACGGAGCCTGGATGTCAATGCCGGTTTCGGATTTTGCAGGATTTATCATCGGTGGGTTCTGGCTTATGCGGGAATATAAGATATTGCGGAAGTTAATGAGCTGGGTTGACCTGGCTGGTGAAACAGAATTATCAGGTTGACGCTTTTCATTTAATAGAAGCCTGATTAAAATGTTGGCCAGCAAGTGTAAAGAGTCCGGAGGTACGACGAATGGATATGAAGCTTAAAGAAGATTTTATAACTTCCTGGAGGAAATACTTTAACAACGCAGAACTCCCGATCACTTTTTACTATACGGACGAGAAAGACCGTGCCGAATTTGCCGGTCCGGAATCTACGGCAAGGTGTATTGTCGGCGCACTGAAAAAAGTACGGGAGGGCGAATCATTTACCTTCAATGACGAGTCGGTCCGTTGCCCCGGAGGAAAGAGGTACCTGGGCTTTTCTGAAAACCTGAGCCCTGATTTCGAATATTTCCTGTCTTACGGAATTCCGGGGAAGCTGGAGGGTGAGCGTTATAAGAAAAACCCGGAAACAGTAAGGGAGTATTCTCAGCACAGTCCGAAGTTCAAAGCTCCCGGGCGTTACATAGTTTTCAAGCGCTGGGATATGCTTAAAGAGAAGGACACACCGGAGGTGGTGATTTTCTTTGCCAGACCGGATGTTTTGTCCGGCCTGTATACCCTAGCTAATTACGATACTGTAGACCTTAACAGTGTTATTGCCCCCTGGGGTTCCGGCTGTTCCTCTATCGTGCAAAATCCTTATCTGGAAAAAGATTCTCCGAAACAGAGGGCAGTCATCGGGATGTTTGATGTTTCGGCACGCCCGTTCGTTGCTCCTGACGAGCTCAGCTTCTCCGTGCCGATTAAAAAATTCGCCGATATGGTGGGAAATATGGAGGAAAGCTTCCTGATAACTAATTCCTGGAAAGTTATACAGAAGAGGATAAAATAACCGGGCGGATGCTATATAAAATAGGTGATTTCTCCAGACTTTGTCGTGTTACGGTTAGAACACTACGGTATTACGATGAACTCGGCTTGCTTAAACCGGTACGGGTAGACCAGTCAACCGGCTATCGCTATTATTCTATCGAACAGTTACCCAAACTGAACCGCATTGTAATGCTGAAGGGTATCGGCCTGTCACTCGATGACATCAATGTCTTATTGCATAATGAGATGCCATTGGATTATATCAGGCAGTTATTGCAGGTAAAAAAGTCGGAGATACAGGAGCGCGTGAATCAGGATAGCGGGAGACTTCGCCAGGTGGAAGTGTGGCTGGATAAAATCGGTAAGGAAGGCTTAATGCCGACCGACTCAAATATACAAAGAAAGTCCATACCGGAGCTAAGGGTTATCAGCAAACGTGAAACAGGCACCTACAAAGAGACGACCTATAAACTTTATATGGAGTTAAGGCAGCAGCTTGACCGTCCGGAGAACCAGGAAACAGCGAAAGTTACCGGTCCGGTGACGGGACTCTTTTACGATGACGAGTACAAAGAAGAAGATGCCGATATTGAAATCGCTCTACCGGTATCCGGTGAAATATCCGTGAGTGACGTTAGCTTCGAAGTCAAGACTCTGCAGAAAATCGAGGCCGTTTCGGCTATTCACAGAGGCCTCGACGACAGCATCGGTAAAACTTATGCTCAAATCATGGAATATGCCGAAGAACACAAGTTAGACCTGGTCACACCCATCCGCGAATTGTATTTCACATATCTTGAAGAAATCCCCGACGATGATGCAATGACGGAAATCCAGTTTCCCATTAAGGAGCCTGCGCTGTATTCAGAGGGGAATAAAGAACAATAGTAGCCACATTATAAAAGTCAGGTTAAGCAAACCTGTAAGCCGAGTTACAGGTCTATTTGTCATTGTTTTTCCACCTTCTTATCGTATTTTTGGTTATCATATCATAGATGGCTTGTTTAAAACGAACAAACGCCGCTATAAGCGTTTGATGATGTGAGAGTTCGAAAATTGAATGACTAAAATAGCGTATAACTTACGAGCCTGTCGAAAAACCCTGGACGTCGTTTGCCCATCAGGCTCTGTAGCCATTTTTTAGTAGAAAAGTCTCTACACCAATATTGGGTCATAACACTTCCTATTCTTCTTATCATCCATTCATTCACACCGGTTATCCATAAGCCAGCCTGGCTATCTTCCTGAAGTTGTGGCCGATGCAGACCAGCTGCCATAATAACTTCACCTTCTCTAAACCCCGGTACCGGAATCTCCTGAATCGGAAGATATCCTTAATCTCGCCGAAGACATGCTCAATCAGGCAGGCCTTCTTCAGGATTATAGGGCCGGTATCTGGCGTTCATTAGCTCTGTCCTTCCTGCCTGAGATTACTTAATTATACCTCAGAAATCAGGCAGATAAGGCTATTTCAACAGAGGTTTTTCGACAGGCTCATTAATTATACGTAGACTATCAAGGAGGAAACTAAACAGTTTATTGCACGCTATGAACATTATGTCCATGCTTTCATCCCAATGTTTATTCAGGCTTATTGTTTTCCTTCCTAGTTCAATTTCACTAAGTTGTATTCACGACACTGATTACTAATCTATCTCAAACCATTTTGTCCCACAGTCACTGCATTGGCATTCCCACTTATAGTAGTATCCGTAAGTATTCATTTCCTTTTCACTGAGGGGACCTTCTATTATAGTCTTAGAAACTAATATACTAGAACAGCGGGGGCATTCGTCTTTTCCATATTTATAAGTATCAATATCTTCTTCAACTTTTTCTCTCCTACCCTCAACCTTTTGCTCAGCCGGTTCCCTAAATACAACATTCTCCTCAGTTGGTTCCCTTGATACTGCAAATGCAAAAAAGCCAAACAAGACCTGTAGAATAAAGAGCGGTATAGATGGCAGTATAAAGCATAAAAACAGAATAGCATCCTCCCAGACAAACCAACTACATATTACGACATAGTAGCAATAACCGGCTGGTATCGAAATCAACCAGAAAGCAATCCTCCACCCAGAACTTAAAAATAAATCCTTAATAAATCTCCATGCTTTAAATGCACTGATACCAAGAACAACCTGCAGAATAAAAAAGAATCCTATCGGAAGGATGACATCCCCTTCTTCAACTAGCAAATTATGCCAAAAAAGGGTACCGTAACAAATGCTAGCCGGTATAAAACTTGAGCAGAAAGCAATCATCCATCCTTTGTCTTTAGTAGATTCGTCCTGCCTAAACACATGAATGGCAAGTAAACTTTGCAGAATGAAGAAAAAGGTAATTGGTAACAAGCAATAGATAAACCATTTTTCAATAAACCAGGTACCATCTCCGGGTAAAAAAACCAGTTTACCATCAATGAGCATCCCTTCGGCTAACCATGTGGCACTTATTCTAAATATGTACCATATGCTTAGACCATAGCAAAGAGTAACCGGAATCCAACTTGTCCAGAAAGTTATTTTCCATTTCTTTTTTGTCATCATTAACCTTGTCTTGGATGCTATAGATATTGGTATTCAAATATAATCCTCTATTGAGAACCTGTCAATGTATAAAGAGAAGGTTTTTACATTCAAACCGAGAAGCTAAACGGTATTGCCCACGAGTACGCATGATGTGACAAACATCCCGATGAATGTTACACCACAATAAATTTAGCTTTAAATAAGATTCAAAACGCTTGACCTAACAGACATCACGAAGAATGTTACACAGCAATAAATATGAGCCTGAAACCATAATAATAGGGTAAGTGTTTGCTCCGCCTTTAAAGTATTAACTTACTCTAGCTAGGAACTCTTTGACATGAGGTAATACTACATTAATTCGGGAGGCTGTTTGCATATGGTCGAGACCGGGTAAAAATATAAAGGTCGAATCAGGAAGACGTTTACTGGCTTTCTCGATTGCTGAGAATCCCGGGTCAAATTCACCAGCAAGAAGAAGAAAAGGTCTATTCATAACTGGCAGGTCATTTTCCCTGTAAGGCCAGGGAGTCCTTAAAATGGAGACAAGCGCCTCACAGTCATTCACAAGCAAGCGTGTTTTCATATCAGGAGTTAACGATCCAGTCTGTTCAAATGCTGCAACTAATGCCTCTGGACCGGCCTCCAGAATCCTGATACGGTCTCCGAGAAAATCAGGATTCTGTCCCCTTGCTCCAATTCCTGCTGCTATAAGTGACTTGACTCTCTCAGGAAAATGTATAGCCAGTTCAAAAGTAACCCGTCCGCCATAAGAGTAACCGAAAAAGTGAGTACTATCGATACCAAGCTCGTTCAAAACAGCGATAACATCACCAGCCCGGTTCTTCATGGTATAGGCTTCCGGGTCATGGGGTTTATCACTTTTTCCATGTCCCCGGGCGTCCATCAGTATTATCCGGTAATCATTTTTAAGCGAATCTACATAACCCCATTCTCGCTAGTCTTCCAGAGAACCGGCAAAACCGTGATGCAGAACCAGCGGCGGGCCTTCTCCCTCAACCTCGTAGTAGATTTTAACTCCATCAATCTCAGCTATCGGCATTTTAAAGTTCCTGTTATCAGGATATATTACAGGGGACCTTCAGTAATTATCAGCGAACACCAGCAATCTATTTCCCATCAGATTGGTTTTTAAAATTAAAGCTAAGCCTTCAGAATTTCCTTATGCTTTAAAGCACGTTCCAGCGATGGTTGCATCTTCATGTCCCGAAATTCGGCAATTGTGAAGTCAAGGTGGTTAACCGCCTCTGACTTTTCATCCGGATAGTTCTCAAGGAGCAGTTCAGCTATTTGAAGCCGGGTGAGAGCCAGTTCCGGGCGGAATCTCATCGCGGTAGCGACTTTGATGGCTTCCTGGTAATGGATACGAGCCTCTTCAGGTCTGCCAAGCAGGGCTGCTGCCGCTCCAAGATGACGAAGTATGCAGGTCATGCAAAAATAACTCGTTGCTTTGATACCAGTACCAGCCAGGCGGTGAAGTAGAAATTCAGCCGCCTCTTTATGCTTTAAAATAACAGCAGCCTCTAGTAACATGGCATCAATAAATGCCGGGGTTTTATCCTCATCGGAATCCATACTGGAGCGTTTTAGTACGAAATCTTCTAATATTCCAAGAACATCAGTGTTGCGACCGAGGTTCGCTAGGCAGATAACACTAGCCACAGTTTCTTGAGGAGAAGGTAGAAATTGTGTCAGCTGAAGGGCTTCTTCAAATCTACCTGTAAAGATATAGGGTGTAAGACTGAAGAAAGCAGCGGCTATTGAGGCAGACTCAGAAAGCCCCATTTCCTCACCGCTATTCTGCATGTATCGGCTTATCTCTACAGCTTCCTCCAATCGACCATCGAGAGTAGCCAGGAACAGTTCACCTCGCATAACCAGTAACTGTAAAATCGGCTGTGCACTGCGTTCACTAAGCTCACGCACTTCCCCAAAGAATTCCTCGGCACGCTGCCGCTGGCCAGCCTCAAGGAAGGTGCTGGCCATATGGAATAACGCAGTACCCAGTGTCGTCATGTTGATTTCGTTACGCGGTATTGCTACCAGTTCCTCGGCCAGACGTACTCGTTCTTCCAGTTGCTGTGGTGCTGCATACATAGAGTACATAAAGGCAGACATCCAGAATGCGTTATTGTTGCCGAGTTTACGGGACAGGTCAAGGGCATGCCTTAGAAGAGAGAGCCCTTCTTTAAATTGGCCTCTACCACATTGCACTGTGCCCAAGAATGCATCCGCCCAGGCACGATCCACCGTATCTGGCGCAGCATAACGGTCAGCTCGCTCTGCCCATTGAGCGAATTCAGGAGTATTCGCGGCCAGAGTAGTTCCATAATTGGCTAGTGCCACCATTGCGAATAAGCATACACGGGAGGAACGTTTATGGTCGTTTAAAAACTCGGCAAGCGATAACGCCGCCGGTAATTCAACATCAAGAGCCCGTCTGGGTTCTCCAGCTACCGTCAGGGCATAACTCAAAGACCGCAAAAGGTCACACTGCTTCTCTTTATCATCCGGAGCAAGTACTTCCTGCACTTTTAGCACATGCTCCAGTAATCGTACATTCTCCCCATAAGCATAGACACTCAGCGCTCTTTTTGCTGCCATCTCACCGTAGCTAACAGCCTTCGTCAGGTCGTCCACTTCTGTTGAGTAAGAGAAGTGTTCGGCCAACTCAGCAGCGTGTTCCTGTAAGCGGTTAGAATACACTTCCTCAAGGACCCGGGCTACCTGCTGGTGGAGCCGAATACGCCTTGGAGCTATATTCTCTTCATAAAGTACCGTCCGAAAGAAGGCGTGGGCAAAGCGGTAAGTTATAGCCGCTCCAATGGCAGAACGTTCTTCAACAACTGCCACTCTTTTGGCTGCTTCCAGAGAGGTAAAGACTTCTTCCTCGGACAGCCCGGAAACTTTCTGAAGTATATCGGGACGGAACTCCCTGCCTATGACAGCTGCAATCGATAGCAACCTGTTACACTCTTCGCTCAGATTCGAAAGGCGTCTGCCTATTACATCCCTTAATCCCTCAGGGATATTCATATCAAGGGGCGCCGTACCGGCGGTTATCATCTTACCGCCCTCTTTTCTCAGCAACTTCTCTTCGGTGAGGTACCTGACTACTTCCTGGACAAATAACGGATTGCCTTCTGTCTGACGGTGTACGGCATCGGCTAGTCCCAGGGGAACATCTTCCCTGGTTATACTCTCCAGCATACGCTTGACTTCATCCACATTAAGCCCGCGCAGCAGAACACGTCCGTATGTAGAAACACGTCTAAGCTCGGCCAGTGCCGCCGACAGTGGATGATTCCTGTCAACTTCGATGTCACGATAGGTACCCACAATCAGCAGCCTTTTATTATTAAGGTTCCTTGATACATACGAAAGCATCTCCAGGGTACCTTTATCGGCATCATGGAGATCTTCAAGGATGATAAGCATCGGTTTTACTGTGGCTGCATTTGATAAGAAACTTGTTACCGACTGCATTAACCGGTACCTGTCTTCTTCGGGATTCTCGGCTTCTCTCGGTTTTATCTTGAGCTTCTCCCGTATCTCCGATACTATCCTGGCGACATCGGTAGCACCTGTACCAAGTTCTTTCCTTAGGTCTTCTACCTCTCTATCAAGTACATACGACCTCAATGCCTCGACGAAGGCAATATAGGGTATTGATAACGAGCCTTCTTCATAACAGTGTCCAATTAGTGTCTTGCCACCTCTTAATGTGACAAAGGTTGACAACTGGTCACAGATTGAAGTCTTGCCTATACCCGGTTCTCCCACCACCATCACCAGTGCCCCCTGACCGGATATAGCTCCATCGAAGGCAGAATGTAATTGTTTTAACTCATTCTCTCTCCCAACAAAGTATCTCCTGTAGAGGGGATTCTCAGTAGGTGCCTGTGTCTCTATAGTAGATTCCTTTATATCACCCTTCTCTATCGATTCAAAAGCGCTATGAACATCTCTTGCCGATGATGGTCTCTTCTCCGGGTCTTTCTCCAGCAGCTGCAATATCAGTGTCTCAATTGCCGGAGGCAGATTGCCGCGGTGCCAAGTGGGGGATATGGGGGGAGTATTTATATGCTGGCCGATTATTGCCACTGAGTCATCACCTACAAATGGAGGTCTTCCTGTTACCATCTCATAGAGCATCGCTCCCAGTGAATAGAGGTCGGCTTTGGTAGTGATCTCACCTCCCATAGCCTGTTCAGGAGGCATGTAGTAGTAAGTGCCGACCATCATCCCTTCGTGAGTCAGTCGGGATATATCTGCTACCATGGCAAGACCGAAGTCGCCTATCTTGACCGTGCCGTCCTCACTCATCCAGACATTGCCGGGCTTGATGTCCCGGTGGATGATTCCCTTGGAGTGGGCAAACTCCAGCCCGAGGCAGACTGACTTTCCTATACTTATAACTTGTTCGAGAGCCATATCGTAGATAGCCATGATGTTTGGATGGTCGCCGAGCTTTGCCATCGCCCGGGCTTCCCTGGTGACGCGCTTCCTGGCACCTTCATCCATGTTTTCAGACTTTATCAGGTTAAAGGCAACATCTCTATCAAGGACTGTATCAGTTACCAGGTAGACCTTCTTCTTTCCGCCCTCACCCAGTTTTTTCTTGACCTGGTAGCGACCTTTGACGAAGGAAGTAGGTTCAGAGGTAGAAGGTTCAGCAGGTGCTGGTGGTAAATCGATTAGAGATCGACCACACTTGTCACAGAATTTGCTATCTTGAGTATTTGGATGTCCGCACTCAGGGCATACAAGCTCAGACTGGAGCGATATTCCACATTCCTTACAGAACTCCGCTTCATCGCGATTCTCCGTCTGGCATTGTGGGCACTTCATATTAAACAGCCTTCTTAAAGCCAATTTTGCTTTTATAGTTTATTATCGCATTATCTCAAAGTCAAGCTATAAAAAGCCGTGCCTTAATTTTAACTATACACTGGAAATGGTAAGTTGATCCTGCGTTACTTTCCTTAAATGACCATCTCAAGCCAGACACCAGAACAATGTCGGTTCGTCCCTGGGTAAAAATTGACTGTGTCTCCAAGCTATTTACTGTTGAACTTGCTATATTGACACGTCCGGTGTCATTGCTTAAAGTATCTCTAATCTGGTCACATATGGCTGCCAGTATGAATCCAATTACTGCAGATACTGGACTACTTCAGAACCGGCAGGTGCCGATAAAAGTACAGGATGAGGTGATAGCATGGCAATAGTCACAAAGGATACTAAAAAGGGAGAAGTTTTTACCGGTAAGCCAAAGAAAGTTAATTGGGAAAGAATATGGACTTTCTCAGGCGGGCCTTTTAATGCGGAAGGATGGCCGAGAAAGAATATTCACACAGACCTTGAATTTGCCACTGCTTGCGGTTTGCCTTCCAAGGTGGCGACCTCGGCTACCCAGTTTCAAGGCTATGTAGTACAGTTAATGATCGATTTATTCGGAATGGAGTGGTTATCATATGGCACAATGGATGTGAAATTTATACGCATCGTTAATGCCGGAGATACATTGCTAGCCAGAGCCGAACTACAGTCGAAGGAAATCGAAGATGATGTAACAACATTCACTCTGAATGTAGATTGTGAGAATCAGAGAGGCGAGAAGGTGCTTGTTGGTCTAGCCACTGGTTGTACAGGATGGACGGGTACATTCAGATCAGAGGAATACAATAAACGATTGGCCAACCTGAGAACTCTCTGTGAAAAGCTTTCTATAGCGGAAACGCCGCA
>SMTZ1_10015947_pt1 | contig 11883 bp, 6 predicted proteins | sample DeeMarSWOR136_30_FD_25667 | JGI IMG/M metagenome (IMG submission 25667) | reverse complement strand
TATCAAGTGGCGCCAGTCCCGCAAGGGCTATTATGTTCCCGAATCGTTCGCCCCTCGACCACCAGATGGCTCTATTCTGTGGGGCTATGCCATGGCTTACCGGCTGACGGCCGACAAAGTGCACTGGCGGATGGTGAGACAGATTTGCCGGCAGATTGGTCTCGGTGACATAGGTCAGCCTGATGGTAGTGAAAGAGCACTACACTTCGCGACCACTCACAATAATTGGCGAACGATATACGCATTGTTGGAACTCTACCGGGCGACGGATGACCGCGTATTATTGAAACTCGGGTGCCGCATCGCCGACAACATTCTGACGATGCAGACAAAGACGGGTTTATTTCCGCGTCCGGGACGTATATGGGCACGCACCGGTGATGAAATCCCACTGGCTCTCTTGCACCTTGCCGCGGCCATCAATGGCAAGAGCTCATTGCTGCCGCCAGCCATTTTTGACAGTCGTTTCTTTCATTGTGAATACCACGGCCAGCTCGAGGAGCATCAGAAGAAACGTGACGACAAACGGACGTATGATAACTATGTATTCTACGGTGGACCTTAAGGCAGGGCGCTAAAGAAAAGTGAAATTAGGTCTCCTGCAAAATCGAGGTTAGGCATGCTTTGAAAAGGAAAAATCGTTTTTTGATTTTTCTTTTCAAACAATAAATTATTGTACAGCAGACAGTTACTTGATTATTTAAGAAAATTAAAAACCTGATTTTCTTAAATAATATATGCCTAACCTCAATTTTGCATAACTCTAAAAGGTGAAATGCAATAAGGAGAATTCAAATGTATCTGCGAAAACTGAATATCGAAAGTGCGAACCTGGCAATTTCAAAATTGATATTGATCTTGGCCCTTATCGCGAGCTCCTGCCGGGCTGTCTATCTGACCGGCTCACATACCTGGTCTAATCTGGTCGATATTGGCCCAAAGGACCCACCGCCGCGATTCGACTTTACAGCTTACCTGGATTGGATGCAGCAGCTAAATCACAACTTCATCCGAATGTGGACATGGGAGCCGGTAACGTGGAATACAAAAGCAAACAGGGAGAATAAGCTCCATACGTCCGCTCCACAACCCTGGGCGCGAACCGGGCCGGGTCTTGCCCTCGACGGCAAACCGAAGTTCAATCTCAAGAAGTTCAACCCTGCCTACTTCGACCGATTGAAGCGCCGTATTTCAGCAGCACGTGACCGAGGAATCTACGTTTCGGTGATGCTCTTTGAAGGCTGGGCAATGCAGTTCTCAGCCGGAGCGTGGGAAGGGCATCCCTTTAATTCGCAGAACAATGTAAACGGTATTGATGCGGACCAAAACAAAGATGGCAAAGGACTGGAATTTCACACATTGGTAAATCCAGCGGTCACAGCCTTGCAGGAGGCCTATGTGCGGAAGGTCATCGACACGGTCAATGATTTCGATAATGTGCTGTATGAGATTTCCAATGAGAACCACCCGCCATCGACAGAATGGCAATATCATATAATCCGCTATATCAAGAATTATGAGAAAAGCAAACCTAAACAGCATCCTGTTGGTATGACGTTCCAGTACCGGGGCGGAAAGAACGAGGTTTTGTTCGATAGCCCTGCTGATTGGATTTCCCCCAATAGAGAGGGCGGCTACCGGGATAATCCGCCGGCTGCCGATGGCCAAAAAGTCGTCCTGAACGATACCGACCATCTCTGGGGAATCGGAGGAAATCAAGCGTGGGTATGGAAAAGCTTTCTCAGGGGGCACAATCCCATCTTTATGGACCCGTATGATGGTGTAGTTCTCGGAAAACAGTTTGATCCGAAATGGGATCCGATTCGTCGAAGCATGGGATATACACGAATGTACGCCGAAAGAATGAATCTGGCTGCGATGCGGCCGCGCAATGACCTGGCCTCAACAAAGTATTGTTTAGCGAAGCCCGGAGTGGAGTATCTGGTCTATAAGCCCGCATCTGATGAATCCCGCCCGTCGGAGACTGGACGGGATGAAGCTTCTATCACTGTGAAGCTGGAAGCTGGTGAGTACGAATACGAGTGGTTTGACCCCGGTCGAGGCAAGGTTGTATCGAAAGGTACTATAAGAGCAAACGGTTCAGAACAAACGCTTAAAGCCCCTTTGCAAGGTGACGCCGTGGTTTACATTGCTCACTCACCGCAGGCCAAGGCCGCTCCGCCTGAGGCGGACTCCAAAGCTTTGGCGACGGAGCGAGGAATGGTTTTTCCAGGAAAAAACTGGAAAGAGGCGACGCCTGAATCGCAAGGTATAGACTCGACCAGGCTTAATGCTGCTGTATCATATCTCAAAAACAATTCCGGGCGAGACGACGTCAAGGAGCTCGTCATTATACGCAACGGATATATGATCTTCAAAGGCACGAACATCGACAAAGTTCACGGTATCTGGTCCCTAACAAAATCTTTTACCAGCACGGTGCTCGGCCTGCTTATCGATGATGGCAGGGCAACTCTGGATACGCGGGCAAAAAACTACGTCTCCGGTATGGCGGCAGCCTACCCGACTGTCACGCTTCGGCACTTCACAACAATGACATCCGGATATTACGCCGTTGGTGACGAGCCTCGTGGCAGCTATAAACACGGCCCAAGCCCGACTCCTTTCAAGCCGGCCGACAAGCCGCTATTTACGCCGCCCGGCTCGAAGTATGCCTACTGGGATTCGGCAATGAATCAGTTCGCAAATGTTCTGAGCCGCATCGCCAACGAGCCGATAGAGGCCCTGTTCAAGCGTAAAATCGCTGACCCGATTGGGATGAATCGCGGTAAGTGGGACTGGGGCGATTTTGGGAAGGTAAATGGAATGGTTGTCAATGGAGGCTCTGGAAATAATAACAAGCACGTTCAAATTTCGGCTCGAGAGTTGGCCCGCCTTGGCCACTTATTTCTAAATCAAGGCAAATGGAAAGGTAAGCAATTGATAAGCCGTGCCTGGGTTGAGCAGGCGACCCAGGCCCAGGTACCGGCATCCTTACCTTTGGAAAATCTTAGTGGCGCCGACGGCCGGGGCGTCTATGGCTATAACTGGTGGCTTAACGGCATTAAGCACGATGGCAAACGAAAGTGGCTTGGCGCTCCATATGATACCTATTCAGCCAGCGGATATAATAACAACGATATGTTCGTCATTCCTAAATGGAATATGGTTATCGTTCGCTTAGGGCTGGACCAAACCGAGTTCCCAATTACCGATACAATATACGGTACTTTCTTACAAAAAATCGGCCAGGCAATCATAGAAGTTACCTCCGAAGGTAGGATGTAAAAGGCTTCTGCAAAATTGAGGTTAGGCATATATTATTTAAGAAAATCTGTTTTTTTTGATTTTCTTAAATAATCACCTAACTGATTATTATACAATGACTTACTATTTGAAAAGAAAAAACAAAAAACGATTTTTTTCTTTTCAAAGTATGCCTAACCTCAATTTTGCAGAACTCATAGGATGTAAAAGTAGCAGGCCAGACTCCTCCTCACGGTCGTGTCGTTTGCATGCCTGTATTTCAATAGGACAGATCAGATGTCATGACGGTCCCATTGGCCCTTGACAACCACAACGCGCATGAATAAGTGTACCCTACGCCGTCTCAAATCTTGCAGAGTATGAGGCTCATTGTTTGTTTGATTCGCCGATGAACATTATCGCAGTTTCATATTCTTTAATCGAATCAATTCTACTCATGATAAGTGCCACGATCTTCTCGCGCACGATTCGTGTGACGTCCCGAATCGAACGTTCCTCGGCATTTACGGCGGTGTCAAATTCAATACTCGTCGCCTCAAACATATTGGTTGCAGCCTCAAGGGCAGCTTGTTTTTCTTCGACCTCTTCTTCGGCTCTCATAAATGCTGCCTTCGCCCTGTCCAGTTCGTCTTTAGCCTCATCGCTGAGCTGTTTCTTCACGGAATTATCCGGATCCTCAGCTGCGGCCGCCGACTTGTAGTTCCAGTCTATCTCGGTCATGTCTTTCTCTATCGCAAAGTCAGAATATATCTCTTTGGCTTTGCTCAATTCCAACTCTCTCGTAGCTTTATTTTCTTCAGCCCGTAAGAGCTTGTCTCTTGCAGATGCGGTTATCGTATTGTGAACGTCGGCCAATAGTGTATTGTGAAACCGCCTGATTGCGTGCAGGGCGCTGATGATCTTTGAGCCATGCTCAGTAACATCCTTAGTTTCTTCGAGCTCATCGGCCGGCTTTTTCAAGTGAAGCTCAATTGCTGCATCTAATTTATTCTCAAGCCTGCTGATGGATCCGTTCAGTCCATCGTTCTGTTGCCATGCCTGCATGATAGCACTTTTCATTTCGCTTTTAAGAAGCTCGATGAGCCGGTCGCGATCCGTGCGAGTTCGACTATTGTATTGGTCTTTGTATTTATTATACAGTCGCTCAACAGCGGTTTGATTCGCGTCTGATTTGTCCGTACTCGGCTGACCACCATTATCACGATTGGTCCGTTTCAGGAAATCAGTGTTCATCTTAGCGCTGAGAGAAAACATGGCCAGGTTTCTCGCAGACTTGATGACATCGCAGGGGTCGGCGGAGTAACCCTTGACATACCAGTTGCCGATGTCATCCTTTACTACTGCGTAGTTGGTCTTACCGCCGCCGGCCACACGGACACGGTTGATATTCTGCCAGAACTGTTTGTCGATCTCGGCGTTAATGCGGGCGTCACGCTTGGCGTCCGGATTGAGGAATTCACCTATCTGCGGTCCGAATGGAATACTCCTCATCATATGACCCCCGAGCATATTGTCCCAGGTCAGATTGGGATTGCTCTGCAGTGACGTGGCGGGAAAACTCGTTCGCAGATACGCCATCGCCGGGCGAATGAAGATCATCCCTTCACGTTTTGCTCTGGCTGCCTTAAGGGCATTATCGATTTCCTTTGCCCGTTGTGTTTCGCCATAATACAGCGCAAGGTCGTGTTCATACTGCAGCAATTCTATCCATACATCCCTAACGTCTTTTGCCGATGCGCCCTCGTGCAATAGTTCGTCAACAGGCTTAATACCGACAGTGTCCCGATGTACCGGCGACATTCTGCTCACCGTATCCGCTAAAATCGCCACTTCCTTTTTGTAGTGGCTTTTCAGCTGCTCTCTGTGTTTCCTTTCCTGTTGCAGCGCATCGGCCTGGACCACAATCGAGTTGCCAACGGCCTGTAATATACGTGTATACTGATTTGTATCTTCAAGTAGGTTCCACTCAATCCTTTCGTTGGTGAACTTCTCTCCAAATAGACCGCGAGAAAGAGTTAGAACTGTCCCAAAAATGAGTCCCGGATCGCTTTTTGGGGGCGATAAGAGACTTCTGTTATTAGCAACAAACAGCAATTTCTGGGCAAAACGTACTAATGCGTCTGAGAGTCGTTTGCGCGCCCATCGAAGCTCTTTTTCATCCGGATCGCACACGTTAGCCAGCTCTAAATACTCCTCGATCAAGGTTTCCAGCCCCTTGTTAAGTCGCCCGCCGGCAAGCGCTCCCCCCCCATAATATTTGATATTATTAGCAAATGCATACAAGTGGTTGGGATCCGAGGTGGAGGTATCACCATTAACCAGGAGGCCTCCAGATTTGGCAGGTTCGGCTTCTGTCACAGCATCGTCTAATCCCTGGTCATCTTCAGGAGCAGCTTCGAACGGTGCCCGGACAAGGCCGAACCTCCAGCCTTCCTTGTACCCAAGACTACCCAGATCGCCTTTCCCGACGTACTGCTTTATCGAATCCTTTTCCGGATCCAGAGCGAACTTGCAGAATTCATGGATCGCCATGAGTCTGTATGCTGTTTCAACAGGTTTTTCCTCGAGCTTTTTCCCCAAGAAGTACTTCATACTCCAATAGACCCACATACTATGCGGTTCATTGGGATCGGCCGCCGGATATTTCCCCAGTGAAACAGCCAAGTCATTGATATCTTCTGAAATGGATTTCTTATCGAGCAGAACCGCAAGATATCTGGGCTGAATAATCTCAAGTGACATTTTTACAAGTCCGACGGTAAATTCCGTGCGTTCTTCACTTACCTCATCGCCAGCGACCGGTCGACTGTTGACATAGACCACCCCATTCATTATAGCGAGCCAAAGCTCTTCCAGGGCTGTCCTGCTATCGAGGTATGCCTTTGCGATCTGTTTGACACGCGTAACAAACTGCCCTCTGAGTTCTCCTTTCAGGCCGAAAATCTCATCTGCGCAGACATCGGCGAGTTCCGTCTCGGCAAGAAGCCTTTGTGCGGCGCTGGTCACATTCTGCAACGCCTCTGTCTCGGATTCTTCTTGGAAATACTTCTTTGCAAAAGAAGCAAGCCGAGAGTTCTGATCCGGGGATTTTTGCAGGTATTTAACTATTTCCTCAAGAACACGCAACGCGTCGCGCCGCTGATCACTGAGGAAGCGATGGTACGCATTTAGGAGCTTCGACGCATTAGGATCACTTGGCGCACTAATTTTGATCCTCTTTGCCAGCGCTATGTCCTCCTTCATATCTGGTGGTCGCAAAATGTCATAGCTTTCCTTATATCGTGATAAGGTCTTATCAATATCGTCACGTAGTTTCACATACACCTTTGCAGGCTCATTCGGTTCACGATTCTCATACAGGTAAAGAATGTTGTTCACATTGTCTGCATTTGAGTCTAAGAAGCGACTCTTCATTTTGGGGTAGTAGTTCGGGTCTGGCGGTACGAATTCAGATCTGTACCAGTACAGCTCGCGCAACTTAGTAAGTCTTATTTTCAGATCAAACCTTCCACATGTCAGATAGTATTTGGATTGTTCGTCGAGCGCTTGGGGTATTCGCGATAACTTATTTTCGCTTAATAGAAACCTCATATAGTTTGCCTCGAGAATATCCCGCAGTTCTACGAGCAGAGGTTTCGCGCCGATCGCCATTGCTGCCATTTGTTCTGTTTGAATATTCTCGTGATTCGCCAGAGGGCCTTTGTAGACATCGACGTCGATGGTCAATACCGCACAACTGGCGAACAGTATCGCTGCGCCAGTCAGGACCGCTATATAATGTGAAGCTATCTTCTTCATAGTCAGGTCTCCTTTCATTTGCCCAGGTCGGCGTCAATATCTTTGACTAATTCATCAAGACGCTGTCGTTCGTTTCTGATATGAAGTAGCTCTGTGAACACCTCCTGCTGGAGCTTCATGTTACGCTGCTGCACCTTCACTTCCGAAACCATCCCGAGCGATTCATCGATGGCCTTGAAGAATTCTTCGGGATTGGACCCCATTACAATGACCAGCCGATGGTCTTCGGGCGCAGGGCGAAATCCTTCAGGACCGAACAGCACCAGCTTACGGCCTGTAGGCAGAGCATTGTTCAGCTTCTCAGCGTCCTCAATCTTCAGTGCTCCTCCCGCCTTTTCAAAGTGTACGCTGGTACCCAGTGAGTCAATCACATCGGCGGGCACCCATCCGGAAGAGAATCTTGTGAAATTGAAGGCACTGGCCTGACCGTGAACACGGACGCGATAGACCGTTGGCTGCACCTGTTCCTGCGGGTCAAACACGCCAAGATAATATATTTGTTCGATTTCATTGTTCGGAGAATGAGCAAGAAACGCCGTTCCACCGATTCCGGCAGCAATAGTGGCTGTTGTGGTGGTGCAACCACTACCCAATCCCGCCAGCGCCAAGACGACCAAAGCTCGTTGAATACTCGGAATTAAAAAGCAAAAACGATGCATAATGCGACCTCCAAATTTAGATAAACAATCAATTCAAGACGCACCCCTTCTTAATGACGTAGATCCTCGTTTTTAATGTTTTATGGCCCAGCAGTTCGGACTATGCGGATATATCTTTACCGGGATTTCCCATATCCACTTCACGGAAACACTCCTGCTTGCCTAAAGTCCCATAATAACAAAATTTAATTTCAATTTCAACAAAATTTCAACAAGCTACTCAAAAAACACCAAAAAAGCCGACCAGTTACGCCAAGAACCTGCTTCTTCCCACTGTCTTGGCACATCGTTGAAAACAACCCCCTTGACTCGACAAAGGTCGTTACTATCGGGGCGATGGCAGGACAGAAGAAAACGAGAGCTTGTTGGAGAGAAAACAACAAAGTGTTTGACTAAAAGGGCCTTGTTCGTTAGACTATAGGATAAATATAATCCATTCTATTATCGGCAATCACCTGCAACAGAGTCATTTTTGACAAAGTCTCTGGTATGCCGAGTATTATAGATATTGTTCAAACTATCAATGCTCAAAGATAAGGATGTTAAGCAAATCGTTACTTTAGCGATGGATTTGCACGGTATTGTCTTCCCGCACCCTGGAGAGTATCGTTTTCAGCTATTTGCCGGTGGATATTTACTCGGGGAAAGACGAATTACCTGCCGAAAGATTAAACTGCTGCCGAAAGCCGGGGCTGATGAACACAAAGAGGATTGAGAGTATAATTACAAATCTAATACATTGACAACGGTCGTTCTATAATTGTTCTGCAGAAAACACTATCTGACAGCTATCTCTCCAACAACGCCGAATGCTTATTCTAAAAACAGAATATTTCGGGATTGCTTCAGATACTTTTGAAGTATATAATATATTAACTTGCTGTTATGGCAAGTTTGCAGAGTAAAACAGATGTGTCTGAAGGTTGATGGAATAGTGGGGTGTGTTATGTCACGTAAGAGACACGCTAAAGGGTTTACGCTCATAGAGCTATTGGTGGTTATAGCCATTATCGCGTTATTGCTTGCGATTCTCATGCCCGCTTTGAGCAGGGCCAAAGAACAGGCGCAAGCGACTCGGTGCCTGGCCAATCTCAAGCAGATAGGTGTGGCAATGCATTTGTACGCAAATGATTACGACTATAAGCTGCCACGGGCTGAGCTGCGGCCGGGTGTTGCTGTTTATACCGGTATAGATATGAGATGGCCGGTCCTGTTTATGCCTTATGTAGGCGGAATATCCAAAAATTTCGAAAATTATTATGAACTCAAGATATTTGATTGTCCGAGCTACCCATATAAAGAACAAACAGTCGATTATTGCACTAACGCCTTTGACTTAGAAGGCTCTTCGACGGAATTTTTCGGATTTTCCAAAATAGATGATTTTCCACGCCACGCGACTACGATTTATATGGCGGACTACGAATATATTCCGGATGTTGATCATATTAAAATCATACTAAAGGACGACCCAGCAAATACCATGAAAGTTAAAATGCAGTCGCTGGATGTCTGGCACCCGAACCATCTGCCGTCGGCCCCGGATAGCTCGCGTCGAATGGCACGCGATCGTCATAATAAACGCGTGAACTGCCTGTTTATCGATGGTCACTCTGACGACAAGATGGCCCTTGATATCACTCCGTATGATTTCGGCCTGTCGGCGGAACATAGATTGCCTTAATTGAGATACCGGATTGTCGGACACTTTCCCGGGAAGGTCACGGGCAAAACACGAATGGTGACGGCAACGACTTCTTTATATTCGAGGCCGGCCGTAATGATGAATTTGCAGTTCAGGCTATCCTGCCGGGTGGTGTATTCGGGCAAAAAGTCGTCCAAGTTCACAGATAAGGAGTGTTGTATGCTCAAACATTCGAAAATGCTATGGTGTGCTGTCTGCTTGATGCTGTTCACAGTCGTCTGGAGCCAGGTTTCATCAGCCGGGCAAATCAGTGGAGAGCTCAAGAAATGGCACAAGGTCACGCTGACATTCAATGGACCTGAAACGAGTGAAACGGCCAAACCCAATCCGTTCCTGTACTATCGTCTCAATGTCACCTTTACTAACCAAGGCAGCGGCAAGTCGTATCTTGTGCCGGGTTATTATGCGGCGGACGGCGATGCGGCAAACACAAGCGCTGACAGCGGCAGCAAATGGCGCGTTCATTTCGCGCCCGGACAGGTCGGCACCTGGAAGTACAGCGTCTCATTTAGAAAAGGGCCGAATATCGCTATCAGCGAAGGAAAGAATGCCGGTCAGAGTGCAGGATTTATGGATGGTCAGAGCGGTTCTTTTGACATCGGGCCTACCGACAAAACCGGCAGGGACTTTCGAGGAAAGGGCATGCTGCAATATGTCGGCAAGCATCATTTGCGTTTTGCTGAAACCGGAGAATATTTCCTAAAGTGCGGTGCGGACGCTCCCGAGAACTTCCTGGCTTACAGAGACTTCGACGGCGATTTTAAGACCGACGGCCGTAAAGACAACTTCATCAAGGATTGGGCCCCGCATATTAGAGACTTCAAGCAAGGCGATCCGACCTGGCAGCGCGGAAAGGGCAAAGGCATCATCGGAGCTGTCAACTACCTGGCATCAAAAGGTATGAACGTCTTTTCCTTCCTCACTCTAAACATCGGCGGTGACGACCAAAACGTATTCCCCTATACCACCTACAACGAGCGGCTGCGAATGGATGTCTCAAGGCTCGATCAGTGGGAAATAATCTTCGAACATGCAGACAAGCTCGGCATGTACCTGCACTTCAAGACGCTGGAGACTGAGAATGAGCTGCTGCTGGACAAAGGCGAGCTGGGTGTAGAACGAAAGCTCTACTACCGCGAGCTGATCGCGCGCTTCAGCCACCATCTGGCTTTGAATTGGAACCTCGGCGAAGAGATCAACGACGCCTCCACGGAGCAGAAGTCGGCCTGGGCGAACTACTTCTGGACACACGACCCTTATCAACACCACATCGTGATTCACAACGGCGCCGACCATTACGATCTTCTCGGCAGCGCATCGAAGCTGACCGGCTTCTCTCTGCAAACCAACCGGCCCGATTTTAGCCGGGTCCATAGACAGACCAAAAACTACATCGACCGGTCCACAGCCGCCGGCAAACCCTGGGTCGTCGCCTGCGACGAGCCAGGCGACGCCAGCCACGGGCTGATCACCGACGCCGAAGATCCCACCCGTGACAACGCCCGTAAAAACGGCCTGTGGGGAAACATCATGGCCGGCGGGGCAGGCCTCGAATGGTACTTCGGCTACAAACATCCCCACAGCGACCTGACCTGCCAGGACTACCGCACTCGCGAAAAGATGTGGAACCAGTGCGCGCTGGCCCTGGAGTTCTTCAAGAAATATGAAATCCCTTTCTGGGACATGAAGTGTGAAGATGAGCTGACCGAAAATACCGACGACTACGTCCTTTGTAAAGCTGGCGAGGTTTATCTGGTTTATCTCAAGCATGGCGGAAAGGTCCGGCTCAACGTGGCCGCCGGCAAGTTCACCTATGGCTGGTTCAACCCGCGTAACGGTGACGGATTAGACGCATTGCTCAAGGCAGGTAAGATAAAAGGGCCCAACAAGCTCAATGTCTCTGCTCCTGATGAGAATGACTGGGTTCTGTTGATAAGAGGGACCGGCATGATAAAAGCTTCTGCTGATTAGCCTGGCTCCAAAGTATATAACTCCGCGAGGCAAGACGGCTTTGAATTCGATATGTGTCAGGCGACCCAGCACCAAAATAGCCGCCGTTTTGGTACTGGGTAGGCCGCGCCATTCTTAGATTCGCCAGTCAAGTCTGTTTTTGTCTTGTATATCATCGATAAAAGCCTATAATCCAGCAAAAATTGTCAAGATAGGCTGTGTTGTAGATGTATAAGTCTTTTTTGCAAGCTCCCCTTCTTGCTTTTGCAATCCGCAGGATGCCTTACGGCAGAAAGCAGTGGGCAGGACGAATGCAGTCATCATTCAATCAAGGTTTATGAGCAGCATGAGCAAATACAGAATTGCTGTAATTCCCGGTGATGGTATTGGCCCGGAGATAGTTCCTGCCGGTATTAAGGTTGTTACCGCAGCGGCTGAGAGATTCGGCTTTACACTTGAATATGAAGAATTTCCTTACGGGGCCGGCTACTATAAACAGACCGG
>SMTZ1_10010085_pt1 | contig 11883 bp, 8 predicted proteins | sample DeeMarSWOR136_30_FD_25667 | JGI IMG/M metagenome (IMG submission 25667) | reverse complement strand
TCAGGTCTAATGGGCGTAACGACGATGGAGAGTTCATATACGATGCCAACAATCCCATTTTTTTTGACCAGAGAAGAGGCCCTTATCTGGAGCTCGCCACCTTCGATGCTTTTAGATTAGGGAATATCTCAATTCGTGAGCCCGGCTTGTTTTTTGATACCAGGCCTTTGGCACCGAATACTTTTGTACTTTGCGACGTATTTGGCGCAAGGAAAATAACGTTATCTAACGGCAAGACGGTCAAGGCGGGGGCGCCAATTCTATATTACAGGGCAAACACTTCCGGAAAAACAATACGTGATATTTACAATGCTCAGCACAACGACGTCCTTGTTCAGATAAAACAGCAGGCAGACAACATGGAGCAACCCTTATCCAGGCCCCTCGGTCAGTTTCAATATTTCTATGATTATATCAGAGACCCGAAAATAAGCGCCAGACCCTGGCCTTACAGGCCTGATTCTTACATATTGATTTCAGCGGGGGTAGATGGTATTTACGGGACAAGCGATGACATTCGCAACTTTGGAAATTAAGCCCCCCATAACAAATTGCTCGCTTTAATGTCTTGTCATTCTGAGCGAAGCGAAGAATCTCGCTATCTTAGGCAAGGGACCCTTCGCAGAGTTACCCTTGAGCGAAGGGCTCAGGGTAACATAGAAGATTTTGATTGAGCAAGCTAAAGCTATGAAAAGTTACAAATACAAGCATGGCGTAACCCTCGTCGAAATCATGGTCGTGGTGGCTATAATCGCGCTGCTGGCTTCAATGGTAATCGGCATCGCCGCTCGTATCGATAATCAGTCCAAAGAAAGGTGCCTCGAAAGTACTTTTGCGCTGCTGGAATGCGCACTACAGGAATATCACGAATACACAGGTAAATTTCCCGAACAGCCTGAAAAAGATTTTATAAATGCGCTTGTACATTCGGAATATCTTTACAACGAGCTAAGCTTGATACCGGAGTCTCGGAAGATATTGGAAAAAATCGCCGATTCCTTGCTAAAGAACGAATTCGGAACTGCTGAGACGCCATTGGAGATATATGACCCGTGGGGGATGGTAATGGATTACAGATATGTCCCCGTCGATAACTTCCCGGAACTGGTGTCGGCTGGACCGGACAATATTTTCGGCACCGCTGATGATATGAATAACAGATGACACAAGACTGAGAACACAGGACGAAAGTCAGAAAAGAATATTGAATATCGAACAAGGAATATCCAGGTAAGGAGTTGAGATTCCTTCGCCTGGCTTGCAATAACAATGTTATGAACCATAAACCACAAATCAAATCCGGTCTTACGTTGATAGAGATGGTGGTTGTTATCGCAACCATATCGCTGCTCGTTGCTATTGGTTTGCCGGTTATGCGTGTGTTTCTCGAGTCATTCGAGTCTCGGGGCGGAGGAAGGAGTATGATAAGCGCCGCTTTGTCCACCGCCCGTGCTATCGCTGCTAAGGAACAGCATTACGCCGGCATACGGTTCCAGCAGGATTTGGCCGGCAAACAATATATGATTTTCATAGTCCACGACTTTGAAAGAACAGGTTTGAATCCTGGTTTTCGGGCGGTTGAAGGTCTAAAGCCAATAAAGCTGCCAGAGAGTTTGGGGGTAATGGATTTGATGGCCAGAATCAACCACGGTACACATTGGACCGACGCAGAAGACATCCTCGATGAGCCGCTTAAGGTGACCTACCTGGATGATACGAATCCGCAGAATTTTGGGCTGGACCGAAAGAATATATACATTACGGATACATCCAGTTTTTCGATTGTTTTCTCGCCGAGCGGCAAGCTGATAATACGCGATGTTCGCATGAGAAACAGAGATGGAATTTACCAGCCAAATAATGCCCTCTCCGATAAAGTATCGATGGATAGCATCTTTAATTCTCCTGATAATATAACAAATTACGGGGTGGGTATGTTCATTCAGGACGATTATGCTGAGCTGGGTTTGGGGGCGGAATCGAGCCGAAACAGGTTCGTTATCTATGACAAAATCCGGTTTGATAAATTAAACGCAGTGAATAGGTTCAATTATTTAAGTAGTCTGGAACTGGTCTATATAAATCCATACACGGGGATGATAATTTCGACGGATTGATGAGCCAATGAGAAACACTCGACAATATAATGGTTTTTCTCTTACCGAGGTTTTGTTAGCTGTTGGCACGCTCGCCATTGGGATGATTTTCATAAGCGGCACATTCCTCACCGGTATTTATTTTGCGACCATTGCTACTGAGCGAACCACCGCGGCGGTAGCAGCCGACGAGGCCTTTGCCAAAATCAGGTTGTACGGCTTTAATCTAACTGACCCGAATTTAGTGGCTGACGAACTGACACCGTTCGAAGTGTTAAATCCAATAGCCGCCGACGAGTTTGCATATCCTTCGACAAAGCGCTTAGCCCAGAAGCAGTATTACTGGTCTGCATTGTGCAGGCAAGTGAATTCCACCACGAGTAACCGGCTTGTGCAGGTAACAGTTTTTGTCAGCAGAAAAGCTGGTAACAGAAGCACGTATCCGGGCGGGGCGCAAAGGCCTGTTCCGGTTAAGCTTAGTGTTTCAATTGTTCCCGGGGCTGGCAACGAAAATAAGCTTATGATAAACGTAGCGGGCGAGGAAACGTTCATCAATGGCGGTTCTACGATAGCGGATAACCAGACAGGCCAGCTTTATCGGGTCCTGCAGCGTGATGCCGATGCTCCTAACATAATCGTGCTCGACAGGATTTGGGAGGGTGGCCTGAGCGATTCAGTGTGGGTGGTTCCCCCACCTCTCGGCGGTGGCAGATACCCCTGCATCGCGATATATCAGAAAATAATCAGATTTTAACTGCAGATTACACAGATTAAAGAAGTGATTCCACCGTAAGTGGACATGTGATATTGATGAGTGAAGATTAACTGTTTCTGTTAACTATGAATTACAAATCACGAACCAATAAAGCCTTTACTTTAATTGAGCTTCTGGTGGCTATTGGGATTCTGGCTATAGTTATGTCGTTTGCGAGCGTGATTTTCAAGGTCAGCATTGAAGCTCAACGCACTGCAATCGCGAACGCTGAAATTATGCAGAAACTGCGGGCTATTACCAATCAGCTCAATACCGACTTTGAAGGTCTCAGGAAGGACGGGGAAATTTTCGTAGCATGGGTGGCCAAACCGGTGACTGCCGCTGATTATAAGGATAACGACCTCGACGGGTATGAGAGGTTCGACAGGATAATGTTTTTTGCGGATGGTGATTTTCAATCTTATAAGGTTAATCCGATGGTTCGCGGCAACGTTGCAAGAATCTGTTATATGATTGCCAGGAAAGGTACTGTCAGGGCGGAGGGACAGGATAGAACCAAGCGGGTGCTTGCAAGAAACGTGCATATATTAACGGCTGACCCGGGCCTTGCCGATTTTTTGGACCCCAACAGCTTCAGTGATGCACAATGGTTTGAGTGGAACAACCGGTATGAGTACGACAGGATATCCTTAGAGGGCTGGAAGGAAATTGCGTGGGAGAACAAGAAGAATATGCTCTCTGTCATGAGCGATATTACGGTCGACAAAAGTAATATCAATGAATCAATCAGGGGAGTGACGGTTGAACCGGCAGACGCGAATTCAATCCATATGCTTTTGTGCGAGGGTGTGGGGGAGTTCAAGATTCAGGGCTGGTATGACGCCCGGCAGCAATGGTTACCTGAGGTTGACCCAGATGGTAACGGGGACCTGACAGATACACATTTTTTCTTCGACGACCCAAATAGTGTTCCCGGAGTGCTGTATCCCTATCCCTCTACTGGAGTGGTAACTATGAACAACATCAATTATCCCAGAGAGCAGGTGGATGAGGCGCATTTTAACGTTATCCCCGGGCTTGGACGGGCGCTTAAGTTCACTTTTACGTTATACGATTCCAAAGGCATTATAAAAGAAGGCATGACTTTCACTCACATTGTTTATTTAGACAAGTAATCTGACAAGAATGAAATCAGTAAACAAAAAATTTCGTAAGTGTACGTTTTCTGTCGGCTCGGCCCTTATCCTGGCGGTGGTCTTGACCAGTCTGCTGGCTATTGTTGGCGTGCTTTTTGTAATGATTACCCGTATTGACACGATAGCAACCTCGGCCATATCGGAAAATAAAGAACTGGAGTTCGCGATTGAAACAGCCATCGCAAGGATATCGCAGGAATTGGCTTCAGATGTCCCCGGCTCAGCAGCAGAATATCAGGATTATCCGGGATCGGAGGATAAATGGCTGGCGAGCCTTGAGCCATATAAATCAGGAAACGATTATTACTGGCGGCAGATAAGCGATGTTACAGGATATTTAGCCGGCTATAGCAGTGATATACAGGCAAAGGTTGTGGGTGAGTATGACGCGATAACCGATTTCAATAATCTGGTTGCTAATGCCGACGCCGACGGTGACGGTGTGGGCGATTCAAAGTGGATTAAACTTGATGATATAACCTCCGGCAAAGGCAAACCAATTTATGCAGCCATTAGAATTGTTGACAACGGAGCAATGCTAAACGTCAATACGGCTTATAAGTTTGACATTAGCGACCCTAACGCAACCATATTAGACATCGACGGTTCAAGCCAAATGCAAATAAATCTTGTGGCTCTGGCCGTCAGAGGGAACAATCCTCCGACCACGGCGCAAGAAACGAGTCTGCTTAAGGCAAGAGCAAACAACGGTGTTGGTGTTGACCCGATGGATTTGCGTAGCTACGAGCAAAATGTTATCTGGCACTACGGTGCGCCAAACGGGGCTTATACGCCTTTTGATATTTCTGATGAGCTCGAGCTTCGTTACAGATTCCTGTTGAATCATACCGGCATAGACACGCGGCTGGAAGATTGGGGGGTTGAGTTCAGAAATAATACTTTGTCCACCCCTTTAACATCAGGCGGGGAACTGCTGGATGCCTGGTTTAAAAGGGCCTATGATGACGGTGGTGTTGACCCAAATTATTATGCGTATCGACATATCGCTACCACTTACAATATAGACCGGATTATTAATCCGGCGGGCTCAGAACTGAATAATGGAAAGATGATTAATGCCAATACGGCGGATAAAAGTTTACTTTATGATGCGATACATGCGGGACTGTTGGATGCCGACCCTAACTTTGTGGTTGTGGATGCCGATGGATTAGCCGCCCAATTGGCGGTCAATATAGTTGACTTTCGTGATAACGATACAGAGGTAACTTATTTGCCGGTTGGGCAAAAGACATATTACGGCTTTGAGGCACAGCCGTTTATCAGTGAAATAGCGTTCAGTATCAGCGAGACGGATGCAAATAATTCGACGAGTAATGAGTTTGCGATTGAGCTTTATAATCCGTTCGATTTGGATATTCCGTTGGGTAATTTCCGGCTGGAGCTTCGCCGGCAGACTGGTGATGTCGTGAGCACGATAAATCTGGCCGGCTATGGCATAGCGGACGGCAGCCGATTTGTAGTAACCAACAGCTCTACCGCTTCGAGCGGTTTTGGTGTCACGAGTTTGATGCGGACGGGTGGGGGTAAGGAAGACCCTAATCTGGTATTAGCAACATATAGTCTTGTAAGTACGGATCCGCCGACGTATGCCTTAAATGAAAGATATGACATTTATCTTTTGAGGACGATATTGACTGAAGAGCTCTATCTTGACAAACAGGAAACTGAGGATGATTGGTTTAACTGGGATACTGTTAAAGGTACGAGGCAGGCTTACTCCAGGCCTGACAACGACTGGGACATAGTGTATCAGAATTTTCAGTCTTCGGCTGAGACATTGGGTGGAGCGAATGGCCTAAGCGCCGGACGAAGGAACTACAATCTTGCAAATTCTGTGGATTATTTTGTTACGATTGGTGATATAGCAAGGGTCCTTAAGGTGGGGCCGAGTGCCGATCCGTGCGATATGATTGGTATGCGAGTCGCGTCAGAGCCCGTCGAAGCAGTCGTCCGTCTTGATTTGCTGAATCCGGCTTTTGCGAATATTTTTCAGTATCTAACGGTCATCGACCCGGCATCCTTTGGCCGGGGAGAATATGAAATGAGAATAAAAGGCCGGATAAACGTTAATACCGCTCCGTGGTTTGTGATAGCGCAGCTACCGTGGATGTCCCCTGCTATCGCCCAGGCAATAGTCGCACATCGAGATACAATAGGAGGTTTTGAAAGTATCGGTGAGTTGATGCATGTTCCCGCGATGGGCTATTACGCTTATGACCCTTTGTATAGTGCTTTCGATTTAGACAGATTTCCTGACCTTACGCCGGGCGATGGAGCGGTTAGTGACTTTGAAGAGCGGGATGTGATTTTCTCGCGGATAAGTAATCTTGTAACTGTACGAAGTGATGTTTTTACCGCTTATATTCTCGTTCGTATCGGCGTCGATGGCCCACAAAGAAGAGTTATAGCAATACTCGACAGAAGCCAGGTCAATTCTCCCAGCGACAGAGTGAAAATCGTTGCATCGCACCCGGTACCGGACCCACGATGATTGCAGAGTTAAGACTTTAGAAGTTCGAGTAAGCTGGGGTGAACTTTTTTGTTGGCTGCTAATAGCTGAAATTGCTGAGCTTCATAGCTTTCCAAATCGAGAGGAAAGATTTTTCCCCCCTGCCAGTCGGTAACGATAGCTCCGGCGGACTCAGCGATTACGGTCCCGGCTGCTATGTCCCATAGCTTCGGGTCGGAGGCAATAGTGGCTATAAGGCCGCCCTTTGCCACGTATGCCAACTGCAGAGCGGTTGTGCCTAAGTTTCGGAATCTCGTCCGCTGCATAATTTCACAGACCCAACCCGGCACGCCATTGTCAAAATGGCTATCCAGGCCAATGCTTGAAAATTTATCCATTGTTTCTTCGCTTGCTGTTATTCGCCTGCTGTTCAATTGTGCCTCGCCGCCTTTTACAGCCGTGAACATTGAATCTGTGGCCGGCTCGAAAATCACTCCTACAATCGGCTCACCCTCGTATATCGCGGCGATGCTGTTCGTAAAGAAAAGCATGCGATGTGCAAAGTTGTTCGTTCCGTCTATGGGGTCGATGGCCCAGAAGAACTGCTGGTCGCCTCGTGGGGGCTGCTTGAATATCTTACCCTCGCTGCCTTCCTCGGCGATAAAGCCATGGTCGGGATAGTTCTCCTTGATTCGGTCGATGATTATCTTCTGGCATCGGGCATCGGCCTGGGTTACGAGCTCGGTGGCGTTCTTCACCGAGGCCTTGATGTAATTGATTTCTTCCATCGCGCGCTGGCCGGCCAGGCGCGCCGCCACGATAGCTGTTTCCAGCATTCTGCTCAAATCTCTCTGCTCTAACTGCATATTCGTGTCTCGCAACGCGTACTTTGCATTTTTTCAATAACTTACGGTATTAGTCGTTTCTTGACAGAATTACCCGTTTGTTCTATTCTAACGTAGTTATGGCAACAAGCCAACAGGTAAATAAGTTGAAATTTTTTATCCGAGCGTCGTCTCGCCAGCGTATGGCAGCGGCGATTGTCTGCCTGGCGGTGGTTGGTTTCTTCGGATTTTTTGCGTTGGCGGGACATTATAATATCGATATGGCACGGTGGCTTGGGTATTGCGGGTTCCAGCAAAGATATGGGCTGCCGTGTCCAACTTGCGGAATGACTACTGCGACACTCGCCTTCGCCCAGGGCAAAATCTTCGAGGCGTTTTTTATCCAGCCGGCCTGTGCGTTATTATGTTGTGTGCTGGTGGTTATAGCGTTTTTGGCTTTTCTTATAGCCGTTTTTGGGGTGTATTTTCGCTTTTTAGAGCGCTTCTTTAGGGAGGCTAAAGTAAGGTACATCATTTTAGCCCTAATAGTTATTATTGCCGCCGGCTGGGCGGTAACGTTGGCTCGGGCACTGGCGGCAGATAATTGATTCCGCCTGACGAACGGCGTATCTTCGATATTTACGATTTTGCAATCCATTATTGAAAGAAACAAAAGGCTGGACACAAAAGACAGAGGGCGGGGGGATTGGCTTTGTTTGGGTTTGTTTTGTTCGAGTCTGAAGGTGGTTTCATTTTCATAATCCTTTTGTGAAAAAGCGTTTGCGCTAATTTTGGCCTTTTCGGAAATTGGCCCATTCGACTGCGCTCAGGGCAAGGTTTGAATTGGGTTTGTTTTTTCGGACTGCGAAATCATCTTTTTTTCTGTAATCCTTTGTTATAAGTGAGTTTACATTCATTTGGGCTTTTTTGAAATTGGGTTTGATTGGGTTTGAATTGGGTTTGTTTTTATATCCGGCCAGCGGGATAGAATTTTTATAATCCTTTATATAATAGAAATTTATGTAAATTTGGACATTTAGTGATTTGGGTTTGTTTTGCATAAAAAGGGTTGATTTGTAGAGGATCCTCTACAAATGTAGAGGGCAATTTAGTGAAGAATGAGCTAAAGTGCCTAAAGTGAGCTAAAGTTAGATTCTCGATGCTCATGATTGGTAATTCCCTTAAGGGGTTTCTGCTTTGATCCAAGGCTAAATAGTCAATTTGGTTAATATGAGTAATTTGTTTAAATGGATAAGCTCTAATCTGTATCCCTGACTACGACATTCGAGAACAAGTTTAGAGTTTGGCGTCTTTTTTACCGGAGGCGAAAAAGTAGCGCCTCTATAATTAGAGCTACCTGCATTTTTGATGCGAAAAAAGTACTTAAACACCAATTTAAGATTGTCGTAAGTCGATTTGAGAAAGTAAGTTAAAAAATTTTTGAAAATTTTGATTTTTGTTCTGAGGTATCAGCGGTTTTGATTGAAAACACGGACTTACACTGACTCTTAGGAGACGAACTGACGCGGACTCATTAGGACACAGACTGACGCGGAGTTTTGGATTTTGTATGCTGCTTGCCTTATGTAAGATTTACAAGTAAAATGACAAGACACTGGAAAAGGACACTGAATTCAAACACTGACGCAAGACTGACAACGGAGGACAGAAGATTAGGGCCCCGCTTGCGCAGGAATAAACTTTGACGGGAATTGCGGGGTTGAGTACGTTGCATATAACCTGAGAATATGGCTTAAGAATCGAGGAAATGAAAGATGGACGAGGAGAAAATATTTGTCGGCAGGAAGGCCGAGCTTGAGCAGTTCAAAGAAGTTCTCAAAAACCCAAAGGGACAGGCTGTTTTAGTTGTTGGCCAGGCGGGTATGGGAAAGAGCTGGCTGGTCAATAAGATGGCTGAGATTGCGGAGAATCAACTGAAACTTGATGGATAATGCCTTTGAGGCGGCCAGCACAGAACCGGGAAGTTTTGACAGGGTTCCTGAGAGAAAAAAGCAATGGTTGGCATTATTTAAGACAATTGTTCCTAAAGGTGGAGAGATAGCGGAGCTTATTAATAGTCTTCGGCGAGACCCGACAAAGAATACACGGGATCAATTCTTAGGGCGATTGAGACTTATATCAAAGCGGATGCTGGATAAAGGTCGGGCGATATTTGTAATTGATCCGGAAAAGTATATGCAGGAAAAAAGCGATCAAAGCTGGGCGATTGTGGTTAAGGAATTGCCTGAGAAGATAAAATTTGTTTTTGCTCAAAGGCCGGAGGATGTGTTAGTCGAACTTTGGATAATGTATTACAAATACCGGAGGAGAGGTTAGATATTCTGGACGAAGAATCAGTCGATGATTTATTAAACCAACGAATGGGAGAGCTAAAATATTCTGTGACAGAGGTTCGCGAGGTTATTAGCCAATATGAGGGACATCCATATGCACTTGGTGCAGCTTTAGATTTGATAGAGGGTGGGACAAAGTTGGAGGAGCTGCCGGAAAAACCGAAGCCGACGAAGTTTGCAGAGGTACAGTGGAGGGAAGTGAGTAATAGAAGTGAAGATGCTATTCGGCTGTTCAAGGGATACGCGATACTTGAAGTAGGAGTTCCCGATGATGTCGTGGAGGCAGTAAGTGAGATAGACTCAGATACACGGCAGCATTTGGTGGCAGACAAGTATATTCGTGGATTGTTGCGGGAAGAGGGTGAAGGTAGGCGGATATATCATGCGATACTGGCTGATTATATCTTAGAACAAATAAAAGATGATGAGAAGAATCAATATCATTCGAGGGCGATAGAGGTTTATCGTGGGAAATTAGCAAAGGCCGAAGAAGAGCAGATTCGGCCGGATGCGCTGGCGGCGATGAGACTGGCTGAGCACGCTTTAGCGGATGAAGGGAAAGTGGCGTTTGTGGATGCGTTTCTGAATGAGTGCTATGGACCGTTGACTACGCTTGGCTTGTTGGATGCGGCGATTGGTTTATCTAAGCGGGCATTGGGGATGGTTGGGAAAGACTCACAAAGTGAAGCGGCTGTAACAGGTAATTTAGGGAGTGTTTATTATACGCGAGGTGATTTAGATAAGGCCGAAGAGATGTATGAGAAGTCATTGGAGATTGAAGAGAAGCTTGGCCGGCTTAAGGGTATGGCACTTGCATACGGAAATTTAGGGCTTGTTTATTATACGCGAGGTGATTTGGATAAGGCCGAAGAGATGCATGAGAAGTCATTAGAGATAGAAAAGAAGCTTGGCCAGCTTGAGGGTATAGCAAGAGTCTACGGCAATTTAGGGATTGTTTATGATAAGCGAGGTGATTTGGATAAGGCCGAAGAGATGTATGAGAAGTCATTGGAGATTGAAAAGAAGATTGGCCGGTTTGAGGGGATGGCATATTTGTACGGAAATTTAGGTATCGTTTATGATAAGCGAGGTGATTTGGATAAGGCCGAAGAGATGTATGAGAAGTCACTGGAAATTGATAAGAAGCTTGGGAGGATTGAAGGCATTGCCAGACAGTACGGCAATTTAGGGATTATTTATAAGAGGCAAGGTGATTTGGATAAGGCTAAAGATATGCATCTAAAGTCACTGGAGATTAACGAAAAGATTGGACGGCTTGAGGGGATGGCAACTAATTACGGCAATATAGGGAATGTTTATGATAAGCAGGGTGATAATGATAAGGCACGGCAGTACTGGGAGAAGGCGTTGGAGTTGTATAAAAGAATAGGTATGCCGCATATGGTAGAGAAGGTGGAGGGGTGGATTAGTGAATTAGAGGATTAGCCCTTCGACTTCGCTCAGGATGAAGAGTAGTTAATTGGTTAATTAGTGAGTGGTAAGTGAAATAAGTGAGCTAAAGTGAACTAAAGTGCCTAAAGTGAGCTAAAGTTTGGAAGCTGGTTGGCCCCCTGCAGAAATTCAAGGGAGTTTAGTTCCCCTGTTGCGAGTCAGGTGAGTAGCTACCGGGGATAAACTTTTGGGATAAACTCCCCGGCAGAAGGCAGTATTAGTTAATTGGTTAGATTTTACTTGACGGGAAAGTAGATAATTTGGTATAAACAACAATAGTAAAGCTTGTGCCTGTACGGTCTGATATCTGTGTATTCTGGTCTGGCTGCGGGTGCAATTCCTGTAGTTTTTCGAATAGAGTTATGCAAAATTGAGGTTAGGCATATATTATTTAAGAAAATCAGGTTTTTAGTTTTCTTTAATAATCAAATAAGTGCTTGCTTCACAAGAATTTACTGTTTGAAAAGAAAAAATCAAAAGGCCAATTTTTTCTTTTCAAAGTATGCCTAACCTCCATTTTGCAGAAGTCTTTGGTTTGTCTATTTAGAGGAGGAGTTATTATGCTCGGCACAAAGTTGCAACGAAAGCGATGTGCTGAGCAGTTATGTTTTTGCATTTCAATTAACAATCAATATTAATTTTATGAAGGAGGACTATTATGTGTAAGCAATTGATTTATCTTGTATCTTTTGTTTTGGTGCTGAGTGTGGCAGGTAATGCCCCGGCTGATATCATCGCCCACTGGAGGCTCGATGACGGTTCCGGCACCATGG
>SMTZ1_10014212_pt1 | contig 11884 bp, 10 predicted proteins | sample DeeMarSWOR136_30_FD_25667 | JGI IMG/M metagenome (IMG submission 25667) | reverse complement strand
ATGAGCGCTATGACAATGACCGGTTTCATGAGCGGGAACAATACCAACCAGAAGCGTTGCCACCGGGACGCACCGAGAATGAGGGCAGCGTTGATCTGGTCCTCGGGAAGCGCCATGAGCCCCGACAGCAGGATGAGGAACATGAAGGGTGACCACTGCCAGAAAGAGCATGTAAAAAACAAAACCGGCTACCGCAGGGACGATCATCATGGGCATGAGTATGACGCTGTGAAATATCTTCTTGCCTGCAAAGTTATCCCTGAAGAGAAATGCCAGTCCAAGCCCAATAAAAAACTCTACCGGTACAACCACTGCAACAATGACAAAGGTCCTGAGAATGGCCATGAGGAAATCGGCATCCCTGAGGATGTTCCAGTAGTTGGCAAGCCACCCCCAGAACTTGTACGCCTCATACCATCGCGTCCCGCCCCCTGTCAGCGGCGACCACTCGGAAAGGCTGAGATAGATCGAGGCGAGGAGCGGGAAGATGACGATGAAGAGTAAGAAGACGAGGGCGGGAAGTATCATGAAAAATCCGAACCTCGCCGCATCCATGCCCCGCTGTTCTTCGAGTGTGATCTGCTTCTTGAACAAGTTCCAATCCTCCACTTCTGAAAAATTTAAGATCGCAAAACCACATGAAGGGTGTGAGATTTCCCGTGAAAGCTAGCCCAGGCAAGATCACGAGAAGCGTGTATGAAAACGCCCCACAGAATACAGCCCGTCTAAGAAAGAGGGGGTCTATCCTACCGTGAGGGGGACAGACCCCTCCTCTGGTTCTCTCTTTCATACTTCAGGGTATAGAATACCGCCCAACCGTCGAGCGATCAGATCGTCGGCTTGTCCACGATAGTCGGCCATGCAGCACGTGTCGCCCTGATAGCCTCGATCTGTTTGTCCCTGCCCTTTCGTTCGGTGATCTTGTTCCACTCCGCCGCACAGTCCTTCATTGCCTGAGCCGGCGTCTTCTGACCCGCGAGCGCCTGCTGCAGGGCGGTATCGAGCGCCGTTCGGTACTCGATAACGCCCGGAATGATGATGGGCGGAGAGGAGCGCTTGATCGACTCAACATAGGTTTTAATGTGCCAGTCCTTGTAGGAAGCGATGACGAAGGGGTCCTTGAAGTGCGGGACCTTCCAGGGATCGTAGTACCCGGCCGGGTTCGCCGTAAGCCAGGTGCTGACCTTTCCCGACGACATCCACTGGCACAACAGATAAGCAGCTTCCGTGTACTTCCCGTTGGACGCAACACCGTGCCCGATGCTCGGCCACCACACGGTCCTTCTCACCAGTGTTCCACCGACAACCCGCCCCGGTGACACGCCCGATCGGAGCTTCTGGTACACCTTGCTCTCCACGCCGAGCCAGTCAGGAGCCTTGGGCGTATCCAAAAACTTCGGCATGTTCGGGTAGGCGCAGGTGACAGCGGCACCGCCTGCACTCATGTTGGCGTACTGCTCAGGCCATCCCCAGGAGATGGCATCCTTGTGATGCCACTTCAGCGAATTCACGTGCTGTGCAGTCGCCTGAATGCCCGCATCAGAGGTGATGAGCGGCTTCATGTCGTCGTCCCAGTAAAACTGGGCAGGATTGGCGAATGAGGTGTAGCGCTGGAACCAGTTGGAGAACCCCCAGTACTGGTTTCTGAGGTCCGTGCATCCTAGCAGCCCCTTGTCGGGTCTGTTGAAGAACTGAGAGATCTGGTCGAGCTGCTCCCAGGTCTCGGGCCACTGCAGGTCCCAGCCGTAACGGTCCTTGAAGGCCTTCTGTTCCTCGGGGTCTTCGAAAAGGTCTCTGCGATACACCCAGAGCTGGTAGTCGCCGTCCATGACCACGTTGTACACGCTGCCCAGGTATTTGGACGTTGCCGTGGTGGTGACGTCGCCCCCCACATTGCCCCACTCGGGGTCGTTCCAGTCGGGTTTGTACTTGTCCACATACTCATCGAGGTTGAGTATCGCGCCCGAAGCAGCGAGATCAGCGGTTTCATCGGACCAGTAGGAGTAGATGTCATAGGCCCGTGCGGCGGTCTGATAGTCCTGAATGAGCTTGGTAGTTTGTTCCGTTTCCACCACATCAACCACTTCGATGTCGACACCTGTTTCCTCGAAAAAGACCTGCTTTGCCTGCGGAGCACCCTCGGGAAAGGGGCTTTTCCAGTGTCCGACACATCCTGGTGGAACCATCATCACAAGCTTGTCCGGAGCCTTGCCCTCAGCCTTCAGCTTTCGGAGGCCCTCAACGGCCCTGCCTGCAGCCTCATCGGCGCTGTACTGGTAGCGCTCGGCACCGTCGAAACCGGTGGGACCGCCGATCATACCGGAAGCCAGCCCCGCCCTGGGTGTGTACTCGAGCTTCTTGCCGGTGCCGCTTGCAAAGATCGAATGGGGACTGTACTTGGTGCTCATGAACTTCGATACCGCAGAGGCAGCCGCAATACCCGCACCGGCCTTCAGGGACTTGCCCAGGAACTCACGACGGGAGACCTTCTTCCCCTCATGCTTTCTTTCTTTCTCAGGCATGAACTCTCTTCCTCCTTGTTAAGATTATTTATCGTGACGGTTCACCCTCTGAAAACATCTCGGTACGTCGCTACAGAGCGCTCACCGTTTCGATACAATACTGTAAAGATCTCTGGCAGGATTGGCGCCCCAGGCCTCTGCCTGCTCGCACCATTCCCCATCCTCACTCTCTTTTTAAATCGACGCGCCGCACCGACTCGCGTTCAACGAGCCAGGGACTCAACATCCTCTTCTCACCCGGATTCCCTCGCCCATCCAGCAGCTCGAGCAGCATCTGGGCGCCCAGCTCAACCATCCTGTCGATCGGCTGGTGCACCGTGGTCAGCGCGGGATGCACCATGGACGCGATCTCTATATCATCGAAACCGATTACCGATATGTCACCGGGAACGGATACATTGTTTTTTTTAAAAAGACGCATAACCTGAAGGGCCTTGTAATCGTTGGAGGCGAAGATTGCCGTTGGTCTGTCGCGCATACTGAAGATGCGCAGTATTCTGTTCAAATTGCCGTGGTGCCACTGATCCTCCTCGAGACTGACGATCAGGTTACTGTCCACTATAATACCGCGGTTTCGATGCTCCGCGATGTAACCCTGGAACCGTGCCTGCTCTGCAGCTGTAAACTCCGACGTGACAAAGGCGATTCTTCTGTGCCCCAGAGAGAAGAGATACTCCACGGCAAGCTGGCCCCCGTACACGTTGTCCAGTGTCACGCTCGTGACCGTCCGGTCACCCACCTCGCGCTCGACCATGACCAGCGGGATACCCTTTACCCCGTTACTTTCGAGCAGGGGAGCATGTCCCTGTTCGCCTCCGATGCACAGTACCCCGTCGACGCTGTGCTTCCTCATCGCCTCAAGAAGGGACTGCTCCACTAAAAAATCGCTGTCGGCATTGCACATGATGGTTATGTACCCGTGCTGCCTGAAGAACCGTTCCACATGCCAGCATGCCAGTGCGAAGAAGGGATTTCGAATGTCCTGAACCACAAGCCCGATGGTATTGGTGCGTTTCAGCGTCAGGCTTCTTGCAATCTCGCTTGGTTGATAGTTGACGGAATCGATGGCATTGAGCACGGCCCGTTTCGTCTTTTCGGAAACCGGGCCGCTCTTGTTTATGACGCGGGATACGGTACTCTTCGAAACCTGAGCAAGCTTGGCGATTTCATTTATGGTGACAGGCACAGCGAGGCACGCTCCAAAACGGATATCCTGTCCGCCCTTTACTGCAGCTGTATTTCACTGGAACCGGTTCCACACGGTACGGCGAGGATCATGTTACTTTATTCATAATGAACTTTTCTGTAACTCTTTGATATACAAAAAATTATAAAAGAGACTCCTTCTGCCATGCGGGTTTTATCACTTCGCTGGAACCGGTTTTAAACCCTACTATGAAAAAAAATCTCTGTCAAGTATTTTTTAAGCACTATTTTTTGAATCACAATCAAGGCGTGGCACTGTACGGGTCGGTTCAGGACATCGGTATGAAAATGAACTGTTGTTAACCACAGACGTCTTCAAATCGGCGAGGAACTCGGCAGCCATGGCGCCGTCTACCGCACGATGATCACAGGAGAGCGTCACCTTCATCCGCTTGCCCGCAGTGATCTTCCCGTCCTTCACCACTGGAACCTCCCTAATCGCACCGACCGCCAGTATGAGGGCCTGCGGGGGATTCACGATGGCAATGAACTCCTCGATACCGTACATACCCAGGTTGGAAAGTGTAAAGGTTCCCCCTATGCTCTCGTGTGGCCGGAGCTTCTTGTTCCGGGCCTTTTCGATGAGCTGGGTCGAGTCCTCGTTTATTTCGTCGATACTCTTCTTCTCACAGTGCCGAACTGCAGGCGTCAGCAAACCCCCATCGATCGCCACAGCCAGGCATACGTTTGCCGTATCGTAATACCGGATGTTGTCATCTACGTACGACGCGTTGCATCCCGGATGCTCCATGAGCATCATCGCGATGGCCTTGACGATTATGTCGTTGAAGCTGATCTTGCGCTCCCTTCCCTCGTTCAGCTCATTTCTAAAGGCGATGAGAGGTTCCACATCGAGGTCGACGGTGAGATAAAAGTGGGGCACGGTTTGCTTGCTCTCGAGCATTCTCTGGGCAATGATCTTGCGCAACAGAGGAGCCTTCTCCTCACGGTAACCCACTTCATGTGTAGCACGATCAGCAGCTTCAGCCATCCTTGAACCTCCCCCTCTCTGATCTCAATTTCCTGAAAGATACACAGCATGTCAAGAAATGGAAAGCCTCTTTTAGGGCAAAAAGTATTGCAAAATGGCCGCTTTTATGAGAATATATCGGGCAAAGGGGTATACCCTTTGTTTTTTTATACGATCTATGCTATATTCTGTAAGGTAAGGTTCACTGTATCTGATTTGTACGCCGCATGCGTAGAAGATACGGGGAACAACACATAGGGTATGACAAAAAACGAGTTCGAACGGAAGGTTACGGAGCTTTTCAGAAAATACCGTCTCAACAGGAGGATGCAGGAACAAATCATTCCCCTCTTTTCGCTGGTCGACAACCTGAGCCACGAGGAGGTCAAGAGTGTCTACAACCTGCTGGAAGAGGCGATCGTTACGCAGAGGGAAACTGAAAAGCTATCAAGCAGGCTCAATTCACTGTTCCTGGATTTCAACAATACGTTCAGGGACGTTTCGAAGAAACTGAAGGATATCCAGAAGAAGCTGGACACACTCAAGGGAAGGGAAAGCACGTCGATTTTCAGCACCGGTAATCTTCCGGTCGTGCGAAAGGGAACCAAATCGAGACAGAGCAGCGCCATGAAGTTCAACAAACAATCGTTTCCCAGTGAGAAACCTAATTTCGGGCTGAAGCTCAACAAGCTCTTCTCGGCCTTTATCACCGAGTACGGTCCCGAAAAGATCACACTCGTTATCAGTGATTCCATCCTCTACACCAACAACCTCATCCTGAGGATCACCCTCGATACAAAAGAGGTTCTCATCGGCTCGAGCAAGTCGATCAAGCTCTATGAGACGGAAGATGGGTACAGCTTTCTGGTCACTGAGAAACCGGAGGTTATCCCATACGGGAGCACCAATGGATTCTATTTCAAGAACATCACCTATGAGGACATCCTGAATCTGACAAACGGAGATTTCTTCAAGGTTTTCAGCGCGGATATCCTGAAAACATACAAGCCCCACGAAATCGATCTTCCCGAAGAGCTGAAGAAGGTCGGCTACTACCGCTTCGAATAAACCTCTTTCACATCCTGTCTTCAATGACCTCGGAATGTCAACCTTTCCGATACATCCATTCGGAACGCCACGGTGCTGGGGATTGAGAACCACCATGTGTTTCCGATGATACATTTCTGGAGGGCAGGTCCACCGTGGGAATAACGTGTACACGTATGAAGCTGACCTATGAGCTCACGAACGCTCGCCCTGCTTCACGCGCACGCCGGCACAGTTCCACTGACTCCTTCACGTCATTTTTATACTCAATACCGTTAGCCACCAGCTCACCCGAGTACTTGAGACCGCAGACGAGAAGAAAGGAACGAAATATTGAGATGTTGCAGCGGAATATTTTCTCGCTCCCGGCAAAACCACCGACACTAAGCAGGAAAGCATTTCGTTTCACACCCCGCCTTTCAGGATTGATGTCAAGAACGTACTTTCTGATCCAGAGGAACTGGCCCCGGTCGATGAAGGCCTTCGTTATGGCGGGCGGGCCGAGAAAGAAAACAGGGTATGAGAACACCGCCCTTTCGCACTCCAGGAGTTTGTCGAACAGGGGGTCCAGTTCGTCCCGGATCACACAGCGTCCAGTCTCACGGCACCCGTTGCATTCAGTACAGGGCGAAAAATCATAATCCCTCAAATACACCCGTTCCACCCCGTGTTCAGCCTCTTCTACCCCCTCAATGAAACAGTCCAGAAGCGTGTCGGTGTTTCCGCCCTTGCGGGGGCTTCCGTATACGGCGAGCAGTTTCTGTTGCATGTACTAAACCTCATGACCCAGTAGTTATGCGTGCCCCATCAGGGAAATTCTCCGTACGTTGAATCAATCGTGCACGATTTCATTCCAAAGGTCTTCGGCCCGTAAGTGCCTTGGAAATGGTGAGAGAGTCGGCATATTCGAGATCACCGCCCACGGGCAGGCCGGAGGCGATTCTCGTTACTTTCACACCGATCGGTTTCAAAAGCCTCGAAAGGTAGAGTGCGGTGGCATCTCCCTCAACGTTGGGATCGGTCGCAATGATCACTTCCTCAGCTTTCTCCTCCTGAACCCTGCGGAGCAGCTCCTGTATCCGGAGTTTCTCCGGGCCGATGCCGTCGAGCGGCGAAAGGGCTCCCATCAGAACGTGGTACATCCCGCTGTAGATGCCAATCTTCTCGATGGACCAGATGTCCTTCGCCTCCTCCACCACACAGATAAGCTTGCGGTTACGATGGGGATTCTCACAGATGGAGCAGGGGTCCTCCTCGGTCAGATTCCCGCAGATGGAACAGAACCTGATGCGCTCCTTCACATCGAGGATGGCTCGTGCCAGGCTCTGACCAAAGGACAGATCCTCCTTCAGTATATGGTAGGCAAGCCTTTCAGCTGTCTTTCTCCCGATTCCCGGCAGTCGGGTCAGTACACCGACCAGCTTTGAAATGGCGCTCTGCTCGTTCAATTAGAAAGGCACCTCTAATCCGGGTATGTTCAACCCTCCGGTCACCTTCGCCATCTCAGATTTGATGACCTCGTCCATCTTGTGCATTGCATCCGTCACCGCAGCCACGATCAGATCCTCGAGCATCTCGATGTCCTCGGGGTTTACCACTTCCTTCGCGATCTTTATATCGACGAGCTCGTGCTTACCATTGACCGTTGCCTTGACCATGTCGCCGCCCGAGCTCCCGTCAGCCCGCTTGTTGACGAGATCCTCCTGCATCCTCTTTATCTTCTCCTGCAACTCCTGCGCCTGTTTGAGAAAGTTCATGTTCAAACCCATTGCTGGCCTCCCCGTTTGTATGTTGGTTCATACAGTGCAGTCAATCATTCGGCACAATTTCACCTTTGAAGATCGTCATGAGTTTCGTGACATCCTCGGAGAAGGTTTGCGCGTTCTCGGTATTTTCCCCCCCGCTCTCTATCACGACATTGAGTCGAATGTCCTTCTGCAGAAATTCCCGTATTTCCTTCTCGATGTAGCGTTTCGCCGAGGACTCGTGCACATGCTCATAGCTCAGCTTCTCGCTTCTGCCATAGGAGATGGTGAGGAGGTTGTTCTCAAGCCTGTAGCTCCGGGCGCGTTTAAGGAACTCCGCCAATGCCCTCCTCTTCCTTGAAAAATGAAGGATGATACTGTCCGCGATATCACCATTCCCAAGTTCCCCGGTCCCAGCGTCCCGGAGTGCCCCGTCCGGTGCCGGACCCTCCTCACGGGCCGATTCGGTACCCCGGGCAGGCTGTGCTGATTCCGCAGGTGAATTTTTCTTATCACGTAGCGCCGTTGATTGAGTCCTTCCCCGAGCACCGCTGTCGCTCGACCCGCCCGATGCTCCCCGGGAATCGATGTCCCTCCTGAGCCCCTCCAGCCTCTGCACCAGAGAAGCTGGTTGCACGATCTCCCGGTAGCGCACGAGCTTTATAAGGGCAACCTCGAAGAGCTCCCGGGCATACTCGCTGTTCCTCGTGTCAATGTAGACCCTTGAGAGGAGGATGAGGATGTTGTTGATATCGCTGTTCCCGTAGGAGCTTAAAAGTGAGCGCATCTCATCGACATCCTCCTGTGGGAGATCGACAAGTTCATGGGCCTCGCTGTCGATTGAGAGCACGTAGAGATTCTTGAAGTAATCGAGCAGCCCGGAGATCAACACGCCGATCTCCATACCATTTCTGACAAGCTCGTCAAGCATCCGGTAACAGGACCCGTAGTCCTCCTGTGCAATGAACCCTGCAAACCGGTGGTAGATATGGTAATCGGGCAGTCCGAGCACGTAAAACACATCCTCGGCCCGAATGGGTCCCTCTGCGTAGGAGATCATCTGATCGAGAATAGACTCAGCATCGCGCATGGAACCGGAGGCGCTCCGTGCTATCCAGAACAGTGCCCGCTCCTCCGCCTCGATCTTCAGGTCGCCAATGATCCGGTTCAACATCTGCATGATGAGCGGTATGGGTATGCGTTTGAACACGAACTGCTGGCACCGCGACCGTATGGTTTGCGGCACTTTCTGCACCTCGGTGGTGGCAAAGATGAAGATCACATGCTCCGGCGGCTCTTCGAGGGTCTTGAGCAGGGCATTGAAGGCCTCGGGGGTGAGCATGTGCACCTCGTCGATGATGTAGATCTTGTACCGTGCCGAAGAGGGGACGAAACGGACGTTCTCCCTGAGCTGCCGCACCTCGTCGATACGCCGGTTGGAGGCCCCGTCGATCTCCACCAGGTCGAGTGAGCGGCCCTCCGTGATCTCCCTGCAGAAGGTACAAACGCCGCAGGGTTCCCCTGTGGGTCCCTTTTCACAGTTGAGCGCCTTTGCGAAGATACGTGCCGCCGATGTCTTCCCGATGCCCCTGGGTCCGGAGAAGAGATAGGCATGACCAACCCTGTTCCTGGCAATGGCATTGCGCAGGGTATTGGCGATGTGTTCCTGTCCGATAAGCTCCTCGAAGGTCTGTGGCCGGTATGTACGGGCAGAAACAAGGTAGGTCATTGGTTCCTCAAACGGACGACTTAGAATTAACATAACGATATTCGGGGGTTTTTGCAAGCGCTACAGCAGTCGCGACGGATACCAGGGTCTGACGAATGTACATGGACCGATCACTCCGTGTCTGCTCCAGCCGAGTGTCCGCATTCACAGGAACAGATCGCTTACCGTTGCTTCCTTCCGGACCTGGCGGGGTTGGGCGTCTGTCCCTTGAACCGTACCCGACTATCAACGCAGACACGAAACGATCGGTCCACTTTAACTTCGAATAAACGCTTCGGAGAGAGAGGGATTCGAACCCTCGGTACCTGGTTAAGGTACACACGCTTTCCAAGCGTGCTCCTTCGGCCTCTCGGACATCTCTCCCTAAACCACAGTTAATACACCCAGGAAGACCCTCTGTGTTTGTGAGATCACCTCGTCTTGCTCGTTCACAGCGCTTAAAAATATATCACGTGCCCCTGGGAAAAATCAATGAAAAACCCTTTCTCCGAAAGGCAGATCGGTCTACTGATCGATTTACAGATCGCGGCAGAGATGCCGCTCATCAGTGAGCCCTGAGAAGCAACAACGCCTCGAAAAAAACCCCGGGCTCTCCCGCAAGAGCTCGGGGATTTTCATATACCTTTCCGACGATATTCTCGATTTACTCGGGACGAATCCCGTCCCTGTCCACCAGGAACACGAGGTCCTGTTCGTCCTCTACGGGAACGTCTCGGAGCATCACACTCGTGATGCCCTCATCCGTAGGTATGAGACCGAAGAGGTTCACCATCTTGTACTCCTCGAGCTGCTCGTTATAACGCCGCTTCTTCAGGAACAGGCGGTACTCCTGCGAAGCAGGAAACTGGAATATGTAGTTGTAGTCGATCTTCTTGAAGGAGACCTCGTCGAGTTCTCTGTAGTAACGGGGCTTGCTGTACCCCTGCCTCTTTCCCTCACCGTTTTCCAAAAAGGCCGTCTCCGTCTTCTCCACTATGATCACTGAGCGTTCAGCCTCGATGATCCCCCTCTTTGTCCGTTCCATGAGCGCCCTGAAATCATCGAGTGCAAGATCATAGCGCTCCTCTCTCCGGACCGCAAAGACGCTCTTCGGATAGCGGAACTTCTTCTTGGTGAGATCGTACCAGCGCAGGGATTGTGTTTCCCCGTGGAACTCGATGACGATATTCTCCGCATCCTCGCTGAAGGTGTTGTTGTTCTGCTCACGCTCCCAGTTGTTGGCGGTCAGCAGCGTGACCGTGCCTCTGAAGAGGTCCTCGAAGTAACCGTACACCACCATGGAATGATGCATGAGATTACTCAGATAGCCGATGATGATCGGCTCACCCTCCCCGATGCTCTCTTTGATGACGTCCAGCTCGCGCATGAGATCGTCCCTGTTCTGTTGCTCCTGTACACTGATCTTGCCGGAAAGCAGGTTCGAGAACACGATGTCGTTCTGTATGTAGTCCATGTTTCTGAAGATCGTACGGTCCTCCTCACGCATCCAGTAGATGCTTCCGTACTGTTCGGGTATGTTTCCAGGATGGGTGATGTAGTATATCTGTTCACCGGTGAATCCGTAACAGCGGCCGATAGAACCCTTGTAGATGTCATACATGATCGACAGAAGCAGTACCTTCTCATCCTGACTGAGCTGCCCGAACTGATTCTCCGCCCATTCTATGAGGGTATCGGACACGAAGTCACCAGAATCCTCGAACTTTCCGTCATTGGCAAACTGAAAGTTGTCACGGCCCCAGACGAATTCAGTGTAGGCAATGATATACTCCCTGGTGAAGTTACCCTCTTTGGTGTGCACGTATGCAGTGGTCCTATAGGTACCAGCCTTTCTGAATGGCACACCGCGAAAGATCACCTCTTCCGTGGGCCTGGAGATGCTCAGATCGTACTCCCCGTCGGATTCGAAATCAAAGGAAACTGACCGCACCATGTCCTCCGGAGCCTTGAGCACGAACTCGAGGACGAGGGGTGTGCCGCTATGGCACTCCACATTTAGATGGATTGATTGATTCAAGTCGGCCGGAAGGGTCTGTGCCCTGACAGAAACCGCGAGCAGCATGGTGAAAATCATAAGACCGATTATGATGGACAGACGCGGTCTCTTCACGCTATGCAACGCCTCAACCTTTCGAAGAATCGATCTCATCCTCTTTGCTCTCTCCGTCAACCCGGTGGAACGCGATGATGGGCTTCTGCCCCCTGGCTATGGCATCGAGACACTCTCTGGCAACTCTTCTGGGCACCATACGCAGATTCCCCTCACCGAAGTACAATATACCGTAGGGCTGCTGGTACAGGGCCTGCTCACACACGCTCCCGTCGTCACAGAAGTAGGCCTGGTGAATGAACTTTCGTGTTTCCGCATCCCGGTGGGTGGTGATGTAGACTTCTCGCTCCGTTATGAGGTCCCTGCACTTCTGTATTCTCTTGCCCTTCAGGTAGTCTGGGAGCTTCGATCGCCTGTTCCTTCTCAGCATGAACAGGATGAATATGATCGCAAGGATCACGATGGCGGCAATGATCACAGTTTTTCCCCATCTAATCCAGGGATTTCAAGAGCCGGCGCACACGCTCGACGTTTTCTTCGAAGGACCGGAGCCGCTCACGCTCCCGGTCCACGATCTCTGCAGGCGCCCTGTCCACGAATTTCGGGTTCTCCAGC
>SMTZ1_10017591_pt1 | contig 11885 bp, 9 predicted proteins | sample DeeMarSWOR136_30_FD_25667 | JGI IMG/M metagenome (IMG submission 25667) | reverse complement strand
CAATATCTTTTGATAACCATATAGCATTTCTTTTTAATTCAATAAATTTAATTAGTTCATTACCAATTGGATGTGAAATTCCATTAAGGAACTCGTCAATGGTATTCTCATAAATTTTAACATACTTTTCCATTGTTTCTTTATCATTTTTAAAACGAACATCTCTATTGTTCACTAAATATTCATGAATTTGATTGAAAATTTCTGGATTCCCTATAGATTCCCTTCCAATCATAAAAGCATCAATTTTAGTAAAATCAATAAAATGCTTAGCACTAATGGGATTGATAATATCACCATTTCCAACTACAGGTATCATTAATCTCTCTTTCAAGCGTTTTACAGTTTCTAAATCTAATGTTCCGTTTGTAAATTTACTTAAAACAGTCCGAGCATGAATTATTAATAAGGATATTCCAGAATTATTAATTAATTGTGCAAATTTCTCAATATTCACAGGTCTTTCAAAACCTACCCTTATTTTTAGGGAGATTGGTCTCGAAGAATATTTTACAGCAGTATTAACTAAAGCTTCCAATTTCTCTAAATCCTTCATTAAATATCCCCCTTCATGTGCTTTGATAGCCCTTTTTGAGGGACATCCAGCATTCAAATCTAATATATCAAAATTATAACTACTAAGATAGTCTATAGTGATCTTCAATGCATCAGGATCAGAACCAATTAGTTGAACACATATTGGATGTTCTTCTTCTATTTTATATAAATCTTTTTCTACAGACTTAGGATCTTTTTCAATACGCTTACAATATAACATAGGTACACTCACAAGACCAATTTTTTGAAACTTTCTACAAAACCTCCTATAAGGAGCAGTTGTGACATTTAGCATGGGTGCTAACATATACCTATTTTCTAAATTAAGGTTTCCTAATTTCATTTCGATGTTGATTTACAAGCTATAATAATGAAGTTTTTTATTAAACACAATTTATATATATAATTGATATATACAATATCCCATTAATTAAAATGTCAGCCTTCCTCAAAGAATTTAAGTTTGAAAATTCTCCATTTAAAATAACTTATCTGGATGAAGAACCGTTAAAATTAAATGATAAATTTATTTTTTTTCATAATAAAAGCAAGTTTAGAAAAGAAATCAATCAACTTCAATATTTAATGAAACAATATACCAAGATAGCTTTACCTGCTGCTGGGATAAGAGATTCCTATCTAAAAGAAGAATATTCAGAAAACTTATTGATAGTATTATTTACAACCTCTGAAAAAGTTAAAAAGTCTAATGAACTCATTGAGTCTATTCCTGATAAAGTGCTAAACCCTGGGTGTTTTTATCTTGAATCAAATTCTGATTTTATGCTTCTCTTGTCAAGGGACATGGAAGGACTAATTTTTGGAATTGAAACAATGGAAATTATTTTAAAACAAGTGTTAGAAGATTATATGTATCAACAGAGATTCGATGAATATATCCAAGTTTGCTCCTTTCAATTAAACCATTGCGGTAGTTCTCTTTAAAAAGAGCTGGATAATTAACATTAGAAAAAGTGAAAAAAGAAACTGTTTATGCCTCAAATTTCCAAGGTTTTTGCCTTTTTAATCTATAAGCTCGATCTGCATAGTCGGAAATCATTCTATGGGTGTTAAAATACGCAGCTAATGATATCGCATTCTTTTGACGGAAGATCCATTCATCATGATCCATGTATGTAGGGATAATATCATTTTCTAGAATCTCATAAATTGTATTTGAGTCAATGTCCCAATCATTCGAAACACCGGGGTCATTGGGATTTGAATCATCAGGACCAATTGCCCATCCTGCAAGCCGATTCATTTTATAACCCTCCAACCACCATCCATCCTGTACACTGAAATTTGGCACTCCATTTAAAGCTGCTTTCATTCCACTTGTACCACTAGCTTCTCGATATCTATTAGGTGTATTAAGCCAAATATCTACTCCAGATATAAGCATATGTGAGAGATCCATATTGTAATTTTCAATCATTACAACTTTTACTCCATAATTATTGTATAAGTATTCTCCAGATTCATAGATATTTTTAATATAATCTTTTCCCATCTGGTCTTTCGGATGAGCTTTTCCCGCAAAAATAAATTGGACGTTGCCTTTACATATTTTGCCTAACCTATCGATATCATGGAAAATAAGAATAGCCCGTTTATATGCAGCAAAACGCCTAGCAAATCCTATGGTAATTAGTTCTTCATCCAATAAGTTCCAAGAGTGACCTTTTTGGTAATTAATCAAATTAAATTTATTTTCAATATGTGCATCATAGAGATCAAGATCATCAATTTCAATTGCGTTTTCAAGAACAGAAGGATTAGCTCTCCAATTTGGCCATTTTCGACTAAACATTTTTCGAAAAGGTTTGGAAACCCAGAAAGGCAAGTGTATTCCATTGGTAATATAATCAATTTCATATTGAGGAAACATTTTTCTTGATATATCACCATGTTTTCGAGCTACAGCATTTCTATATCTTGAAAGAGCCATCCCTAAAAATGTCATATTAAATTCTCCATTATCATCTGCGAGTTTTCGAATTTCATTTGGCATTCTATTTTCAAAGACTTTATCAACTAAATCTTGTTTAAACCGATCGTGACCAGCTGGTACCGGAGTATGGGTTGTAAATACAACTTTTTCTTTTACTTTTTCAAGACTTCCTAATTCATTATATAATTCTAGAGTAGAAAATGAACCATGACCCTCATTTAAATGATACGTTTGAATATTATTATATCCCAGTGATTTCAAAAGCCTGACTCCCCCAATTCCTAAAATTAATTCTTGAACTATTCTATTCCAACGACTGGTACTATCATACAAAGAACCTGTCATTTTTTTCATCCAATCTTCATTACCCTCAACATCTGTTGTTAAAAGATAAATAGGGAGTACATGACCAGATTGGCCTATTACACGATAGAGCCACGCACTGACATGGACATCTTTATTTTCTATTTTAATAGTTATTGGCTTTTCTACTTTATCAAATTCATAATAGAAATTCCATGCAATTTCCTTTTCTTTCTGCTCTCCATATTCATTAAAAAACTGATAAAAATATCCAGAACTGTAACATAAACAAATTCCTACCATAGGTATTTCTAAATCCGCAGCTGACCTTACTGTGTCACCCGATAATACACCTAACCCCCCAGAGTAAGTAGGAATGTTACTATCAATAGCAATTTCCATGGAAATATATGCTACATTAGTATTTGATTTTAAATCATCATCAATTTCCATTTTATTTCCACCTTTTGAAATTTATTTAATAAATATTATTGATATTTCAATTTTTATATAATACTTTTAAAATCCATAGTTTAAAATATTATCCTAATAAATAATTGAAAAATCTTTCACTTTGAAAATCCTAAGGTTTTCTCTTAAAAATCAGTTTTAATCTTATGTTTCATTTAAAGAAATTAAAGTAAAAAAAATTTAAATTTGTAAAGGTTCGCCACCTTCTTTTAAAATTGCTACTTTTATGTTTGGCTCTTTTTTTTCTATGAGTTCTTTAAACTTAGTTAAATCCTTACCCCAATTATGCATTGGTATTGCGATTTTCGGTTTTACATCTACAATGGAATCAGTTGCTTCATCAAAATCCATTGTATATGTTCCACCACATGGCATCATTGCAACTGTTATGTTTCGATCCGATAAATTTTTCATTTCTGGGATTCTTTCAGTATCTCCAGCATGATATACGCTTTTATCTTCTGAAGTCACTATTATTCCTGCCCAACCAGCACTTTTTGGGTGGTTTGGCTTTTTAATATTATAAGCAGGAACTAATTCAATCGAAAGATCTTTATAATCAAAAGAATCACCTAATCTTAATGGTGTTCCATTAAATTTTTTCAAGTTAGATGCTATACTCTCAGGGCCTATTACAACTGTATCATCTTTCATAAGTTTTTCGATACTACTTGCATCAAAATGATCTCCATGCGAATGGGTTGAAACAATGATATCTGCTTTCTGTTCTCCTTTTTTAATCTGGTAAGGATCAAGGTATATGATTCTTCCACTATGAGTTTTTATTTTAAAGGCAGCATGCCCAAGCCAAGTAATTTCCATTTGAGCCATTAATTTTACTCCTTAATTAGTTTTTAGATGAAGTTATAATTTATTATTATGATATAATCACTTAAAATAATAATGTAATTATTAAGAAATGAATTAAGGATTAGAAACTTATAATAAAAAATATTTAATCTGTTTCCTCAAATTCCCATTCGGGGCTTTCGAGAGGAATCTTTTTAGTGATCTCGTGATTATCTTCCTTAGTAATATCGATATCTTTAAATCTGTCTAAGAATAATTTATCTTTAAAATTAGGAATTTCATTTATGAAATGTGGTTTTGTAATAAGATTAGGAGGATATGAACTAGATTTTTTAGATGTTATTTCATCTATTACTTTATTTTTAAGATTAATCTTTTTCTTAGAAATAAAATTATTAGCAGTAAGAAAATTTAATTTTTTTACACTAAGACCTTTTAATGGTATGCTAGATCTTATTATCCGGCAGGTGGGACAATTTATTTCATCCAAACCGTGAATACAAGTCATGTTTCTCTTTTATAATTTTTTCAAATTCTTAGTATTTCGAATTACTAGTATCATATATTTTTTATTATTATAATTTTTAGATACATTATTAAAATTCACTTCTTTAATGAATTAAATTGTTGATAAAAGGAGTTTTTTTTGATCTTTATGGTACAATATTAATACCAAAAAATAACAAAAAAGCATGGGATAATTGGTTCTTAACCTTTTTAACACTTATGAGAGACAAAGGTCTAAGACTATCAAGAAGAAATTTTGCAAATATATGTAGTGGTTTTTTTACAAGAGAAGAACCTGCAAAAAGAGATAAAAATCTAACTATTTATGAGAATCGGATTAGGAATTTTGCAAACGATTTAAGATTAAGCCTTAAGACATATGAAATCAAAAATATTGCTCATGAATGCGTTATTTCTTGGCATAAGTATGTGAAAATTGATCCAGACGCAATTCCATTATTAAAAATTTTAAGAAACGAGAAAAATCTTGCATTAATAACTAATTTTGATCATCCTCCTTTTCTCTACTCAATTTTATCTAAATATAAGCTCATAGAATACTTTGAATTCATAGCTATTTCAGGAGAAATTGGATATAAAAAACCAGATCCACAGATCTTTAATATTACTCTTGAAAAGCTTAAATTAAAGCCTCTAGAGGTTCTTTTCATCGGAGATAGTAAAGAAGATATTGAGGGAGCTCTAAAAGCAGGTATTAAGCCTATATTAATTCGGCGTCAAAACTTAAAGAAAACCATAATAGGAAATGATTATTATTCGAAAAAAAAAGGAAAGGCAAAAGAAAAAATCACCAAGAATTCAAAAATGATACCTTTTAAGACTATTTCACATTTAAAAGAGTTATATCAAATACTTAATTTACAATCGACTTTTTAATTCAATAGAAGGTGTCTATATATCTCGATGAATGTTATTTTTTATAAACTTTATAAATTTAAGCTAATTTTACTTAATATTCAATCATAAAATATATTTTTATCCAATAAAAACAATTTAATTGTGTAAAAGATGTCAGAATGGCAAGTAGATGAAAATAAGGCATGGTTTATGAAATGGTGGCCTAAGAATACCCCAAAGAACCAACAATTCGAAAATATTTCATTAGGAGAGTTTTTTGAGAGACAGAGAAAAAAGTATGCAGATGAAAAGCTAATGTGGTTTATAGAATCATGGATGACTTACGAGGAAACAGGAAAAGCTATAGACTCATTAGCAACTTCTCTCCATAAATTGGGAATTAAGAAAGGAGATGTAATAGCATTTTTAATGCCAAATTGCTTTCAATATGTTATTAGTTTTTATGCTACTGTAAAATTAGGAGCAATTGCTTCAGGTGTAAATCCCACTTATAAACCGTTAGAGGTATTACATCAACTTAAAATGACAAATTCAAAGGTTCTAATTACCTTAGATGCTTTATATGGAGAATTGGCACGTCCAATCATTAATAAGACTAATATTGAAATGGTAATTTATACAAATGTAGCTGATTTAGCTTCAGGATTATCAGGATTGAAAAAAACATTAGGAAAGTTGATTGGTAAAATTCCCAAAGGAAAAGTTGATTTTCCAAGTGCTATTAACTTTTTAGATCTTCTTAATACTGAACCAGATCTACCAAACGTAAAATTTGATCCCACTGAACACACTGCTACATTTATCATGACCGGTGGAACGACAGGGGTGCCAAAAGCAACAGTTTTAACCCATTTTAATTTAGTGTCTAACGCAATCCAATGTGTATTATGGGTAGGTGGAGAAGACCCTGGAGTAGGTGATATTGGGGCAATACCATTGTATCATTCATTTGCAATGACAGCAGTCATGAATGTTGCTATCGGTTTGGGTGGTTGGATGATGCTTTTTCCAAGACCACCTCCAACAGAGGATTTCTTAAAAGAAATTACACACATAGATGCTCCAAAAGGTTTATTTTATGCGGGTGCTGAAATACTATTTAAGAGAATTGCGGATTTTCCAAATTTAGAAAAGTTTCCTAATTTAATGGGTAGATTAAGACTCTGCATTTCAGGGGCAGGACCGTTACATGCTCCAGTACAAAAAGCATTCCAACAAAATACCCGCGGAAGAATTGTAGAGGGGTATGGACTCTCCGAAGCAAGTCCTGTAGTAAGTGCAGGGAATCTGTTTGAAGAGAGCCCAATTGGAACCATCGGAATGCCATTAACTGGTACTGATTGGGGAATTTTTGATGTAGAGGAATTTGAGAAAGGAGCAATCGCAGATGGTTTATCAGGCTCAAAATTTGGAGAAGAAAATACTGGAGAAATATGCATTTGTGGTCCTCAAGTAATGAAAGGATATTTAAATCAACATATTGGATTTATGAACGAAGATGGAACAATAACAATAAGAGATAGAAAGAAACAACTAATCAAAGTAGCAGGTCATTCAGTCTTCCCCGCAGAAGTTGAAAGCTTACTTATGAGTCATGAAGCAGTTTCAGAAGCTGCCGTTGCTGGATTACCAGATCCTAAAGGTAAAGTTGGAGAAATCACAAAAGCATGGGTTGCTTTAAGACCTGAATATCAAGGAAAAATTACCGAAGAAGAATTAATCTCATGGACGGAAAGAAATATGACCAAATGGAAGTGTCCCGCCATTATTGAGTTTATTCAAGAGATTCCAAAGAGTGTAATGGGCAAGATCGAGCGACGAACTTTGCAAGAAGCAGATCCTTTATTTAAAAAATAAATTTTTTATCTTTATTTTTATTTTAACTAATTTTTAATTTTATTATAAGACCTAGGCTTTAGTGTCTTTTAAATATAAGCATTTATTATTAATTCTAAATCTTTATATTGACAAAATGAAGGATATTAGTCATAAGATCTCAATCTTTGGATTCCATTTAGACATCGAATGGAGAGGAACTCTCTTTTTTATTGCTTTAATTGGAGTATTATATTTTTCTTCTTTCTGGGTTTATATAGGGAATGCAGTTTCTTATCTTATCATTATGAATCAAGCATCTACTTCTATTGTAGCATATTATTTAGGATATGCAATCCATTATTTTGTCGCATCAATTTTCCATTTTGGTGCCTTTTACGCCTGTCTTTACATTTTTGTTAGATGTAAAAAATCTAAGTTGCTTAAACCAGATTTATAAGAGAAACCCAAATTATTTCAATTTAGATTATCTCCTTCGCACCTCTTGGGCATTTTTAGCATATCTCTACTTGTTGTTTTATATATAATCCCCACCTTCATTTCCGTTATTATTGATCTTGTACAACATTTTGAGTGGCTATTTAGCTACGGTGGACCTTGGAGTGGTGATTAAGCATTTCATGCTATCTTTTATACAATATCTCTTTTTTATCTCGTCTTCACGAAACTTGGTATTATTGGAATTTGCAATCATTCAATTTCTGTATGTCTGAGTGTGCAGAAAAGAAATTTCTAGTTTAATGTATTTTAATTCTTTCTTTTTTAATGGATTCTAGATATTTTCATAAAGTTTTGATATAATACTTAATTACACTTTTCATGGATGGTATTGTTACTGACCAATCATTCAAAAGTTATTTATTTTTTTGGGGGGGTCAACTATTCTCCATCTTGGGGTCCTCTATTGTTCGGTTTGTCATTGTAGTATGGATAGCTCTAGAAACTTTAAGCCCAATTTACGTTTCTATCGCTTATTTCTTAGGAGCTCTTCCAATGGTTATTATTCCTCCCATATTAGGAGTATTTATTGATAGATGGAATAGAAAGCTTACTATAGCATTAACAGATTCACTTCAAGCTTTCGTAACTTTCATGATGATTTTATTATTTTTTACCGGGAATGCTAGTTATTGGCTTATAATTTTATTGAATGTTTTGCGAGGGATATGTCAAGCTATTCATTTTCCTACTATAAATGCAATAATTCCAATAATGATTCCAAAGAAACACTTGAGTAGAATGAATGCAATTAATTACTTCTTCACCGGGATTATACAAATAATTGGCCCTTTAGTAGGTGGTTTTTTATTAGCATTTCTTGATATCGAACTTATACTCTGGATTGACATTTTCACTTTTTTTATTGCAATTATTCCATTAGTTCTAATCACTATCCCCTCAATCACTGCAAATTCTGACCAGAAAGAAAAAAGATCATACTTTAAAGATTTTAAATACAGTTTAAACATTTTAAGGTCTGTAAAAAGTTTTCTTATCTTAATTATATTTATCTCAGTTATTAATCTCTTAAATATGCCATTTACAACTCAGATGTCATTATTTGTTTTTTTATATCACTTCGGTGGAGAATTAGACTATGCTTTTGTAATGGCATTCTTGCAGATTGGTATTGTTATAGGTGCGTTAATTGCCTTTACAAAAAAACATTGGAAGCACAAGGAATTAATTATTCTGTTTTCTGTATTTATTGGAATTTCTGGATATTCAATTACAACATTCGCTCCAACAGGTAATTTTATTTTAATGGGCATTGGTGCTTTGATTCACGCAGCTATGATTCCTTTAGCAAACACAATGTTTCTTACAATTCTCCAAACGAAAATACCTCCAGAGACGCAGGGTAGAGTATTTTCAATTGTGGCTAGCATAGCCGCTGCTGTGACTCCTCTTGGTATGATAATTTCTGGACCACTCGCAGAAGTACTTGGAATTCCGTTATTATTTATTGTCGCCTTATATTTACAAATTTATAGTGTGTTAGTAACATGGTTTCTAACTGATCTAAGACATATTATTAAGGAAGAATCAAAACTTGAAGAGAAAAAACAACTAGAGGAAGAAATAAGATTAAGATCTGAACAAATTGAATTATAATTATATTTATTGAATTAGATGTAAATACATTTTAATTTTTGTTTTAATTCCTTAAAAATAATTAAAAGCATTATTTTTGCATTCATATTATTCTTACAATGACTAAAGGTATAATTTTATCTGGTGGTTGGGGAACTCGCTTACGCCCTTTAACTTGTACTTTACCTAAAACCTTAATTCCAGTAGTAAATAAACCTGTTATTGAACGTCAGGTATTACTCTTAAAATCTGCAGGGATACGCGATATCATACTAGCTGTTAGTGTGATGTCTGATATATTAAGAAATTATTTTAAAAATGGTGAGAAATTAGGATTAAATATTCATTATACTGATGAAAAATATCCATTAGGAACTGCTGGAGCAATAAAATTAGCTGAAGATTATTTAAAAGACGACAATTTTTTCATGCTAAATGGAGATGTTATAATAAATTTTAACTTTGAAGAAATGATTAAAGCTCATAAATATCATAAAGGGACAGGTTTAATTGCCAGCAAAATTGTAGAAGATCCCTCAAGGTATGGTGTTTTAATAGTAAATGAAAAGGATAATAAAATATTAAAATTTCTTGAAAAATCTGCATATAACCCTCCAGAAGGTATAAATATTCCAATGCCCATTAATGCTGGTGTTTATCTTTTAGAACCTGATATTTTTCAATATATTAAACCCAAAAGTAAAGTATCAATAGAACTTGAAACTTTCCCAATACTTGCAAGCGAAGAAAAATTATATCATTACTCTATACCTGGTATCTGGAAGGACATTGGAAAGCCTGAAGAATTATTAGAGGGAAATATTCAATTAATGAATGATCTTTTGAAAAATCAAAAGGATAAAAAAGAAAATTTAATTGATGAGAGTCTTGATATCGAAGGTAAAGCAATAATCTATCCTCCTATTACTATTGGAGAAAATGTAGTCATTAAAAAAAATTGTAAAATTGGACCAAACGTAATAATTGGAAATGATGTCTATATAGGTGCTAATGCAGAAATTAAAGAAACTTTAATTTATAATGAGGCCTACATTTCGGAGAATACTAAATGTGAAAAAGCGATAATAGCAGATAATTGCCTACTTCATGATGGAGTTCAATTAATTGGAAATAATCAAAATCTGGTGATTCTTTCTTCTTTTGTGGAAGTATTAGATAACGTAAAGTTAATTGCGTCATTTAATTCTTCATTAACAGTATGTCATCATGATATAGTGAGATTAGACGTATCATAATGAAATGAATTATATCTCTTCACGAAGTTTAGTAATTTTTTTTTTTAATTTTTTAATCCGGGAATCAGAAATATTGTATATCAAAAAACTTTCAAGTATCTTTAAGGCTTTTTGATAATGTTGAATACTATTAATATAGTCCCCACCCTTTTCAGCATTCTCTCCTGCCTTCAATGTAAAGTCTAGTTCTATTTGTTTAACTTGTTTATCTAGTTCAAGCAATTTTTTTGAAATTCGATCGATTTCATTTTTTAAATTGAATTCCCTTGCGATGAATAATGCCATTTTATATTCTTTTTCACCTACTTGGTAAGCTAAGGATTTCTCTGCTGCTTTCCCTTTCTGCATTAAATCTTTTATCATTCTTAGTGCTGATTCTTCATCCATTTCTTCTAGGTCTTCTTTTATTTTTTCAGAGTTTGAGTCTGTAATAATTATCGAAGAAATAGGCTTATATTTAGCAACTTTTTCATCCTGAGCTTCCTGAATCATTTCAATATTACTCACAGCTGCTTCTAGATTTGTAGGTATTATAACTTTATTTTCTACTAGTTGATATATTTGATATAAAATAACATTTGCATCCAGATTAACGATTTTTTTCATGCGATTCAATAAATGATTAATGAAAAAGAATTGTTTTGAGATTAATATCTCATTGGCTAGATTAAATATTGCTTTCTGAATTTGATTTTGATTTATATTCTCCAAATCCTTTGGGGTAATTGAATGTGCGAGAACCATTGGGAAAACTAACTTAATTTCAAATGAATCAACAATATAATCTATCATATTCTTAAAGTAAAACATTCCTGCATTTCTAAAATTAAGTAATTCTTGATTGAATATTTCTTCAAATTCAGGTATGAAATCTGTAACTTGAGCTCTCATATTATCAGAAGCCTTGTGATCAAGCATTAAGCATAATCTGATAAATTCTCCATCTTTTAGGAGGATATTGAAATTTTGATATTGAAATTCATAGAATTTATTATATTTTAATGAATCTTTATATGAACTATTATGGGATTCAGAGAAGGTTATATTTGCTTGAATAAATCCACTCAATAAATCTGCATCAATTTCTTCTCCTGATACAGGATAATTCAATAGAGTTAAACCTGATTCTTTATCCATAATTATAACATGCCTTATATTTAAAACATCTAAAAATTTTCGCCAAATTAATTCTCTTTCCATCTGAAGGCGACGTTCAT
>SMTZ1_10017430_pt1 | contig 11885 bp, 10 predicted proteins | sample DeeMarSWOR136_30_FD_25667 | JGI IMG/M metagenome (IMG submission 25667) | reverse complement strand
AAATGAGCTCTTTTGCAAGAGATTTCCCTATCAATCGAGGAAGTCTCTGAGTGCCACCAAAACCCTGAATAAGGCCTAGATTGACTTCAGGCACTCCCAGCAGTGCAGTCTCTGATGCGAGGATTATATCACATGCAAGCGCCAATTCTAAACCTCCACCTAGGGCGTACCCATTGACAGCTGCGATCACCGGTTTCTCTGCATTTTGAATGGAATCCATAGTCATATGTCCCAATGCGGTAAAATCTCTCGCCTGCTCAGGTGTATAATCCTTCATCTCTGAAACATCTGCCCCCGCAATAAATGCCTTCCCACTTCCTGTAATGATTATTACCTTAACCCCTTGATCAGCATTCAGTGTAGCACATGTTTCAGATAATTCATTCAGTGTGTCCCTATTAAGTGCATTTAACACGTTTGGCCGATTGATAGTAATCAGTGCAACTTCTTTCTCAATTATCAAAATGATATTATTTCTAGACATACTAAATAAACTTTTGACTTCTGAATAAATAAATTAGATAATTATAAATATATATAACTAAAAATGCTCTTATTTCTCCAAAAATATCTCGCCGAAATTATCACAGGGTAATTACCGTTGTCAAGGCTTTTCTCTTGAGATATGAAAGCTCTAATTTCTCTTAAATGTTACACTTTAAAAAAAATTACAATTAAAATTTTTCGATTATTAGTTCCCCTTATAATTTATTAACATTATGACATTATAAATCATATACTATTAATAACAAGGAGTTAAGTATGAAGAAAAATTTATCAATAATTACTTCTTTTTTACTGATTATGACACTAAACCTTCAAACTCTTGCAAAGGATGACCCTTTCAATGAGGCCCGGGAAAGAATGATAAAGTACGATCTAAAAGGGAGAGATATCAGCGATGAAAAGGTACTATCGGCAATGGGCAAAGTTAAAAGACATCTTTTTGTTGACAAGAGTCTTTGGGATGTTGCGTATAACGATTATCCCCTATCGATAGGAGAAGGTCAAACCATATCTCAACCCTATATCGTGGCACTAATGACGCAATGTTTAAATCTAAAGCCAACAGATAAAGTCTTGGAGATTGGTACCGGTTCAGGTTATCAGGCAGCGGTCCTATCAGAATTAGTTGATCAGGTATACTCTATTGAAATAAGGGAAAAGTTAACAAGAAAAGCATCTCTTAGATTAAAAGAGTTAGGTTATCAGAAAGTTAAAATAAATCAGGCAGACGGGTATTTCGGTTGGCACAAGTACGCACCTTTCGATGCTATTATCGTAACCTGTGCTGCTAATCACATTCCTCCCTCTCTCATTAGGCAACTTAAAGAGGGGGGCAGACTCATTATTCCACTGGGAAGCACCTTCTTTTATCAAACCCTCACCCTTGTAACTAAGGTAAAAGGAGAAACAAAAGTTCAACATATTTCAGGGGTGAGGTTTGTTCCTATGATTGGTGAGGCAGAAAAAAGGTAACCTTTTTTAAAAGGTTATAAGGCTCTTTCTTCTAATATGCTTATCTCCTTTTCAGCTGTAGTGAGCAATTGTCCCACAGAAATATCCTCCCCCTCTACCACTTTATCATTAAGATTACGATGAGTTAAAAGCTCCTTCACATTGTGAAACATCTTCCTCGCCAACTCTCTTTTCCTCTGCTTTTTATAAATAGTACCCAAATGGTAATACGCTATTACAAATTGAAGATCAATATAAATGACTTTCTTAAGTAAGGCAATACCCTCATCAATATTTCCCTCTTCAAGTCGAAGGAGTGCTAAAAGGTAGTAAGACTCAAGTAATAGTGGGTCTTTATCCAGAGATTTCTTTAAACAACTTATGGCATCTGTTATATTACCCTGTTGAGCTGATATCCTGCCTAGTAAGAAGTAGGCACGTGCATTATCAGGGTTAATCTTTAAAACCTCCATAAACTTATCAATTGAGTAGTTATAGTCCCCTCTCTCAAGAAATTGAACAGCCTCGCGAAAAACCTTGGTCTCCCTCTTTTCCTTTTCCTCCTCCACCGCTCTCTTTTCAGTGAATCTCTCTTTTAGCACCTGACCTGGATGTGGTGAATGATTTGCTATCGAGTCATCTTGTCTCACGCGAATGGTGGGAAGCAGAGGAGGTGCACTATCAGTTGTGAAGCGTGAGGGGAGATGTCTATTACATTTCTGATAAACAATATCGGGGAAAACTCTGACAACAAAATCACTGCAAATCTCTGCCGAGTATTCTGCAGGACCCACCAAGAGGTAACCACCCTCCACAAGCGATTTATAGAATTTATTTATTACCCGTATGACAACCTCAGTATTAAAATAGATAGTAACATTTCTACAGAGAATTAAGTCTATCTCAGTAGTATCGGCAAGAATAGAAGGATATACATCTTCCACCAAATTAAGGGGTTTAAATGTAACCATATCTCTAAATATTTTCTTAATAACGTACTTATCTTCTCTATGGATAAAATTTCTTTTTATGACTTCCATGGGCACTCCCCTGAAGGACCAGCGACCATACACTCCTCGTTTCGCCTTACCCAACGCCTCCCTATTGATATCTGTACCCAAGATAAAAATATCCCAATGAGAAAGATCCGATAAAGCCTCTGCCAGCACTATTGCAAGTGAATATGGTTCTTCACCTGTTGAACATCCAGCACTCCATACTCGTATTTTTCTATCCTCTCTATGTCTACTTACTATTTCAGGTATGAGTACCTCCTTTATGATTTTGAAATGTGATGAGACTCTAAAGAAATAAGTTTCTCCTGTGGTCAAGGAAGAAATCAGCCGGTTTAAAATTAAATCGGTTTTGGGAGAGGAAGAATGGAGCATCGAATAAAATTGATCAAAACTTTCGCAAGAAGAAAGTACCATGAGTTGAGGAAGGATAGTTCTGAGACCTTCGACTTTACTCGTTGATAGACGAAGACCTATCTTTTTCTGGATGAAACCCTTCAACTTTTTAAATGATTGAGCATCTAAATCCCAATCTCCCACCGGTATGGGATTCATAACAGTGTTACCCATTTGAACTAAAATCCTCCCATCTTAACTGCTCGTGATTTCTACAACTTCTTGAAATTATTAGTCATTTATAGCTATAAAACTCATAGCTCGCACACCGTAACACGAAACTCTTATTAAACTCAATACTCTATCATTGAACATTCCACTATTCCAATTGAGGTGTGCAGTGAAGTTAAGTCTCCGCTTCACTTACCACAACTCTATTACGCCCTTGTTTTTTTGCTTTATATAAAGCACTATCTGCCGTTGTAATAAGATCCTTCATAGTTCTCATCTCAGAAGACGCAGCGCTGATACCCACACTGATGGTTATCACTTTTGGTTTCAACTGCTCATGAAAGTGTTGTTCCTCAACTTTTTTCCTCAATTTCTCACCGACAATCCTCGCTTTTTCTATATCAGTCTGGGGCAGTATCACAGCAAATTCTTCTCCCCCATATCGTGCAACGGTATCAAGTTCCCTGGTATTCACCACCAATACCCTTGCGATCCCTGCCAGTACTATATCTCCTAGCTGATGCCCATATAAATCGTTTATACTTTTAAAGTGGTCGACATCAATCATCAGCAGAGAAAGGGGTACTTTATACCGCTGAGATCTCAGCCATTCATTCTCCAAGACCTCATGAAAATGACGATGATTATACACCTTGGTCAAACCATCTGTAATGGAAAGCAAACGATTCTCTTCATAAAGTAGTAAGAGATCAAGAAGAGTAGAAAAATCTCCTGTCATCAGTTCTAGTGTTCTCTTGTTGTTTTCGAATGCATCATGGTCGTAAGAAAAGAGGGCTAATTCGCCCAGCAAAATATCATGATGAGTGATAGGAATTGCCAAAAAGGATTTAACAGTATCACTGTGAGGGGTGCCTTTCTCCCCTCTATCAATAATTTTCCACTTTGGTTGTTGTTCTCTTGAAACATCCTTTACCCTTGACATCAGAAACTCTTTAATTCTCTTTATTTCTTCATCAAGAAGATGGTCAGATATGTTAAGGACAATATCAACCTTAAAATCACTAAAGATAATCACTGCCAGTGCGCAACAGTCAACAACACTCCTCAAGAGCTCAAAATATTCTTCAAACAGTTTCTCTCTGCTGTAGACAAAATTAGCGAGCTTTCTGATTTCATTGGTCAAAGTAGCATCAAACAACAGTTTGTCAAGAAGGATATTAACTTTATTGTGTATCATACCTCCTTCACGAGTCTGATAGCTCATTAACCCTCTCTCTCGAGAGGCAGCAAAAGAATCAACCCTCTTTTCCAACAAAAGGTTGATTTGCTCAAGCAATTCTTGAGGGTCTGCCTCCTTACAAATATAACTATCTGCACCTGCACGTATCCCCCAAAATTTGTCTTGAGATTGTCCAAGATTAGTTAAAAGGATAATTGGCACATGGGAGGTAAATTCTTCATTTTTTAGCAATCTGCATAGTTGATAACCATTTAACTCAGGCATAACGATATCCGAAATAATGAGGTTGGGAAGCTCCGAGTAAGTCTTGCTGATTCCCTCCATCCCATTGTCTGCAGTAACCACTATAAAACCCTGTTTTTCCAGGAAGATTTTAATCATCATCCTTTGGGTAGGGCTATCATCAATTACCAGTATTTTAGCTTTGTTATCCAAGTACCCTCTTTCTCTTATTAATAGGGTCAATAAATAGTTTACATAAAGACTAAACGTCATTGCGGTGAACTGAAACCCCGAGTGCAAAGAAGGGGGAAGTGAAGCAATCTCATTTTATGGTCGTATGTGAGGATTGCGGAGCCTGTTCCGAGCCTTCTTGAGATTCTCGCAATGACTGACTGTGTGCTTTAATTCTGCAGGCGAGGAATCTCGCTCCTCGCAATGACATGTAAACTATTTTATGCTCCGAGTAATAACTTATTACTAGGTGTTAGTGAATGCCTAGCAAATTTATAACTTTTGAAGGTATCTTTTCCAAGGAGCAGACTATATCTACTACCCCTGCATCAATAGCAGATTTTGGCATACCGAATATCACAGATGTTTCTTCATCCTGAACAATGGTTTTTCCACCTTGTTCCTTGATGGCTCTAAATCCTTCCGTTCCATCCCTCCCCATCCCTGTTAATAAAATACCAATGCAATTCTCTCTGAATACAAGCGCCGCATGCCTCATCATAAAATCCACAGAAGGTCTATGGCCACCTATGGGTTGTTCCTTACTGAGGATAATCCGATGGGAGTTATCAATAGCAAGATGAAAATCACCCGGTGGAACATAGGCTACACCTTGAGCTACTTTTTCCCCATTTTCAGCTAATTTTACCTTAATGGAACAGTGTTCGCTTAACCAGTTAACCATCCCTTGGGTAAATCCACTAAAAATGTGCTGGACAATGAGAATAGGAAGGGGAAAACCAGGGACAAAATTCTTTAAGATACTTAAGAGAGCAGGTGGTCCTCCAGTTGACGCCCCAATGGTAAGAATTCGATTATCCTGCGTAGTACACACTCTCCACTTAGTAGGGTAACCTTTTTTTTGTTGGTGGATGACATGAATAGGTTTTACTTTGGAGACAATCTTTATCTTACGAATAAGCTCCATTTCATAATTTTTATCAGAGCGGTTTAACTGTAATGCTGGTTTCCCCATGATATCAAGAGCACCTGCCCGTAAAGCCTCAAAACCAATACTGGGATCATCATCTTTGATTAAGGAGCTGAGGATGAGAATGGGAGTTGGCATTTTATTCATAATTACTCTGGTCGCTTCCAAGCCATCCATAACCGGCATATTAATGTCCATGAGGATCACATCAGGCTTCAATCGTTCTGCTAGTGTAAGAGATTCTCTCCCGTTTTTTGCCCACCCAACCACCTCGATATCACCATCAGATTTAAAAATAGTTTTAAGAATTTCTACAATAGAAAGAGAATCTTCTGTGATAAGTAATCTAATCATATGTCAGTTACTCATTAGCAGAATACTGTTCAACTTTATAGCAACCTTTTAGAGAAGTCGTGTGATAGTGTCCAATAGATTATTTTGGTCAAAGCTACTCTTAGTAATATAGGCATCTGCTCCTACTTCAACCCCTCGTTTCTTCTCAGATGGCGATTCAAACGATGTGAGCAAAATCACCGGGATATGCTGGTATTGTGGCTCAGATTTTACTTTTTGGGTAAAGGTAAAACCATCCATATGTGGCATCTGAATATCTGTAACTATTAAATCAAATTTCTGGTTCGTCAATTTTGAATAACCATCTTGACCATCCATAGCAGCTACTACCCCATAACCAGCTGATTCAAGTATACTCACTTCAAGAGTACGGGTAGTAATAGAATCTTCAATGACTAAAATTGATTTCTTTATATCTTCTTTCGCCTCTACCGCCTTCTTTCTTCTTCCTTTTAATGTGTGGTATCGTGCCGATTCAATGAGGTCAGAAACGTTGAGGATGAGTGATACCCTCCCATTGCCGAGAATGGTGGCACCTGAAATATTTCTCACTCTCTCTAAATGCGGGCCAAGTGCCTTTGCCACCACTGCATCTTCTCCTATCAGTTTGTCTACTAAAAAGGCAATACGTTTCTCAGCTGATCCTAAAATGACCGCTGGTCGTTTTTCCTCCTCTATCGTCTCTTCACCAGATGAAAGTTCCAGTATCTCTTCCATGTTCACCAGAGGAATAGGACGATGATTGTAGCTGATTGCTTCTTGACCCTCTATAGTAAAGATCTTTTCTGGGAAAACCTCTAAGGTTGTTTCTATTGAAGAGGTAGGAATGGAATAGATTTCTTCTTGTATTTGTACTTTAAGCGTCTGTAAGGTTACTATGGTTAAAGGAAGTTTAATAGTAAAGAGAGTCCCCTCACCTGGTCTCGAGTCAACGTTAATAAGCCCTCTCAATTTCTCAATATTAGTTCGCACCACATCCATACCTACTCCTCTACCAGATACATCTGTTAAGATTGTGCTCGTGGAGAAACCAGGTTGGAAGATAATATCTAACACTTGGTGTGCAGTCATGTGCTCTAGCTGATGGGGGGTGTAAAGATTCCTTTTTAAAGCGGTCTTCTTAATCAGCTCTAATTGGATTCCATTACCATCATCCTCAATATCTATGATGATAGAATCTCCTTTCTGGGAAGCTCGAATATATATCACTCCCTCAACCGGCTTCCCTTTCTTTTTTCTCTCTTCTGGAGTTTCAATGCCATGATCGATCGCATTCCTCATAAGATGAATGAGAGGTTCCTTAATATTTTCCAATATGTTCTTGTCTAATTCGACTTCCCCTCCTCTTATCTCAAGCCGAATATTTTTTCCCTCTTCCTGAGCCAAATCTCGGACCATTCTGGGGAAGATTTCAACAGCAGTATAAAAAGGAAGCATTCTCGTTTTTTTGACATCCTTTTGTAACTCATCGGTAATGAGAGACAGCTGATTTCTATCTTCTGTAAGTTGATGGTAAAAGAGGTTTAACTCTTTATCCATCTGTAGTGCGCTCTCATTAGCTTTGTGTAATAAGTTTTTGCAGAGATCAAGAGTGGTTACAGTGAGATCTTCATCTACTGGGCTCACCATCTTTTGAGTTTTTTGCAACTCATTTAAAAAATCCTTTGAGAAATCAATGAGCCTTTTAGTATCTTGAATCCTTTGGTCAATTTTAATTTTCGTAATGAGTAATTCCCCTATCTGATTCATCAAGTTATCCAGCTTTTTGGTAGCTATTCGGATGGTCTCATGCAAGGCGACATCTGCTTTTCTGCGTCCAACAGGCACATCCTGCGTTTCAGGAGAAACATCAGTTTTTCTTCTCTCCCACTTTTGCTCCTGAGAGAGGAGTGAGGGAGGAGATTCTGGGGCTCGTTTTTGTGACTTCCTCTTCTTTGCACTTTTGGGAGGATGAGAATCCTGAGGAGAAAACACCCCCTCTTTTTTTGGTGCTGTAGTAAAACGAGAAAGATGCTCTAAAATTTCTTCACTTCTTGTCTCCTCTTCCTCCTCGCCCTGACTTATGTACTCTATGATCTCAGCTAAAAAATCTACCCCTTTATAGAGGGCTTCCATCACATCCCTCTCAACTTTTATTTCTCCTTTCTGAATTTTTCCCAAAATAGTTTCAATGGCATGAGCCACCTTTTCAATAGAAGAGAACCCCATCATCCTTGCTGAGCCTTTTACACTATGAGAGTGACGAAACAATTCACTCAATAAGGGAGATTGATGCGGCTCTTTTTCTAGTGAGAGGAAACCTTCATTGAGCTTCTGAATATGTTCTTCAGACTCTTCCTTAAATATAGTAAATATTCTTACGAATTCTTCCTTGTCTAATTCCATCTCTTACTCTCACCTCTGAGTACTCTATGGTGTGTTCATGCCTTGGAGCTCTTTATTATCTCTTGTAATTCAAGACTTAAGGATTGTAAATTTCCAGCCTCCCTACTCAAGGTAAGGATATGTTCAGCAATAACGTTTACCTTTTCTCTAATAGTATTAAACTCTTCAATACTCTTATGTACAGAATGCTGACCATCAATTACAGTCTTGAGCACATCCTGAGATCTTTTTGCTACCTGTTCTGCTTTTCCACTTATCTGTTGAGAGGAATTATTAAGCTCTTCTACAGTAGCAGTAATCTCACTAATGGAAGAAGCTTCTTCAATGGTAATCTTCTCCTGTTGGCCAGCAATAGGGGAAATCATAGGAGTATCGTACGTTGAATGATCTAGGTAGAGGGTTGCGTGCTCATGTAATTGAGAAAGGATTTTTCCCTTTTCTTTAATAGTGAGTGCTTTGAAGCACCATGGAAGATAGAAATAAACTGTGAGAGAAAGAGGAAGTACAATCAAAATGTTGAAGAGTAAAATCTTATTTCTTAAGTTATTTACTATACCATTCACATCCTAACTCTCTTGAAAAAATAGGGGCTGGACTCATTGAAACTCTCTAGAGATTAGGAGTAACCATTTCAAAGACCCTCATACTCTCATCCCTCATCATTTTTTCCAAATTCAGCAGGATAAGGGGGTGCCCTTCAATAATAATCTCTCCCTCTGTAAATTCTTTTCTGATTCCTTTTAAGGTAGTAAGTGGGGGTGTAATCTGCTTTACAGCAATATCTAAGATATCCTCAACCTTATCAACCACTACACCTACAGTTTCACCATCAACCTCTATAACAATAATAGTTTTAGAAGGGTTTCTTGAATCGTTCTCTATCTCTAGGAACTCATTAAGGTCTATGAGGGGAAGCACCTTTCCCCTCAGATTGATGACACCCGCAAAATACCGTGGTGTGCAGGGCAGCTTATTGATATCGACGACATTAATAATTTCAAGAGCATGGTGTATTCGACTACAATATTTTTCGCTTCCTAGACAGAAGGTAAGCACTTTCACTTTCTCTTCTGGTTTTTTATAACTAATCCGTGTGCTTAAGTACTCTGCTCTCTGCTTAAAAATAGCTGCCTTCTCCTCTGGGGATATCGTGAAAAGGGAGTGCAACTCATCTTCTAATAGCTTTAAACGTTTCAGCATTTTTTCTCTGAATTCGAGTGAACATTTCTCAACATACTGGTAAAAATCACATTTCCTACAGTTTTCAATCTTGGAAGTGACAGACTGTGGAGTTTCCCCACCAAGAGTATCAGATACATGGTAACAGAAAGTTCCACTCTCGTTTAAATACACAGGACAAAGAATTCTTTTGCACTTCTTGAATTCCCAACAGAGAGTTACTTTAGAAAATCCCTGAGACTCACTCTTGATCAGCTCAGGTTTCATAAGAGTCTCCGCGCTAAAATTGAATAATTACCTAATTTATTAAAAAGAGAGTAACAAGGAAGATACTAGCTTCGAAAAAGATGAGCTATTTATTTATATCGTCACTTTTGGTAGGAAACTAAAGAAGTTATGAAGGTGGAAAGGTAATTTTTCGTATGGTATCAATTTCATCCTTACTAAGCAACTTTCCTGGTTCCAGTAGAATAAAGAGGCCTTTTTCTGAGCGACCCCACCCAGAGATATACTCTTGATTCATCCCCTTAAACATCTCTGGAGAGCTGGAAATCATATGTAAGGGAAATTCCATCACGAATGATCCAGGATCAATGATAAATCCGGCAATAAGATTTGAAACTTTTACTATTACCATAGCATCGTTCAACCCATACTCTCTGCTCTCTAAACCCAGTCTTATTTTAAGATCTACAACGGGTACTATGGTTCCCCTCAGGTCAATGACCCCTTTGATGAAAGGGAGAGTGCTTCCGATGCGGGTAAGTTCCGGCAAAGGAATCAATTCCTCAACTGTGAAGATATCAAAAGCATAAAGCTGATCGTTCAAAGGGAAGACAAGTAAATTTATTTCAGAGGACGTTTGCTCTTCATTGTGTTTCATAGGTGACCACCTGAAAACGACTAATAAATTTTAATATATCACTACCAAAAAAGGCTGCGTGTTTCAAGGAATTTGTCGCTCAGTCTTAAAAAATCTGGTGTGTATATCTATTCTGTTGACAAGTGCAGTATTAGTATATAATTTATAGTGTAAAACAAATGAGGTAGCCTCCCATGTCTAAGAAAAATACCCTGATATTATCTTTACTATGTTCTATCGCAATTGCTTATCTTGCTCTTGTAACCCCACCATCTATCGCTGAGAGTAGAAAGTGGGGACCATGGGACAGGGATGGTATTTATGAAACAGAGATCAATAACCCATACTCCCCCCCGCATGAGGCACGCACTATTACGAAGGTGACTACCTATCCTTTTGAACTACTCATAACATTCTTTCAGGAGGTAATCTCACCCATTGATGGTGCTACCTGCGATTTCTATCCCACATGTTCAGCTTATGCTAAACAGGCTTTGAAAAAGCACGGATTCTTTATAGGGCTTGCTATGGCAAGTGAGAGAATTACCCGCGACCACTCTCCTCAAGGATATGACCTCATCCTTAAGTTCGGCAGGTACTACATCTATGACCCTGTAGAAAATAATGATTTTTGGTTTCATAAAAGAAAGGGTACGGCGAGATGAAATCAATTCTTTCCCCCTTAACCATTCTCCTCACACTCATTCTTTTTTATTTGAGGTCATTTCTTATGGGTGCTCCGGGGTGGACTATTGAACCTGAGGAATGTATCGATGCTACCTCAATCATCTCATTTGCAGATAACCTTTTCTATCATGGTCACTACTATAGAACTATTATGGAGTATGAAAGGTTTATCTACTTTTATCCCCAGCACCCTGATATACCAAAGGCACGATTTAACATCGCATGCTCTATGAAATTAACTGGAGAGTATACTTCTGCTCTTGAAATCTTTACCTCACTCGCAAAAGAGTACCAAGACATTAACTCCGGAATAGAAGCATCTTTTCAGAAGGCTGAAGTTTTTTGCCTGATGCATGACTATCAATCTGCCCTCAAACAGTATGCAGAATTTCTATCTCACTATCCAGAGCACCAACTGGCAGAGAAAGCTAAAAGTGCTATCGAGAAGATTGAAAAGCACTCACCGCGGAGACCGCAAAGAACGCAGAGATGAATAAAGAGGAAAATTGTAGAGCAAAATAATTCAATAAACTTCTACTCACTATCAGGCTCAATTAATGTATCATTTAAACTGTCTTAATTTTAAAATTGGGGTACAATTATACCTTGTGATCTTCTGCGTGCTCAGCGTTCCCTTTGGTGATATGGCCTTCTCACAGGTGGAAGAAGAGAAATCCATCATAGGATTTGCCAACTATCTATTTGAGAAGGGTCATTACTACCAAGCTGTTACTGAATATGAGCGTTTTATCTACTTTAATCCCCATCATCCATCCATTCCTGAGGCAAGGCTTA
>SMTZ1_10007272_pt1 | contig 11885 bp, 11 predicted proteins | sample DeeMarSWOR136_30_FD_25667 | JGI IMG/M metagenome (IMG submission 25667) | reverse complement strand
GTATTCATGGGATGGTTAGATTTCTGTTGTTGGATTCTGACCCTCATTTAAAGCTCTTCGTCTACCCGATAAATATTGACCCGGCTGACCAGGCTTTTTCAATAACCTATCCGCCTGATTACGGGCAACAATTGGAAGATAATATGGGTACTTTCCATACGTTGGGGATGCCCGTTATGGTACATCCTTTAAGCCACAAACGCTATGGATTCCCTGAGTTTCTCTCGCAGGTCGATACTATCTCCGGCGAACGAACAAAGATGTTCTTAAATGAATTGGACCGCTTTGACAACGGCTTACTGGCTTTCGTATTTGACCATACAGACCGCCTCCAGCATGCACTCTGGGCCACAAGGGACCCGCATCATCCCGTTTATAACCAAGAGGAGGCCAAACAGTACCGCAATGTCATTAACGAGATGTACCGGCAAATGGATAATATTCTTGGCAGGGCCATCGAAAAAGCGGATAATAAAACCGCACTTTTCGTTGTATCGGATCATGGTTTTGCCGGCTTCAGACGCCAGGTGCATCTTAACCGCTGGCTAATTGAAAATGGATATATGCACTTAAAAGAATCCGATGACAGAGAAGCTTCGGGATTATTTCAAGATGTGGACTGGCAGAAAACTAGGGCTTATGCTATGGGATTTGCAAGCATATACATAAACCTGGCTGGCCGTGAAGGCGGTGGCATCGTCAAACGAGGCGACGAATATGACCAGCTTTGTAGAGAAATCCCGGCAAAACTCGAACCACTGAAGGACCCTGACAACGGATCCCCGGTTGTTCATACGGATCCCCGGTTGTTCATAAGATTTACCGCGGCAGTAAAGTCTATAACGGCGGCCCATTAATGGATAAGGCCCCGGACCTCTTAGCCGGCTTAAAACCCGGGTATCGCTTCAGTTGGCAAACCGCCCTTGGGGCGGCCCCGACTAAGCTGGTTGAAGATAATACTTCAAGATGGTCTGGAGACCATATTTTCGACCCGACCTTCATGTCCGGCATACTGTTATGCAATAGAAAAATCAACACAAAAAATCCTCGTGGTATTGATATCGCGCCGACTGTATTGAATTGCCTCGGCCTCAATCAGCCCGACCATATGACCGGAAAAGCTCTTTTGAAGACGTAGTAAATTTCCTGGCTGGCATCGCCTGGGGGGATTTTTACAGAAGAGCAGAGCATTCTACGGATGGTTACTTTGTGGAGAGCCCTGCCCTTTAGGTATTTTCTATAATTAAAGTGTGCCCAATGACTTTATAATTCAGTAATCGGGGAAGTAGCTTTGTCTGATTCTCTGACCTCAACACAAGGTCGCATGGTGAATATGCTAATATATGCTGCGATGCTGAACAGCAATATTACACACGCACGAATTAGTGTGGAGTAGCTTATAATTCCTGCATCGGACGTGCTGAAGCAGCCGCAGCTAATCTCAAGGCCTTGGTACAGCGACCACGCAAGCACAAATGTGAACATTGCAGCCATTCCGATGCTGGCCAGCAATGCGCCACTGATGAAAATTCCACCAATCAAGCATATACCAACCAGTAATTCCAGCCATGGAAGTGCCATTGCCACTAATACTCCGAATTTTGGCCCGACCAGCTCGTAATTATATACACTTGAAAGGAAATCGTAAGGCTGACGTATTTTTGGCAAACTGCTCCATAGGAAAAGGCAGCCGAGGGCCAATCGGACAACCAAATTAAAACCATAAAAGAATTGTCCACGATTAGATCTAAAGCATTTCATTGCTGTTCCTTTACTTGTTGGATTTTGCCGCCCACTCGCGCCAGCCTCCCTTGAATATGGAGACATTTTGGAATCCGTCCTCTATCAGTTTAATCGCTACCTTTTCAGCGAACTTACAGCCGGAACTTTGACAGTAAACTACAACGTGAGCATCCTTGGTAATATTCACCATTGTTTTCTGACGATCGTTATCATTGGCATCTACCGGAATATTGATCGCTCCTTCCAGATGTCCTGTCTTGAAGTCACGAGCTAATCTGGCGTCGATAAAGACACTGTCGGTGTCAAGCAGCTTGTGAACTTTCTTTTCACTGATCTTTGGGATGAAATCGCCCTGATGGGCTTCTTGGATAGAAGCTGTGGCATTTGCGTGAGCGAGGAAACCTTCATCGTTAGCGAAATGGTAAACCATTCCGCACGATAGAGCCACGATACCAAGTGCTGCGCCTTGTGCAACCGATAATCCAAGTAATTTACACCGTGTATTTAATAACGCCTGGGGCAGCCACCGTCTTGCATAATGTACTGTCAAAATAACAGCGATGGCAATTGCCGCGTACACTGCAAATCGTCTCCTCGCCGGGGCGAAAACAGAACCAAGGTCAATCGGATCAGCCGATACGATTAATCCGTTACCATCCCATCTCGGCGCCAGCTCCCGAAAGGGTACCAGCCTGACCGGTCCAGGCGGATTTAATATCTTGGCTCTATCGTTCTCTGTTCCCAAAAATAGTTCATAATGGTCGTATTCCTTGGATGTAGCATCCGATTTGACATGTAATATAACCGGATGAGAGCAATTATGAAGTACCCGGCTGGTTAGCTTACCAACCGGCACTGCATACATCCCGCTATCCTCCGCTGCCTTTTTCAGCTCTGCCAGGGAGCTGCCTTTGCGTGAACCGATATATTCAGGCTTGACAAGTGCCCGAAAATCCACTTCCTTTCTACCAGTTATTTTCATTGCCGAATATAGGCAGTACAGGCCGCAGTAAGGACCGGATGATTTGCTTTTGGCAGAGACAGCTTTAGACGATTTCCGTTTGTTCTCGTCGGCGGCATCTGTTTTTCCCGCACATAGGATAGCCAATATGCAAACCAGCAACAAAAAAAAATGCCATCCTTGACTACCCACAAAATTAAAGTTCCTCATCATTGCTCCTTCTAAGCTTTAAGCCGACGAAACGCTAACCATCCAATAACTCCAATAATTACTAAGCTAATTGGGATCAAAAATACTGTCAACGACGGATCAGATCCCGATAGGAGTTCACGCTCAGTTTTTGGAGTGTCTACCTTTGTATCGGCAATAGCAGAGAGTTCTTTTTGAGGAACGTTATCTTTTTTGTCAGTAGCTTCTGCAGATTTTGTATTAACGTCGCTTTCGATCTGTTCGATCTGACTATCTAAGACATCAAGGAATTTTTGGTCTATGACCGTAACCGGCTGGCCGTTTTGCCATACGTAAGGGATACCCGGGAATTCTTTCATACTTACTTTAGTGCCGTTCGGCAGATTAAATACAAATGCCCCCAAAGCCTCAAAATCAGGATTCAGATCAATTTCTTCAACTTTGTATTTAAAGCGAGAAACAGTTGTATGTCCATCAGTGAAATTCAGGGTATGAGTCAAGGTGCCCTTTTTGGTAATGAACTTGTCATCTACTTTTTGTAACTCGACAGCATCAAATACAGCAGTCCAGGATGTTAAGGATATAGGCTTTTTATTGAAGAGGTCGCCTCTCGTTTTGTGAATTGCCCATTTTAAGGTATTATACCCTTTTTCAGGAGCAATCCAGGCAGTTACTTTGCCATATTCGGTCATTGCCTCAACCACATAACAAGATGTACCACCAATATCTTGTCGCACATTTCGCAAGCGAAGCTCAGCGGCTCCAGCTAAAAGCTCGGCTACACTTTTGTGATTACTGCCATACATTTTCCCAAACAGAGCTCCTCCACGTTCCGGATCGTAAAGCAGTGCTTTTTGTCTCTCTTTATAATCCTTGCGTATCGTGGCAAGCATGGGCAACTCGTTCAGTTTGCCGATAACGCTCCCATCGTATTCTCCTGTCATAACCTCATTCATAACGTAGCTTTTAGAAGTATCCACAGCCCCTTCTTGATCCAAAACTAATCTATTGCCGATCCATTCGGTACGGTCATGATCCCGTCTGTAGACAATGTTTGTCTGGCGGGATTCAACAAACTTTCGCTCATTATCTGATAATGTCTCATCCTTCTCAGCAATCTCAATATCAATTTTAACCGATATGCGCTCCGCGTATGAAAGTGACTCTTTATAGCGGCGTACTATTTCGTTTACTTCGAGGGGTGCTTTATCTAAACCAAAAACGCAAAGGCCGCTTGATACTATAAAAACTGTACAAGTCAACAAGCAAAATCTCTCAGTCATAGGAACACTCCCTTTCTTTTCTTTATGGAAGATATTTACGTTCGAGTTACGCTCCACCTAAAACTGGAAATCCCAAAAAATGTGCTCCAGACAAATTGTATCGGGATCGAAGCCAAAAGCAATCTTTGGCAAAGAAGCTGTAAATTTACTAGAAGGCTATGCTACAGGTTGTTATAATCTGTAGCATAACCTCCTATTACCTTCTCATGAAGTCTTCTCCAGTTAGATCACATTAGATACACATCTCATCGTCTTGGTTGACACACGCAGTACGGAGATGGCAGGAACTTGCACCCAGGCGTTCACATTCACTATCGCCTGAATCATCACACTCCTCATGGTCGTCACTACATGTTTTACCCTTTGTAGAATCGCAAGTTTCACTAGTAGTCGTAGAGCAGGCGCAACCGACATCCCTACCCACCAAGACTTCTCCAACTATTCGCTGCGGTGTTGCAAAACTCCACGCAACCAGAAAACCCAATATTAATGCACCAACAAGGCACAGCCGGGAAAAACTTAAAGCTTTCATAATAAATCATCCTTTCTCTTTTGAGGGAATGGTTACATCCCCCATACATTCATAATATCATTTTTTAAAAAACAACAAAACAAAATATTTTACCTATTTTCCCATTGGCAACACCTCCTTTAAAATAAACCGACAATTTGCCGTTTTCATCCTTCATAGCCAAAAAATTACTTTGTAAAAAACACTTATCCTTCTACTATATACTTGCTAAAATCAGGTGGATTGTCAGTTAAAAGTTAAGTAAATGTTTCTTCTTAATTTATCCGAGCCAGTTTTTCGCACTTTTCACGTTGAATCGCATCGTAGATTTCCCTGCGATGGACCGGTGTTTCCTTCGGGGCCGTTATACCCAGACGAACTTTACCGCCTCTTACTTCAACAACGTTAATCTCGATGTCATCGCCAATCACAATCGACTCATCCTTATGTCTGCTAAGTACCAACATTTCTAACACCCCATTTCATTTATACCTTTTTTATGCTTCATGCAAAAAAACGAATAAAATGCTAATAAACCCGGCTTTCGCCATATACTTTGCAAAATTTAGTCGGTTTTTCAGGTAACAATTGAGTAGCTGTTTTTACGATATGGTTGCAAACTTCACGAATGATATATATGCTTCGCTTTTCAAGTTTATCCAACCTGTTCATTTTACCGACCCCATGGGCCCTCTTATACAACACAGTATCTCAGCAAGTCTGTCCGGGTAAAAGTAAAACAAAAGTAAATTGTATGGCAAAGAACTTGTACGAATATCGAGTATCAATTGTCGAGTTGTATTTGTTCTGCTACTATACGTCCAACACGCCGCCCTTCGCGAATAGAGTAATTGGTACCTCTGTCTTCCGGATATATTTGTGCCATTGTTGCAATGTAGAGTCCTTCTATGGGTGTCTTATTTGATGGGATAAGTGTGCTATAGTATCGTTCGACAATTGGCTGGGCATAGCGAGCTTTGTGAACATGATAATACCGAACCCAAGACCTGTCAAACTTAGGGAACATTCTCTTGATGTGTGAAAGTGCAAACTCGAATATCTGCTCTTTTTTCATGTAGAAAAGTTCAGCAGTTTCCGGAAGATATGTCGAAAGATAAATAATATGTAAGCCGTCATAATTTTCAGCAGGTTGGAAATTTGTATGCTCGATAACACCGATAAAGGGGAAATCGGGATCGTTTATATTGAGCCAGTAAATATCTGAGAGACTATGGGACAGCACCAGCACCAAACATATATTGGCAAGATATTTAATCCGTCTTAGCTCGTTAGCATACTTGCCAGAGATATGGGGCTCAACCAGCCCTGCAATGATCGGCAATGCCGGCGTTGCGATAACGGCACGAGCATCGATTATTCCTTTAGAAGTTTGAACTCCTTTTACATGACCATCCCGGACAATCAGTGCTTCAACCGAAGCGCCCGTCACAAACTCGCCGCCGGAAAACTTAATCTCATTTGCGATTGCTTCTATAAAAGTCCTGAAACCACCTCGATAATATGCGAGCACTTCCTTCTCGGTCTTACTGCGACTGCCACCGCGCAGCAAAAGTTTGTTCCAGAACCAGACTGCGGATATTTCCGGAGCAAAAGGCCCAAACTTGCCTCGCAGAAGTGGCTCCCACACAACATCGTATACCTGCTGCCCACATAGTTTTATCAGCCATTCTCTGGCAGTTACGGATTCCAGCTCTTTCCAATCTTTCACCCTTCGTACTCTCAAAACCAGCAGCCCAAGCTTGATGCGGCCCCACAATCCCAGAGGCTTAAACAGCAGAACATCTAAGGGTGTGGACAATTTGAAAAAATATTTGTCTATGTATATACCGGTCTTTGTTTGGTTGTATACCAGTTGATCTTCACAGCCGATCTCCTTTGTAAACCTGATTAAATGTTCATCATTGGTGAACCAGTGATGGTAGAATTTCTCCAGGCACTGTCTGTTTATTTTGAAACTTCCGGCGAGGCCGCCGATTTCTTCATCCTTCTCAAGTACAATAACCGGAATACCCCGGCGGGTAATCTCATAAGCGGCCGCAAGTCCCGTGAATCCGCTTCCAATAATTACAACAGGAATTTTATCACGTTCATCATTCACAGGTATCAATCTCTCATGTCTTTCACAACTTCCTAATCCGTTTCCAAATGAGCTTGCCCGACAATAATCCGTATACTCCAATTCCATGAAATTAGAGAATTAATTTCTAATCAAAATGAACTTATCCTTTTTCTCTCGTTTTTCTGCCTGCCGGGATTATTATCTTGTTCTAAGGAGTAGACTTCATGTTTCAACTTCTTCTTGGCCATAAGTTTTAATAATAGCCCACCTTCAAAATACTCCACCTCGACCTCTACAAAGCCGTGCTTGTTCAAGTTCCTTTCAAAGCCCTCATCCTTCCATAAATGCATAGTCCATATTCGCGTATACTTATCCAGGTTCCCATCATAGTAATCTTCATCAGAGATGTTAGCCAACCCTTCAAAATGTGCTATGTTTCGATTCGGATCATAAATATAGTTGGGAAGGTCCGAGTAATAGTTGAAACTATGATATGAGCATGCATGTGGATGCAGAATGATATCAGTTGCCGGTTCGTATCTAATAGCCCTTATTGCCTTCTGGTATTCTGCCTTATAAGTAGTCTGGGTGACGTTAGTGAAATAGAAAACGAGATTTGAAATGATGAACACAACCGTCATAATGATTGCTAATTTTCTTCCAAAAAGAGCAAGAAAGTCTCTGATTCCATAAGACAGAAGTGTCAACAAGATGGGTACTACAAAGATCAAATAGCGTATATAATATAACGGAGTCTTGAATGAAATCAGAAATACAGTCCCCAACATGAGAATCACTAACCATGAAAGCTTTGGAGAGTAACTGGTGCTATTGCCAAACTCGATAATGATACCCCCTATGCTCAGCCAAATGGCAAATATTCTGATGAAATTGTAGGCGAGCCAGTTCAGCACAGTGAAACTGCGATTGTACTGGTGTGATGTGAAGAACCATCCGTAGGTGTCAATCAAATCTCTGAAGGGGTGGAATTGCAGCCAAAACCCCTCGTTCTCCATCTTTGCATACTGCTGTATCGTTACTACTAACCATGGCAGATAACACAATAAAATGCAGACAATTGATACTGCTGTACGCTTGAAGTTTCTCTGTCGGAAAACAGGGCTTAGTTTTTTGCGATGTAAGACCTGATACAGGATGCCCATTAGGTTGGCGATTACTATGTTGGCCAAAACTATTGTGAAAAGATTGTGCGTATAAAGACCTAAGATAGAAAACAGAATGAAATATAAGTATATATCCAACCGGGCCTTATTATTCATTCTGCAGGCAAAGTAAATCACGGCAACTGTAAATGTGGCAAACATCGAATAGGGCCTGGTTTCTTGAGAGTATATAATGAGCAGGGGATTGAGCGATACAAACAGTGTAGTCAATAGTCTGTATGCGTGTCTGCTGAAGACGAGTGTCGAGAGTAAATAGGAGAGGTAGATCGTCATCATGCCAAAAATCAATGAGAGCATTCTGACCGAGAAGGCGCCCGAACCGAAAGCTTTCATCCAGAAATGAAGAAGAATCAGATGCAGGGGTGGGTGCATATCATCGATAGTAATGTCAAGGATCATGTGTAGCGGCTTTGTCGCAACATTTATCGAAAAGGACTCATCCCTCCAAATGTCCAGAGCGTCTATATGATATAGGCGAACAGAAAATCCCAGGAGGAATATGAGAATCAGTAAGAGTTGATATTTATATTTTGTTAGTGGTGCTTTGTTCATCTGTGGTTACCTCTTCTTCTTGGCAAAAAGTTTTACAGATAGTTCATTTCCAAAGTGCTCCGCCTTGACCTCTACAAAGCCTTGTGTATTCAAGTTCTTTTCAAAGCCTTCATCCTTCCATAAATGTATGGTCCAAAGGCGCGTATACTGAGCCAAGTCACCGTCATAGTAATCTTCATCGGAGAGATAAGCCAAACCCTCATAATGTACTATGTTTCGATTTGGATCGTAAATATAGCCGGGAAGATCCGAGTAATAGTTGAAACAATGATATGAGCTTGCATGTGGATGCAAAATGATATCAGTTGCAGGGTCGAATTCGATAGACCTTAGTGCCTTCTGATATTGGGGCTTATAAATATTCTGTGCAATGTTCGTCAAGTAAAATACGAGATTTGAAGTGATGAACACGGCCGTAAGTATGATCGCTGACTTTCTGGACAAATGGGTAAGAAGATCTCTGATTCCATAAGACAGAAGTATTAACAGGATGGGTACTACAAACATCAAATAGCGTACGAAGAATAAGGGAGTCTTGAATGAAATCAGGAATACAATCCCCAACATGAGAAGCACTAACCATGAGAGCTTTGGAGAGTACCTGGTTCTATTGCAAAACTCGATAAGAGTACCCCCTAAGCTCAGCCAAATGGCAAATATCCTGATGAAATTGTAGGCGAGCCAGTTCAATACAGTGAAACTGTAGTTGTACTTGTGTGACGTGAAGAACCAGCCGTAGGTTTCAGTTAAACTTTTGATGGGATCGAATTGTTGCAGCCAAAAGCCCTCGCTCTCTATCTTAACGTATTGTTTTACTGTTACTACTAACCACGGGAGGTAACACAACGAGATGCAGACAATGGATATTGCTGCACGCTTAAAGTCACTGTTTCGGAGAACAAGGCTAAGTTTGATGCGATGGGAAGCCGAGTACAAAATGCTTATGAGGGTGGCGATTGTTATGCTGGCCACAACTATTGTGAAAAGATTGTGCGTATAAAGACCTAAGATAGAAAACAGAATGAAATAGAAGTATAGGTTTAACCGGGCTTTGCCATTCATCCTGCAGGCAAAATAAACCGCGGCAGCTGTAAATGTGGTAAACATCGAATACGGCCTGGTTTCCTGAGAGTATACAATGAGCAGGGGATTGATTGACGCAAAAAGTGTAGTCAATAGTCTGTATCCGGGTCTGCTGAAGACAAGCGTTGAAAGTAAATAAGTGAAGTAGATCGTCGTCATGCCAAAAACCATGGAGAGCATTCTCACCGAAAAAACGCTTGAACCGAAAGCTTTCATCCAGAAATGAAGAAGAGTTAGATGCAGCGGGGGGTGAACATCATTGCTCGTAATGTCAAGGATCATGTGTAGCGGCTTTGTGGCGACTTTTATCGAAAAGGCCTCATCCATCCAAACGTCCAGAGTGTCTATATGATATAGTCGAAGAGCAAATCCCAGGAGGAATATAAGGATCAGTAATAGTAGACTTTTATATTTTGGCGACAATGCCTTGTTCACGTGTGGCTACCTCTGCTTCATACACGATTGATCTTTTTGGCAATTGGGTGGACGCGGAGAACCGACAGTCGAATCCAACATGGGACTTGATGTGTGCCACGTCCATATTGAGTTGAGAGAGTAGTTAACCAGTATGCCTGTCGATATTCCAATAACGTTCGCTAATATATCGTAGACGTGGATGTAATATACCAGTGTAAGGAAGGCCAGGTAGTTCAACAAACCTGCTAAAGCGGCAACCGCATGGAATCGGAAAAGTCTGCGATAAATCGGAATCGTAACTCTACGATATTCGAATGTCCAAACGTCGTTGAGAAAGTAGTTTGAGAGTATTGAAAGTTCGATGGCGATAGGAGAAGCCGGTGCTATATCAATGCCTATCTTACGCGTTAAAAGAACATATCTGCCCAGATTTACCGGCACTCCCGAAAGCACAACCAGGGTGAATTTGATGAACTCCTCAGACTGGCGAAACCTGAGTTTTACTACATTTAACAGGAATTCCACTTGGCTCCTTAAAGTTAGCTTTGATTTTTCGTGTCTACTGCCACGGAATGTCATAGGAATTTCAATTACTTTCGCGCCGTTCTGCAATAATTCCCACAGTGCGATGGATTGGAACGAGTAGCCTCTTGTGGAGAAACATCTAAAGTCATATTTTTTCAATACCTCGCTCTTTATGCACCTGAACCCTGATGTATAGTCATAAATTCTCGGAAGTCCGACAATAAAACGGATCATCCAGCTTCCCACAAGACTCATAACTCTACGGCCTCTGGAGAAGTCAGGCGTTGATCCTCCTGGGGCGAATCTTGAGCCAATTACGAGACCGAAGCCATGATTAGCAAGGTATGCAAATAAGGGAATTAAACCTGGATCATGCTGGCCATCGGCATCAATTTCAAAAAAAATGTCCGGCGATGGCCTTTTCATGGCATCGCAAATTCCTCGTTTGTAAGCTTCACCTAAGCCCCTTTTCGGTCCTGTTAACAAGTGTAAGTTTTGAAATCGCTCCATCAAGGTACGGATTATATGTTGAGTTCCATCAGATGAGTTGTCATCAACAACTAAAACATGAAGATCATGCGTAGGTATTGCCGGGGCTTGCGCGAAGATCTTAGGAATCACATCGATGACATTTTCAGCCTCATTATACGTCGGGAGAATTACACATGCTTTAGGTCGCATTGGAAAATTCACTTTCCAGAAAAAGCGGAGTACTGACATCATTAACAAAACATAGACAAGTCAAATCAGGTTGATCCTGGACAAAATCGGATCCTTTGCGAAGGGATTTCTCCAATTCTATAGCCGAGCCAGCTCGACTTTGATCTGCTAAAAGGTTCATTGGTCGACCTCCATACCTTTAATGACCCACCAGTGCATCTGACCAAGGCTTTCATGCAGTACGCCCACACAATCTTGTCCAGTGTTGTTCAGACGTTACAGTGCAAAGTACACGTTTTGCCCTGTCACGGTTCAACAGCTTCTCAAAACCTAAACGTCCACTTACCTATCTAACCACCAGTCACCCATTTTTGTTAGGGTGTGTTTTAGAATTTTGGGTCATTCAATTTAAATTCGTTAATGGACAACAATAGTTGTACACACGAGCTCACTTATAAGAGCACCAGTCTCCGATTGACAATCTCGAAAAGACTGTTGAAAGTCGATTTAATGGCAGTGAAACAAAAATATTCATGTAGCATCGAGCACCCGGCTTAACCAGTAAAAGAAGATTAAAACTTGATATTTTATGCTGAGTTCAGGATTATGTGGCTTCGATAAAATGAGTGCTTAGATTGAAGGGTTGCTGGCTGGATTTTAAATTATGCCTACATTTGCAGATTCAGTACAAGTCGGA
>SMTZ1_10006357_pt1 | contig 11886 bp, 11 predicted proteins | sample DeeMarSWOR136_30_FD_25667 | JGI IMG/M metagenome (IMG submission 25667) | reverse complement strand
TTACTCCTGGCATGGTGCCTATGGAAATAGTTGGATTAGTGGGGTAGGTGCCCAGAACCTTTTAGCCTATGAGATTGTACTGCCTGATGGAGAGGTGATGAGGAGTGGTTCACCGTCACTTGCAGGTGATAGTTGGTTCTGGAACGATGGTCCTGGACCAGATTTAAGGGGTTTACTGCGAGGAGGCCAATTTGGACATGCAGGTGGCTTGGGGATGGTTACCAAGATAAGCTGCCGTCTTACTCCCTGGGCAGGACCCACGGTGCTTCCTACTCAGGGTGTTTCTATTGAAAAGGTGTCCCCTCTTCCCCCTGATAAATTTAGGTGGTATATGGTGAGGTTTCCCTTCACGTATCCAGAAGAGGAGGAGAAAGAGCTCAAACAATCAGCCGAACTATTATATGAGATGGGAAAGGCAGAGATTGCCGTGGTTGCAACCCATCTTGCTCAGCAGTTCCTCTATACCTATTCCTCCAAAACCAAACAGGACCTCTTCGATAATATGGAGAGAAAGGTATTCCCTTCTGGTTTTTGTGTGATTGGACTTCAGGCAACCACCTCACTGGAGCAGCTTAACTATGAGGAGAAGGTTCTAAAGGATATCGTTGCTAAAGTGGGAGGAGGGTTTGTAGGTGAAGAGGAAGAGCCCTATAAGGTCTGGATTGGTAGGGTAGCTAATGAATGGCTGAGGTTTGGTCACGGTATTAGGTTGTCGCGTCCCTCGGATAGCTTTTCCATTGGTGCATCAAATGTTGATTCTATTGACAGTATTGTTACAGAGATCCTGAGGTCTAACCGGGCTGCGAGGAAGATGCTTGCAAGTGAAAAACGAGTGGGAAAAGGTTTTGTGCAACCTTTAAGTGTTCATGGTGGCTGGATCAGCCCCCAGGAGTTTGGGCATTGGTGTCTGATGACCACCGATGTATTTCCTGAACAATCGGTAGAACAAGCTAATGAGGCAATACAAATCATTATGGGTCACCTGAAAGGTGAAATAGAAGATAAAAGTTCAGCGGCAGTGATTCACCTTTTAGGTCCTTCCTATGATCTCTTAGGTCCCACCTTTGATAATGTTCATCTCATTATGAAAAAGATTAAGAGGACTTTTGATCCTCACAACCTCTCTAACCCTCCCTACGCAACCAGGCCCGATGTATTGTCGGAAGAGGAAGTAACTAAGATGATGAAAGGTGATTAAAGAGTTGGTGATTTTAAGGAGAAGATCGTATGGGTGACTATATAGTGAGAAGAAGGGTAAAGTGGATGGCCATTGGTCTTTTAGGTTTGCTTTTCTTAGGATGTAAACCAGGTCGTCCAGAATTTGCCCTGCCTAAGATTAAGATGATCACAGGTGAGAATTTACATAGTGTGTGCGTTTTTAATCCCAAGGAAGTATCGGTGTTTGGAAATTATGGCGTTATCTATCATACCAGCACGGGAGGAGCTGGTATAGAGGACTGGACACTTCAAGAAAGTGGCATAGAAGAACTCCTCTTATGTGAAGCCACCTTTATTGACAGAAATAGTGGCTGGGCAGTAGGAACTAAAGGAACCATTATCCATACTCTCGATGGGGGTAAAAAGTGGGTTAAGCAGGAGAGCGGTACTGAGAAAAATCTCTTTTCTGTCTCCTTTGTTGATGCCCGAAACGGCTGTGTGGTAGGAGAGTTTGGTACCATCCTTCATACCACGGACGGTGGAGGAAGTTGGGAATTTCAGTCTAAAGATAGTGATAAGATGTTAAACAGTGTTTGTTTTGTTGATAACCGAAACGGCTGGGTGGTGGGTGAGTTTGGTACTATCCTTCATACTACAGATGGTGGTGAGCGGTGGAAAGAGCAGAGATGCGAAGATATTGAGACAAAGGTAGATATGTTCAGCTTTGACTGGAAACCCACACCTGCGCTTTATGAGGTAGATTTTATAGATAGGGATAGGGGATGGATCGTTGGGATGGAAGGAATAATTCTAAAGACGGAAAATGGAGGTAAAAAGTGGCGTAAACTTGAAACCAATTGTGACATTCCTCTCTATAGTATAGATATTAAAGGGAACAAGGGATGGGCTGTTGGTAATAGAGGCTACTACATTTTATCCCTTGATGGAGGAGAGACCTGGGTAGTAAAAGATGGGTTGATTAAGACCAGGTTCTGGTTAAGGGATGTTGCCTTTAGTGATGAAAATAATGGTTGGATCGTGGGTGCCATGGGGACTGTAGCACACAGTACTGACGGTGGGATGAGCTGGGAGCTTGTATCAGGGTTGAGCTATGATATGCCAGAATATGGTTTGGCTGATTTTTAGAAGTTCTTATTAGGAAGAATAGAAATAGTTGAAATGTCATTTAAGAGGGTGCACGTGCCCTATGTAGTAAAACCATAATACATTTGAAATTATCTCATAAATCACCATTAAATATTAAAGCTGATTTTTTTAACCTCTGTTATTCTACAGGTGACGCCCCCGAAGAACTCTCTTAAAAAAGGCTTGGAGCAGGCTCTGTAATCTCATACATGACTACAAAATGAGATTGCTTCGCTCTCCCTGATTACACTCGTAATTCAGTTAACCAAAAAACGGTGAGCTGCTATATAAATTATCTGATTAAATCAGGAAGTCTCAATGAGTAAATCTGTTATTGCTATTAACCATGAAAAGTGCACAGGTTGTGGAGGCTGCATCGATCTCTGCCCACCAATAGCTATTAGTATGATAAAGGATGTGGTTGTTATTGATCCAGAGATTTGTACTGGGTGTAAGATTTGCATAAAAGTTTGTCCGATGCGTGCCCCTTATGAAGCTGAGTGAAAAAGAAGAGGTGTTGGAAAAGGCCAATGTGCAAGCGGTAGATGCTGGTCCTGGTACTCTGATGGCTATGAGGTTAGTGTTAATCAGGTAAACATAATTTCCCTGTGAGTGGTTTTTTAAGTTTCTTGCCCGACCCTTACAGGAATTTTTATACTAAGGAAAAAGGCAGTGGTATTGTCGCAGTAGAAGAGAGAATAAAAGATATAAAAAAATACTTTTGAAATTTTGTAAGCCTGTGATATGGGAATGGGGTAATTTTTAATAAGTGAGTTGGATGGAGTATGGTGAGAGTCAAAGACAGATGTCATATGCCTCGCAGGGATAAGAAGAGATGATAGAGCTTCCCATTTCTGAAGAATTTCATAGCAATCAAGACTGGCGAAACAATAAGCCAGTGTGGGACAAGGAGAAGTGTGTTAAATGTGGTATTTGCTACTTTTTCTGCCCTGATGGTGCTGTTCGAATGGATGAAGAAGGTCACTATCAGGTTGACCTTGATTACTGTAAAGGTTGTGGTTTGTGCAGCCGTCAGTGTCCTACGGGGTGCATTACTATGGAGGAAGAAGTAAAGCCATTACCTTGGCAGGTGAGGTAGAGCTGGGGTAGATTGATTAGTTGTTTTTTAGTAAACTGTTTAGTAGCTATAGGGATGGCTGAAGGCAATAAGAACGATCCTAGATACTTGATACTAAATAAAAGAATGAGAATGGTTATTTATTTAAATATAAAATCTAGTGTCTAGTATCCAGAATCTAGCATCCAGAATCCAGTCTTTTACATCCAGCATCTTGTCTGTACGAAGAGCGCTAAGTTCAGTGGAGTATACGTACTATGATAAGCAGGTATCCCGTTTTTATTCCAAAGCTTTTGTCTAGAGATGAGTACTTTGTTTCAGGACGAAGATCCTGTAGAGGATGTGGAAAAGCCTTAGCTGTCAGAATGATCTGTAAAATGGTAGGTAAAGATATCATTTTATCTGGTTATTCAAAGGATTCTTCCTTGCTTTCTTCCTATGCTCAAGCAGGCATAGGTCTTACCTGGGATGAACTATCATCTGGTGAGTTGACTACCTCTTTCGTTGATCGACTTGTAGCTGAAAATGAAAGGGCTACAAAAGGGGAAGGGAGGGGGAAAGGGATCAAAAAAGCGGTGATAGGTATTGATCGGAGGATTTTCTCTAAGGATCCTTTGGCTTTTACTGGGATTTTGAAGAATCACAGGGAGGTTGTCTATATCTGTTATGATAGTGAGATGTATATGGATGAACTTATAAGAAGATTCCTCCCACGAGCATTAAATACTCATGGGGAAAGTCAACCTTTAGAAAAAGATGAGATAAGACAGTTTATTCAGAATAAAAATATATCTCCTCTGATAGGGGAGAGTTGCATTAACTATGTTGCCACTGCCTGTCCCAGTTACCCACTTGATCTTATGGAAAAGGTTATTAAGGGGATACAAATCTCTGGAACTGCTTTCATTAGTGTTCTTACTCCCTGTCCCACTGCGTGGTTGTTTAAGCCAGACTTGACTATCCACCTTGGTTTTCTAGCTGTAGCCACAGGCTTTTACCCTCTTTTTGAGATAGAAGCAGGGAATTTAAAGGTTACAAAACGGATTTCTCCACTTCACCCCCTCATGGAGTATTTTAAGGCGCAGCAGCGATATATAGCTTTTCCACCCGAGCTGATATCGCTCATTCAAGAAGTAGTAGTAGAAGAATATGAAAAGTTAATAGCAGACGGTAAAGAGAGGAGCAGATAGATGAGTTCTTTTGAGGATGAAGGAATTGTTGATGAGATCATTAAGAAGAATGAACAAAGCTCCCTTATCGTGATCTTACAAGAAGTGCAGTCCCACTATAACTATTTACCTGAGCAGGCTCTAACTCTTCTGAATAAAAAGTTAGAAGTTCCTTTAAGTAAGATATTTTCTCTTGCCACCTTTTATCGATCTTTCAGTTTGAGGCCCAGAGGGAAGAATGTAATCAAGGTATGTTTGGGAACAGCCTGTCACGTAAAAAGTGGTAATAATCTGTTTGAGAAAGCAAAGAGAGACCTTAACCTCACTGAAGGAGAGGTAACTACCTTAGATTTGGGTTTTACGGTAGAGAAAGTGCGTTGTCTGGGGTGTTGTAGTTTAGCCCCTGTGGTTCGTATTAATGAAGATACCTATGGGTCCATGACTCAAGAGAGGCTGTCGAAGGTTTTAAAGAAGTACCTATGAGATAAGACCTAAAGAGATGAGCAGTGTAAAGGATTTAGAGCGATTAAAAGCAGAGGGGATGAATTCCCTCTTCCCTTCCAAGACTAAGATTATGGTGGGGATGGCTACCTGCGGTCAGGCTGCTGGAGCGCAGGAGGTGTGGCAGGCTATACATCAAGAGGTAAAGAGGAGGAAGCTAGATGTTGTGGTGAAGAAGACAGGTTGTATCGGTTTGTGCCAGCATGAGCCCTTATTGGATATTCTCAAACCAGGCTATCCCAGGATAACCTATGACAGGGTAACACCTGAGAAAGTGAGTGAGGTACTCGATGGCCTTGTCAAGGGGAAATTCAAGAAGTCTATCATGGCGAGGATTGATCATGAGGAGTTTCTTTTAGATGATACACGCACGCGGTACAGTAAAGATAAAATTCCAGCCTATATCACCTCCATTGTACCATATAACAGGCTTCCTTTTTATAAAAAACAGAAGAGGGTTGCACTGAGAAACTGTGGATTTATTGACCCAGAAAATATTGCCGAGTATGTTGCCAAGGGAGGGTATTTTTCCCTGACACAGGTTCTTAGGGGAGGAAAACCTGAGAAAGTAATTTCCCAGATAAAAAGGAGTAAATTGAGAGGGAGAGGAGGAGCTGGATTTCTCACAGGTGTGAAATGGGAGGTGTGTCGAAATGCTGATGGGGATGGAAAATACCTCATATGCAACGCTGATGAAGGTGATCCTGGGGCCTATATGGATCGCAGCATTTTAGAAGGAGATCCCCATAGTATTATAGAGGGGATGTTGATTGGTGGGTTTGCTATTGGTGCCAATCAAGGATATATTTATGTGAGAGAAGAATATCCCCTTGCCATTGAGAGGCTTCAGAGTGCTCTTACTCAGGCCCAAGAAGAGGGCCTTCTGGGGGAAAATATTTTAGACTCAGGCTTTGATTTTGAATTAGAGATTTGCCGAGGGGCTGGGGCCTTTGTCTGTGGTGAGGAGACAGCCCTCATCCAATCTATAGAGGGGAATTGGGGTGAGCCTAAACCTCGTCCCCCTTTTCCTGCCGTGAGTGGGCTTTGGGGAAAGCCAACGGTGATCAATAATGTAGAAACTTGGGCAAATGTACCCGTTATTATAGCAAAGGGAGCGAATTGGTTCAATGGTTTAGGTACCAGCAGGAGTAAGGGAACTAAGGTATTTTCTTTAGTGGGCAAGGTTAACAATATAGGACTGGTGGAAGTACCCATGGGAATCAGCTTAAGAGAGATTGTCTATGAGATAGGGGGAGGGATTCCCAATGGGAGGAAATTTAAGGCGGTTCAAACAGGTGGACCTTCAGGTGGATGTATCCCTAAGAATTTGATTGATCTTCCAGTAGATTTTGATCAGTTAAAGAAAGCGGGTTCCATTATGGGTTCTGGTGGTATGATTGTGATGGATGATCGAACCTGTATGGTTGATGTGGCTAAATATTTTCTCACATTCTTAGAGGATGAGTCCTGTGGGAAATGTGTTCCCTGTCGAGTAGGTATTCGCAGGATGAGAGAACTGTTAGAAGATATCACTTCTGGCAGGGGGAGGGAGGGGGATATTGAGTATCTTCAGCAGATGGCAGAAACAATAAAAGAAGGTTCGCTGTGTGGTCTTGGTAAGACAGCTCCTAATCCTGTGTTGACCACCCTGCACTACTTTCGGGATGAGTACGAGGCCCATATTAGAGGAAAAAGGTGTCCTGCAGGTGTATGTAAACCCCTTATTACCTATTCCATTAACCCAGAAACCTGTACTGGTTGTGGAGTGTGCCTACGGGTATGTCCACAAGAGGCAATTTCAGGTAAGAAGAAAAAACCGCATAAGATTACCTCCAGTAAATGTATAAAATGTGGGGCGTGCTTTGAGGTTTGTACATTTGGTGCTATTGTAATAACCTAGGGTTACTACTATGGTAAAACTTACTATTGATGATCAAATTGTTGAGGTACCTGAAGGAACAACCATTTTAGAGGCGGCAGAGAAACTGAATATTTATATCCCAACCCTTTGCCATCATGAATCCTTAACGTCTTATGGGGGGTGTAGATTGTGTGTGGTAGAGATTACCCAAAATGGAGTAACTGATCTCACCAGTTCTTGTACTTACAAGGTAGAGGAGGGAGTGAAGGTAAAGACCACTACTGAGAGGGTCAAGCGGGTTCGCCGCTTGGTGCTGGAGCTCTTATTGGCAGAGGCCCCTGAGGCTCAGATCGTGCAGGATCTTGCGAAAGAGATGGGGGTTACTATACCAGAACGATTTAAGCCCAGAAGAGATGATCTTTGCATCCTCTGTGGAAGATGTATTAGGGCATGTAGAGAGTTAGTGGGGGTAAATGCAATCGATTTTGCCGAAAGAGGATATTCCAAAAAGGTAGCTGCTCCTTTTTACAAGTCCTCTCCTGATTGTATTGCCTGTGGCGTCTGTGTTTACATCTGTCCTACCGGTGCTATTACCATGCAAGAGGTGGAGAAAGGTGAGAAGGCTCGAATTCCTGAGGGAGAAGAAGTTACAGGACCTGCCCGGATTATAAATAATTGGAAGGTTGGTTTAGCAATGAAGCGGTGTAAGAAGTGTGGGGAGGTTATTGCTCCTGAATTCCAGCTCGATTACCTGCGTAAGAAGGTTAACCTTCCAGAAGACCATTTTGATATTTGTCTTAGTTGTCGGGAGTGAGAGGAGACCTAGACCATGATGGTTGATCGTGATATCTGTGTGGGGTGTGGGGCATGTGTCAATGTATGTCCGAGGCTCGCTATCCGTTTTATTGATGATAAATCTTATGTTGATCGGCTGTCCTGTATTGAATGTGGAACCTGCCAGGCATTTTGTGGGGTAGATGCTATTTATCCAGAGTGCCGTTTCCCTGAGGTCCTCATCTTCAACGTTGCAAGTAACCCTTATGAGTCCTTTAAGGCAAGATAAAGAAAGAAATATAACACGAGATACTTTCTCTAGTAAGTAGCTATGAAAAATCAATATGATATCATTGTGATCGGTGCAGGCCCTGGAGGTTTAACCTCTGCTGCTACTCTTGCCAAAGAGGGGATGGATGTATTGCTGGTTGAGATCAAAAAGGAGATTCCCAAGGTCAACCGCTCTTGCTGCACTGCCCTGATCAACGAGCCGAATACCCATGGGGATACTGTCACTATCCAAGATAATAATATCCATTTTGAAAAGACAGGAATCACGGTACGATATACCGGGCAGTGGGTAAAATTGGAGAAAAGTATTAGGCTTTCCCCTGGTGGAAAGAAATTCACCATGGCGAATGAAAAAGGAGTAGCGTGGCCTTATAGTAAAGAGGTCTTACTCAAGAACCTCCTGGAAGAGGCCCAAGAGGCGGGAGTTGATGTCTTGACTGAAACTGCTGGCCTGAAGGCAGAGAACGTGAAAGATGGTGTTAAGGTAGTATTGAGAGGGTGTACTTCCAGATCATTAAAAGAGGTAAGAGGAAAGGTAGCGGTTGCTGCAGATGGGGTAAATTCTCAAATTGTGAGGGGCTTGGAACTCTTTAGGAAACGAAAGTACATTGCTTCATTCCATGTTGCCTCTTACTTTCTGGAAGGAGTTGAAACGCCCTATCCTAATAGCTGGATAACCTTTGTAGGAAAGGGGCATACCAGGGATGGAAAGAGCCAGCTCTATATGCTCGCCAAACATCTCCCTTCTGCTAAACCAGGTGATGAGCCTATAATCGATATGATGTGTGGTACTCCAAGAGGGTTTTCTGCTAAGCAGGGTTTAGACTATTTCATTTCTTCAGGGAGGTTTTCCCATTGGTTCAGAAAGGCGAAGGTTGTTCATACCTCATCAGCTGCCCTCAATTTTTATACACCTATCATGGAACCAGCGGAGGGCAATGTTGTGGTAGTGGGAGATGCTGCGGCCTTCATTGAGACCTACTGTCAGGGTGCTATCATGTATGGGTGCCGGGCAGCAAGGGCTATTCTAAAACACCTAGAGACCGGTGAGGGGTTTAAAGAGTATACAGATTTTTGGAGGAGCAGTTTTGAGTACTGCTGGCCAGGGGAGATGGAGAAGGCATCTCGCAGTTTTGGCTTGCATGTATTGAGTGATGAAGAATTAGACTACATCTTTGGTTTAACGGATGATGAGATTTGCGAAAACTGCTACGTGAGCGAAAATACCGCTCCAGATGTAGTCAAGAAGGCAATCTTAAGTCACATGGATCAAATGAGAAGGGAACGACCAGAGATCGCAAAGAAGTTCGAAGCATTTTGGGGAGAGGCCTCGGTAGAAGAGGCATTAGATTTCAAACCACAAAAAAAAGAATAACCCTCCTTGTTTAAGCACTCGCCATTTTTATAATCTCTTTGTTATAGGAATATTTCATCTATGGAGAGCTGTTTTGATCTTGTTGTTGTAGGGGAAGGACCAGCAGGGGTAATGGCTGCCAATACAGCAAGTGAAAATGGTTTAAGGGTAGTCCTATTAGAACGGAAGAGAGATATTACTACCATCAGAAGGGCATGTGCCACCATGCTGGTGTTAGAGAGTGATTTCTTTTGTGGAGAAAGGATGTATTTTAATCAAGCAGCGAAGCGGATAGTCTTTCCCATCAATGGCTTTTCTGTGAAATATGAAGGTCCCTATAAAAATTTTTATGGGTGGCATATCTATTCACCCAATGGCAAGTCTTATGTAAGAGTGGGCAGATATGAAGAAAATATCAAGAAAGGTGAGGCAGGTCGATTATCCATCGTCTATGATAAAGGAAGACTTTTGGAGAAGCTTCTAGAAGATGCTACCGCCTATGGGCTCAAGGTTTTTCCAGGTGTTAATGTAGTTGACTTAGAAAAACACAAGGGTTGCCTGGAGGTTCTCTCTCGTGAGGGCCGGTCGTTCAGGGCTCCTTTTGTGATTGCTGCAGATGGGGTGAATTCAAGGATTGCCAAGGTGTTTGGCTTAAATAAAAAGAGGACATTTTATGGAACCCTGGTGTGTATCAATTTCTATTTAACGGGTGTTACGCTTCCTCATCCAGAAATTTTTATTAGTGCTAAGGAGGTTGATCCTCAATCTAAAATTTTCTATTCCCATTTTATTCTTCCTAGTGTGTATGAAGGTGGAGATTATGTGTTAAATATTGGTGGGGTCCTTGATACACGGGTTAACTATCTGGAGAGAATGAATTACTTTATCTATGAGAGTCCCTTTTCACACTGGTTTGAAAATCCCCAGATCAATCGGAAGACCGCCTGTGTTGAAAATATCTGGTCACCGCTTGAAGAACCCTTTAAGGATAATGTTCTCTTTGTTGGTGATGCTGCCTGGACTCAGGAGGCAGAGATAACGGGAGCACTGATGTCTGGTCACAAGGCAGCCGGTGCTGTAATTGTTGCCTTAAAAAATGGCACAACCAATCGAGAAGGGATTTTACCTTATATCAATTGGTGGAAGAAAGCCTTTCCTGGTTCCCACGATTACAGGCACTATCTTCGAGGGTTTGCCCTCTCTAATCTGCTCACGGAAGAAGATGCAAACTACCTCTATGGCCTCATTAAAAAGCCACTTCCTTATAACCTTAATCCTTTTAAGCTATCCAGCAATATGAATAAAGCCTTAGAGATGATGATGCCTAAAATTAGGAAAGAGAGACCGGAAATCATCAGCAAATTTCAGAGTATCATGGGTGTCCCTCTTGATACACTGCTGGCATCACGCATCAGGAGTTGCTTTCCCAATAGATAAAAAGCCTAAAAAAGTTGACTTAATTATTGTTTTATGGTTATTTAATGCCAATTATTTATAAATACATATTCTAAAAAGGAGGTTAATATGGAAGAGCAAAGAGGGAGTTCACCATCGGTAAAGAAATTTGCAGGTATAGAGGTTCCACCGGATCTGACTAGAATGAAGTTTTTCTTTCTCTACTTTAATACCCTCTTGATAGGTCTTCTGATGGTGATACCCGCAATCCTGCAGCCGGCATTTTTAAAAGATATCATTAAGGTTTCTATGGATTTTTTCGGGTCGATTAATGGTCTGCTTCAGAATATGAGTCAGATTGCTACCCTCCTTTTTGTTGGTTATGTGGGTATGCTGTCAGACAGGGTTGGAAGGAAGATTTTGGCCATCATCGGATTTTTTGTATTAGCTGTCTTTTTTTTCCTCTATTTGTATTCTAACCAGATTGCTGCTGCCCTCAATTTGCCCCAGGGTTTTTCTGCCACTATCTGTGCTGCTCTAAGTTTTGCTCCCTCCCGGGCGGCTGAATTCAGCGATTTTGGGCAGGGACTGTTTGCTGCCTATATCATCCGTTTAATCATTGGCATAGGCCTGGTGTTAGTATATCCCCAATTTATCACCATGGTGGCAGATTACGTCGCTGAGAAAGACCGGGGAAAAGGTATGGCTTTAAATGGAATGATGATGGGTCTGGGCAGTCTCCTGATTTTTGGGATAGTAGCCCCTATAGGTAAGAAGGCTGGAGTCGAGATTGTATTTTATATCTCAACTGCTATTGCGCTGGCAGGAATTATCTTTACTGCTACTGGATTAAGGGATCATTTGCCGGAGAAGAAAGCGAAAAAGAAGGGCATCATGGAAATCCTGAAGGTGGTGAACAGGAGGCTTCCTCTCAAGGCAAGTTACTTGGTTACCCTGATCACGCGTGCTGATATAGTTATAATAGCAACCTTTTTGGTCTCATGGGCAGTAAAATTAGCAGACCAGTATAACATGACATCTGAGGCTGCAACCCTCAAGGGGTCTATTCCTATGATTGTCATGGGTGTATTTTCCATGATATGTATGCCTGTGATAGGTATTCTTATTGACAAGTGGGGACGTATTCCCACTATTATTC